>Ga0075424_100001909_pt1 | contig 18657 bp, 15 predicted proteins | sample SoiMethybrSBSTD3_FD_75301 | JGI IMG/M metagenome (GOLD analysis project Ga0075424, IMG submission 75301) | Bulk soil microbial communities from a Populus tree surrounding site in Tennessee, USA - Soil MetaG P. TD hybrid SBSTD3 | ecosystem: Environmental > Terrestrial > Soil > Tree plantation...
GGACGAGCTCAAGGGTCGCGTCCAGGAGAGCGCCGACTGGCGGCACTACGTGGCCGCCCATCCCGTGGCCAGCCTGATCATTGCGGGAGCGTGCGGCTTGGCCTTGGCGCGGATCCTGGTGCCCGCCGTCCGCCTCGCAGGGATTCCCCTGCTCCTCGCCCCGCGCCTGATGCGCCGGCGGCCGCCCACGGGTCTCGCCGGCGCGTGGGCCAGGTTGTCGACGGCCGGCGGCGTCCTAACCCAGCTCGCCGCCCTGCCCGGCCTCGTGTCCCAGATCCGCCAGGTCGTCGGACGGCCGAGCCGCACGCCGCGGCGTTGATCTAGGAGCGGCCGCCGTATTCCGCCTGATTGGCCTTCAGGCGGCGGACCAGCTCATCGTATGAAGAGGTCTGCAGAATGTGGTCGAACTGTGTCCGGTAGTTGAGCACCAGGCTGACTCCCTCGACGAGGACGTCGTAGACGAGCCAGCGATCGCCCTTGTGGAGGAGGCGGTAGTCGATGGGCACCGGTGTCCCCTGCTTGGTCTCGATCTGCGTCTTCACGGTGGCCATGTCGCCCTCGACCGATTCGGCGACGTAGTCGATCTTTTCACCGCTGTACTTCTCGATCTTGGTGACGTAGGCGCGCTCCAGGAGATCCGCGAAGAGTTGGACGAACTCCCGCTGCTGGCTCTCGTTCAGCTCCTGCCAGTGGCGGCCGAGCGCCCGCCGGGCCATCTCCGTGAAGTCGAAGACCGCGTCGGCGTCGTGCCTGATGGCCGCCCGGCGCTCGGCGGCCTTGGCCTCGGGCTTGAGGGCAGGGTCCTGCAGGACGGCGAGGACGTGGTCGACGGAGGCGCGGAGCTGATCGGTGGGTATGCCCGCCGTGGCCGCGCCCGAGCTCACGAGAAGCAGCGCGGCCGCGGCCAGCGCCTGGAGCCTCCGCAACAGTCAGGCTCCCAGGATGTGGATGTTCACGGTGCGAGAGCGCGGCCCGTCCCACTCCGCGAGGAGGATCGCCTGCTCCTCGTCGAGGGCGAGCGCCCCGTCGGCGATACCGATGGCCACGCCGTGTCCCAGGAGGCTCGCGCGGAGATGCGCGGCGGCATTGCCGCGCTCGCAGTCCGACCACCGAAGATCGTTGTGGCGGTAGGCGCCCTCGTCCTCGATGAGCCTCGCCATCAGGCCCACGAAGTCCTCGATGTCCGCATCGGTGATGACCACGGAGCAGGTGGTGTGCAGGCAGTTCACCAGCACCATGCCCTGCTGCACCCCCGCGTCGCGGATGGCCGATTCCACCTCGGGCTTGACGTCCACGGCATGGCGGCGCGTCTCGCTCTTGACCGTGAAGGTCTTGCGGTGAACGAGGAGACCGGCCTCCGCCGTCGCCGCCCTCATCGCTTCCGATCCTCCGGTCCGCTGTCGAAGGCCCAGGCGAGGAGGGTCTTGAGTCGGCTGGCGTCGAGAGGCTTCGGCAGGTAGGCGAACGCTCCCTGCGAGGTAGCCCGGCGCCACGTCTCGAGGGTACCGTGCGCGGTCATGACGATCACCGGCAGCGTGGGGAGCTTGCGCCGTATCGCCTGGAGCAGCTCGAGGCCGCTCATGCGCGGCATGACCACATCGGTGATCACAAGGGAGGGATGAATCTTCGGCAACCGGTCAAGGGCCGCCCTCCCATCCGACGCGGTCTCTACCTGATATCCCCACAGCTCGAGGAGCGAGCGCAGGCCTTCCAGGGCGTCCGGATCGTCGTCTGCTACGAGAATGCGGCGGCCAGGGCGCGTATCCGGCTGTGATTCGTACCTTTCGTCTCTGAGTGCTTGCCCCATGATGTCTTTTGCTGCATCGCCTGTGCCAGCCGTTCTCGAGCTAGGCTTCCTTCTCCAACCTCCACCGCCGGGTCTTGTTGTGAAGGGTCTTCGGCGTGGTGCCGAGAATGACCGCGGCCCGTGTCTTGTTGTTGTTCACGGATTCCAGCGTGCGCAGAATGAGCTCGCGCTCCCCCTGCTCCAGCGTGGTGCCGAGGGGCAGGAGCACGGAATTCCCCTGCTCGCGCCGCTCTGCCGGCGCGATGCCCAGCGGGAGGAAGACGGGGGTGATGAGCTCCTGGTTGCAGCCCACCACCGCCCGCTCGATGATGTTGCGAAGCTCGCGGACGTTACCAGGCCACGCGTGGTCGCGCAGGCGCATCATCGCCGTCTCGTCCACCGCCTTGACCTGCCGGGCGTACTTCTCGTTGAACTCGGCGATAAAGGCGTCGACGAGAAGGGCGATGTCCTGGGCCCGCTTGCGCAGGGGCGGCAACGCGATGGCGAGCACGTTGATACGGTAGTAGAGATCCTCGCGGAACGCCTTGTCGCGGACGGCCTGGGCGGCATCGCGGTTGGTCGCCGCGATGATCCGCACGTCGACCTTGATCTCCGTCTTGCCCCCGATCCGGCGGACCACGCCGTCCTGGAGGATACGGAGATACTTCACCTGGAGGGCCGGGCTCATCTCCGTGATCTCGTCGAGGAAGATGGTGCCGCCGTCCGCCAGCTCGAAGAAGCCCGCCTTGCGCTCGTGGGCGCCCGTAAACGAACCCTTCTCGTGGCCGAAGAGCTCGCTTTCCATCAGGGTCTCGGGAATAGCCGAGCAATTGACGGCGACGAAGGGCCCCTTGCCGCGCTCCGACATCTGATGGATGGTCCGCGCTACCAGCTCCTTGCCCGTTCCCGTCTCGCCGGTGATGAGCACCGGCGCGTCACTGGCTCCGGCCAGCTCGATCAGCCGAAAGACCTCCTGCATCGCCGGGCTCGTGCCCAGGAGAGGACCGAAGCCGCGACTCTCCCGTAGCTGCCGGCGCAGGAGCGTCACCTCGCGTTGGACCTCCCCACGCTCCACGGCCTTGTCGAGCAGCACCCGGAGGCGTCTCGGATCCACCGGCTTGGTCAGGTAGTCGTAGGCCCCCTCGCGCATGGCCGACACGGCCGTCTCCACCGTCGCGTGGCCGGTGAGCAGGATGACCACCGCGTTCGGGTAGACCTCGGAGAGCGGCTTCAGAAGGGCAACGCCGTCCAGGGCCGGCATGACCAGATCAGCGATGACGACGGAGGGTGCGAAGGCAGGGGCCTTCTCGAGAGCGTCCTTGCCGTCGACGGCCTGCTCGACCTCGTAACCCCAGGTCGTCAGCAAATCCGCCAAAGCCGTGCGCGCGGATTCGTCGTCGTCAGCGATCAGAATGCGGTATTTCATGGCTCACTACCTCGCTCGTTAGGGTTGAGGCCGTGGCTTTGCCCGGAAAACCGGGCACGATTATAGCAATGTGTATGCCCCTCGAATTCCGACCCCCGGATGACTGCTAAGTCGGTGTGAGAGCGGAAGGAATTTGAGAATGGATCATATGCGGATTCCCGCCGGTCCGCGACGGATCGGAAGCTTTGACCGAGAATTTTTTACCTGTATCACCTTGCTATACTGCGCCGCGAGAAGGCTCCTGCAGGGACCATGACCACGGACTCCACGACGCTTTCCCGGGAGACGGCGGCGGGGTCGTCGGCCGCATCGCGCCGGATGGGGGGGTTGTCCCTTCGTGCCCGCGAGATCTTCGCCCTGCTCCTCCTGAGCCTCTGCGTCGTCGCGCTCAGCACGGCCGCGCACCTCTATCACGCCCAGCAGATCGTCTGGACCTCGACGCTCAGGGAAGCGGACCTGGTCGCGCGCCAGATTTACGAGCAGTGCGTCCGGACCCTCTCTCGGCCGACCTCGCAGGACCCACGCACCGTGCTCAGCCGCGACCCGGACCTCCGGTCCCTGCTGGACGCCACGGTCGGCTACGCCCCCTGGCTGCTCTACGCGGCGGTGGTGGATGACAAGGGCGTGGCTATCGCGCACAGCGATCCCAAGCGCGAGGGCGAGGTCGTCCCCCCGCAGCCGAGCCTGCGGAGCCTCGTCAGCGACCATCCGCTCCGCCGCCTGCTCGGGAGTACTCGCTCGGAGATCTACGAGACGGCACTGCCCTTCAACCTCAACGGCAAGCCCCTGGCCACCATCCGCCTCGGCATCGCCATGCCGCTTCTACGGGGCCGGCTCGACGACGCGTTCTGGTACACGGTCGTCCTGGGCGTCCTCGCCCTCGGCGCAGCGCTGGTGGTCGCCCTCGGCCTGTCCAGCGTCACCCTCAAGCCCATCCGCAAGCTCGCCGAGGACATGGAGCGGCTGCGCCGGGGTGACTTCGATGTGGGGGGCGGCGCGGAAGCCCGCGACGAGTTCGGCCGGCTCGCCTATCAGCTTCAGCTCCTCGGCAAGCAGATGGAGACGGACCGCACCCGGATCCTCGCCGAGCGGAGCGAGATCGACAGCGTGCACGCCGCGGTAGACAACCTCGAGGACGGCATCCTCTTTGCCGAGGCGAACGGGCGCATCCTCTTCGCCAACCGCTCCATCGAGTCGCTCCTCGGCTCCGGGGCGGAGAACGCGGAAGGCCGGCCGCTCATCGAGGTCTTGCCCGCGGAGCATCCGCTCCTCGACCTGATGCGGCGGACCATCGACACCGGGGAAGCTACCCGCAACGCCCAGGTGGAGATCGTCACGGATGGAAAGCCCCGGGAGCTGCTTGCCTCGGTGTTCCCGGTCTCCGGCGACGGGGCAGCCTGTGCCGGCGCCATCCTGGTGGTAAGAGACGTCCGCGCCGTGGCGGTCTCCGCCCGGACCTTCCAGTCTCTCATCCGGTATTCTGCCCAGCTCGCCGCCCTCGGTCAGATCACCTCCGAGGTCGCTCACGACGTGAAGAACCCGCTCCACGCCATGGCGGTGCGGGTCGCCTTCCTCCGCGAACGCATCCCCAACCAGACGCCGGACGTCGTCCGGAGCCTCGACGTCCTCGAGCGTGAGATCCAGCGCGCGGCGGGAGTGGTGGATCGCTTCATGGAGGCGGTGTATCCCTCGGACCTGGCCCGAGCGCCGGTCAACCTGAATCCCATCCTCCAGGAGCTGGCCACCCTGCTCCAGGCTGAGTGGCAGGCCAAGGGCGTGGTCCTGACCACGCGACTCGAGCCCGATCTGCCCGCGGTCAAGGGCGACGAGGAGATGCTGCGGCGCGCCCTCATGAACCTCCTCGTCAATGCCTGCCAGTCCATGCCCGGCGGCGGACGGGTCGACATCAGCTCCGAGCTCGAGGCGGAAGCGCTCAGGACCACCATCACGGACACCGGGGTGGGCATTCCACGCGAGGACATCGAGCGAATCTTCAAGATGTACTACACGACGAAGACCGACGGGACCGGCATCGGCCTCGCCCTCGTGCGGCGGGTGATCGATCTCCACCACGGCAGCATCGAGATCCTTTCCACCGTGGGCCAGGGCACGCAGGTCATCGTGCGCCTGCCCATCAGCTCGCGGCCATGAGGGCCGCGCTCGCGGTGTTGCTGATCGCCGTCATCGGCTCCGGCTGCGCCTCGAGCCAGCCCCCTCAGACGGCCAGCGTGGCGCCGCCCCCCAGCCCGGCGCCATCGTCGGTCCCGCCGCCGCCCCCCCCGCCTCCCCTGATCACGCCGCGGGTGGACAACGAGGAGCAGGCGGTTCGCGACGTCAATGCGCGCTTGGCCCGGGCCAGTCAGCTCGTCGCCCAGGTCGACGCGACGAAGCTCACCAATGATCAGCAGGAGATGCTGTCCGGGCTGCGGGACTTCATCTCGAAGGCCAACGACGCCCTCCAGGCGCACGACGTCCCGCGCGCCAAGGTGCTCGCCGACAAGGCCTCGCGCCTGGCCGACGACCTCGCGGTGGCGGTGAAGAAGACGCGCTAGAAGGTGCCCGGCTCAGCCGGCCTGGGGCAGGGTGGCGAGCCAGTCCGGCCTGAGGCCTAGCTCGTCCAGCTTTCTCAAGACGCGCCGCGAGGTCCCGAGGTCGCACCACGACACCTCGGCGAGCCGCACGGCCGCGAGCTTGTCGGGGCAGCGCTCGAGGAGCGCGCGGGAGAAGCCGGCCCGCGGCGCGAACTCATAGGCCTGGGCAATCGCCCATCGCTCGTGCTCGGTGCCGAGGAATCGGTCGAGGCCGGCCAGGCGCTCGTGCAGCGAAGGTAGGCACTCGCGCCCCATCTCCGTTAGGGCAGCCGCGCTGCCGCCGAAGACGAACGTGTTCCAGAGGGCTCCCGCCTCGAAGAGCGCCTCCGCTGTCGCCGCGTCGGGCTTCTCGATGAAGCGGTCCACGCGATGGAGGGGGGCGGTTCCCACACCTGGCTCCGCCGCGCCGAGCGCGATCCAGCCGTAGTCCGTCTCCGGCTCGGTCGGCTCCGCCCCCAGGAGCACGATCTGGTCACGCCGGCACGCCGCGACCTCCATCACGTCCCCGATGCGGTCCATGAAGGCGGCGTCGTCTTCGATGAAGTGGTCCGACGGCGTGACGACAATGACCGCCTCGGGATCCCGCGCCCGGATCCAGTGCGCCGCCAGCAGTATCGCTGCCGCCGTACCCCGGTCCTTCGGCTGCTCGAGCACGTGGGGTGCCGGCGAGAGATGCCGGAGCTCACCGGAGAGATAGGCACCCTGGCCGGCCATGGTCACCACGACGGTTCGCCCGGGCGGGATACGGAGGCCGAACCGGTCGAGAGTTTCCCGGAGAAGCGACTTCTCGCCTGTAAGGACGGCGTACTGCTTGGGCCGGTCCTCGCCATGGACGTGGCGTGTGAGATCTCTGAGCCGCGTGCCCTTGCCGCCCGCCAGGACGAGGGCCCACGCGTGCGCAGTTCCAGAGAGCTCGGATTGATCAATGGAGGTCACGCGCGACCTGCTGGGCAACCCGCATGCCACGCACGCTCTGTGGGGGTTGCGATGCGCAAGCTTTGAACATTCTTTGCTCGAACGCAGCCGCGCCGCGTCGCGAATCGTGAGTCGGGCACCGCGACGTCTGGACGCCACGGTGCGAATTTACCCGGTAATTTGTGCCCTCGACGTGTAAGCCCTCTGGCGTTGGGCGCACGCCGAACTGCAACTCCCCGAAAGTCTGACGAAGCACCGCCCGCCGGGAGGGGCACATGACTTGCAGCCAGAGCGGCATGCGAACGGGCTACGACAAGCGGGAGGTCATATGAACAGAAAGACGTGTAACTGCGGAGCGCCGATCCTTCGCGCGATCGAGGATCTCGGATGCGTCGAGTGCGGCGAGCCCTGCTGCCCGGTCTGCGCCTACACTCTCGAGTCCGTCTCCTACTGTTCATCGTGCGCCGCCCGTTTTCTCGACCCAGCCGACTACGCGGCGCGGCGCTAGACTACCTGCGCTCGATCCCGGGCCCGCCGCCGGGTGACCGAGTGCCCCAAGTTTTCCCTGCCCGCCGGCGCCTGTCGCCGTGTGCCGCGCCGAAGGAGGAGCCGCCATGACGGACACGTGGAGCGATCTGATGTGGACGGCCATCCACAACGTGACCTCGCGGCTGATCGTGATCCTCCCTGGCGTCCTCGCCATGCTCACCCTGGCCGCGATCGGCCTTGCCGCGGGCTGGCTGATCGGCCGGCTCGCCCGGCGCCTCGCCCGCACCCTCGCCTTCGATCGACGTGCCGAAGTGTGGGGACTGAGCCAGGCCATGGGGCGGTCGGGCATCCGGCGCACACCGTCGGACGTGCTCGGCCTCGTCGTCTTCTGGAGCATCTTCGTGGTCTCGATCACCCTCGCCGCCGACGCCCTCGCCATTCCGGGCACGGGACGGGTGACCGACTTCATCCTCTACTCCCTCCCCCGTGTCTTCGGGGCCGCGTTGATCTTCCTCATTGGCTGGCTCGCCTCGAACTTCCTCGCCGAGGGCGCCCTCATCGCCGCCGTCAACGCCCACGTGCCCGAGGCCCGGCTGCTCGCGCGGGCGATCCGGTGGGCCGTGCTCCTCTTCGCAGCGGCCACGGCCATCACGCACCTCGGCATCGGGAAGGAGATGGTGCTGGTCGCCTTCGGCATCACCTTCGGCGGCCTCATCCTCACCCTCTCCCTAGCTTTCGGCTTCGGAGGGCGCCGGCTCGCCCGCCAGATCCTGAGCCGCTACGTCCGCCGCGGCCCCCACTCCAGCGAGACCTTCACGCACCTCTGAGGCGCCGCTCATGACCGATGCCGGCGCCCTCCTCGCTGCGGCCATAGCCGAGCTCGACCGGCCGCGGAGCGCGAGCTATCGCTTCCAGCTCGGACCCTCGCTCGGGTTCGAGCAGGTGGCGGCGCTCGCCGGCTATCTCGACGCCCTGGGCATCACCGAGGCCTATCTCTCGCCGTGCTTCAAGTGCGGGCCGGGAAGCTCGCACGGCTACGACGTCACGGATCACAACGCGCTGAATCCGGAGATCGGAAGCCCGGCGTCGTTCGATCGCATGGCGGAGACGCTCCGAGGCCGCGGCATGGGAATCATCCTCGACATCGTGCCCAATCACATGGGCATCGTCGGCGACAGCAATCCGTGGTGGCTGGACGTGCTGGAGAACGGCCCCAGCTCCCCGCACGGGAGCTTCTTCGACATCGAGTGGAGGCCGCCCAAGGCCGAGCTGCGCGACAAGGTGCTGCTCCCCGTGCTGCCGGACCAGTACGGGCACGTCCTCGAGTCCGGCCAGCTCCAGCTCGAGCTGGTCGACGGCACCTTCGTGCTTCGCTACGCGGGGGCGCGGCTGCCCATCAATCCCGACTCGTACGCGCGCGTCCTCACCCATCAGCTCGACGACCTCGCCTCACGCCTCGGCGACGAGTCCGCGCACCTCCAGGAGCTCAAAAGCATCCTCACCGCCCTCGCCCATCTGCCGGCGGGGACGGAGACCGACCCCGGTCGCGTGGAGGAGCGTCTTCGCGAGAAGGAAGTGGTGAAGCGCCGCCTCGGCGCCCTCGTGAAGGAGTCGGAGGAGATCCACACTTTTATCGAGGACAACCTGCGCGTGTTCAACGGCACGGTGGGCGAGCCCGCCAGCTTCGACCTGCTCGACGCGCTCCTGTCCGAGCAGCCCTACCGCCTCGCCGACTGGCGAGTGGCGGGAGACGAGGTCAACTACCGCCGCTTCTTCGACATCAATCACCTCGCCGCCATCCGCATGGAGCGCCCCGAAGTCTTCCGGGCGAGCCATGAGCTGGTGCTGCGGCTGGTCGGCGAGGGCAAGGTCACGGGGCTCCGCGTCGACCATCCCGACGGGCTCTACGCCCCCGGCGAGTATTTCCTGCGCCTCCAGGAGGGCGCCCTCCTCGCAGTGGCCCGGCGCCTCGAGCCCGGGCTCGACGCCGCCGGCGCGCTCGCGTTGGCTGCGCGCTATCGCGCGGCCGCCGCCACTGACCCCGCGAGCCGGGACGGGCGGCCGCTCTGGATCGCCGCCGAGAAGATCCTCATGGGCGACGAGCCGCTGCCGGAATGGTGGGCGGTGGCGGGGACGACGGGCTACGACTTCCTCGGCTCCGTCAACGGCCTCTTCGTCGACCGCAGCACCTGGCGGCAGATGACCGTGGTCTACACGCGCTTCGCCGGCCGCGCGGAGCCCATGGCGGAGCTCACGTACATCGCCAAGCGGCTCATCATGCAGGTGTCCATGGCCAGCGAGATCGCACAGCTGGGGCTGCACCTCGACCGTATCTCGGAGCGCAACCGCCTCTCGCGCGACTTCACCCTGGCCAGCCTGGTGCGGGCCATCCGGGAGATCATCGCGGCCTTCCCCGTCTACCGGACCTATGTCGGTGACCTGCTCGACGAGCCAAGCCAGCGCGACCAGGGCTACATCGACCGCGCGATGGCGGAGGCGCGCCGGCGCAACCCCACCGTGAACGCGTCGATCTTCGACTTCCTCCGCGACGCCCTCCTCATGCACCACTCCGAGCGGAGCGACGAGCAGGAGCGAGAGGAGCGGCGGCGCTTCACCATGCGCTTTCAGCAGACCACGGGGCCCGTCACCGCCAAGGGCGTGGAGGACACCGCGCTCTACATCTACAACCGTCTCGTGTCCCTCAACGAGGTCGGAAGCGACCCCGCGCGCTACGGCGAAGCCGTGTCCACCTTCCACGAAAAGAACCAGCGGCGGCGGGAGCACTGGCCCGATTCGCTCCTGGGTACCTCGACGCACGACACCAAGCGCGGCGAGGACGTGCGCGCCCGGATCAGCGTGCTCTCCGAGATTCCCGGAACCTGGGCGACACACGTGAGGCGGTGGCGCATGCTCAACCGGCGCTTCAAGCGCGAGCAGGACGGGCAGTCGGCGCCCGACCGCAACGACGAGTACCTCCTCTACCAGACGCTGGTCGGCGCCTGGCCCGTTCGCCCAGAGGAGGAGGCCGCGGAGCCGCTCACTGCACGCATCACCGCCTACATGGAGAAGGCGACCAAGGAGGCGAAGCGCCGCACGAGCTGGGTCAATCCCGACGCGGAGTACGACCGTGCGCTCCGGGGGTTCGTGAGCCGCATCCTCGCCGCGGACAGCCCCTTCCGTGAGGTCTTCCTGCCCTTCCAGCGCCTCGTCGCAGTCCACGGCGCCGTCAATTCGCTCGCTCAGACGCTCCTCAAGATCGCCTCGCCGGGCATCCCCGACTTCTACCAGGGCTCCGAACTCTGGGACCTGTCCCTGGTCGATCCCGACAACCGGCGGCCGGTGGATTTCTCGGCGCGCCAGGAGCTGCTCGACGGCCTGCGGGAAGGTCCCCCACCCTGCGCCGAGTTGCTCGCCAGCTGGCGGGACGGGCGCGTCAAGCTCCTGGTCACCCAGCGGGCGCTGACGCTGCGGCGTGAGCTTGCCGGGCTCTTCCGATCCGGCGCCTACCAGCCCGTGGCGGCGGGGGGGGAGCGCGCGGATCACGTGGTCGCCTTCGCCCGCCACGACCCGGAGCATGCCGTCATCGTGGCGGTGCCGCGGCTCAGCGCGCGCCTCACGGGCTTCAACGGCGAGTGGCCCCTGGGCGCCACCGTGTGGGGCGACACGTGGCTTTCTATCGAGCCGCCGGAGCTCGGCGGGGAGTACGTGGACCGGCTCTCCGGGCTTCGCGTGACTCCCGAGCTGCGGGATGGCAAGCCCGCGCTTTCGCTCGGGAAGCTGTTCGAGACTCTGCCCGTGGCCATGCTTCGGCGGGAGACCCGTTCGTGAGTCGCGGACCGCGCACCCGCCCCGGATCGCCCTACCCGCAGGGCGCCACCTGGGATGGAGCCGGCGTCAACTTCGCCCTCTTCAGCGAGCATGCGACGGCCGTCGACCTCTGCCTGTTCGACCCGGAGGATCCGCGGCGGGAGCGCCCGCGCATCCGCATGCAGGAGCACACCAACCAGGTCTGGCACGTCTACCTGCCCGAGGCCCGCCCAGGGCAGCCCTACGGCTATCGCGTGCACGGCCCCTACGAGCCCGAGAACGGGCACCGCTTCAATCCGGCCAAGCTCCTCCTCGATCCCTACGCCAAGGCCATCACCGGGTCGCTGCAGTGGCACGACTCGCTGTTCGGCTACCGGATCGGCGACCCGGAAGAGGACCTGACGCCGGACGACCGCGACAGCGCTCCGTACATGCCACGCTCCGTCGCCATCGATCCCGCGTTCAGCTGGGGGGAGGACCGGCCTCCGCGCACGCCCTGGCACAAAACGGTCATCTACGAGATGCACGTCAAGGGCTTCACGGCGCGGCAACCCGACGTGCCCCGGCACCTCCGCGGCACCTACGCGGGGCTGGCCGCGCCGCCCGCGGTGGAGTACCTGAGCCGGCTTGGGGTGACCGCGGTGGAGCTCCTGCCCGTGCAATACTCGGTCGCCGACCACTACCTCGTCCAGCGTGGGCTGACCAACTATTGGGGCTACAACTCCATCGGCTTCCTCGCCCCCGACTCGCGCCTCGTCGCCGCCCAGGGCGCGGGCGAGCAGGTTGCCGAGTTCAAGACCATGGTCAGGACGCTCCACGAGGCGGGGATCGAGGTCATCCTCGACGTGGTCTACAACCACACCGCGGAAGGCAATCATCTCGGGCCAACCCTGTCCTTCCGCGGCATCGACAACGCGGCCTACTACCGCCTCGTGCCCGACAGCCCGCGTCACTACATGGACTACACGGGCTGCGGCAACACCCTCAACATGACGCACCCGCGCACGCTGCAGCTCATCATGGACAGCCTCCGCTACTGGGTACTCGAGATGCACGTGGACGGGTTCCGCTTCGACCTCGCCTCCGCCCTGGCGCGAGAGTTCCACGACGTGGATCGCCTCTCCGCCTTCTTCGACGTGATCCACCAGGATCCCGTGGTCTCCCAGGTGAAGCTGATCGCCGAGCCCTGGGACCTGGGCGAGGGCGGCTATCAGGTCGGGAATTTCCCCCCGGGCTGGGCGGAGTGGAACGGCCGCTATCGGGACGCTATCCGTCGCTACTGGAAGGGCGACGAGCGTCAGGTCGCCGACCTCGGCTACCGGCTGACGGGCTCGAGCGATCTCTACGAGCAGGGCGGGCGTCGCCCCTTTGCCAGCATCAACTTCGTCACCGCCCACGACGGCTTCACCCTGGCCGACCTCGTTGCCTACAACGGCAAGCACAACGAGGCCAACGGCGAGGACAACCGCGACGGCACCGACGACAACGCCTCGTGGAACTGCGGCGCGGAGGGCCCTACCGATGATCCCGCCGTGAACGCGCTGCGCGAGCGCCAGACGCGCAACTTCCTCGCCACCCTCCTCCTCTCCCAGGGCATTCCCATGCTCCTCGCGGGAGACGAGGCCATGCGCACCCAGCACGGCAACAACAACGGGTACTGCCAGGACAATGATCTGTCCTGGCACCACTGGCCCCTGCCCCGCGCAGCCATGCGCCAGCTCGATTTCACGCGCCGCCTCGTCCGGCTGCGCCTCGACAATCCGGTCTTCCATCGGCGGCTCTTCTTCCAGGGGCGCCGCATCCAGGGCTCCGCCGTCAAGGATCTCTCGTGGTTCAGGCCGGACGGCAAGGAGATGACCGAGGACGAGTGGAACAACGGCTTCACGCGGTGCCTCGGCTTGCGGCTGGCGGGCGACGCCATCGAGGAGATGGACTGGGGGGGGCAGCCCATCGTGGGCGACACCTTCCTCCTCCTTCTCAACGCCCACCACGAGGCCATTCCCTTCATCCTCCCCGCCCACAAAGCGCGGGTGCGCTGGGAGCTCATCCTGGACACACGCGACTGGGACCTGGGCCCGCGCGTGCCTGCCTTCCGCGCGGGCGAGACGTATCCCCTGGAAGGCCGGTCGCTGGCCGTGCTCCGACTGCGCCGGCCGAGGGCGAAGCGATGAGCAGGGAGCCCGCGGTGAGGCGAGGTCATCACATGCCCTTCGGCGCCGAGACGCGCGACGACGGCACCACGCGCTTCCGGCTCTACGCTCCCGCCGCCCGCTCCGTCGAGCTCTGGCTCCCCGACCGGAAGCAGGGCTTCACCATGCCGCGCGATGCCGCCGGCTGGGCGGAATGGGTGACGCGGGAGGCGCCGCCAGGGACCGCGTACGCTTACAGGATCGACGGGGACCTGCTCGTGCCCGACCCCGCCTCACGCTATCAGCCGCGCGATGTCCACGGGCCCAGCGAAGTCGTCGATCCGCTCGAGTACGCCTGGTCCGACGGCGAGTGGCGCGGTATCGCTCCCGAGCGGCTCGTCTTCTACGAGCTCCACGTGGGGACGTTTAGCCCGGAGGGAACCTTCGCCGGCCTCGCCGAGCGCCTCGACCATCTCGTGGCCCTCGGGGTGACGGCAGTGGAGCTGATGCCCTTGGCGGATTTTCCCGGCCGGTGGGGCTGGGGCTATGATGGCGTATTGCCCTTCGCTCCCGAGGCTACGTATGGGCGGCCGGAGCAGCTCAAGGCGACAGTGGAAGCCTGTCACGCGCGTGGCCTGGCCGTCTTTCTCGATGTCGTCTACAACCATCTTGGTCCAGAGGGGAACTACCTGCACCGATACGCGCCGACCTTCCTCAGCCGCGACCGCAAGACTCCCTGGGGGGCCGCGATGAACTTCGACGAGCCCGGCAGCGAGGTCACGCGGTCATTCGTCGTGCACAATGCGCTGTACTGGCTCGAGGAATTTCATCTCGACGGCCTGCGCCTGGATGCCGTGCATGCCATGCCCGACCGCTCCCCTGACCACGTCGTCGCGGAGCTGGCGCGGGCGGTGGCCGAGGGCCCGGGTCGAGACCGGTTCGTCCATGTCGTGCTCGAGAACGACGCCAACGAGGCCTGTCTCTTGGCCCGGACCGCCCTCGACAAGCGCCCGCTCTTCCTGGCGCAGTGGAACGACGACATTCACCATGCGCTCCACGCCATCTTGACGGGCGAGCGCGCCGGCTACTATGCGGACTACGACCCGCCGCTGCCCCATCTCGCACGGAGCCTCACCGAGGGCTTCGCGTACCAGGGGCAATGGTCTGTGTATCGGGGCCGAGCTCGGGGAGAGCCGAGCGCGAACCTGCCCCCGACGAGCTTCGTGGGCTTCCTCCAAAACCACGACCAGATCGGCAATCGCGCTCTCGGCGAGCGCATCACGCATTTGGCTCCCCCGGAGGCGGTTCGTGCAGCCACCGCCATCTTGTTCCTGGCCCCGCACCTGCCGCTGCTCTTCATGGGTGAGGAGTGGGCGGCCCCGGAGCCCTTCCTCTTCTTCTCCGATCTGGGACGGGATCTGGCCGCGCTCGTCTCCGAGGGCCGCCGGCGCGAGTTCGCGCGCTTCCCGGAGTTCGCCGACCCCGAATCCCGAGCCCGCATCCCCGATCCCCAGGCCGAAGCCACGCACGCCCAGTCGGTGCTCGACTGGAGGCGCCTCGCCGAGGCGCCGCACGCGGAGTGGCTCACCTTCCATCGTCAGCTCCTGGAGATGCGGGCGAAGGAGATCGCGCCCCTCCTCAGCGGGGCGCCCGTGCCTGAGGCGAGGGCGGCGTTGATCGGCGACAGCGCGCTCGAGGTGGAATGGGCCTTTCCCGAGCAGGGCGTGCTCCGCCTCCTCGCCAATCTGAGCACGCGAGCGACACCGCATGAGGGCCCTCTGCCCGCTTGGGGCCGGCAGATCTACGCGGTGGGCTCGAAGCCCGGACCGTGGACAGAGCTCGAGCCGTGGAGTGTCCGCTGGTACCTTTCGGAGATGTCACGGTGAGCGCGGATAGTGTGACAGCGACCAACGAGCCCTTCGTTTTCCTGGGCTGCGTGGACCTCAGGGAGGTCATCCCGTACGAGGCGCGCGATGTCCGCGAGCTCCTCGATCAGGTGGGGCGGGTCCCCGTCGAGTCGCTCTTCTGCCACACGGCGGCGGCTCTCCTGCATCGGCCGGCGTCGCCCACGGGTTACCCGAACGATTTCGCTCACTGGACGGATGTCGAGATGCGTGACCAGCGGTTGGCGGAGCGGCTGGCCGCCATCGACCCCTTCGAGTTGCGCTCGCTCGAGCAGATGCGCGAGGAGCTGGTGGCGACCATCAGCGACCATTTGCAGCACTTCCCGGCGGCGGCACCGGGAACGGGGACCGAACCGTTCCGGTTCTTCCACGCGCACCTGATCCCGATTCCCACGGGACATCAGGCTCGCAACCTGAAGGAGTTCCGCGACGCCCTCGCCGAAGTCGATGTCAGCGCCCTCTTCTATCATCTCATCGAGGGACGCTACCGGCTGAGCCGCGGACGAGGCGACTTCGCGGAATGGGTCGCCTCGGCCATCGGCCGGCCGGATGTCGCCGACCGCCTCGCGAGCATCGATGCCTATGACGGCAGCCTCGAGCGGATTCGCGACCGGCACCTCTCGGTCCTCACCGCCGCCCTGGAGGAGGAGCGGGGACGATGACCTCGACGGTATCCTCGGCGAGGCTGGACGACTACCGGCAGGTCGCCCCGCGAGGGACGGTCGATCTCCTGCTTCGCCTCGGCGAGCGCCTCCGCGGCCGGAGCCTCGTGCATGTGAGCGCCTCCCGATACCGTGGGCTGACCATCGAGGTCCTGAATCGCCTGGTACCCATTCTCAACGATCTCGGCATCTACGCGAGCTGGGAGGTGACGATCGGCACCGGGGACTTCGAAGGCATCACGCGCACTGTGGGCAGGGCGCTGAGGGGCACCGAGCAGGTGGTCACCGACGCGATGCTCGAACGCCTCCGGGAGGCAAGCCGTGAGAACGCCGGGCGCCTCCGGCTCGATGCCGATCTCGTCATGATCCACGACGCGGCCCCGCTCCTGCTGGTCGAGAGCCGCGCGGGGAACGCGCGGTGGGTCTGGCGCTGCCATCACGATCTCTCCGCTCCGCAACCGCAGCTCTGGAACATCCTGCGTCCGGTCACGCAGCGGTACGACGCGGTGGTATTCTCCGACGCGAGATTCGCCCCGACCCTCTCCATCCCGCGCTTCGTCATCTCCCCGTCGGTGGATCCCCTCTCGGAACGGAATCGGGACATGACCCGAGCCGAACAGGCACAGCATCTCGACCGGCTGCGGATTCCCCGCGACAAGCCCTTTCTCCTCCAGGTCGGGCCCTTCCAGCGCTCGCATGACCCTCTGGGGGTGATCAATGCCTATCGCCTCGTGAAGAAGCACCACGACGTCCGCCTGGTGCTGGCAGGCCTGGCACCGACCTCGGGAGATGACGTCCTGGCGGAAGTGCAGGAGGCGGCGAGCCACGATCCTGATCTGCGCGTCGTCGTGCTCCCTCCCGACCCTCAGACCGAGGTGAACGCCCTCGAGCGCTCGGCCACCATCGTGATTCACAAGCCGGTGGAGACCGGATTCGGTATCAACGTGGCGGCCGCCATGTGGAAGGGCAAGCCCGTCGTGGGCAGCCTGGTAGGAGGAATTCCCAACCAAGTGATCTTCGGCGTGACGGGCTATACCGTGGAGACCGTCGAGGGCGCCGCCTTCCGCATCCGGCACCTTCTCGGCAATCCCGAGCTGATCGGGCGCATGGGAGCGGCCGGCCGGGAGCATATCCGCCGGAACTTCCTCATCACGCGTCATCTCGGCGACTACCTGGCCCTGCTCGCCCTCCTCACCAAGTGAGGAACTCGTGGACCAAGCCCACCGGCCCCCCGAGTTGAACCCCGAGCCCGTACGGTCCGCGGGCGCCGACGTGGCCATCGGCATGTTGACGGCGGGGGACAGTCCGAAAGTGGGGACGGTGGCGAGGATCGCCCAGGACGGCATGCAGACACATCTCGCCGGCCTCACGGCTGCCCTCATTCACGTGGACGGCACGGCCTCCGACGAGCCGGCCGGCCAGGTCGAGCGCACCGTCGACGGCCTCCGTATCGTCCAGGTGAGGCTGGCGAGGAACGTGGGGACGGATAGGGCCCAGGCCGGGTGGAGTGACGTGGTACAGGCCGTCCTCGGGGTCTCACGAACGCTACAGGCGCGAGCCGTCGTCATGCTCAATGCCGGTATATCCAGCATGACGCAGGAGTGGATTCGTGGCCTCGCCCAGCCAGTGCTGAAGGAAGGCTTCGGCTTCGTGCTGCCCGTGTACGAGCGGGGACGCTACGAAGGCATGCTGACCCAGGTCTTCGTCGTACCGCTGATACGAGCCCTCTTCGGTCATCAGTTCTGGTACGCGATGGCCGACGAGTTCGGCTGCTCCGGTGAGGCGGCCGAGATCCTTCTGGCCCAGGACATCTGGACCACCGACCTTGCGCGGCAGGGACTGGAGTTCTGGCTGCCCGTCGCCGCTGCGGAGGCTGCCCTCCCGGTGGCCCAATCGGTGCTCGGCCCGCGAATCCTCGAGTCGACGGGACAGCAGCCGCCCCTGGGCTCCACCGTGGGCCGCGTGGCGGGGGCCCTGTTCTCGATCGCCGAGCGGCACGAGGCGGGATGGCTGGACGTTCGCGGGTCGGAGCCGGTGGGATTGTTCGGAGTGCCTCCGGGTCCGGCCAAGCGAGTGGCGGCCCTGGATCCCGACCGCATGCTCGAGGGATTCCGTCAGGGCGTCCGCGATCTGCTTCCGATCTGGGAGCGCATACTCTCCCCCGAGAGCCTCGGCGATGTCCTCGTCCTCAGCGAGCATCCGACAGGCGAATTTCACCTCGACGATCGGCTCTGGGTGCGGGTCGTCTTCGATTTTCTCCTGGCGTATCGCGCTCGTGTGATGTATCGGAGTCATATTGCGCAGTCTCTGGCTCCCCTTTATCTGGGATGCGCCGCCTCCCTCGTGCTGGAGACGCGCGGCCTCCCGGATACGGCCGTCGCGCAGGCGACGGAGCGGCTGGCGCGAACCTTCGAGGACGAGAAGCCGTATCTGGTGGACCGCTGGCGATGAAGAAGGAGCGACGTCCCATCGTGATCAGCCGGGTCCTGCCCGCCGTCGACGACGGACGGCACCCGGTCAAGCGTGAGGCGGGCGACGATCTGACCGTGACCGCCGACATCTTCAAGGAGGGCCACGACACGCTGGCCGCGGTGATCCTGCACCGCTCGCAGGACAAGCCCGAGTGGCGGGAAGCTCCCCTGCACTTCCGCGACAACGATGGATGGGTCGGCTCGATCTCTCTGGAGGCCAACACCCGCTACTGGTTCACCATCGAGGCATGGACCGACCGATTCGCCTCCTGGGTGGACGACGTGACCCGTCGAGCGGAGGGGGGCCAGGCGGATCTCACGAGCGAGCTCCTTGAAGGCGCTCGGCATGTCAGCCAGGCGCGGGCCCGGGCCGCGGGGGCGGATGCGCACCTCCTCGACGACGTCCTCGCTCGAGTGGGAACGGCAGACTCCCAGAAAGCACACCTCGATGCGCTCCTCCAGCCAGCGGTACGCGAG
>Ga0075424_100001912_pt1 | contig 18648 bp, 18 predicted proteins | sample SoiMethybrSBSTD3_FD_75301 | JGI IMG/M metagenome (GOLD analysis project Ga0075424, IMG submission 75301) | Bulk soil microbial communities from a Populus tree surrounding site in Tennessee, USA - Soil MetaG P. TD hybrid SBSTD3 | ecosystem: Environmental > Terrestrial > Soil > Tree plantation...
GAACAGACGCGATGAGCGGACGCCTCGACGGCAAGGTGGTGATCGTCACCGGCGGCGCGGCCGGCCTCGGCCTGGCCTACGCGCGGCGCTTCGTCGCCGAGGGCGCGCGCGTGGTCATCGCCGACGTGGCCGACACGGCGGATGCGCTCAAGCGCCTGGACGCGCCGGAGGTGACGCACGGGCTGCGTGCCGACGTCGCCCGCTTCGAGGACTGCCGGCGGATGGTGGACGAGGCGCGCGCGCGCTTCGGCCGCGTCGACGTGCTCGTGAACAACGCGGCCGTGTTCGCCACGCTGAAGCCCGCGCCCATGGAGGCGATCGCCGAGGCCGACTGGGACCGCGTGATGGCCGTCAACGTCAAGGGCATCTGGAATTGCGTGCGCGCGGTGGCGCCGGTGATGCGGGCGCAGGGCGGCGGGCGCATCGTCAACGTCGCCTCGGCCATCGCCCACAAGGGCACGGCCGGGCTGCTGCACTACGTCACGTCCAAGGGCGCCGTCATCACCATGACCCGGGCGCTGGCGCGCGAGCTGGGACCGGACCGGATCACGGTGAACGCGGTGGCGCCGGGGCTCATCATGAGCGACACCGTGCTGGCCAACCCCGACATCTCGTCATTCCAGCGGGACGCCGTGCTGGCCTCCCGCGCGCTGAAGCGCGAGGCGGTGGCCGAGGACGTGGAGGGGACCGTGGTGTTCCTCGCCTCCGACGACAGCGCGTTCATGACCGGCCAGACGCTGGTCGTGGACGGGGGGTCCGTGTTCGCATGACGCTCACGAGCGTGCCCGTGATCGACGTGGCGCCGCTGGCGGGCGGCGAGCGCGACCGCCGCGCGGTCGCCCGGGAGATCGGCCGTGCGTGCGAGGACATCGGCTTCTTCACCATCGTCGGCCACGGCGTCGACGAGGCGCTCGTGCAACGGATGGACGCCGTCTCGCGCGCGTTCTTCGACCTGCCGGCGGCCGACAAGCAGCGCGTGCGCCGCCCGAAGCCGGAGCAGAGCCGCGGGTACATCGGCATCGGCGAGGAGAACCTCTCGTACAGCGTCGGGCGCAGCACCACGGACCTCAAGGAGTTCTTCGCCATCGGCCCCGTCGACGTGCCCGACGAGCCGTACTACCGCGCGCCCGCCGCGTATCCCTCATTTGCGCCCAACGTCTGGCCCGAGCGGCCGGCGGCGCTGCGCGCGATCTATACTGACTACTACCGCGCCATGGAGGGCCTCGCCGCGCGGCTCATGCGCGCCTTCGCGCTGGCGCTCGAGCTTCGCGAGGACTTCTTCCACGACAAGACCGACCGCCACATCAGCGGCATCCGCGTGATCAACTATCCCGACCAGCCCGAGGCGCCCGCTGACGGCCAGCTCCGCGCCGGCGCGCACTCCGACTACGGCGCGTTGACGATCCTGAAAGCCGAGAACGTGCCGGGCGGGCTCGAAGTGCTGAACCGGGCGGGGGACTGGGTGGCGGTGGCGCCGGTCGCCGACTCGTTCGTGATCAACCTGGGCGACCTGATGATGCACTGGACCAACGACCGCTGGATCTCCACGCTCCACCGCGTGGCCAACCCGCCGCGGGATGCCGCGCTCGGCAGCCGCCGCCAGTCGATCGTGTTCTTCTACCAGCCGAACTACGACGCGCTGATCGAGTGCCTGCCGGGCTGCTGCGGCCCGGAGACTCCCGCGAAGTATGAGCCGGTGACGTCAGGCGAGCACCGGCTACGGAAGTTCCTGAAGACCGTGAGCTGAGCTCGCGCGCGTCGCGATCTCGACCGGCGCGCGCGAGTGCCGGCGCGAAGCGGCGTCAGGGAGCCGTGAGATCACGGAGCATGCGGATCTCCGACAGCGACGGGGTGTGGGCGAGCGGCCGGCTGTCGCCGGTGGGATGAAAGCCGCAGCGCGTGTAGGCGCGGATCGCCGGGGTGTTCGTGCTGGTCGCCCACAGGTAGAGCGCTCGGCCGCCGTGCTCGCGCACCCAGCCGGCGGCGGCGTCGAGCAGGGCATCGACGACGCCGCGCCCGCGCTGCGCAGGATCCACGAACATCCCGACGAGCGCCGGTCCCGGCTGGTCCGGCGCGTGCGCGAGTGCGGTGGCGATGCCCACCCAGCGGCCCTCGTCGAGGGCGACGAAGACGCAGCGCTCGTGAGTGGCGGCGGCCCGCTCGGCCCAGATGTCGTCGGTGAACGCGGCTTCCCTGGCGAGGGTGGAGCCGAACGCCAGCGGCGCCTCCGCGAGGGCACGAAGCCGCAGCGCCTTGAGCGCTGCGGCTTCGTCAGGCCGGACCGGCCGGACCTCGATGCCCACTCGAGGCCGGCCGGGCTTGGTGGCTAGGCCCAGACCCGCGCGTCGCGGCCGGCCACGTAGGTCGGCTGGCGCTGCGCGGGATTCCGGTTGATCAGCGGGCGGTGGTACATCGGGTGCGTGGTGCAGCGCACCTCGTGCTCGAGCTCGAACATCACCTTGCCGCTCTCGGGATCGACGATGTCCACGAAGCGGTACTGGTACGGGTTCGACTCCTCGCTGACGATCCCGCGCTCCAGCATCTTCTTGTGCGGACCGGAGAAGTCGTTGATGTAGATCGCGATGTGGTGACCGTCGTACGGCTCGATCTGGTCGTCGGTCTCCTTGAAGATCAGCTTCTGCGAGGTGCCCACCTTGACCTCGGCGGCGACGCAGCCGTTGTGGGTGACGGTGGCCGGTGCGTCCATGATGTCGCGGTAGAAGCGGGCGATGCCCTCGGCGGTGCCGGTGCGCACGGGCAGCTCGACGTACGGCATGCCCAGCTCCATGCGCGGCCAGCGGCGGCCCGGCCGGTGCAGGCGCATGCGGTTGCCCCACGGACAGGTGACGTCGGCGTGGTCATTGGCGACCGTGTACGCGTACTTGGTGCCCTTCAACTTCTCGGCCGCCATCGACAGCCGGTTCCCCAGCTCGTCGAAGTCGGGGATCGTGAGCCCGGTCACGCCGCGCAGCACCTGGGCCTTCGCCGTCGGCAGGTGGAACTGCGAGTGGCCGAAGTTGACCCACATGTTGTCGAGCCCGACCATCAGGTACGGGTCGCGCGTGCCGCCGAGCGCCACGACGTAGAACTGCGTCGCGAGCTGCTGGTCGGGGACCCGCACGTTGACGTGCTCGAGATGGGTGATGTTGCCGAGGTCTTCCGCCGCCCGATCGAAGGTCTCACCGGCCATGGCTCGCCTCCCGAGAGGAATGCGAGGATTGTACCCCTACGCCGGCCGCGGCGGTAGATAACCCAGGAGCAGCGCGGCCAGGTGCACCAATAGCAGCTTGTTCCACGCGCGGCTGGCCGCCAGCGCCTGCTCGGCCGGCAGCTCGGTGGCGAAGGCATCCGCGAGCGCCGTCTGCGCCAGGCTCATCGCGCCCACCATGAAGTGGACGGGCACGATGCCGCCGGGCCCGCGCGGCCGATGGCTGTGCGACAGCCCGATCGTCAGCAGGTAATAGGCGTGCTCGTGGGTCAGCGCGGCCTCGGCCGTCTCGCGCAGCCAGCGCGCCAGGCTGTGGCGGCGGCGCTCGATGCGCTCGGGGTCGGGCGTGCCGTCGTCCTTGAGAAAGAAGCGCGCGCTCGCCGGGAATTTCAGGAAGTGCTCGTAGAGCGCCCGGGTGAGCTCGTCGCCGCGCGCCAGCACGGCCGGGGCCGTCTGCCGCACGAGGGCGGCGTCCGCGTCGTCGAACGTGACGAACTCCGCCAGCTCGCGCACGAAGCGCTCCATGTCCGTGGCCGGCAGGTACGGTTGATACGTCATACGAGCGGCCACGGATAGCGGCGCCCGCCGGTGTCGACGGGGAACTTGCCGGCCTTCACCAGCGCCCGCGCCCGCCGCAGGAGCGCCTGGCACTCGGCGGCCTCCAGCAGGTCGGCGAACGGCGGCGGCAGGGCGCTCGACGAGAGGCGGCGCACGTCGTCGAGCAGTGCTCCAGGCACGGGCTCCTCACCGAAGTCCCAGATCACGGTGCGGAGCTTGGGCTCGACGTGGAAGCAGAGGCCGTTGTCGATGCCGTAGATGGCGCCGTCCTCGGCCAGCAGGCAGTGGCCGCTCTTGCGATCCGCGTTGTTGGCGATGAGGTCGAACGCGCAGATGCGCTTGAGATGCTCGTGGTGCTTGGGGTCCTCGCGCAGCGTGAAGTAGTGCTGCTCGAAATCCGCGGCGATGAACTGTTGCACCGAGCCCTGGCCGTACGGGCCGTCGCGCTCGATCGTCAGCGGCACCACGTCCCAGCCGAGCGCCTCGGAGAGGTACCAGGCGGCCAGCTCGCGGCGGAACAGCCCGGACGGGAAATCCCAGAGCGGCCGCTCGCCGCGCTCGGGCTTGTACACGCCGAGCGCGGTCGTCTCGTCGAGCGCCGCCTCCACCAGGAAGGTGGCGTTGCTGCTCCACGGCAGCCGGCCCTTCACGGTGAGCTCGCCGCGCATGAGCACCTCGCGGACGTCCGTCTCCGCCATCACTCCTTGTGGACGACGTGGCCGTTGGCGCGCGGGCAGACGTGGCCGGCCGGATCCTTGGGCTCGCCGCACATCGAGCACGTGGCCCGCCCGGCCTTGACCAGCGCGCGGGCGCGCTCGACGAAGGCGGTGGCCTGGGCACGCGTGATGGCGACGCGCGCGGTGGCGGGCTCGGGTGCCGGGGTGCCGCCTTCCTCTTCTTCCTCGACCTGCTCGCTGGCCACCACGACGATCCGCCCGATCGCCTCATCGTAGCCGACGCCGATCGAGCCCACGGCCCAGGCCGGCTCCAGGGGCTCGAGCAACGCGTCCATGCCCGGCTTGCCCTCGATCGCGCCCTTCGGCAGCTTGGCGATCAGGCCGGAGAGGTACTCGGCCAGCGCCGAGACCTGCTCCTTCTCGCACTTGAGCGTGACCAGCGAGCGCCGCTCGCGTGCCTGCAGATAGAAGACGCGCTGCCCGGGCTGGCCCACCGCGCCGGCGGTGAAGTGATCGGGGTCGCCGAGCTGGAACGAATCGCTCACGCCGGCACTCCGTCGCCGAGCGAGTTCATGCCGAGCACCATCGGCGGGCCGCTCGTGTAGGCGATCGTCGTGATCGAGCCCGGCGCGACGTTGAGGCGCTGGAAGAGATCGAGGTGCATGCCGAGCGCATGGGCGAGCACGGCCTTGATCGGGTCGGCGTGGGAGACGGCCACGACGACGCCGCCGCGATGCCGCTCGACGATCCGCGCCAGCGTGTCGGCCATGCGCGTCTGCATCTCCATGAACGACTCCCCGTCGGGAAAGCGAAAGCCACTCGGATGACGCTGCACGGTCGACCACTCCGGCTTCTTGCTCACCTTGTCGAGGCGCTCGCCGGTCCAGCGCCCGACGTCGAGATCCATCAGCCCGCGCTCGATGCGCACCGCCAGCCCCCGCACACGCGCGATCGGCATCGCCGTCTCTCGCGCGCGCTCGAGCGACGAGGCGTAGATGGCCGTCACGCGCTTGAGCTTGGCGATGCGCGCGGCCGCCGCCTCCGCCTGCTTCTTGCCGTCGTCGGAGAGATGCAGGCCCGGCGCCTGGCCGGGCAGCAAGCGGCCGGTCGTGGGCGTCTGGCCGTGGCGAACGAGAAGAATGGTGGTCGGTGGCTTTCGCAACGCCCCAAGACTAGCACCACCCGTTCATGCTCGCTGGCACTGCTCTTGCGGCGGTCGAGCCGTGTGGACCGGCTCCGATTCCGGCGGCGGCTGTTGGCGCTCGTCGCCGGCCTGGTCCTGGCGTTCGGCCTCGCCGCGCCGGCCGCGCCGGCATCCGACACCACGCCTGCCTTGACTCCCGACTACGTGCTCGCGTCGCTCAACGGCGCGCTCGCCTGGTATCAGCAGGCGCGGGTGGCGATGCAGTCCGTGGAGAGCGGCGCGGGCTTCGCCGACCTGCGCGAGGACCGGCAGACGGCGCTCGCGATTCTGAAATCCGCGTTCGAGCGCGCCCGCGCCCAGGCCGCCGCCCTGACCGCGCAGCCCTCGGCAGCCGTCGGCGACGCCTCGGCGGACGAGGGCGACAGCACCGCGAACCTCGAGGGAGCGGTCAAGCGTGACGCCGAGGAGGTCGCGCGCCTGGCCGCGCAGGCCAAGCGGGCGACGGCGGCGCGGTGGCCGGCGCTCGCGCGCGAGCTGGCGGCGGCGAGCAACCGCCTGGAGCTCGACCAGGCCCGCGCGGATCTCGCCGGACGGCTGAAGCAGCTCGACGCTGCCGCGCCGGCGGCGCCGGCCGACCTCGCGCGCCAGATCCAGGCGCTGCAGGACGGCGTGCCGGAGCTGCGGAACACGAGCGCGGTCCCCCCGACGCCGGCGCCGGCGCGCGCCGAGACGGTCGTCGGGACCTGGCCGCTGGTCCACCAGCTGATCGCGCTCGCGCACACCCGCGCGACGCTGTCGGCGCTCGGCGAGACCACGCGCGATCGCACGCGCGCGGTCGCGGCCGACGTCGCGCTGACGCAGACGGAGCTGCGTGCGGTCTTCACGCGGCTGCGCGCCGTCGCGAAGAACCCGGGGGCGGGCGGCGACCTGGCCGCCGACGAGCGCGAGTTTCATGACGGGCTCGAGCGCGCCAAGCAGCTGACCGCCGCCGTGGTCCCCGCGCGCCGGGAAGCGGCGCTGCTCGACCGCTACGCCACCGATCTCACGGAGTGGCGGCGCGCGATGGACGGCCAGGCCGACCAGGCGCTGCGCGGCCTCGGCGTGGAGCTGCTGCACGTGGCCATCGCCGTCGTGGTGATCCTGGTGGGCGCGCTGCTCTGGCGCGTGGCGGTGCACCGCTACGTCGGCGACGCGTATCGCCGCCACCTGCTGCTCACCGTGCGCAACGTGACGGCCGGCATCGCGGTGGCGCTGGTGGTCGCCTTCCACTTCACGAGCGAGCTGGCGACGCTGGTGACGGCGCTCGGCTTCGCCGCGGCGGGCATCGCCTTCGCACTGCAGACGATCATCGTGGCGCTGGCCGGCTACTTCGCCATCGTGGCGCCCAACGGGATCCGGGTGGGCGACCGCGTGAGCCTGCAGGGCCCGTTCTCGTGGGTGCACGGCGAGGTGGCCGACATCGGCTTCCTGCGCATCAAGCTGCGCGAGCTGACGGGCGATCCGCCGCAGCCGACGGGCCGCCTCGTCGTGTTCCCGAACTCCGTCGTCTTCACCGGCTCGTTCTTCAAGCACCCGGCGCCGGCGACCGTCAGCCGAGGACGACCTGCGGATCCTGCAAGTAACGCGTGAACGCGATGCCGGTGAGCTTCTCGAACGCCTCGATGTAGCGCGCGCGAGTGCCGGTGACGACCTCCTGCGGCAGCTCGGGGCCGGGATAGGTCTTCTTCCAGCCGGTCTTCTCGCAGAAGTCGCGGACGAACTGCTTGTCGAAGGAGGGCTGCGGGCCGCCGGCCGCGTACTCGTCGGCAGGCCAGAAGCGCGAGGAGTCCGGCGTCAGCGCCTCGTCGCCCAGCACCAGGCGGCCGCCGGCGTCCACGCCGAACTCGAATTTCGTGTCCGCGATGACGATGCCGCGCGTGCGGGCGTGATCGGCCGCGAAGTTGTAGAGCGCGATCGACAGCCGCTCCGCCTCGTCGAAGCGCGCGGCGCCGACCAGCGCGGCGGCGTGCTCGCGCGTGATGTTCTCGTCGTGGCCGCTGGTCGCTTTCGTGGCTGGCGTGAAGATCGGCTGCGGCAGCCGATCGGATTCGCGCAGCCCCGGCGGCAGCCGATGGCCGCACACCTCGCCGGTCTTCTGGTAGTCCTTCCAGCCGGAGCCCGCGAGATAGCCGCGCACCACGCACTCGATCGGGAGCATCGCCAGCTTGCGGCACTCGGTCGAGCGGCCGTCCGGGCGCAGCGCCAGGAGATGATTCGGTGCGATGTTCTTCGTGCGCGCGAACCAGAAGCCGGAGAGCCCGGTGAGCACGCGGCCCTTGTCCGGAATCTCCGTGGGGAGCACGACGTCGAAGGTCGAGATGCGATCGGACGCGACCAGGAGCAGGCGCGCGTCGTCGAGGGCGTAGATCTCACGGACCTTGCCGCTGGCGAGATGGACGGCGTCAGGCACGGGGCGATGTCCTTTCGTTGAGGAGTGCGCACAACCGGGACGCGGTCACGGGAACTTCGTGGATCTCGACGCCGAGGTCGGCCACGGCGTCCTCGATGGCATTGGCGATGACGGCGGCGCCCGGGATGGCCCCGCTCTCGCCGACGCCCTTGATCCCCAGGGGGTTGATGACGGAGGCGTGCTCGTCGAGTGCCACGGCCAGCGCGGGCAGATCGTCGGCCCGCGGCACCGCGTAGTCCATGAAGCTGCCGGTCAGCAGCTGGCCCTGGGCGTCGTAGACGATCTCCTCGAACAGACCGGCGGCCAGGCCCTGCACGGCGCCGCCCTGGAGCTGCCCCTCGACGATGGCCGGATTGATGGCGCGCCCCGGGTCGTGGACGATGGCGTAGGCCACCAGCTTGCTGGCGCCGGTCTCGATGTCCACCTCGACCGCCGCCGCGTGGGTGCCGAACGCCCAGGTGACGGTGTCGGGATAGAAGTAGGTGCACGCGTTCAGCGTCGGATCGGGCCCGCCGCGCAGCGCCTTCGATTTCACGGCGGCGTGCGCGAGCCGGCCCAGCGGCAGCGCGCGATCGGGCATCCCGGCGACGAACGCGCGGCTGCCCTCGATCCGGACGTCCTCGGCCGCGCACTCCAGCAGCTCGGCGGCCACGCGTGCCGCCTTCGTCCGGACCTCGCGCGCCGCGGTGGCCACGGCGGGGCCGGCGTTGGCCGCCACGCGGCTGCCCCCGGTCCCCATGCCGATCGGAAAGCGCTCGGTGTCCCCGGCGACGACAGTGACGTCCTCGAAGCTCGCGCCCAGCTCGCCGGCCGCGACCTGCGCGAGCGTGGTGCCGTGGCCCTGGCCCTGCGCGGCCACGCCGATGAGCACGTACACCTTGCCGCTCGGATCCACGCGCACCGTCGCGCCTTCATAGGGGCCGAGCCCGGTGCCCTGCGCGTAGCACGCCACGCCCACGCCGATGCGGCGCGTCGTGCCGGCGTGCGCCTTCTGTCGCCGGCGCCAGCCGTCGTAGTCGAGCAGCGTCAGCGCGCGCTCGAAGGCGGCGGGGAAGTCGCCGGGGTCGTAGGTGACGGGCATCCCATCCTTGTACGTGATGCCCGGGCGATAGGGCATCTCCTCGGGCTTCACGAGATTGCGGCGGCGCAGCTCGGCGGGATCGAGACCGAGCTTGCGCGCGGCGAGATCCATCAGGCGCTCCATCACGAAGACCGCCTCGGGGCGGCCGGCCGCGCGATACGCGGCATTGAGCGTCTTGGTGGTGACCACGCTCTTGCCCGCGCCGCGGTAGGCCGGCACGCGATACGGGCCCGGCATGTGGTTGACCGTGTTCGCGGTGAGCCCGTCGCCCTGGGCGGGATAGGCGCCGACGTCGGCGACGAACGACGTCTCCAGCGCGACGATGCGGCCGTCACGCGTGAGACCGATGCGCGCGTCGTGCACCTGTTCGCGGTCGTGGCCGAGCGCCATGAAGTCTTCGCGCCGGCCCTCGATCCACTTCACGGGGCGGCGCAGGCGATGCGCCGCGGCCGCCACCAGGATCTCGTCGGGATAGACGTCGCCCTTGGGGCCGAAGCCGCCGCCCACGTCGGGCACCCGCACGCGCACGCGCTCCGCGGGAATGCCGAGCGTGCCGGCGATCGCGTCCCGCAGCCGGTAGGGATTCTGGATGGACGCCCAGATCGTCAGCGTGCCCGATTCGGCATCCGGCCACGCGATGGCGCCGCGATTCTCGATCGGCGCGGCGGCGAGGCGCGCGTGGCGGAAGCGGCCGCCGACCTCGACGTCCGCGCGCGCGAAGGCGGCCGCGCCGTCGCCGATGGTGGTGCCGACCGGCAGCGTGCTGTTGTCGCTCCAGCCCTCGTGCACGCGAGCCCGGGAGGCGAGCGCCGCGTCCGTCGTCCCGAAGGCCTCCAGCGGCTCGTAGTCGACCTCGACCGCCTCCAGCGCGTCGGCGAGGGCGTGCGCGTCTTCCGCGATGACCACCGCGATGGGCTCGCCGACGTAGCGCACGCGCTCGGCGGCGAGCAGCGGGACCGCGAACGGCTTGCCCTTGTGGCTGCCGCCCCATGCCGCGGGAATCGCGCGCGCCAGGTCGGTCAGGTCGGCGGTGCTCCACGCGGCCAGCACGCCGGGGCGCGTGCGCACGGTCTTGAGGTTGACCGCGCGCAGCCGGGCGTGCGCGTGCTGGCTGCGTACCACGCCGAGGCGGGCGGCGCCGCCCCGCTCGATATCCTCGACGAACCGCCCGGCTCCTGCGAGGAGCCGGGCGTCTTCCTTTCGCTTCGGAGAGGCGCCGAGCAAGTTAACCGATGTGCTGGCGGAAGAAGTCGATGGTCCGCTGGCGCGCGAGCCTGGCGCTGTCCGCGTTGAAGGAGGCGCGCTCGTCGCAGGCGAAGCCGTGGCCGGCCTGGTAGATGTGCATGGGGATCTTCGGATGCGCGGCCTTGATCCGCTCCCAGTGCTCCTTGGGAATGGACTGGTCCGTCTCGCCGAAGTGGAAGATGACCGGGCATTTCGGCTGCTCGCCGGCCGTGTCCGCCACGCCGCCGCCATAGAACGAGGACGCGGCCGCGACGCCGTCGATCCGCGTGGCGGCGAGCCAGGCGATCGTGCCGCCGAAGCAGTAACCGACGACGCCGACCTTCAAGCCCGTTTTCTGCAGCTCCTTCACCGCCGCGCGCACGTCCATCACCGCGTGATCGAGCTGGAGCTTGCCGCGCACCTCGCGCCCGCGCTCGATGTCGGCCGGCTGGTAGCCCGTCTCGAATCCCCGCTCGACGCGGTCGAACAGCGCGGGCGCGATGGCCACGTAGCCGTCGGCCGCGAAGCTGTCGGTGACGTTTCGGATGTGGTGGTTGACGCCGAAGATCTCCTGCACCACCACGAGCCCGCCGCGCGGCTTTCCGGACGGCGTGGCGCGGTAGGCGGACAGCTTGAAGCCATCCTCGCTGGTCAGCGTGATCGACTCTCCCATGGGTGTCCTCCTGGTCGGGCTGGAGCCCGCCCCATGCAAACACGCCGGGAGCGTTTGATCAAGCTGCCGTCAGGCCGGAGCGTCTCGCGCGTACCCGCGAGTCAGTCGGCGCCCCAGAACACCGGCTCCGGCGACAGCCGCACGCCGAAGCGCTGCTCGACCCGGGCCTGCACGCCGCGCGCGAACGCCAGCACGTCGGCCGTGCGCGCTCCGTCGTGCGCCACGATCGCCAGCGTGTGCCGGGTGGACAGGCCCACGGCGCCCACGCGCTCGCCGCGCGTCAAGCCCGCGCGCTCGATGAGCCAGGCGGCCGAGAGCTTGACGCGGCCATCCGGCTGCGGCCAGCGCGGCATGGTCGGATCTCCCGCGCGCGCCGTGACGGCCTCGGCCTGCGCCGCATCGACGATGGGATTGAGGAAGAACGAGCCGCACGATCGCCGGTTGGCGTCGCCGGGCTGGTCCAGTGTCATCGATTTGCCGCGGCGGATGCTCAGCACCGCGGCGCGGGTGCCGGCCAGCGTCGGCGCGCCGCGGCCGGACGACGTCGCGTCCGCCAGCGCGCGCTTGACATCTCCGTAGCTCAGCGTCGGCGCGCCGCCCGGCCGCAGCCGGTAGGTCACCGCGAGGACGACGAAGCGCCCCGGGCTCTCGCGCTTGAACATGCTGTCGCGATACGCGAAGCCACAGTCGGCGGCGGCGAACGTCACGATCTCGCCATCGCGCGTGTCGAGTGCGCGGACACCGACGACCGTGTCGCTCACTTCCTGGCCGTAGGCGCCGACGTTCTGGATCGGCGTGGCGCCCACGAGGCCGGGGATGCCGCTCAGGCACTCGAGCCCCGCCCACCCCCGCTCGACGCTGTGCGCGACGACGCCGTCCCACGGCTCTCCGGCGGCCGCGGTCAGCTCGCTCGCGGCGCCGTGCTCGCGGTGCGTGAGACCACGCAGCGCGACGCGCACGACGAGCGCATCCACGCCGGCATCGGCGACGACCAGGTTGGAGCCGCCTCCCAGCACGCGGAGCGCTACACCGCGCTCGCGGGCCCACGTGCAGGCCGCCCGCACGGCCGTCTCGTCGGTCGCCTCCACGAACCAGCGCGCGGCGCCGCCGACGCCCAGGGTGGTGAGCGGCGCCAGCGGCACACGCTCCGCGACGGCGATGCTCACGGCATCAGCCGCGTGGCGCGCCACGGGCTGCCCGCGTAGGCGTCGCCCGCGCCCGTGAGCGTGCGTGTCCAGCGCGCGCGATCGTGGACGCGCGCGGGCTGGCCCGCCCACAGCTCCACGCGCTCCGCCCACACGCGATAGCCGCCCCACCGCGGCGGGCGCGGGACGTCGGCGGTGTGCTGCTGCGCGGCGTCGGCCACCCGCGCCAGCAGCTCGGCGCGCGAGGGGAGCGGGCGTGATTGCAGGCTGGCGACCGCCGCCACCCGCGCGTCGCGCGGGCGTGTGGCCCAGTAGCGATCCGAGTCCGCGTCCGGCGCCAGCGTGACGGGACCATCCACGCGCACCTGGCGCTCCAGGCCCTCCCAGTGGAAGACGAGCGCGGCCTGCGGATGCTCGGCGAGATCGTGGCCCTTGTCACTGTCGCGGTCCGTATAGAAAACGAGCCAGCCGGCGCGCGCGTCGAAGCCGCGGCAGATCACCATCCGGGCGGCCGCGCGGCCGTCTGGCGTCACGGTGGCCAGCGTCATCGCCGTGGCGTTCCTGGCGACGGCCGCGGCTTCCTTCAGCCAGGACTCCACGAGCGGCAGCGGGTCGTCGGGCAGGGGATCGGGAAGCGCGGCCACGCAGAGAGTGTAAAGTATCCCGGCGATGAGCGAGCGTGACCTCGAGACGACCATCCAGCGGGTGAAGGGCTGGATCGACGGGGCCGGCCGCGTCGTGGTCCTGACCGGCGCCGGCATCTCGACCGACTCCGGCATCCCCGACTTCCGCGGGCCGCAGGGCGTGTGGACGAAGAATCCGGAGGCCGAGAAGCAGGCGACCATCCAGCACTACGTGGCCGACAAGGACGTTCGCAAGCGCGCGTGGCGCAGCCGGCTCGAGATGTTCGGACGCAGGGCGGAGCCGAACGCCGGGCACCAGGCTTTGGTGGCGCTGGAGCGCCGCGGCAAGCTCGACACGCTCATCACCCAGAACGTGGATGGCCTGCACCAGGCGGCGGGCTCGTCCCCCGCGCGTGTCGTCGAGGTGCACGGCACCACCCGCGAGGTCACCTGCCTGTCCTGCGGCGAGCGCGCGCCGATGGAGCGAGCGCTGGCGCGCGTGCAGGCGGGCGAGGAAGATCCTCCGTGCCGCACGTGCGGCGGCATCCTGAAATCGGCCACGATCTCGTTCGGCCAGGGGCTGGTGCAGGAGGACATCGCGCGCGCCGACCGCGCGGCGCGTACCTGCGATCTGATGCTCGCCATCGGCACCAAGCTCTCGGTGTGGCCGGTGGCCGGCGTGGTGCCGGTGGCGAAGGAAGCCGGCGCGCGCGTGGCGATCCTGAACGCCGAGCCCACCGAGATGGACGCGCTCGCCGACGCGGTTCTCCGCGGCTCGATCAGCGAGATCCTGCCCCGTCTGGTCGGATGATTCCTCGCCACTGACGCTGGCCAGGAATCGTGCGCGGCCGGCCGACGGCCCGCAAAAAATGCCCGGAATGCCGTCACTTTCGATTTGGTACGTGACTTGCCATTCTGGCGACCGTGACTTCGACAGACGGGCACGCGGGGGTGGCCGTGGGCGACGTCGCGCCGCCGTTCTCCCTGCCGTCGCTGCGCGGCGCGACCGTCGACCTGACCGCCTACCGGGGCAAGCGCAACGTGGTCGTGTGGTTCTCGCGCGGCTTCACCTGTCCGTTCTGCCGTGCCCACACCGACGGCATGCGCGCCGGCTATGCCGAGCTGCAGGCGGCCGAGACCGAGGTGATCCAGGTCGCGCCGAACCTGCTGGATGCCGCGCGCCGGTACTTCGGGCCCACGCCGCTGCCGTTTCCCTTCATCTGTGATCCCGACAAGCGGCTCTACGCGGTGTACGGCCTCGGCGAGCGAGGCGCGCTCGAGGCCACCAAGACCGCGGTGGTGAGCTTCGCTCACGCGTTCACGCACGGCGACACCACCAACCAGATCCGCGGCGCCTACTTCGACGTCATGAACCGCAACTTCCTGCGGCGGCTCCATCACCACGCCTCGTCCGCGCTCGATCAGGGCATGTTCCTGGTGGACAAGCAGGGTGTCGTTCGCCATCGCACGATCGTCGGGCCCATCGAGCCGATGCCCGGCGGCGGTGAGCTCGCGAAGCTGGCGCGGGAGCGTTGCGGCGCCATGGCCGTCGCCCCATGAGCCAGGCCGAGCGGCTGACGCGCCTCGGCGAGATCCTCGTCGAGCTCTCGCGCTCGCCGATCCCGACGCACTTCTTCCAGACGCTGGGCGACGAGGCCAGCTCGGTGATGCCGCTCGACTATCTCGCGCTGTGCCTGCAGGACGACGACAAGCGCGGCTACCTCGTGCACTCGCTCACGCCGCTGCCGACCGGCGTCATCCCCACGCGCATCTTCGAGCCGCACGAGGGGGTGCCCGGGCGTGTGATGCGTGAGGGACGGCCGGCCATCGTCACGGATCTGCTGCTGCCCGACGAGGCGATCCACGATCTCGAGGGCGTGCTGGTCGGCGCCGGCTTCAAGAGCGTGCTGATCGTGCCCGTGCGCCGCGGGTTCGAGATCCTGGGCGCGCTGCTCTTCGCCGGCTCCGCGGTGACGTACGGCGAGGAGGACGTGCAGATCGCCACGCTCCTGGCCGCCGGGCTGTCCGCCTCGCTGGAGACGTCGATGGCCTACCAGGCGCTGGCCGACGAGCGCAGCACGCTGGCGGCGGTGCTGGCCAGCACCTCGGACGCCGTCATCATGGTGAACAATTCCGGCACGGTCCTGCTGGCCAACGGCGCCGTGCGCCCGATGCTGGGCCTGGCCTCCGACCAGCTCACCGGCCGGCCGCTGCTCGAGGTGGTGGACTACGTGCCGCTGCGCCAGCTCTTCGCCGTCGGCCGGCCGGGAACGTCCGAGCTGCCGCTGCCCGACGGGCGCGTGGCGCAGGCCAGCATGGTGCCGGTGGTCACGCCGTTCGGCGAGCCGGTGGGCATGGCGGCCATCCTGCGCGACATCTCGCTGCTCAAGAACCTCGAGCAGATGAAGAGCGACTTCGTGAACACTGTCTCGCACGACCTCAAGGGGCCGATCACCATCATCGCCGGCCTGGCGGACATCATGATGCGCACGGGGCCGGGCGATCCGCGCTTCAAGACGCGCTGCGAGGACATCCGCGAGACCGCCCAGCACATGTCCGAGCTGGTCACCGACCTGCTGGACCTCGGCAAGATCGAGGCGGGACTGGACAGCGTGCGCGAGGAAGCGGACTACGTCGCGCTGATCTACGAAGCGGCGCGCATCGTGGGGCCCGGCGCCGAGGCCAAGAACATCACGCTGCACGTGCAGACGCCGCCCGCGGCCGAGACGATGGCGGCGCGCACGCGCATTCGCCAGGCGCTCGTCAACCTGCTCGAGAACGCGCTGAAGTACACGCCGGCCGGCGGCACGGTGCGGCTGTCATCGGCGTTCTCGGCGGGCGCGCAGGGGCCCAAGTCGCTGACGATCCGCATCACGGACACGGGCGTCGGCATTCCCGCCAAGGACCTGCCGCACGTCTTCGACAAGTTCTTCCGCGTGAAGAGCGAGGCCACGCAGGGCACGAGCGGCACCGGGCTCGGCCTGGCCATCACGAAGAGCATCATCGAGGCGCACGGCGGCCGCATCCGCGTGGAGAGCCTCGAAGGCGCCGGCACGACCTTCATGGTGGAGCTCCCGCTCGTCAAATCCTGACGGGTGCTACCAGCGGCGCTTGAGCCGCTCGGCCAGCCGGGGCTCGACGCGCTCCAGCGTCGCGAGGTGCGGCTGGACCTCGGCGTCGCGGCCGAGCATCTGGAGCGCGCGGCCGAGACCGAAGTGGGGCAGCGCGGCGTTCGGCGCCAGCGTGCTTGCGCGCTCCAGCACGGGCACGGCGTCCGCGGCCCGGTTGTTCTCGGACAGCGCGAGCCCCAGGAACGTGAGCGCCTCGGCAGAGTCGGGGGACTCGCGCAGGACCGTCCGCAATTCCGTTTCTGCCTCCGCGTACCGATGCTGCTGGACCAGCACGGCGCCCAGTCGCGTGCGGGCATCCGCGTCCGCTGCGTTCGCCGTGAGGAGTCGGCGCAAGCGTTGCTCGGCCTCGCCGCTCGTGGCGTGATAGCGCGCCAGAGCCTTGTTGCAGTGGCCGCAGTCGGGATCGATGGCCAGCGCGTGCTCCCACAGCGTGCGGTCGTCGTGCCACACCAGCGTTTGCGACACGCTGAGCCCGGCGAGGATCAGGAGCCATGCGCCCACCGCGCCGACGACGAGGCGCGCCAGTCCCGGCCGCAGCTCGCCGAGGGCGTCACGCGTCATCACCGCGATGAGCGCGCCCCCGAGCAGCAGCGTCAGTCCCAGCGTCGACAGGTAGCTGTAGCGGTCGGCGACGAGCTGCGGGCCCGCGTGGGCGAGCCCGCTGACCGGCGCCAGTCCGAGCCCATAGACGATCGCGACGGCGAGCCCCGCCGGCCACCAGCGGCGCGCGGCAATCAGCGCGACCGCCGCCGCCAGGACGATCAACGTGCTGGCCAGGAAGACGGGATCCAGAATGCTCACGCGCCACGGCAGTTCGTAGATCGGCGAGAGATCCGCCGGGACCACACTCTTCCACACGTAGAAGACCAGGCTGTACGCCGCCATGCCGAGGCGCGCCACGAGTCCGTAGTTGGCGAACGGAGACATCTGCGAGCGGAAGCTGACGACCGTCAGCAGCGTGAGCGCGAGCGCCATGACCAGGAAGGGGACCTTTTCCAGCAGGACGCGCCGGCCCTCGGGCGTGCGCCACGTGGCGGGCCGCAGCCGGCGCAGCGGGTAGACGTCGAGCACGAGCAGGACGAGCGGCAGCGAGATCACGATGGACTTTGACAGCAGCGCCGCCGCGTAGGCGCCGTACGCCGCCCACTGCCAGCGTCGGCGTGGGGCGCCGTCGCGCTCGATCATGACGAGCCAGCACAGCACCGTGAGGAGATAGAAAAAGCCGGAGACCAGGTCGCGCCGCTCGCTGATCCAGGCGACGGATTCGACGCGTAGCGGGTGCAGCGCGAAGAACAGCGCCGCGGCGGCGGCGCCCAGGCGCAGCGTGCCCGCGGCCGCGTGCGGCCACGCGGCGCGCAGCAGGCGGGTGGCGACGGCGAAGGCGAGCGCCGCGTTGGCCGCGTGCCAGAGCACGCTCTGCAGGTGATAGCCGAGGGGGTTCATGCCCCAGATCACGTAGTCGAGCCCGAGCGTCAGCCAGGCCAGCGGCGTCCAGTGGCTGCCCCACGCCGTGGTGAACATCCACACCACGTGACTCCAGCCGAGCCCGCGATAGTGAGTGTTATCCAGGAAGTTGACGAGATCATCCCACTCGACCCAGTCGTTGCCGATGGCCGGCGAGAAGACGGCCAGCGTCAGGACGGCGATGATCGCCGCGTCGCGGCGGGTGGTCGGGAGGGGCGCGGGTAGCACCAAACCCAGGATAGTCGGCGGCCCCGGGCGCCCGGAAAGGTAAAATCGCCGGGTGACCAACTCCGAGGCCGCCAAGCTCGTCCGGACGGTCCTGTGCCGGGGCATGACGTTCGAGCAGACCGAGCAGATCCTCAAGGCGATGGTCGCCGTCAACGTCGAGACCGGCGCGGTGCTCTACCAGGAAGGCGAGAAAGCCAAGGGCCTCTTCGTGCTGCTGACAGGCGGGGTCGAGATCCTCCGGCGTCAGCCGGACGGCAGCGAGCAGCGGATCGCGACGGTAGAAGCGCCGACTGTCGTCGGCGAGATGAGCCTCATCACCGATCGCCCGCATTCGGCCACCGTGCGCGCGCTCAGCGCGTGCGAGGGGCGGCTGCTCACGCGGTCGCAGTTCGAGCGGCTGCTCCAGGCCGACAGCCTGGCCGCTTACAAGGTCGTCCTCATCCTGGCCGACGTGATCGCCCGCCGCCTCACCAAGATGGACGAGAAGGTTCTCGAGCTCACGCGCGCTGGCTCCGCGACGCGCCTGGCCGAGATCGCCGCCTACAACCAGAAGCTGATCAACGAGTGGAGTCTCTAGCGCGCTCCTAGCGCGCGGCGCCTCCGAGCGGAGGCAGCGGCGCGCTGCGGGCGAGGAACTGGCCGAAGCCGGCGCCCTGCTGCAGGCGGCCGTTCTCGTAGATCGTCTGGCCGCGCAGCAGTGTCATCCACGGACGGCCGCTCGTCTTCCAGCCCTCGTAGAGCGTCCAGCCGGCCATGCCCTTGTGATCGCTCACGTGGATCTCACCCTGCGCCGTCGGGTCCCAGATGAGGAAGTCCGCGTCGGCGCCCACGCGGATGGCGCCCTTGCGCGGGTAAAGGCCGAACATGCGCGCGGGGTTCTCGCCGAGCACGCGCGCCATCCACGTGAGCGGCAGCCCACGGTTGACGACCCCTTCGGCGTAGACGAGCGGCACCAGCGTCTCCAGCCCGGGGCTGCCGAACGGGATCACGTTGCCCGCCTCGTCGTGGAAGATGTTCTTCCAGCCGGGCTCCTTCAGCGCCTT
>Ga0075424_100001913_pt1 | contig 18643 bp, 13 predicted proteins | sample SoiMethybrSBSTD3_FD_75301 | JGI IMG/M metagenome (GOLD analysis project Ga0075424, IMG submission 75301) | Bulk soil microbial communities from a Populus tree surrounding site in Tennessee, USA - Soil MetaG P. TD hybrid SBSTD3 | ecosystem: Environmental > Terrestrial > Soil > Tree plantation...
GCTAGCGGTTGTGGCGCTGGTGGCGCTCACGCCAGGAGTCGCCGCCCAGCAGCCGACGGCTGCCCAGGTGCAGCAAGCCTTGCAGCAGCAGCCCGGGCTGGGCGACATGGTGCGCACGCGCATCGCGCAGTCGGGCCTCACGGCTGAGCAGATCCGGGCGCGCCTCACCGCGAGCGGCTATCCCGCCACGCTGCTGGATCCTTACTTAAGCGCCAGCACGGCCGCTGTTACCACGCCCGGTCAGCAGGAGCTGGCGGCCCTTCAGGCGCTGGGACTTCCCGCGGTAACCCAGGAGCTCATCAGTCCCGATACGGGCATCGTGCGCGCGGTGGGCGGCCCGCCGAGTGGTGTGTTCGGCGTGGATGTCTTCCGCCGCACCACGACGCAATTCCTGCCGCTGCTCGCGGGCCCCGTGCCGGCTGACTATAAGTTGGGGCCGGGCGACAATCTCGTGTTGATTCTCACGGGCGAAGTCGAGCTGACGTATGCCCTCGCTGTCACGCGTGAAGGCTTCGTCCTCATCCCGCAGGTCGGGCAAGTGTATGTCGCCAACCTGACCCTCGACCAGCTGCGGGACGTGCTTTACACGAGGCTGGGTCGTCTGTACTCGGGGGTCAAGCGCGGAGCCGACGCGAAGATTCGGTTCGATGTCACGGTAGCCAATGTGCGTGCCAACCAGGTCTATGTCGTGGGCGAGGTGGCGCAGCCCGGCGCGTATCAGATCAGCTCGCTCGGCACCGTCTTCACCGCGCTGTACGCCGCCGGCGGTGTGACCGAGCTTGGCAGGTTGCGCGGCGTCGAGGTGCAGCGCAACGGCAAGACGATCGCGACGCTCGATTTGTACGATTATCTGCTCCGCGGCGACACCCGCAGCGACATCCGGCTCCAGACCGGCGACGTGGTATTCGTGCCGATGCACGAGTCGCGCGTGCGCGTTGCGGGTGCGGTGCTGCGTCCGGCAGTCTATGAAACGAAGCCGGGCGAGACGCTGGCCGACATGATCAAGGCGGCGGGCGGCTTCCGGCCCGACGCGGCGCTCGAGCGCGTGAAGGTCGATCGGATCCTGCCGGCGGCCGGGCGCGGCACGCAGACGACGGCGCTCGTAACCATCGACGTGCCACTCGTGAACGGTATCGCTCCCGCGTTTCGGCTTGAGGACGGCGACGTGGTGCGCGTCGACGCACTGACGGAGGCCAGCGAACAGTTCACGGTTTCGATTACCGGCATGGTGCAGCAGCCGGGGCCGTATCCGTGGCGGCCGGGAATGACGTTGCGCCAGCTGATGACGCTCGCGCGCGGCCCTAAAATAGGCGTGGATTTGCGCGAGGCGGAGATTGCGCGGCTGCCCGCGGACCGGTCCAAGGGCCAGCTCGCGACGACGCTGCGCGTGCCGCTCGATTCCACTTATTTGTTCGAGCGCGATTCGGCGGGCCGCTATCTCGGTCCTCCGGGACTCAGTTTCTCGGGCGGGGGTTCCGCTCCAGAGGTTCCGCTTGAGGTGTACGACAACGTCTTAGTTTTCCGCCAGCCCGATTTTGAGCTGCAGCGGATGGTGACCATTTCGGGCGAGGTGATGTTTCCGGGCACGTATGCGCTGAAGGCGAAGGACGATCGGCTGGCGGACGTCATCGAGCGGGCCGGTGGGTTGACGCCGCGCGCGTATGCCGAGGGCATTCGGTTCGAGCGGGCCGTGGACAACCGGGGCCGCATCAACATTGACTTGAAGCGGGCGTTAAAAGACCGGAAGTCGCGCGACAACGTCATCATGCAGTCGGGAGATGTGGTCCGGATCCCCGAGTATGAGGCAAGCGTGCGGGTGACGGGCGCAGTGAACTCCCCGGGGAGCGTGCTATACCAGAAGGGCCAGTCGCTCGACTATTACCTGAGCGCGGGAGGCGGATTTACGCGTCTCTCGGAAAAGGGTCAGGTCAGCGTCCGGTATGCCAATGGGGAGGTGCGGACGCGGCATAAGTGGCTCTTTTTCTCCAATGATCCCAAGCCGGGACCGGGATCCGAGGTCTACGTGCCTCCGAAGGACCTGACCGCTCCCCACACCGATTATGTCGCGCTATTCGGGGCTATTGCGCAGATCCTCGCAAGTACGGTTGCGATCATTGTTGTGGCGAAGCAATGACGACACACGCTGCAGATCTGATGTACTTCGTTCTTGCCACCTTCGCATGCCCCGATTACGGGGACTCGAACAGTTCCTCCGAATTCGCGACGACGCGCACAACCCCGCGCGCTTTGGCATCGGCCACAAGGTCCAGAAACCAATCGAGTTGGTCTGGAGTCTTGAGCCGGTAGGTGTGCACCAGGAAGACCGTGGCGTATCGTGCGCGGAGCGCCTTCTGCCAGGTGGAGGAGATCCAGGCGTTGCTGACCCCATCGGAGATCGTGCTGTGAGAGATGCCAAGCCTGAAACTGTCGGCCGGCGCCAAAAGCGAGCTACGATACGCGTAGCATTCGGATACCGTCGCGAAGGTGCGGAGCAGCGCGCCACGCCATGTGTGCAGCTTTGCTGGGGAGTCGAAGTAGATGGAGTCGCGCCAGGTTCCGGGCTGGACAAAGATATGGGAAGCGAACCCGTGTGCCGCCATTTCCAAAAACCCGCCCACCGTTTCTCCAATGAAGTGCTGGGCATCAGCGTTAGTCGAAAGGTGATAGCGGGAGTGCATAACGACCCCTATTCCTACGGAGCGCCAATCTCGGACGTCTTGCCAGGTGAGCTTGCCCTCGCCCCCCAGGAATCGGGTTGGAACGGCGAGCTCCGCGGTCAATCCGCGAGCGCTCAGTCGCTGCAAAAAGTCGCGGTCCGTCGCCGAAGCGTCATCGAGTCGAATCAGGACGACCGGCTGTGAGTCTTGCGTAGCTGCAGGAAGCGGGGGCGCAATGAGGTTCTCCGCAGCGGAATCGAAGCGCACCCCGAACATCGGGTAGCTGGTTCCGTCAGCGAGTGTCAGCATGCCAAACGCGGTGTCAGCCATAAGCCTGTAGGTCAGCTCGAGGGTTTCTCCATTCCGGGTACTCTGAAGCGTCCAAGTCCACGCGGTTGTATCGACAGCCCTGGCTGGTTCGTCAAGCGAGTCGATTAGGGTCGATCCGTCCGAAGGCTGCCCGTGAGACTCAAACGGGGTCGATTCTTCCCAACGCTGCCCTGCTGTCTCGACGGCGGTCGCCTGGAAGTCGTCGAAGTCGTTTACCGGAGATCCGTCCCAGGCCCGCGACCAGATGGGTCGGAAGACGGGTGACCCCCCGGCGTCGAGCTGATCGCCGATCGCGACCACCTGAATGTGTTCGGCATACGACCCGCCGGCGATGTGAAACACCCAGAGATGTTCGCTACGTGGTAAGGCAGCGAGAGGCTGATGCGTGTGGCCCGGTGGTGAGTTCACGTCATCGAGACATGCGGCAGTGAATCCAAGAGCGAGGATCCATCCATTCCTCCACATGAAGGTAGCCTTTCGGAGTCTTGGACAGGTTTCTGTGGTAGGGCACCCTGCCACATTTTACTGAACAGGCGGCGCCGACGGGGTGAGGGACGTCACGCGTCGGGAGAGCTGCGGCTCGGCCCGTCTAGCCGAGGATTCGTCCGCAGTGATGCGACACTGCATAGCAAGTCGCTTTTAACGTGGCGCTCGAGTCGCTTTCACGCCCTCCGCCAACGCTACCACTCATTTAGATCGAGTGTTAGGCGACCGGCCAGAGATCCCCGTTTCCCGTCGCGATTACACCCTCAAGTGCTAATGCTTGACAAGCGACGACTTGGGTCGCCGGTCAGGCGTTTCTGCTGAGGGTGATCTGTTCCCACACGCCGCCAATAAGCGCAAAGCCGACCATTAGATGTGGACTGCCAGCTAGGTTTTGATTCCCGACAGGCCTAATGTTGGAATTCGCTGCTACCATCGTGTTGTTGTCGAGGCGGACGAAGATCAGCTGGCCAGGACGGCCGTCAACGAAGTTCACAATCGTGGTGGGGTTGCTATTGTGACATGCGAACGTATCGCTGGCCCTGACGCTGGGTGTTGAGTCCCCGTCGTTGAAAGTGATAGACTCGGGCCAAAGTGAACGATGAGTCCGGTGATAGAGAATGTCCGATACCATCTCGATCGTGACGTTGTTCTGGCGTTGATTATTTACAGATCCGTCCTCGGACCCATTCCAGAATGCGTGGTCGCTAATGGAGCTATTGAAGCCAAGCACCAGAATGTGTCGTACAGTTGAGCTCTCGATGTAGACGCCGCAGTTGAAGCCTTCGGCAACTAGGCCGTAGATCTGATGGCCGAGGTTATCTCCGTTCACTGGTGCGTCGAGCTTCATCCCCACGTATGTTTTGCGATACTCCACATTCCTGTCGCCATTGAGCAGCAGTCCGTAGAACCGGTTGTTGCGGCCCTGCGTAAGCTCGACGGCGGCGACGGACTCCGTAGGTCCCCTAAGCGCCAGCGGAGCGCTAAAATTACAGCTATAGAAGTCGTTCTCGTCGCAGTTCTCAAGTACGACGGGCCGCACTGTCGTTGCGACCACGACGTTACTGAAAGTGCATCGCCAGACATGAGGAGCTGCGGCTGCACCGTTGCCACCGTTGGTCACGGACCCTCTAAGGTGCAAACCAATGCTCCTGCCCTTGCTAAGCGATTCAATAATGACGTTGCGTAACCAACCTCTTTGCATCTCCACGAACTGCACGCCAGTATTTGTTCCTGCGGTCAATAACGATCCATCTATCGACAAATCCTCCATGCCGCAGTATTGAGTGAGGTTTGTTGGGCTGCCGGACGAATCTGGCGAAGCCGTTCCGAAGCGAACCGCAGTCATGCCATTTGTCGCGGGGTAGATGTAGGAGTCTCGTACCCCTTCACCGCGTAGCACGATGGTCTTGTCGATAACTGGAGGGACGCCAACGGTGGCGCGGACTACGTATTTTCCACGGGGGAACCACACAGTCCCGCCTCCGGCAGAATCCGCCGCGTCAATCGCTGCCTGAATTGCCTGATGGTCATCGGCAACGCCGTCGCCCCTCGCGCCGAAGGTGCGAACGTCAAATACATTCGACGGGGTAGCGTCAGGGACGCCTGGCACGAACCTGCCGGTGAATCCCCGGCCTGCGAACACGGCACCCAAGGTCCTAATCGCTTCGGCTCTGTCCACCTGTGTCCCCTCCCGCAGTGAGCTTGATCAGGGTCAATCGCGAACGGGGTTCCAGAAGTCCTCATCATTCCCGCTGACCGCTGTCCTACCGCGTGAGACTCGTTACGCGGCCCTGCTCCACGCCCCTACGTGCCGCGCGGTGTGAGCCACGGCCGTGTGCTCGCAATCGATTAACACCTTGAGGTTTAGGCAGTTACGCTGCATCTTTGGGCCCCTAGAGCCTGGCGGATGTCGGAACAGCTTTGAATCGGTCTCCATCGCCAGGGTTCGAGATCCCCTCTTTGGAGTTGCGCGCGCCGATGAAAGCGACAAACACTGCGACGGCTGCGACTGGGTACCGCGAGTAGGTGCCTGTGCCTGACCCACAGCCAGAGGCCGGCACACCAGCCCTGGAAGCTGCCTTGAACTGGACGGGCAGCGCGTTTGCGTATCTCGTCGGTGACAGTAAGCGAGTGCTTGCATACGCGCTCGGTGGCGCGGGTCTCGCAACGGTTGCCGCGCTGCTCATTCCGAACCAGTACACTTCGAGTGCTACCTTCATTGCGCAAGAGTCCAGTTCTTCCAGCTTACCAGCCGGGCTCCAGGGACTAGCCGCCACTGTCGGTCTGGACAAGGGCAACGACTATTCTCCCAAGTTCTACGCGGACCTGCTCACGAGCCGGCCAGTTCTGTCGTCCGCCATTCAGCATGAGTACCGAGTGTCCCAGAGTGACACCAGTCGGCGCAGCAATTATTTGCAGATTGAGGGATTTGATGGTGACCGCCCCGCTGCCGCACTGGACGCCGCTCTCAAGCAGATTGCGAAGAGGGTAAGTGCTAGCGCAGATGTGCGCACCAATATCATCACGCTTTCCGTCCGAGCGCGCTACCCAGAGCTGAGTCGAGACATGGCTGATCACCTTCTCCGCACGCTCGACTCTCTCAATGTGGGCTTTCGACGGGAACAGTCGCGGGAGCTGCGAGAGTTTTACGAAGACCGTGTCATCCAGGCCCGGAGAGAGCTCGACTCCGCAGAGGTAAGCGTCCGAGACTTTCTCCAGAAGAACCGCGTGACCCAGGATCCCGCTCTGCAGTTCGAGTTGCAGCGCCGGCAACGCGATGCCGACCTGAAGCGGGACGTGTATGCGACGGTAGTGCAGCAGTACGAACAGGCCCGCATGCAGGAAGCACGCAACGTTCCAACCCTGACGGTCCTCTCGGAACCATTTGTCCCAATCAAGAAGTCGTTCCCACCACGTCGGCTGATCGTTCTCCTCGGTGCCGCGCTCGGCTTGGGCCTCCTTATCGGTCGGATTACAATAGGCGAGGCGATGACTCGGTTCCGCGAACAAGAACCAGAAAAATGGGACGTGCTCGAGGAACAGATTCGCAAGGTTCGCCATCTCGTGAGCCGCCAGGGATGAGAACGAACACGGAATGGATGTATTGGGGGAGGCGTGACCCCCTCTGGTCCGTCGCCAGCTGGAAAGGCAAGGATGCCGGAAACGCGGGCGCGTGGACCGCCCAAGAGTTCCTCGCGCTCGGTGCTTCTGACTTCGCGGACGTCTTGCGACACTGGGAGCAGTACGGCTTGTACCGCGGCCGTTGCGTTGAGATCGGTTGCGGTGCGGGACGAATGACCAAACAACTCGCCGATGTGTTCGATCGTGTTGTCGCCCTCGACGTCTCTCCGGACCAAGTTGCGCGAGCCAAGGAACTCCTGGGCCCAGTCGCGCAAAAAGTTGAGTTCCGGATTGTGCAGGAAGCTGTAATTCCAGAGCCAGATGGTTCATGCGATGCGATGTTCTCGTGCCACGTGCTCCAGCATCTTCCCGGGATGCGCGCGGTCGCCTCGTACCTAAGAGAGAGCCATCGCGTACTTCGTCCCAACGGATCGGCATGCTTTCACCTTCCGGTTCCCGGGGCGCACCTAACGAGCCCTCAGTCAGACCTGTGGTACTGGGCGCGGAATGTCTACAAGAGGTTCAAACGATTCTTCGGCATCCTGAACATCGCGGAATATCACCGCTATCACACACGAGACGTCTTCTCGATGCTTATGAACCTGGGCTTCAAGAACCTTCAACTGAGAATCTTCCCCATGACCTCGAACGGCGATTACCACTCATATTTCTTGGCTAGGAAGCCCTAAGAGCTTGTCCCGAACCTGAGCCTCGCAAACGCTTGGACTTTGCCCTTCACATACGCGACGTCGGAGCGAACGGGGAGTAGAATCTCTGAGACCCGCATCCCAGTCGCTCTGGCGAACGCAGCAACCTTAAGAGCGAGAAGGCAGCAATACACAACCGTCGTGGCCCCGGCAGCTCCAGTCGCTCCAAGCGAAGGGACCACGACGAGGTTCAGCACAATCTTGGTCACGAGGGCAATGAGGGCTCCCCAAATCGAGATTGCCGGAAAGCCGCTCCCAGCGAAGTAGGAGTCCACCACCAAATGGATCCCCAGGGCGGTCATGCCGGGCAGTAAGAGCGTAAACAATACTCCGGCTTGTTGATAAGGCTGGCCATACATGACCTGTACGAGCCACCGACCACACACGAGCAACGTTGCCATCACGACCACCAAGAGGGTCGTAACCAATCGCGCGCTTCGAGCTACCTGGCTCGCCGAACGAGCGCTTCGATCGGCCGCCACGACGGCAAACAAGAGATTGCCTAAAATGGAAGGCACATACCACAACCACTCCGCCAGGTAGGTCGCAACCGAGAATTGACCGACCGTCGCCGCGCCAAGCATCGGCCCAAGCATCCACACATCCGCCCGCACCAACAGGAGGGTAAGGCCGACAGTCACGAAGGCTCGGATGCTCTGGGTGAGTCGCTGCCCCCAGCCAGACCACAGGCTCTGCACCGTCAGTCGCTCCGGTTGCGAGCGCAGCCAGATCCAGCCGCCGCTAACAGCCACGCTCAGCAGGGCCGCAATCGCCCAACACACTACTACAGACTCTAGACGCAAACGTACGCTCAGTGCCAGGACTCCGACCGCGAGCAGATAGGCGACACGCTGCGTGAGTGTCGCGACGTTCCACGCAGTGACGTGGTGCTGGCCAAGATTGATGCCGCGCACCATCTGCGCGATTACCTCAAGAGACAGGACCACGAAAAACATGCCGGCCAGCACCTTCTGGTCGGCGGGCCCAAGTGCCCGGCCCGAGACCAACAGGCCTAGCGGCAGGAGTACGAGCACCAAAGAACCTTGAACCACAGCCCGCACCAGCAGTATCCGAGGCGCCGCCCGACGATTCGCGGTCGCAAGGACGTTCCCGTGAAACTGCCCAAGCGATGCAAGCAGCGCTCCCAACGCAATCCCCGCAGCAAACGTCGCGTAGCGACCCTGGCCGGTGGGCCCAAGGCCGCGAGCAATCAATACGCCTGTCGCCAGGGATACCATCGACTGCAACACTTGGCTGGCAAACGTCTGCACGAAGGCCGCCCCGACCTTCATGCGGCGAGCGCCCGCGTCAGGCCGCCGCACGTGGTTCGCGACGTGCCGTGAACAGAGCGAGGAGCAAAATTGGATAGACAGAACTGACGACGGCCGAAGTGAACATGTTCCATTGACCAACCTGCGCATACACCGCGGCAGCTACCACCACAGCCACTATGACACTGCGCACTTGGCGGCTGTCTCGCAGGTCTAGAAATCGACGATCCAAGTAGCCTATTAGCAAACCATAGACGAGCGCTCCGAACGCTGCTCCGACCCATCCAAAGTTCATGAACAACTCACCATACACGCCGACCCGCTGAGCCGTCACTCGACCCATTTCCTGAGCGAGCACAGAAGCATTGCTGTGGGCAAAGACTGCGCCCTTGTCCACGCCAACCGTGGACCAGAGCACGCTGGGAACGAGGGGCACAACCAACCCGCCCAACGTGCTGCCATGAAGGAGCGAATGCGCCCCGGACGAATAGTAGTCCAGAGTCCAGGCCAAGTCTCTGAACTCGCTGAGAGTGCCATAGAGAATCAACCCGACCGGACCTAGCACATAGACAGATTGATCCTGTTGGCGCCAGAAGAAAAACAGAGCGAGGGCAGGCAGGCCGAGGACCAATCCTAGAAACACGGTGCGCACAGAGAAACGCCGGCGGACCTGATCCCAAAGGAGGACGATCGCTGCTATCGGGAGTGCAGCGAAGAAGCGATTGCCGTACAGGCTGGCACACGCGATCCCCGATGCGCCCATCACCCAAACCAACCAACTGGCTCCTCCTGCGCAAACCTGCGCACCCGCAATAAGTCCGACGACCATACCTAGCATCGACAGTCGAAACCACACACCGGCTATGGTGGGAAACTCGACCCGTTGCGATTCCGGGTCGCCCAATAGAGCGGGAATGTAGCCGATCTTCTGAATCGTCATGTATGTCCCCAGTACACACACCGCGAACAGAAGGTACGTAGCGAACCTCAAGCGCCCCCAGTCCCACATGTATCGCTGCCGAACGACAGCCGGCTTGGCTGTCACGAGCTTCATTGTGCTGATACAGCCGATGAGACTTAGGCACGTACACAGGGCAACAAATAGCGCCGCACGCTCAATGAACACTCTATACAGGGGGAACAGTTGCGTGGTCGCCCAATAACTGCCGGAACCTAGTACGGTCATCAGAAAAGCGAACGTGACGGAAAGGATCACCGGTCGACTGAATGCGAAGGGCGGTCCTATCACGTAATAGACCAAGATAAGATTGAGCCCCCAAACCGCGATCGCCGAAAACGCGACTTTCCAAGCAGGCCAACTCTCATTCAGCTCCACACCCCACACCGCTGCGATCATGAGAAGCACACCACACACCGTGGCGACGCCGTATCCGACTGTCGGAAAGGATGATGCCTTTCTACCTCGCGCGCGAGACAGCGGAAGATGCGTCATCCAAGCCCGTTCCTGACTGGGGCCTTCACGTTGACCACGCGCGGTAAGTCCGATGCTTCGAGGCTCCGCAGAATCTGGCTCATCTGCTTCCACCGCTCTGACCAAGTCTGGCGAAGGCCAAAGTCCGAAAGCTCCGCTCGACGCTCCGGAGTATCAGAAGCGACTGCCTCCCCGACGAGGCTGATGTATTCGGCCCTCGTCCGTCCCACCAAGGCGAGTCGGCGTCGTTCGAACACATCGAGGTTTGGCGAGAAAGGTGTACAAACCGGCACAATTCCCGCAGCAAGTGCTTCGAATACTTTGGCGGGAACTATGCGAGCGGTCAGTGCAGTCGAGGCAAATGGAACAAGACTCGCCGAAAGCCGCCGTAGGATCCCCGGTACCAGACGGCGGCTCCGAGGCCCCAGGAAGTAGCAGTTCGAGAGGGATCGAAGGCGACGGTCATTAACCCTGGACGGACCAACGATGACAAAGCCAATCCCCGGTAGGGCGTTTGCCGTTGCTTCAAGAAGCTCCAAGTCCACCCACGTGTCCAATACTCCGATGAAGCCAACTCGGGGACTGGGGATCGCGTCGACGTCCGCCAATTCCATTTCAGGTATGTCCGTCGTGAACGCGGCTGTGTCTATCGCGTTCGATATGGCGTATGTGCGGGGATTCTGTGTCTGCCTAGCTCGGGCCAGTTCATCCGCAGCCGCGAACACCACCGACGCCTTCCGGAGTGTCTCTTGTTCCAGCCTTGTAACAGTGGCACGGTGAGACGTGCGAAATTCGCTTGGCTCATCGCCGACGTGGTACACTGCGAAGGACTCGGCCATTTGCCCGATCGCGCAGTGGAGTTGAGGATGATCGAGCCATAGTACTCGCCGGTATCCTGGTTTGCGGCGGGCCCATAGCAGAATCCACCAGCGCTGAATTGCGAACTCGACGCTGAATACCCTCGGGAACCGGTGTCCTAAATGGAAGAGCGGCAGCGGTGCAAGGACTCGCAAGTTCGCCGAGACTCGACGCGCGCCCCGCATCCAGGTGAACAGTCGCCGCCAGAGCCGTGGGTAACGAAGCACGGTAAAAACTGAGACGAATCGCTCCACGAACAGCACGGGCTCCTCTCGCTGGATCTCGTTGCAAATCGGCTGCTGAATTATCCAGAGGCCATCCCACATCAAGGTTGACAGGTAGAGATGTTGACGCGGCATTTCCCTCAGCATGGCAGTCCTTTAAGCGCGGCGACTCGCTATAAGCGCGGCGACTCGCTACTGGATAGAAAGGGCCGTCCGTGACAGTCGGGCGGTGCCCCGAGAATCCCCAAGGCGCCGGATTACTGCAATGACGGTGGTATTCCGCTCTAGCACACCGAATCGCACCGAGCAGAACCGCGGCGCAGCGGCGGCAGCGCAGGTCTGTGCCGCCGCGTGGGCACTGGCAGGGTCCTCGATCAGGTCGAGTCGAAGCGAGTCATCCGGACCTGTCGCAGTCCACGTTCCTTCCAGTGCCACCGCCGTGCCCCGCGGCGGATTCCTAAGCTTCAACCAGAGTTCACAGTTGTTGTCAAGTGCTATGGACGTGCTGTCCAGGGAAGCGGCCGTTGCTCGGCAGGCACCAGGCACGGCTTCCCTGAGAGAGACGTTCGACGAGCCTAACGGACCACCTCCCGCAGAACGCAGTTTGGGCGCACCGTCTCTCTGGGCAGCCAGACCTACCACGCTCGATACAACATTGACCAATCCTTGATCGCGCAATGTGGCGATGGAATCTAGCACGGCTCTCATGATCGTTTTGTCCGCGAGGTAGCTATGGAAAAGCACCTGGGTGTACGCACGTCGGTTCACGGCGGCACGGACCGCGGTCATGGTGGTCTGTAGAGACGCGCGATCCGCGGTCACGTGTGTGATTCCTAGGTCGACCGAATCCGCCACTGGGAGGTCTTGTGGGAGTGGATAGACCCAGGCGTAGGTAGCTGTGTAGAACTCCCGTGCTAAGCGACCCCTCGCGCTGCGGAGCTTCTGGAATGAGTCCAGGTAGCTTGCTCCAAGCCACACTCCCGGGATGGCAAGGGCCCGTGCCGAGAGACCGTGGGCCAACAAGTCGTTCTTCGACCCGACCACTTCCCACGTGAACGCTCCGAGGCTCAGCGCCCCGGGCGCGTGGAGTCGTGAGTGGGCGACAATCCCATAACCGGCGTTCTGGAGATCGATCACTTCGTTCCATCGCAGAAAGCCAGGGGTCCCTACGCGCGCCGTGATGATCGCGAACTCGCCCATTAGCTGCCGCTGCGCCAACTCGGGGATGAATGTTCGATCAGAATCTCTAGAGTCGTCAGCGCGAATCGCGATGACTGCACGTGCCCCGGGATCAAACCAACCGGCGAGCGACTCGTCATTGGTCCTTGCAGAGTCGAGGTCCAGGGGAAGGAGCCGCCCCGAGGCAACTCTGCGACCTACCCGAAGCTGGCCGCTCACGAAGCTAGCTGTCTCATCCCCGTCGAAAGACGCGGAGTCACCCCCGCCACCGACCCAGGCTAGATGCCAGTGGTGGCCACTTCTTGTCCCTACCACCGAACCGGACTCAGGCGCCAATCCAATCGAATCGACCCGTGCCCATTGACCAATCAGAATGTCGTGATCCCCTGACGGCTGGCTCTTCAACACAAGAGCTAGGAGACTATCCCGCAGCAGACTGTCCCCGGCGACGTCGATGACGAACCGCCCGTGGGCCAGAGCAGCAGGAAGAGGTTGCGATCGAGATCCGATGTCCGTGGGGTCAGCCAGGCAGGCGCCAATGCACAGGAGCACAAGGACCCGGATCGCGACATGTGACGGCCACTGTCGAGTACGCCTTGCACCGGCTACGCTCGGGGCCGCGGCACCTAGTAATCGAGGTGCTTCCGCCCGGACGGTCATAATGCAGCTGCGCACATCTGTCGAAGAGGTTTTCTCACAGCTTCAACGCCTCTCGATAGGTCCGCACGATGCGATCCCCATAGGCCAGCTCCGACTGGAACTCCCACGCTCGCGAACGTTCACGCGGCGGCGCACAAACGATCACTTCCTCCAAGGCTCTGGCGATGCACTCTGGCTGTGGACTCACCACCCTGACCGCGTCTCGAACTGCTCCGTTGTCTGCGGCGTAACCCACGGGCACAGTCACGACGGGCACGCCACACGCCAGCGCTTCAGTTAAGGCAATTGGTCCGGCCTCCCAGGCTGAGGTGATTAGCACGCAGTCAGCTGCATTCATGTACACCGGGACGCTGCCGGGCGCGACGTTCGAGAGCGTTCGCAGCTCCACCGGCAAGCCGCTCTTACTCTTGAGTAGCTCCACCGCGGCGCTCGCTAGGGAGTACTGCTTAATGGGACGGGCAGGGTGCGCTGGAAACAAGACAACACGCCCATCTGTCGGCCACCCGAGCCTGCGCCTGCACTCGGTGCGGTCAAGGGGGCGGAAAAGACCGAGATCAATGCCAGGTGGCTCGACCTTGATCCGGTCGCGTGGAACGGTGCGTGGAAGCGCTTCACGCATCACAAGAGACTGCACTAGGATGACCGAGGCACGCTTCGCGGCCCAAACGGAGAAGAGGTACTCAACTAATCCACGGAGGGTGCGCCGGTGTTTCCATTGAAGGACGTCGGATCCGCACAGGGTGACCACGGTCGGGAGCGTCAACGAAGCGGGGACCGCAGCGGCGCTCAAGCCATAATAGACGTGCAGCACGTCGGGGTTGAACGCTCGTACAGCATCCACCACCGCACGTCGGCTTCGGAGGAACCCGCCGGCTCCTGTTCTCCCCACAAGCACGACCTGAACTGGTACGGTCAAAAGCTGGTTCAGTGCTCGAACTAGGCGCTCGACGAACACGCCGCGTGCGGGGTCGGCGCTGGTCGGGTACATGTTGGTCACCAAGAGCACCCGGGGCTTGCCCGTTCTTTGCACGGTTCACACCCCTCGACCGCGTCGCCACTCGACCTCCGCTAGGTCTGGGACACGGTACCCAGTAACGATCCGGTACACCGTGTGAGCAACATTGGTTGCAAGGTATTCGGCAGGAGGCGTCCATCGAACGTCACGATTCATCACAAAACCTACTGCGCGGCAGATCGTCTCCGGCTCGGTTCCCGCAAGGATGTTCGAGCCACACTCAATTGTCTCCGGTCGTTCAGTGACCTCCCGGATCGTCACGTTTGGAACCCCCAGCAGGCATGTCTCCTCCTGCACGGTCCCGCTGTCAGACAGAACGCAAGACGCCGCCCGCTCTAGGCGAACAAAGTCTAAGAACCCGAGGGGCTGGAGGAATCGAAGCCCGGCGCGATCGAAGTCGATACCAAAGCGCTCAAGTCTGGACTTGGTTCGGGGGTGAAGAGAGCATATGACCGGCAAACCAAACTCCCGGTGCAACAGATTCATGGCCGCAACCAGCGATCTGAGCCTGTCCTCTCGATCGACATTTTCTGCGCGGTGCATGGTCGCCAAGAAAAAGCGCCTCTCCGTGAGCCCCAGATCGTCCAGGACACCGCTTTGAGCAATGGCATCCTCGTGGTGATCAATCACCTCGCGGATCGGATTCCCTGTGACGTATACTCGGTCCAAGGGAAACCCCTCGCGCAGTAGATTGGCGCGACTGCGCTCGGTGTACGGCATGAGCACAGTGCTCGAGTGATCGATAATGCGACGGTTGATCTCCTCAGGTACTCGGTCGTCGTAACACCGGTTGCCGGCCTCCATGTGGTAAACGGGAATCCCTAGCCGCCGAGCTACGATTGCTACGAGACCGCTGTTCGTGTCCCCGAGTATCAACAGGCGATCTGGACGGCTTTCCAGAAGAATCGGTTCAATTCTGGAAAGTATCTCGCCGATTTGCGCTCCAAAGGTCGGTTCGCGAACGTCCAGCTGCAGGTCAGGCTCCCGGACGCCGAGCTCCCGGAAGAAGATCTGGCTGAGCCGGTCGTCGTAATTCTGACCGGTGTGCACCAAGATGTGCTCCACGTGCTTGTCGAGGATGTCGATCAGTAGACTCAGTCGGATGATCTCGGGCCTCGTCCCAAGAACGGTCATGATCTTCATCGCAAGAGTTCTGCGCGCTCCTCGACGGCCTGCTCGAGCATCAGATGGCGCGCTAGCAGCAACGCGTTTGTCTTCTCGAAGCTCATCACATCATCCGCGGAACTGTACTCCTTGTTGAGCGCGCGTGGCGTGACTTCATCACGTCGCAGTTCGGGTAGCAGAGGGAGAATCGCCAAGTAAGTGCCGCGGTTCACCGTTCGATGCGCTTCCTCCTCGCTCACCAAGATCTCGTGCACCTTCTCACCTGGCCGTATCCCCGTGACGACTTGCTTGATCGGCCGGCCACCAATCAGTGACTTGGCAATGTCCACGACCCGGGCGGACGGAGCCTTGGGAACGTACGTCTCGCCCGGAAAGGCCTCCCGAATAGCCGCAAAGACCGTGTCCACGGCGTCTTCAAGACTAAGGAGAAAACGGGTCATTTCGAGTGTCGTTATGGTCACCGGGCCGCCCTGGCGAATTTGTTGGTGGAAGAGCGGGATAACGGAGCCCCTCGACGCGAGCACGTTGCCATAGCGTACGCAGACGAAGCGGGTACCCGAACATCGCATGTTCGCCTGGACGAACACTCGTTCTTGAAGCGCCTTAGTCATTCCCATGGCATTGACTGGCTTGCACGCCTTGTCTGTGGAAACTCCTACGACAGTCTGGACCGGAAGCTTCAGTTCCTGGATTGCGCGGGAAATGTTCTCCGGTCCGCCTACATTCGTTCGCACAGCCTCGAACGGGAAATACTCGCACGTCGGAACTTGCTTGAGGGCAGCCCCGTTGATCACGACATCCACATCGCGCAGTGCGGAGGCAACGCTGTGAAAGTCACGGACGTCTCCAATGCGGAACTGCAGGATGCGCTGGAAGTTCCGGTAGATGATTTCGTCGGTTGCTGCAACCACATGCTCGTATTCGACGCGCATGTAGTGTTGCTTGGCCTCATCACGTGAGAACACGATTACTTGAGCTGGATGACCGTCTGAACCGCTGAGCAATCGACGCACAAGAACCTGCCCCAGCGAACCGGTTCCGCCCGTGATCAGAATCCGCTTGCCATCAAGAGTTTCCATACTCCCCGACCCACCTGTCGTAAGGCGTCTGATCCCTGACGAGTTGTTCAATCAGCACATCCCATGAGGGACACCGATAACCAATCGCTTCTTCCAGCCGACGACCGTTCAGGCTCCTATCGCACACGATGCTTTCATCTGGTTCGATCTGAACGTCTAGACCGTATCCGTCGCGAAGTTTTACCAACAACTCGTATTTGGAGATGCGGGCGCTGGAAAGGTGGTATAGCCCGGATACCTGAGGTCGGGTTGCGATCAGGTCTGCAACGAAGTCGGCCAGATGGTTAGACGTAACCCCGGACCACCAGACCCTGCAGTAACCTTTGACTGTCCGCCGATTCTGCGCGATGAGCCACTCCAATAAAGACCTGCGCTGATGCAACTCACGCCCAATAAACGAGGTCCGTAGGGTCAGCGCATTCTCGGTAGTAAGTTCACCCAGTTGCTTCGTCCTGCCGTACAGGTCCGTGGCATCGGTCTCATCCGATTCGGTGTACCCACCCTGTCTTCCGCTGAAGACGCAGTCCGTGCTGAAGTGGATCACTCGACCGCCCCATGGTCGGGCAGCAGCAGCGAGCCTGTGAGGAAGCAGCGAATTTACGACAATGCTCGCGATCGGATCGTGGGCTTCAAGACGCTGCTTGATTACACCCACGCAGTTCACGATCACCGTCGGGTGTAGGTCCCTCAACAGCCCATCCACAGTATCTTGGTTGGCTACGTCCACCCCCTCTAACACGCGAGACGATTGGAACAGTGGCATGCTTGCCCATGGAGCCTCATTGCGTCGCCCGCGGATTGTGCACCAAGTCTCGGCATACCGGAGGCCCAGCGTCTGGAACATTTTGTGTCCCAGCAACCCGCCCCCACCAAGCACGAGAACGTTCAGGCTTCGGCCACCCGCATTAGGTGTGCGCAGCTTCGGAGCGAGGGTAAGGCCACGGCATCATAGCTCTTCCCTCTTTCGCAGCTCGTTCGACAACTCAATGGCTTCGAGTAAAGCAGACCGATAGCACTGCTTCAGGAGATGAATGTTCGGCATCACGCAATGCCCGCCGATGATTCCCGGAAAGTAGCGCACGCGTGGCAGATAGCCGATTTCCTCGTAAAACGATGTCGCCTCATCATAGGAAACGCCCGCCGACCGCGCCATCCTGTCCACGTCTTGCGCGAACGCGATCAGCAATCCGAAATAGGTCGTCTCGGTCAGCTTGCCGAGCTCCGTAGCTTCGGGAGAGGCAAGGACTTTGGCCCTCATCCCCGCTGCCTCGAAATGCGCCTTTACGCGCTCGGCGACGGCGGGTTGATTTGTCCCGATGAACTTCACGTAGTGGGTCAACTCCTCGACCATGCGCGCATGCTTGCCACGAACTGGGCTGTGCACGGCCGGCACCCCGACCGCCGCCGCGACTGCTTGGGTCGTCCCCACCGGAACTGTGCTGTGGATAACTACGATCTGAGGATGGTAACGCTCCACATACCGCGCGGTGACACCGATGAAGTCGTCAATCTCGGCCGGGTAGCACACATGGAGGAACTCGACCGATGCGGTGATGTCGCGCGCCGGGAGATCCACCCCCTCCACTCGGTGTGCTCGGCTGAGCACCTCCAGCAACGGTCGTCCCACCTCCCCTAATCCGACGACTAGATTCACCGATCCCCCGGCGGGGCGAGCAGCCCTATTGTTCTGCACTGTTCCCAAGCTCCTCGACAATGTTTACGAACTCGCTTTCGCCGCTCTCCTGCCAGGCCTGGGCGATCGGCAACACCTGGCCGCGCGCGGCGCGTCGCTGTGCGGCGAGCGGATCCCGCAGCAATTCCGCGACCGCGTCCGCCACGGCCGCGGGCGAGAGCTCGCGCAGATACCGCACTGTATCCTCCGGGAAATAGTGGGCGATCGTGGGTGTCCAACTCACCACCACCGGCACCCCCAACCGCACATATTCGAGCAGCTTGGTGGGCAGCATGACGTCGGTCATCACGTCCCGCGCGAGCGGCACCAGACCCACCCCAACCTCACGCACGCGCGGCAGCAGGTCCTCTAGACGAAACCGCTGGCCAGGGATCTCGACTGTGGCCGCCAAACCAAGACGATCGCGAATCCCCTGGAGGCGAGCGACGTCGTCCCCGTCACCCCAAATTGCACCCCGTACCGCGACACCGCGGTCTCGCAGTAGAGCCAAACCCTCGAGCACCACGTCGAGCCCCATCCGCCGAGACACGGTACCGTGGTATCCGACAAACGGTGTCGCCGGGTGTGGCGGCGCCAGCGGGAATAGCCGAGCATCGGCCTGGTTGATGACCACCCGTAGTTTGCGCGATTCCACGCCGTGAGCTTCCGTCAGCCGGCGATGCTCGCCGTGCACGCACAACACCATATCGGCTCTGCGAGCCGCCAACCGTTCGCCCAATGCAAGCAAGCGTGCCCCGATGCGCGCGCCGGGCCGTCGCCCGAACTTACTAAGGAATAGCTCCGGCTCCGGGTCGTGGATATCCAGTA
>Ga0075424_100001914_pt1 | contig 18636 bp, 15 predicted proteins | sample SoiMethybrSBSTD3_FD_75301 | JGI IMG/M metagenome (GOLD analysis project Ga0075424, IMG submission 75301) | Bulk soil microbial communities from a Populus tree surrounding site in Tennessee, USA - Soil MetaG P. TD hybrid SBSTD3 | ecosystem: Environmental > Terrestrial > Soil > Tree plantation...
GGCACGATCACCCCGAACCGGGTGTCGCTGCGCTCGCGGGGCCTGATCGACGTCTCGCAGATCGCCCGCAAGTCGGCGGGCGGCGGCCACAAGCAGGCGGCCGGGTTCTCCCACCCCGGCACGGTCGACGACATCCGCGACTTCATCGTCACCGAGGTCGCTGCGCAGCTCGAAGAGCCCGCGGCCTGACGAGCGATCGATAACCTTGCGCCCGATGGCGCAGCTCACCGGCCTCGTGCTCGTCGACAAGCCCGCCGGGCCGAGCTCGTTCGGGGTCCTGCGCTCGCTGCGGCCGGCCCTGGGGACGAAGCTGGGCCACGCCGGCACGCTCGACCCGTTCGCGACCGGCCTCTTGCTCGTGCTGGCCGGGCGGGCAACCCGGCTTGCGACCTACCTGTCCGGCCTCGACAAGCGCTACGAGGCCGTCGTCCAGTTCGGAGCGTCGTCGACCACGCTCGACCCCGAGGGCGACATCGAGCTCACCGGCGCGGTGACCGACGCCGATGCGGTCGCCGCCGCAGCCGCCGGGCTGACCGGCGAGGTGCTCCAGGCCGTCCCGGCGGCCTCGGCCGCCAAGATCGACGGCCGCCGCTCCTATGCCCGCATGCGGGCCGGCGAGGCGGTCGCGGCGCCGCCCCGGCCGGTGCGGATCGACCAACTCGACGTGCGCGGCTTCGACGACGAGGCGCAGCAGGCCCGGATCGCCGTCGCGTGCTCGAAGGGCACCTACGTCCGCCAGATCGCCGCCGACCTCGGCGAGGCGACGGGCGCGGGCGCCTACTGCCTCGAGCTTCGCCGCACCGCCGTCGGCGAGTTCGCCGTCTCGGACGCCGCGGCGCCCGCCGCCGTCCTCGACGAGCCGCGTGGGCCCTGGTTCCGGGGTCCGGCCGACGCGCTCCCGCACCTCCCCGTCCGCGACCTCGCCCCGCCGGAGGCCGAGGCCGTGCGCCACGGCCGGGCGCTCGAGCTCGACGGGGAGACCGGGCCGGTGCGGCTCCTGGCCGGCGGCGACCTCGTCGCGATCGGCGAGCCGCGCGACGACGCGCTCCGGCCCGTGGTGGTGCTGGGATGATCGTCCGCCAGAGCCTGCTCGACGTCGAGCCGGCCCCGCGGGCCGTGGCGATCGGGAGCTTCGACGGCGTCCACACCGGCCACCAGAAGGTGATCGGCCGGGCCGTGGAGGCCGGCGCGCGGCACGGGATCCGCTCCGCGGTGGTGACGTTCCATCCGCATCCGCTCGAGGTGCTGCGCCCCGAGCTGGCCCCGCCGGAGCTCTCCTCGCTGGCCCGAAAGGCGGCCCTGGTCGAGGAGCTGGGCCCCGACGAGCTGGTGGTGATCCGCTTCGACGCCGCCTTCTCGCAGATCTCGGCCGACGACTTCGCAGACCACGTGCTGCATGACGCGCTGGATGCCCGCCACGTGAGCGTGGGGGAGAACTTCCGCTACGGCCACGGCGCCCGCGGCACCACCGAGACGCTGGCCGAGGAGGGCGCGCGGCTCGGGTTCGACGTCGACGTCGTCCCGCTGCTTCGGGCCGGCGAGGAGCCGGTGTCGTCGTCGCGGATCCGCGCCCTCCTGACCGCCGGGGCGGTGGAGGAGGCCGAGGCGCTGCTCGGACGGCCGCCGTGGCTCGAGGGGGCCGTCGTGCGCGGCGACGGGCGCGGCCGCGACCTGGGCTTTCCGACCGCCAACCTCTCGCCGCTTCCGCGCACGCCGCTCCCGGCGACCGGGATCTACGCGGGCAGCGCGCACCTGCCGGGCTCCGACCACGCCGCCGCGATCAGCATCGGGTACAACCCGACGTTCACCGACAGCCGCGACGCGGTGCGGATCGAGGCCTACCTCCTGGACTTCGACCGCGACATCTACGGCTCGCCGATCCGGCTCCAGCTGACCCACCGGCTTCGCGACGAGCTGCGGTTCGAGAGCGTCGAGGCGCTCGTGGAGCAGCTCCACCGCGACGTGGCGCGCGTGCGCGAGCTCGCCGGCTGAGCCTCCCGCTCGAGCCGGATCAGCCCAGAGGACGACACCGAATCCGCCCTGCGGCCGATGCGCAGGGAAGACGGCGGCCGTAGCGTCCGTCGGGTGCAGAGCACCCCCTTGCCGATGCGCGCCGAACACGCCACCGACACCGACACCGCGTTCGTCTCCACCGCGTTCGAGCTCCTGCCGATGCTCACGGTGGCCGAGAACGTGTCGCTGCCCGTTCGCCTTTCCGGCGGCGCGGCCGATCCCGCCTGGATCGCCGCCGTCCTGCGCGCGGTCGAGCTCGACGGGGACGGCTCCCGGTGCCCGGCCGAGCTCACGCGCGGCGAGCAGCTGCGGGTCGCGCTGGCGCGTGCGCTCGCCATCCGGCCCGCGAGGCTCGTCGTCGAGGATCCCGCCGGGGCCGTCGACTCGGTCACGCGCCAGGGCACCCTGCGCACGCTCCGGCACATCGCCGCAGAGCTCGGGGTGATCGTCGTCATCGCCACGGCCGATGCGGCGTAGAACCTTCGCCGGCGCCGGTGCGAATGCCCGGGGTGTCGAAGTGGGGTTATCCGAACTCGAGAGGCCGGGCCGCCGTATGGCCGCGGGGGCCGCGCGGGATGAAGCTGCAGGCAGCATGAGCCCACGCTCACTCATCACCGCCATCGGAACGCGCCTCCCGCGAGGGTGGGGCGACCTCGGCCGTCAGCTCGCGATCTTCGCGACGCTCGACCTGGCCTACGAGCTGTCGCGCACGCTCGCGGTGGGCGACCGGTCGACGGCGCTGCGACACGCGCACTCGATCGTGAACACCGAGCGGAGCCTGGGCCTCTTCCACGAGCTCGATCTGCAGCAGTGGGCGCTTCACGCCCCGTCGATCGTGATGAGCGTCGCGAACTGGACGTACTTCAACTGCCAGTTCACGCTGACGTTCGGGTTCGTGCTCTTCGTCTACCTGCGCCGCCACGAGTACTACACGCGGCTTCGGAACCTGATCGCCACGATCAACCTGATCGGCCTCGCCGGCTACATCTTCTATCCGGCGGCCCCGCCGCGGATGCTGACCGACCTCGGGTTCGTCGACTCGCTGAACCAGACCGGCGTCAACCATCACTCCGGGCTGATCGCGATGCTCGCGAACCCGTATGCGGCGATGCCCTCGCTGCACACCGCCTACGCGATCACGATCGGCGCGACCGGGTTCGCCATGACCCGCAGCCGGCTCCGGTTCGCCTGGGTCGGCTACCCGGCCCTGGTCGTGTTCTCGATCGTCGTGACCGCGAACCACTTCTTCCTCGATGCGATCGCCGGTGCCGGCGTGGCCTCCACCGCCTTCCTGCTCGTCTCCTCGCCGCGCATCCGCCGCGTCGCCGCCGTCGCGGCCGTGGCCGTCCTCGCGGGCCTGGCAACCATGCGGGCCGCGCGCGTCGGTGGGTCGGCGTGGGGGACGCTCGACGGCGCCGCCGTGACGCTGATCGTGGCCGCCGTGTTCGCGAACCTCGGCTCCGTCACCGCCAAGATCGCCGTGTGGCGCCGCACGCTGGCCGCCACGCCCGAGGGTGCGCAGATCCGCCATCGCGATCTCACCCCCGCCGTCTTCATCGGCTTCCTCGTGAACACGATCGTCCCCGCCCGCCTGGGCGAGGTGGCGAAGCTGGCCGTCCTCGGCCGGCGGACGCGTGAGCGTGGCGTGGCCGTTCCCGCCACCGCCCTCGCCGGATCGCTGGCAGCCGAGCAGATCGTCCTCGCAGCGGCGCTCGTCCTCGTCGCCGCCGCCGGCACCGCCGCCTCCTCGTCGGCCCCGACCTGGGTCATGGCGACGCTGGGCATGATGACGGCGACTGTCGTCGTCCTCGCAGCCTCGGCGGCGCGGCTGGAGCGGCTCGTCACGCGGCTCCCCGGCCGCGCCGGGCCGGTCGCCGCGGAGGCGCTCAGCCACGCTCGGGCCGCGTTCTCGGGCCGTGACCGCGGCCTGGGCGCGCTGGGCCTCGCGATCGCCTCGTGGGCGTTACAGATCGCCGGCATCGTCTTCGCGCTCCAGGCGTTCGGGCTGCCGCACTCGATCCAGGCCGCGAGCGCGGTCTTCGTGGCCTCGACGCTGGTCGGGATCGTCCCGCTCGTCCCGGGGAACGTCGGCGTCTTCTCCGCCGCCGTGGCCGCCGCGCTCGCGCCGTTCGGCGTGGGGGCAGCGGAAGCCGCGGCCTTCGGGCTCGCCCTCCAGGGGATCGAGGCGCTCCTCAGCGTCGCCGCCGGCGGCCTGTTCCTGGCGTACGAAGGCCTGTCGCTCGCCGAGCTGCGGCGCGAGGTGCGTCCCGCGCGGCCCGAGCCTCAGCCCGCCGTCGCAGCCATCGGCCCGGCGCGCAGCGAGCAGCACCGGCCCGCTGTGCTCGCCGCGTAGAGCCGCTCAGGCCGCGACGGGCCGGGGCGAGAAGCCCAGGCTCTCGAGCGTCCGGCGGAGGCCCTCGTCCAGCGAGATCCTCGGCTCCCAGCCCAGGATCTCCCGGGCGCGGGTGATGTCGGGCTGGCGCACCTTGGGGTCGTCGGTCGGCAGCCCCTCGAACACGATCTCGGAGGCCATGCCGGTGAGGTCGCGGATCCGCTCGGCGAGCTCCAGGAGGGTCATCTCGTCGGGGTTGCCGATGTTGACGGGCAGGTGCTCGTCGCTCATCGCCAGGCGGAAGAGGCCCTCGACCTCGTCGTCGACGTAGCAGAAGGAGCGCGTCTGGGACCCGTCGCCGAACACCGTCAGCGGCTTGCCCTCGCGGGCCTGGCGCAGGAACGTCGGGATGGCGCGACCGTCGTGCTGGCGCATCCGGGGCCCGTAGGTGTTGAAGATGCGGGCGATGTGGGTGTCGACGCCCTGCTGGCGGTGGTAGGCCATCGTCATCGCCTCGGCGTACCGCTTGGCCTCGTCGTAGACCCCGCGCGGGCCGACCGGGTTGACGTTCCCCCAGTACTCCTCGCGCTGCGGGTGCACCTCGGGGTCGCCGTAGACCTCCGATGTCGAGGCGAGCAGGAAGCGGGCCCGCTTGAACTTGGCCAGGCCGAGCGCGTTGTGCGTGCCGTACGAGCCGACCTGGAGCGTCGCCAGCGGCAGGCGCAGGTAGTCGACGGGGCTGGCCGGCGAGGCCAGGTGGAAGACGGCGTCGACCGGCTCCTCGATCGAGATGAACTCGACGCAGTTGTGGTACCGGAAGTCGAACGCCTCACCGCGCAGGCCCTCGATGTTCTCGAGACTGCCGGTGTCGAGGTTGTCGAGGCAGATGACGCGCCAGTCGCGGGCGAGCAGGTACTCGCACAGGTGCGATCCAAGGAAGCCGGCTCCGCCGGTCACGACTGCAGTGCTCACGCCGCTAGCGTAACTGACCATGGGGGAGCAGGCTCCCCTCCTCAGCCGGCGCGCACCGGCCGGCAGGACCGCGCTTCGGATCTCTGCCTGGAAAATTGGGGTCAGGCACCGATTTTTCACGGTCGCGCGCCTGATGCTCGGCCAGGGCGCTGCTGCTAGGGTGCAGACCGGCCTCACCGCGGACGGGCGCGTCTTGCCCGCGCGCGTCTGGGATGCAGGCGACTCACATACCACGGCAAGGAGGATGGGCGCATGCCGCTCACCCAGGACCAGAAGACCGAGCTCATCCAGAAGTTCGGCGCGAACGAGAAAGACACGGGCTCGACCAAGGTCCAGGTCGCCCTTCTCACGACGCGCATCAGTGAGCTCACCGAGCACCTCAAGGTGCACAAGCACGACCACCACTCCCGGCGCGGCCTGCTCAAGCTGGTCGGCCGGCGCCGGCGGTTGCTGACCTACCTGCAGAAGCACGATCTGGAGGGCTACCGGGCACTCATCAAGGAGTTGGGCCTGCGCCGGTAGGCGGGCCGAGGAAGAGAGACGAGGAAATGAGCATTGCAGTCGAGCCCGAGGCAACCCGCCTCACCGCCACGATCGGCGACAAGGAGATCTCGTTCGAGACCGGAGCCGTCGCCAAGCAGGCCCACGGCGCAGTTCTGGTGCGGCAGGAGGGTACCGTCGTCCTCGCGACAGCGGTGGGACGTACGGAAGGACGCGAGGGAGCGGACTTCTTCCCGCTGACCGTCGACGTCGAGGAGAAGATGTACGCCGCCGGGAAGATCCCGGGCGGCTTCTTCAAGCGCGAGGGGCGGGCCGGCGAGAAGGCCATCCTGACCGCGCGGATGGTCGACCGGCCGATCCGGCCGCTCTGGCCCAAGGGCTACAAGAACGAGGTTCAGGTCATCGTGACCACGTTCTCGGCCGACCAGGTGCACCCGCACGACATCCTGGCCATCAACGGCTCGTCCGCGGCGCTCATGCTGTCGCCGATGCCGTTCCTCGGCCCGGTCGGAGCGGTGCGCATCGGTCGCATCGACGGCACCCTCGCCGTCAACCCGACCCTGCCGGACCTCAAGGAGTCCACGCTCGACCTGATCGTCTGCGGCACGCCCGAGGCGATCACCATGGTCGAGGCGGGCGCCGAGCAGATCTCCGAGGAGGACCTGATCCAGGCCCTCGAGCTGGCCCACGCCGAGATCAAGAAGCTGTGCCAGCTCCAGATCGACCTCGCCGAGAAGGCGGGGCTGCCCAAGTGGGCCGACGGCGCCGTGACCGAGTCCCTGCGGGGCAAGCACGCCGCGGCGCTCCAGTCGGCCATCCGAGAGGGCGGCCTGGCCGCGCTCCCCAGCGCCGCAGACGCGGTGCTCGGAGCCGAGACGCCGGCCGTGTCCGGCGCGTCGACCGAGTCGGACGTCCTGCAGCGCCAGCGGGTGCAGTTCGCCGTCGCTCAGCTCATTGCGGAGGCCCGCGATGCGGCGGTCTACCCGGCCGTCAAGGAGCAGTTCGGCGACGCCGTCCGGGCGCTCACCGACGCCGAGCAGGACTCGAAGGAGCTGAAGTCGGCCAAGCGCCACGCGCTCGTCGATCAGATCGCAGACACGATCCAGCTGCCGTTCCCGGCCCGCGGTGAAGGCGGCGATGGCGGCGGCCCGCTCGACCCGGCGGCCCGTGCAGCCGTCGTTGCAGCGGTCGACAAGCTCTACAAGGAGACCGTCCGCACCAAGATCGCGGTCGAGAAGCGCCGTCCCGACGGCCGCTCCGAGACCGAGATCCGTCCGATCGCGTCGTCGGTCAGCGTCATGCCGCGTACGCACGGCTCGGCGCTCTTCACCCGCGGCCAGACGCAGGCGCTCACGCTCTGCACCCTCGGGACGGCGAAGGAGGAGCAGCGCATCGACGACCTCTCGCTCGACGAGACGAAGCGCTACATCCATCACTACAACTTCCCGCCGTACAGCGTCGGGGAGACGGGCTTCATGCGCGGCCCCAAGCGGCGCGACATCGGCCACGGTGCGCTCGCCGAGCGTGCGCTCGTCCCGGTGATCCCGTCCGCCGCCGACTTCCCGTACACGCTCCGGCTCGTCTCGGAGATCCTCGAGTCGAACGGGTCGTCGTCGATGGCGTCGGTCTGCGGCTCGACGCTCTCGCTGATGGACGCCGGCGTGCCGATCACCGCTCCGGTCGCCGGCATCGCGATGGGGCTCATCAAGGAGGGCGACTCCTACGTCATCCTGACCGACATCCAGGGAGCCGAGGACCATCTCGGCGACATGGACTTCAAGGTCGCGGGGACCGAGCAGGGCGTCACCGCCCTCCAGATGGACATCAAGATCACGGGTGTCACCACCGAGATCCTGCGCTCCGCGCTGTCGCAGGCCCGCGACGCCCGCCTCCACATCCTCGCCAAGATGCGCGAGGCGATCTCGGAGCCGCGGACGGAGCTCGCGGCGCACGCCCCGCGGATCACGTCGACCAAGATCGCCCCCGACTTCATCGGCATGGTGATCGGCAAGGGCGGCGAGACCATCCGCTCGCTCGAGGCCGACTACGAGGTGCAGATCGACATCGAGGAAGACGGGACGATCCGCATCTACGGCACGAACGGTGAGCTCGCCGAGCAGGCGCGCCAGACGATCGAGGCGATGACCAAGGAGGTCGAGGTCGGTGACGAGTACACCGGCAAGGTCGTCAAGATCACCGACTTCGGCGCGTTCGTCGAGCTCCGAAAGGGCGTCGACGGCCTGCTGCACGTGAGCCGGATCCTGCCCCAGGGCAACCGGCTCCAGTCGGCGGCTCAGGTGCTCGACCGCGGCGACGTCGTGCGAGTCGTGGTCGTCGAGGTCGACAAGGACCGGGGCCGGATCGGCCTCACGCTGGTCGCGAAGATCGACGGCGAGAACGAGGTGCTCCCGGCGGAACTGGTCGAGGTGGCCGAGAACACCCCGCCTCCTCCGCGCGAGGAGCGCCCGCCGCGTGACCGTGACCGCGGCGGTCGCGACCGCGGCCGGCGCCGCTAGCGCAATTCCGGGGTCAGGCATGCGATTGCGTGCCTGACCCCGCGGTTGCACGCTCGTGGCCGAGACGTACACGATCGACGTCCACCTCGGTCCGGCCGACCTCGAGGCCGCGATGCGCGAGGACGTCCTGCGCGGCCTCACGGCCACGCCCAAGTACATCCCGCCGAAGTGGCACTACGACGCCCGCGGCTCGGCGCTCTTCGACGAGATCACGCGCCTTCCCGAGTACTACCTGACGCGATGCGAGCGGGCGATCCTCGAAGCGCACGCGGCGGACATCGCCCGCGAGGCGGAGGCCGACACGCTCATCGAGCTCGGCTCGGGGACGAGCGCGAAGACGCGCCTTCTGCTCTCGGCGCTGTCGGCCGCCGGCACGCTCGAGCGGTTCGTGCCCTTCGACGTCGACGAGGCGACGCTGCGCGCGGCCGCGGCAGCCGTGGTCGATGAGTACCCGGGCGTGGCCGTGCACGCCGTGGTGGGGGACTTCGAGCGCCACCTGCGCCTGCTGCCGGGCGGCGGGGTGCGGATGGTGGCGTTTCTCGGCAGCACGATCGGGAACCTGACCCCGGCGGTCCGGGCGCGCTTCCTCGCCGATCTCGCAGCGACGCTCGTCCCCGGCGACCAACTGCTCCTGGGTGTCGACCTCGTGAAGGCGCCCGAGCGCATCCTGGCCGCCTATGACGACCCAGGCGGCGTCACCGCCGCCTTCTCGCGAAACGTGCTGCGTGTCCTGAACGACCGCCTGGGCGCCGACTTCGTCCCGGACGCGTTCGACCACGTCCCGCGCTGGGATTCCGAGCACGAGTGGGTGGACATCCGCCTGCGGTCGCGGACCGCGCAGCTCGTGCGGATCCCGAGGCTCGATCTGGAGGTGCGCCTCGCCGCGGGCGAGGAGATCCACACCGAGATCTCGGCCAAGTTCCGCCGCGAGCGGATCGCCGCGGAGCTCGGCGGCTTTGGGCTCGAGGTGGGGCGGTGGTGGACCGACCCCGGCGAGGGCTTCGGCGTGGCGCTCGCACGGCGGCTCTAGAGTTCGCCGGATGCAGCGGTACACGGTCACGACACTCGACGGCGGCGAGCGGATCGTCACCGAGCGTGTCTCGTCGGTGCGATCGGTCGCGATCGGGATGTGGATCGGGGCCGGATCGCGCGACGAGCGGCACGGCGAGGAGGGCATCTCCCACCTGATCGAGCACCTGCTCTTCAAGGGCTCGGCGCGCTACTCGGCGGTGGACATCGCCCAGATCTTCGACGGCCTGGGAGGCGAGCTGAACGCCGCCACCGCCAAGGAGTACACCGTGGTGTACGCCCGCGTCCTCGACGCCCACCTCGAGACCGCCCTCGATGTCATGTCAGACATGCTGCTCTCGCCGCAGTTCGACGCGGCCGAGATGGACTCCGAGCGGGAGGTCGTCCTCGAGGAGATCGCCATGTACGAGGACACGCCGCAGGACCTCGTCCACGACCTGATCGCGTCGGCCGTCTTCGCCGAGCACCCGCTCGGAAGGCCCGTGATCGGCACCGCGGACGTCGTCGCCGGTGCGACGCCGAAGGACATCCGCGCCTACCACCGGTCGCGCTACGTCGGCCCGAACATCGTCGTGTCGGCCGCCGGCAACCTGGAGCACGAACCGCTCGCCCACGCGATCGAGACCCGGTTTGCGCCCCTCTCGCAGGGGCCCGACGACACCGCCGGCGTGCGCCCGGTGTGGGTCGGCGCCCCGGTGCCGCGGTCGGTCTTCCAGCGCAAGGACACCGAGCAGGTGCACCTGTGCTTCGGCGCCCCGGGCGTCTCACGCTCCGACCGGCGCCGGTTCGCGGCATCGCTGCTCGACTCGATGCTCGGCGGGTCGGCCAGCTCGCGCCTCTTCCAGGAGATCCGCGAGCAGCGCGGCATGGCCTACTCGGTCTACACGTACGGCTCCCAGTACGCCGACACCGGCCTGGTCGGCGTCTACGTCGGCACGCGCGAGGACAACCTGGGCGAGTGCGTGCGGATCATCGCCGACCAGCTCGCGCTCATGGGCGACGGCCGCTTCGATCCCGCAGAGCTGGCCCGGGCCAAGGAGAATCTGAAGGGCCGGATCATGCTCTCGATGGAGTCGACCTCGAACCGCGCGAGCCGGCTCGGAAAGTCGGTGCTGACCGACACCGAGATCCTGTCCCTCGATCGCATCTGCGCCGAGATCGACGCGGTGGAGCCGGAGGCGATCTCGGCCCTGGCCCGCCAGCTCTTCGCGCCGGGCGGGCTCTCGGCGGCCGCCATCGGCCGCAGCGAAGAGCGCTTCGCCGAGGCCGTGGCGCTGTTGAACCCTGCCCTGGCTGCCTAGCCGCTACCATCGCCGACCGTGATCAGGGTCGCCATCTCAGGTGGAACGGGGAACGTCGGACGGGCGCTGGCCGCCGCGGTCGAGGCGGCCGACGACCTCGAGCTGGCCGGACTGGCGGCGCCGTCGCTCGGCGTCAGCCTGACGGAGCTCCTCCAGAACGGCGCGGATGTCGCGGTCGACTTCTCGGTCCCAGATGCCGCCGCGGCCGCCTGTGAGACGGCGATCGGCGCCGGCGTCCCGCTCGTGCTCGGCACGACCGGCCTCGCGCCCGACGAGCTCGCCCGCCACGGCGATCAGTTCGCCGGCCGCGGGATCCAGCTCTTCCAGGCCGCGAACTTCGCGGTCGGGGCCATCCTCATGATGCGGTTCGCCGAGGAGGCCGCCCGGCTGATGGACCGGTGCGAGATCGTCGAGCTCCACGCCGACACGAAGCGCGATGCACCATCCGGAACGGCGCTCGCGACCGCCGCGCGGGTCGGCGGCGACCCGCCGATCCACTCCGTCCGCCTGCCCGGCCTGGTCGCCCACCAGGAGGTGATCTTCGGCGCGCCGGGCCAGACGCTCACGATCCGCCATGACACCACGTCCCGCGAGGCGTTCGTCCCCGGGGTCCTGCTCGCGGTCCGGCGCATCCGCGACCTCCCGGCCGGCCTGACCGTGGGCCTGGAGGCGCTCCTGTGAGGCCGCCGGAACCGGTGCGGGACCTCGACTGGGGCCCCGCAGAGGCGCGCGAGCTGACCGGGGCGATGCTCGACCTGTGGACGGAGCTCCTGGAGCGGATGCCCGACCTGCCGGTGACGCCCGTCGCCGCTGCCGCCGACGTCGCCGCCGAGATGGACCTCCCGATCCCCGAGGAGCCGCTGCGGCCCGCCGAGATCGCGCGCCTCCTGCGGCCGCTCGTCTTCGACCACTCGGCCCTGTGCGGCCATCCGGGCTTCCTGGCCTACATCTCCGGCTCCGGGACGGTCCCGGGAGCCGCCGCCGACCTGCTTGCCGCCGGCCTCAACCCGAACGTCGGCGGCTGGAGCCTCTCGGCCGGCGCGAGCGAGCTGGAGCTCCACCTGATGCGCTGGATCGCGGGCCGGTTCGGCCTCCCCGCGGGGTCCGGCGGGCTCATGACGAGCGGCGGGGCCGCGTCGAACTTCACGGCGCTCAAGGCGGCGCGCGACGCGCACGCGCCCGGGAACGTCCGTGCCGACGGCGTCGACGGCATGCGGCTCGTCCTCTACGCCTCCGAGGAGGCCCACGCAACCATCGCGGAGGCGGCCGACATGATGGGCCTGGGGGAGCGGGCCGTGCGCTCGATCCCCACCGACGACGACTTCCGCATGCGCGCGGAGGAGCTCGAGCGGGCCGCTGCCGAGGACATCGCGGCCGGCATGCGCCCGTTCTGCGCCGTCGCCACCGCGGGGACGACGGCCACCGGGGCGATCGACCCGCTCCGGGCGATCGCCGGCATCTGCGAGCGGCACGGCCTGTGGCTGCACGTCGACGCGGCCTACGGCGGGGCGGCGGCATTCGCGCCGGAGCTTCGCCACCTGCTCGACGGCATCGAGCTCGCCGACACCATCTCGTTTGATCCGCACAAGTGGCTCTACACGCCGCAGTCGAGCGCGTGCCTCTTGGCCCGTGACCCGGGGCGGCTGCGCGCGGCCTTCTCGATCGATGCCGCCTACGTGCGGGAGGACGCCGAGATGTCGGGGCGCGGGATCAACATCGGTGAGCTGGGCCCGCAATGGTCGCGGGCGTTCATCGCGCTCAAGGTGTGGATGTCGCTCGCCGCCCACGGCACCGACGCCTACGCGCGCCGGATCGCCCATGATGTCGAGCTGGCCCGCTACCTCGACGAGCGCGTCCGGGCGCATCCCGATCTCGAGCCGACCTGCCCGGTTACCCTGTCGATCGCCTGCTTCCGCTACGCGCCGCCCGGGATCGACGCCGGGGCCCTCGACGCGCTGAACGAGCGGCTCATGATCGAGATCCGCCGCGACGGCCGCACATGCCCGTCGAATGCCGTGCTGCGCGGCCGCTACAGCCTGCGGGCCTGCTTCGTGAACCACCGCACCGAGTCAGGCGTCGTCGACGACCTCGTGGACGCGGCGGTGTCGCTCGGCAGCGGCCTGCTCGCGTCACGCAGCTGACGTGACTGCATCGCCGACGGACACGTCGCCGTCGTTCAGGACGTCGGCGCGCAGGCCGCCCCGGTGCACGAGCCCCTTCAGCACGCCGTCCTGCGTGACCGACTGGAGGCGGGCGCACGGCTCGCAGAGCTCGACGCCCCGGCACCGCACCGAGCCGACCGTGAATTCGCGCCCGCCGAGCGCGTTCAGATCGATCCCGCGGGTCAGCACCTGGCGGCGCGAGTCGGCGACATGCCCTGACATCGCCGCAAGAGGCTAGCGGCAACCTCGGATACACTCCGGGTGTGCAAACAGGCCTCGGATCCCTGCTCACGGCGATGGTCACGCCGTTTGCGGCCGACGGGTCTCTGAACCTCGACTCCGCCCGCCGGCTGGCCCACCACCTGGTGGACACCGGCTCCGACGGCATCGTCGTGTGCGGCACGACCGGCGAGGGGCCGACCGTCACCGACCGCGAGAAGCTCGACCTGTTCGAAGCGGTCGTCACCGAGGTCGGCGCCTCCGCGACGGTGATCGCGAACACCGGCACCTACGACACTCACCACTCGGTCGCCCTCACCCGCTCGGCGCTCGCGACCGGGGTGGACGGGTTCCTGGTCGTCACGCCGTACTACTCGAAGCCGCCGCGGCCGGGGATCGTCGCCCACTTCCAGGCCATCGCCGAGGCCGCCGACGGCCGCCCGGTCATCGTCTACAACATCCCGCAGCGGGTCGTCGTGAACCTCGAGCCGGACGTGCTCGCCGAGCTCGGCGAGATCCCCAATGTCGTCGCCGTGAAGCAGGCCACGGCCGACCTCGACCAGGCCCGTCGGGTCGTCGAGGACACCGGGCTCGTCCTCTACGCCGGGAACGACGACCTCGTGATGCCGTTCCTGGAGCTGGGCGGCGCGGGCGGCATCTGCGTCGCCTCGCACGTCGCCGGCCGCCAGTACAGGCACATGATCGACCTCGCCCAGCAGGGCGACGTCGCCGGCGCCCGCGCGATCGACGAGTCGCTGCGCGGCCTGCTCGCCGCGCTCGCCGTCACGACCAACCCGATCCCCGTGAAGGCGGCGCTGAACCTCCTCGGGCACGACGTGGGCGGCCTGCGGCTGCCGCTTGTCCAGGCGGACGCCGGCCAGACCGAGGTCGTGGCGGCGGCCCTCGAGGCGTCCGGCATCCTCGCGAGAGCCTAGGCGGGTGGCGGAGCCCGTCAGGATCATCCCGCTGGGCGGGCTGGGCGAGGTGGGCAAGAACATGACCGCCTTCGAGCACGGCGGCCGCATGATCCTGGTCGATGCCGGGCTGTCGTTCCCGCGCTCCGAGCTGCTCGGGATCGACCTCGTGCTCCCGAACTTCTCCTACGTCGCCGAGCACGCCGACATCCTCGACGCGGTCATCCTGACGCACGGCCACGAGGACCACATCGGCGCGCTGCCGTACCTCTTCCGCGAGATCGGCACGCAGGCCGAGGTGTGGGGGACGCGGCTCACGCTCGGCCTCGTGAAGTCGAAGCTCGACGAGCACGGCCTGCTCGTCCACACCGAGCTCGTCGAGATCGACCCGGAGGGCGGACGCACGCGTGTGGGGCCGTTCGAGGCGGAGTTCGTGCGGGTCACGCACTCGGTCCCCGACGCCGTCTCCGTCGTGCTGCACACCGAGCACGGCGCGATCGTGCACACCGGCGACTTCAAGCTCGACGAGACGCCGATCGACGGGCGGACGACCGACCTCGACCGGCTCCGGCGGCTCGGCGACGGCGGCGTGGCGCTCCTGATGGCCGACTCCACGAACGCCGAGCGGCCGGGCACCACGCCGTCCGAGCGGACCGTCGGCGCGGCCCTGCGCGACATCGTCCGCCAGGCGCAGGGGCGGGTGATCGTGACGTCGTTCGCCTCGCACATCCACCGGATCCAGCAGGTGATCGACGCGGCGGCGGCGTGCGGGCGGATCGTGTCCGTGATCGGACGCTCGATGAACCGCAACCTCAACATCGCCCGCAACCTCGGCTACGCCACGGTGCCCGACGACCTGCTCGTGAAGGCCCGCCGGCTCGAGGAGTTCATGCCGCACGAGACGCTGATCATCTGCACCGGGAGCCAGGGCGAGCCGCGCTCGGCCCTCACCCGGATCGCGTTCGGCGACCATCCGGCCGTCCAGATCAACTCGATGGACACGGTCGTCGTCTCGGCGCGCGCCATCCCCGGCAACGAGGTGAAGGTGCACGAGACCGTGAACCGGCTCTGCCGGCTGGGGGCGACGGTCCTGACCGAGGACACGACCTATGTGAACGCTTCCGGGCACGCTGCGGCCGACGACCTCTCGACGATGATCCGGACGGTCCGCCCGCGGGCGTTCATGCCCATCCACGGCGAGTACCGCATGCTCCAGGCGCACGTACGGCTCGCCGAGAACGCCGGGGTGCCGGCACACGCCACCCGGATCGCCGAGAACGGGACGGTGCTCGAGCTCGACGCGGACGGCCTTTCGGTCGTGGGGCAGGTCGAGGCCGGAACCACGCTGGTCGACGGGATGAACGTGGGCTCCGTGCGCGACGTCGTGCTGCGCGACCGCCGCCACCTGGCGTCGGACGGCGTCCTGATCGTGGTGGCCACCATCGCCGCCGACTCGGCCGAGCCGATCGCCGAGCCCGAGATCATCGCCCGGGGGTTCATCGAGCCGTCGGATGACGGCAACGAGCTCCTCGACCAGGCCCGCGAGACGGTGGAGCGGGTGCTTGCCGAGTGCCAGGCCCATCGCACGACCGAGGTGCACCTGGTGCAGCAGGAGCTGCACGACGCCCTGGCCGAGCTGGTCTCGCACGAGACGGGCAAGCGGCCGATGGTCCTGCCCGTGGTGGTGGAGGTCTAACGCCGCTTCTCGGCGCGGTTGCCCTCGAACGTCTCCGGGCGCACGCGGAGGCGCGGATCGCCGCCGGCGACACGCCCGGCGTCGTGGTCGCGGTGACCAATGCCGAGGGTGGCGAGACCGTCCTCGTCGCCGGCCACGCCGACCTGGCCGGGACGCCGCTTCGTCCCGACCACCTGCTCCAGATCGGCTCGATCTCGAAGTCGTTCGCGGTCATCTGCGCGCTCCAGCTCGAGGCCGAGGGAGCGCTCTCGCTCGACGACCCGCTGACCACGCACCTGCCGTGGTTTCGCGTCGGGGGCGGGCACGGGACGATCACGCTGCGCCATCTGATGATGCACCGGTCGGGGCTCCCGATGGGAACCGACCCCGGGCCGTCGTCCCTCGCGCTCGTCGCCGAACTGGCGGCCGCCGAGACGGAGTGGGAGCCGGGGGAGCGGTTCTGGTACTCGAACATCGGCTACGACGCGCTCGGGTTCGCCCTCGAGGCGGTCGCGGGCGTGCCGTTCCCGGAGCTCGTCAGCCGGCGCGTGCTGGAGCCGCTGGGCATGCGCTCGTCGGTCGCGCACATCGCGGCGGCCGACCGGAGCCGTCTGGCCGATCCCCACGACGGGCTCCACCCGGACCGGCCGTGGCACCCGGCGTTCGGGCTCGTTACCGCGCCGTTCGCGCCCTCGGAAGGCGCGTCGGGCAGCATCGCCTCGACCGCGCGGGACATGGCCGGCTACGTCCGCCACCTGCTCGCCAGTGGCCCGACCGGGTTCGACAGGATGACCGACGGGGTGCCGGACGACGAGGGCCAGCCGTACGGCCTCGGTCTTCGCATCTCCCAGCGTCGGGGCCATACCGTCGTGGGCCATTCCGGCGGGATGGTCGGATACGTCGCGCAGATGCTGTGCGACATGGAGGGCGGCGTCGGCGCGATCGCGCTCTCGAACGGGCCGTCGGGAGCGTCCTCCGTCGCCGACTACGCACTCGACCTGGCGCGGGCCGAGGTCGAGGGGGCTGCGCTCCCCGACCCGCCCGCCGACGAGGCGTCGGATCTGGGTGAGGGAGCCGGCCGGTACGGGCCGCTCACGATCGACTCCACCGGCATCCATGCGTTCGGCCGCGACGGCCGCCTCCACAAGCTCGCGCCCGACCTGTACGCGACCGACCACCCCGGCTTGTGTCACAGCCCCATCCGCTACGGCCGAAACGCCGCCGGCGGGATCGACCACCTGGTGACGGGCGACGCCTGGCACCCCGGCGAGGGCTACGCCGGCCCGGACGAGTTCCCGCACCCGGCCGAGTGGGCCGCGTATCCCGGGCTCTACCGGTCGCACAACCCGTGGATGCCCGCGGTTCGCATCACGCTGTGCAGGGGCGAGCTCGCGCTCGAGCAGTCGAGCTTCGGGCGCATGCCGCTCGAGCAGCACCCGGCCGGCGGCTTCGCAATGAGGACGCCGGAGGGACGCCTGCCCGAGCGGCTCCGCTTCTCAACTGTCGTCGACGGGCGCGCCCAGCGCGTCGAGACCGGCGGTTGCGTGCTCTACCGCGCCGCCCGCTCATAGCCGGCGGCCCTTGCAGGAACTGGTCAGGCTGCGCCGAAACCCCTCGCCAATGGCCAGAGCGACGACGCGACCTGCACATCGCGGCGCTGGCTCACGGCGTTCGGCTCGGCGCTCGCGCAGGACCCCCATCCGCTCACAGACCCCCCGGCGGAATCGAGCGTCGAGCCGATCGACCGCTGAGCAGCGCGCCGACCTGCTCGGCGGGTCGCTGCTCGCGCTCGGGGTCTTCCTCGGCTTCGTCGAGTACCTGGGCTGGAACGGCGGGGTCGTCGGTCTGAAGCTCGACACCGGGCTGCGCCTCGTCGTCGGGCGCGCCACCGGCATCGCACCCATCCTGCTCGTCGCGGTCGGCGGCGCGGTGTTCCTCCAGAGCGGCCTCTGGAGGCTGCGCCCGCTGCGCACCGGCATCGTGGTCGGGCTCGCGACTCTCGTCCTCGCCCTGTCGACGACCGACACGGCAGACGTCGAGCGCCACGGCGGCCTCGTCGGCGCCTACGGCCGCATCGTGCTCACCGACCTCGTCGGGTCGGTGGGTGTCACCATCGTCGTCGTGCTCGGTGCGCTGGCGGCTCTGGTGCTCGTGACCGGCGCATCCGTGGGCCTCCTGATGCGGAGCTCCGGCCGCCGGGTGGCGCGCGCCGCCGAGGCGGGTGCCCGCTTCTCCGGCGAGATGACGCGCAGAGTGCGCGAGCGGCCCGCGGGACGGCCGTCGCTACGGGCCCTGCCGACGCCCGCCGCGACCGAGCCGCCGCTCGACGGAAGCCGCGAGTTCGCCGACCTCTACGGCGACATCCCCGAGCTGGCCGACCCGCCGCCACCGCCGCCCGATGCCGAGTGGGCACCCGTCGTCGAGGAGCCCGTGGAGGACGACGTGGACGACGAGGCCACGCCCGTGATCGCCCCCCCGCCGACGCCGGCCGTGCCGCGGGCTCCGTACAAGCTTCCGCCGCCAACGCTCCTCGTCCGCACGAAGTCCGGCACCACGGCCGGACAGGATCACGAGCGCGTGGCGCGCATCCTCACCGAGGCCCTGGCCAGCTTCGGCGTAGAGGCCCGGGTCGTCGGCAAGGTGACCGGCCCGCGCGTGACCCGCTACGAGCTCCAGCTCGCCGCCGGGACGAAGGTGAGCCGCGTCTCGCAGCTCCGCGACGACCTCGCCTACGCGCTCGCGACCACCGAGATCCGGATCCTGGCGCCGATCCCCGGGAAGCAGGCGGTCGGCGTCGAGGTGCCCAACAGCTCGGCGAACCTCGTCACGCTCGGCGACATCTTCCAGGAGGCGCCGAAGGGGTCGAGCCCGCTCACCGCGTGGCTCGGCAAGGACATCTCCGGCGCCGGCGTGGCGTGCGACCTGGCCCGGATGCCGCACCTCCTGATCGCCGGCACGACGGGCTCGGGCAAGTCGGGCTGCATCAACGCCATCCTGGCGTC
>Ga0075424_100001915_pt1 | contig 18631 bp, 16 predicted proteins | sample SoiMethybrSBSTD3_FD_75301 | JGI IMG/M metagenome (GOLD analysis project Ga0075424, IMG submission 75301) | Bulk soil microbial communities from a Populus tree surrounding site in Tennessee, USA - Soil MetaG P. TD hybrid SBSTD3 | ecosystem: Environmental > Terrestrial > Soil > Tree plantation...
ACGGACGCGCCGAAGCGGCGCTGCAGCAGCTCGTACGACGTGTAGAGCTCGCCGCGGAAATACGCGGGAATGAACAGGACGCTGACGATGAGTCGCCCGATGATGTACCCGATGGCCAGCTGCAGGAACGTCATGTTCCCTGCGTAGGCGCCCGCGGGAACGCCGATGAAGCTCAGCGTGCTCGTTTCAGTCGCGACGATCGTGAAACAGATCGCCCACCACGGCACCGACCGGCCGGTCAGGAAATAATCGCGAGTTGTTTTCTGAAAGCGCGCGAACCAGGATCCGAAGGCGGTGATGGCCAGCAAGTACCCGGCGATCACGACGTAATCGAGCCAGGTGAGGACCATCGGGCAGGGTGCGTGCTTGGGTTCTAGCGCGATCCAGCGGCGGCCGGCGGCCCGGCGGCAAAGGCGGTGCGGCCGACGAACGACAGGTAATCGGGCGCCGTCTGCCGTTGGGCCACGAGACTGTCGTACGAGAACAGAATGACGCCGGCCGCGCCGAGCCGGCGCGCGGTCTGGATGTTGTTGACGGTCTGCTGCGCCGAAAGCCGATACGCACCGATGCCAGCCCAGACGGGGTGCGTGCCGGCCCCGTCGCGCGCGGCGGTCACCTGCTCTTCGAACTTCGCGGATTCCGTCGCGTACGCCATCGGACAGATGGCATCCAGATATCCCGCCTCGAGCCATCCGTTCCAGTCCTGCAGGCGCCGCTGCAGGGCTTCGCGCGCGTCCGGTGCGACCGCGGCGCTCACGACGATCTCAGGACGCTGACGCGTGACGGCGGTGCGGATGCGAGCGATGAGGCCCGTCATGCGCGATGTGCGGAACGAGCGCCACTCATCCGGGTACGCGTCGGGGTACGCGAAAAGGTCGACCGATTCCTGCTCGTCGACGGGGCGACGCGCACCGTCGCTGATCCGCGAGCGCATCCAGGTGCGGAATTCGCGAATCGCCGCGCGGCTGTAATCGAACCGATCGTTCGGATACCGCGCGTAGTCGAGGTGAATGCCGTCGATCTGATATCGCTTGACGAGATCCGCGGCCAACCCCGCGACGTAGTCGGCGGCCTCGGGAAGGATCGGCGACGAATAGAGGCCCTCGACGTCGGCGGACTGTGTGCGCGTCCAGCGCGACAGCTTGCCGACGTAGCCCGGACTCTCCGGTTCCATTGCCGCGAGCTCCTGCGCGATGTCGCGCGGGACCATCAGCCACGACGGGTGGCGATAGATGACGTGCTCGCGCGCGACCGGCAGCTCGACGGCGCTCGAGATCAGGTTGACGTTGACCCACGCGTGCACGCTTAGCCCGGCTGCATGCGCGCGATCGAGCACGGTGGCGAGCGGATCGAAAGTGTCGGGCTGCCGCAGCAGCTCGGACGCGCGCGGTTCCGGCCCGCCGAGGTAATAGGCGTCGCCGCGCCCGCGCACCTGCACGAACAGCGTGTTGAACCCGTGATCCTTTGCGGTCCGGACGAGCGTCGCGATGCTTTCAGGCGAAGTGAGCGACGTGCGCAGCACCCAGAGGGCGCGTACCTCTGATGCCGGCGCTACTGCGGACACGTCGGGCGAGATCAGAATCACGGACGCAGCTACCGCAAGCGCGGCCGCAACGAGACCGCGCAGATGTGCCACGACTGAGCTCATAAAACACGGGAGTGTAGCATATTAAACTGGCTCTCTGATGTTCCATGTGCTGGGAATCGACGCGGGCGGGACGAAGACAGTCTGTCTGCTCGCGGATCAGGATGGCGGCGTGATCGCCGAAGCGCGGCGCAGCGGAGCGAACCTGCAGGCGTCGGGCGAGCTCCAGGTCGAAAAGGTCCTCCATGAAGTGATGGAGGAGGCGCTCGGCGATCGCGGGATCGTCCCCACCGCGATCTGTCTCGGGATCGCCGGCGTCGATCGGCCCGACGATTCCGCGACCGTCGGGGCGATCATGCGGCGCATCGGCTACAAGGCGCGAACGCTCGTCGTCAACGACGCGCTCGTCGCGCTCGAAGCGGGCGCCCCCGGGCAACCCGGGGTCGTCGTCATATCCGGAACGGGTTCGATCTCGTACGGCCGCAACGACAAAGGTGAAGCGGCGCGTTCCGGCGGATGGGGATACGTGCTCGGCGACGAGGGGAGCGGCTACTGGATTGGACGCGCCGCGATTCGCGCGGTGCTTCGCGAGTCCGACAAGCGCGGGCGCGAGACGTCGCTCACCGAGATGCTCCTGAAACACTTCGGCGTGCCGCAGGCGCAGGGGTTGATTCACGAGGTCTACAACACGCAATTGAAGCCCGCCGCGATCGGTGCGCTGGCCAAGTGCGTCCAGTCGGCATTCTCGGAGGGCGACGAGGTGGCGATCGGCATCCTGCGCGCGGCCGCCGACGAGCTCGAAGGCGCAGCGCTGTCGGTCGCCCGAAGACTCGATCTGATCGGTGAAGCGTTTCCATTCATTCTCGCAGGCGGCATCTTTCGCGCCGTCCCGTGGCTCGAACAGGAGCTCGAGCGGCGGCTGCCGATTGCCTCTCCGCGGAGCCGCGTCGAACTGCTGCAGCGCGAGCCCGCGATGGGGGCCGTCGCGCTCGCACTGCAGGAAGCGCGCGGACATGCGGCGGTGCCTGCCTATAAACTCGATTGATGCCGGTTCACAAGCCTCAGGGGATCCGCATCCATGCCAGAAGCCCGCGCGTCACGGTGTATGCGGACGCCGATGCCGCCGCCCGCGCGCTCGCGCGCAGGGTTGCCGGCGCGATTGAAGCCAATCCCCGCGTCGTCATCGGACTGCCGACCGGCCGCACGCCGCTCGCGTTCTACCGTGAGCTCGTGGCGCAGCACGCCCGCGGCGCGGACTTCGCGGAGGTCACGACGTTCAACGTCGACGAGTTCGTCGGAATCCCCGCGTCGCATCCGGGCAGCTATCGCAGCTTCATGGAGGAACACCTCTTCCGGCACGTGAACGTCAGGCCCGAGCGCCGTCATTTTCTGAACGGCACAGCAACCGATGTGGACGCGGAGTGCCGGCGCTACGAGGAGGAGATTGCGGCGGCCGGCGGGATCGATCTGCAGATCCTCGGCATCGGCACCAATGGCCATATCGGCTTCAACGAGCCGGCGCCGGCGCTCGCGGCACGGACGCATCGTGTGACTCTCACGCTGGAAACGCGCCGCAGCAACGCGGCGCTCTTCGGTGGGGATACGGCGAACGTGCCGCCCGAGGCATTGTCGATGGGGATGGCGACCATCCTGCACGCGCGCGCAATCGTACTGCTCGCGACGGGAAAGGCGAAGGCGGCGTGCGTCGAGCGCGTGGTGAACGGACCGCTGACAACCGGGCTGCCCGCGTCGTTCCTGCAGCTTCACGACGACGTGAACATCATGCTGGACGCGCCGGCTGCTGCGAAGCTGCGAGGATCTCCCTGAGACGCGTGTCGGCGTCTTCGCCGATCGCCTCGCGCACCGAGTCGTGCGCTTTCTTCAGCCGCCGCAGCGCCTGCGGCAGCGTCAGGTTCGCGCGCTGCATGATGATCGCCGCCTTTACGTTCCACTTGGCGAGCTTCAGCAGTGCGCCGGCGGCATCGTAGTCGATGCCGGTCGTGAGGACGAGGATGCGCCGGGCGCGGTCCTTCAGCTTTTCCGATCCTGTCTGGACGTCGACCATCAGATTGCCGTACGTCTTGCCGAGCTTGACCATCGAGATCGTCGTCAGCATGTTCAGCACGAGCTTCGTCGCCGTGCCCGCTTTGAGCCGCGTCGAGCCTGCGATGATCTCCGGCCCCACCGCCGGCGCGATCTGGAGGTCGACAAAGTTCTGCAGCTCCGAGCCAGGCCAGCAGGTGACGAAGATGATTTTCGCGCCCGCCTTCCGCGCGCGCGTCAGCGCGCCGCGGACGAACGGCGTCATCCCGCTCGCCGACACGCCGACGACGGCGTCCTTCCTGCCAAGACGAAGACGTGCGATGCTCCGCGCGCCTTCTTCGTAGTTGTCCTCGACCCCCTCCTTGGCCTTGAACACGGCATCCTGGCCGCCGGCCATGATTGCCTGGACGAGCGTCGGACTGGTGCCGAAGGTCGGCGGCATCTCGGACGCCTCGACGACGCCGAGCCGGCCGCTCGTGCCGGCACCCACGAAAATGACGCGCCCGCCTTTCCGCAGCGACTGCGTGATGATCTCGACGCCGTGCGCGATTCGCTCCTTTTCCTTCTGGACCGCTGCGACGACCTTGCGGTCCTCGTTCAGCATGGTTTCGATGATTTCAGGAACAGGGGCCTTATCGACCGAGAGGCTGACGGGGTTGATGGCTTCGGTTGGAAGAGACTGCCACTTCGATTGCGTCGGCATGAATGGTTCCGTGTGCGTGTGTCGCAACCGCTTACACTACTCCTCGGATCTGGGGGTGTCAAACATCGGGATGCGGGATCCGGGACCCGGGATCCGATCTCTGGAACGCGGAATCCTTCGTGATTGATGAGTATCTGACGTACCTCCGTGACGTGCGTCGCGTGTCGCCGAACACGGTCGAGAGCTACGCGCGCGATCTGGGGCTGCTCGCGGCGTTCGCGGAGAAGCGCGGGGCGGTCGTCGACGCGCTTCGGCGCGAAGACCTGGAGGCGTTCGTTCGACAGCTGATGTCGTCCGGCCTCGCGCCGCGGTCGGTGGCGCGCGCGGTCGCGTGCGTGCGCGGGTTCTACAGGTTCGTCGCGATAGAGCAGAAGCAGGACAGCAGTCCCGCGGACGACCTTCGGCCTCCGCGCGCGTGGGCGGCGCTTCCGAAGTTTCTGTCGCTCGATGAAGTCGACCGGCTCCTCGCGCAGCCCGAGACGTCGACGCCTCGCGGTCTGCGCGACAAGGCGCTCATCGAGCTGCTCTATGCAACGGGCCTCCGCGTCTCCGAGCTGATCGCGCTTCGCGCCGGCGATTTGAACCTCGACGAGGGCTACCTCACGTGCATCGGCAAAGGGGACAAGCAGCGGATGGTGCCGCTCGGCCAGGAAGCCGCCGCGTGGGTCCGCAAGTATCTCCGGGAAGGGAGACCTCAGCTCCTCAAGAAGAAGACGTCTCCGTGGCTCTTCGTGAACGCGCGCGACGGCGGGTCGCTGTCACGCGTCGGCTTCTGGAAGGTCCTGAAGGCGTACGGTCTGAAGGCAGGCGTCACGCGCGACCTCAGCCCGCACGTGCTGCGCCACTCGTTCGCCACGCATCTGCTCGAACGCGGCGCCGACCTGCGGATGATCCAGGCGATGCTGGGGCATGCGGACCTGTCGACGACCCAGATCTACACGCACGTGCTCGAAGCACGGTTACGTGCGGTGTACGACAAGTTCCATCCGCGGAAATGATGGCGGGGTCTGAACCTGATGGCGGGGTCTGAAGACCCGGCCCTACCGCGTCACGGGCTCCGAATCGTGAACGGTCTTCTCGACCTCGATGCTGCAGTCGGCGACGAGCGCGCTGAGTGCGCCTATCGCCGCGGCGACTGGTGCAATCACGGCGCCGATGACGCCGGCCGTCAACGGGAACTCGGCGATCGTCCTGCCCTGCTGCTTCACCACCACGCGACGGACGTTGCCTTCCGCGACGAGCCGCTTCAGCTGCGCAAGCACCTGCTCACCGGTGCCGCCGATTTTTTCCCAGATCGTGCGTTCCATAGCTTGATCCCCTGAGGATTAGACGATCGAACCCCCGGAGCCGTTCTCAGCGAAGTCCAAGCGCGTCAACGGTTTGTTGTTGTCCGAGTGGTTTCAACGCTATTATATTTGTCGGATCACGACGACCGTAACCCGCTGCCGGCGCCGTCCGGCACGCGTTTGTACACCTTGAAGGAGCACGACACGCATGAGCCGGAAGGGCCGCCATCTGTTCACATCCGAATCGGTCACTGAGGGGCATCCCGACAAGATCGCCGACCAGATCTCCGATTCGATTCTGGACGCCATTCTGGCGCAGGACCCGCGGGGCCGCGTCGCGTGCGAGACCCTCGTCACCACCGGGCTCGCCATCATCGCAGGGGAAATCACGACGACCGCGACGATCGACTACCAGCACGTCGTGCGCCAGGCCATCAAGGACGTCGGCTACACGCGTGCGAAGTTCGGGTTCGATTGCGAAACATGCGCGGTGCTCTCGTCGATCCACGAGCAGTCGCCCGATATCGCGCAGGGCGTCGATCCGGGAGGCGCCGGCGACCAGGGTCTGATGTTCGGCTACGCCTGCACCGAGACGCCCGAGCTGATGCCGCTGCCGATCATGCTCGCGCACCGGCTCACGAAGGGGCTGTCGCGCGCGCGGCGTGACGGCGTGCTCGAATATCTCAGGCCCGACGGCAAGTCGCAGGTTACGGTCGAATACGACGGCACGCGCCCGGTGCGCGTCGACACGGTCGTCATCTCCACCCAGCACCGGGAGGACGTGACGACCGACGCACTGCGCAGCGATATCACCGAGAAGATCGTCAATCGCCTGATTCCCGAGGGGATGCGCGACAAGAACACACGCATCCTCATCAATCCCACAGGGCGCTTCGTCGTCGGCGGGCCGCACGGCGACGCCGGCGTGACCGGCCGCAAGATCATCGTCGATACCTACGGCGGCGCCGCCCCGCACGGCGGCGGCGCGTTCTCGGGCAAAGATCCCACCAAGGTCGATCGCTCCGCCTGTTACATGGCGCGCTACGTTGCCAAGAACGTCGTCGCCGCAGGCCTCGCGGAGCGCTGCGTCGTGCAGCTTGCCTACGCGATCGGCGTCGCGGAACCGGTGTCGGTCCTGGTCGATACCTTCGAGACCGGCGTGATAGACGACCTGCGGATCAGCGAGATCGTGCGCGCGCACTTCAAGCTGACGCCGAAGGGGATCATCGAGACGCTCGATTTGCGGCGGCCGATCTACAGGCAGACCGCGGCTTTCGGACATTTCGGCCGGACCGAGCCGGAGTTCACGTGGGAGCGCACCGACAAGGCGGCAGGCATCCGGTCGGACGCGGGCGTCAAGACGCAGCTGGCCGAATCCGTGTAACACGCGCGGATGCGTAGAGTGCTCTTCGTGACGGCGGCCGTCGTGGCCGCCGTCATTTTTTTTGCGCTCGCGACGCTGCCGCCGCGTCCTCTTACCGTCGATGCCAGCGGAATCGATCCGGACCTCGTGCGGCGAACCGTCCGCGGCGCTTATCACATTCACACGTCCCGCTCGGACGGGGCGTCCGACAAGGCGACCATCGCCGCCGCCGCGGCCCGGGCCGGGCTGCAATTCATCATCCTGACCGACCACGGTGACGCGACGCTGCCGCCGGATCCGCCGGAGTATCTGTCCGGCGTGCTCTGCATCGACGGCGTCGAAATCAGCACGAACGGCGGCCATTACGTCGCGCTCGGCATGCACCGGTCCCCGTACCCGCTCGGGGGAGAGCCGTCGGCTGTCGTCGAGGACGTCCGCAGGCTCGGCGGCTTTGGCATCGCGGCGCACCCCGACTCGCCAAAAGCGTCGCTGGCCTGGACCGACTGGGACGCACCGATTGACGGCATCGAGTGGCTCAACGCAGACAGCGAATGGCGCGACGAATCACTCGCTGCGCTGGGGCGCGTCTTCCTGCATTATCTGTTTCGCCCGGGACCCGCGCTCGCGTCGATGCTCGACCGGCCGGTTGCGACGCTGAAACGATGGGACGAGCTCACGCGGCGACGGCCCGTGGTCGCTCTCGCTGCGCACGATGCGCACGGCGGCATTGGTCGGGGAGTGGAGGAGAGCGGGGTTCGGAAGCAAGCGCTAGGGCACGTGCCCTCATACGAAGCGAGCTTCCGCACGTTCAGCGACAACGTGATCCTGGATGCGCGGTTGTCCGGCAGTGCGACCGACGATGGCCGTCGGCTGCTCGACGCGATTCGGGACGGTCGCGTCTTCACCGTCATTGATGCGATTGCATCGCCCGGTTACGTCGATCTCCGTGGATATGATGGCTCCGCGGCGACAGTGAAGGTGACGCTTCCGGCAGGTGCGGAGCTGTGGGAGACGCCGCGAGGCGTCGCGCGTCGAATCGAGGTGCGTGTTCCGGGAAGCCCCGGTTCACCCCCGGTCCCCTGGCTGCTGAGCAATCCCGTTTTTTCCAGCGCGCCAACGATCCCGCCGTCGACCGTTCTTTCTGGCGATGTCGTCACCCCGCCCCGGGAGCTTGACTGGCGCGTCGAGAAGGACTCGCGGTCGACCGCGACGCTCACCGCCGGCCAGCAACAGGCGGCGATGCATTACACGCTCGCCCCTGGCGCGAGGACGAGCCAGTTCGTCGCGCTCGCCGGCGATCTCAAAGATGGGGAAATGGGCAGCGTGCAAGAACTCGTCTTCTCCGCGTTCGCCTCGGGACCGATACGCGTGTCAGTCCAGTTGCGCTATGCGGGGCGCGGGGGAGAGCGGTGGGGAAGCTCGGTCTATGTGGACTCCAATCCTCGCGACGTAGTCGTTGCGCTCGATCGCATGAGGCCGCTCGACCGTCAGACCGGCCAGACGCCAGACCCGGCCACGGCATCGTCGCTCTTGTTCGTTGTGGATCTGACGAACGCGAAGCCCGGCGACTCGAACACGTTCAGCATCGGGAACCTTCGAATCGCCAGATAGCGGGGTCTCGATTCTGGGGGCGGGGTCTGAAGAGCCCGCCCTACAGATGAGGACGACGATACGGGTGCCTGATTGTAGCGCTGGGTCCTCACACCCCGCCCACGTCTATCGTCGGCCGGGTGCGATCTCCTGGAGCGCCGCGATCAGGTCGCTCGCGAGCAACCCGTGGCGGAATCCCTCGCGCAGCATCCGCGCCGCAATCTGCCTCGCCACCGCGGCCTGCTTGGCGCGTCCGTGATCCTTCGCGCGAGGGGAGATGAAGGTGCCGAGCCCGCGCTTCACGTAAACAGTCCCGTCCTGCTCCAGCGTCCGGTACGCGTGCTGGACCGTGTTCGCGTTGACCTTCAGATCCTCCGCGAGCTTCCGAACGGCCGGCAATGGCTCGTCGGGCTTCAGCACCCCAATCGAAACGCAACGCGCGACTTCATCCGCGATCTGCCGGAACACCGGCCGGGGATCCGATGCGTCTATGTCGAATAGCACACTAGTATACTAGCATACTAGTACTCTAACGAACTAGCGAGCGAACAGCGTCAGGTCCAAACGAACAGCGAAGTTGCAAACGAAGGGCAAGAACCAAACGAAGAGCGAAGTCCCAAACGGACAGCGAAGGGATGGTTTACGTCTTCGCCGTCAGCATCAGGTACGCCGCGGACGCGGTGACGATGATGTTCGGCGTCCATGCCGCGAGCACCGGAGGCAGCAGCCCGGCGCTGCCGACCGCCACAAACACACTCATCACGAGCCAGTAGAGGAGCGCGATCACCGCGCCCAGGCCGATCCCGTACAGCGCTCCGCGGCGTCCCGTGGTCACGCCGAACGGGACGGCGAGCAGCGTCATCACGAACGTCACGAACGGAAACGCCATCTTCCGGTGCAGCGCCACCTGCTGCGGCAGGTAGTTGAAGCCGCTCGAGGCGAGCTCGTCGACAGCGCGGCGCAGCTGCGCGGCCGTCATCATCTCGGTGTCCGCGTCCTCGGTCGCGAAGTATTCCGGCGGGTCGAGCGCAATGGGCTGCTGCGAGAACGGGATCCACCGCGGCTTTGCGGTGGTGAAATCCTGCGTCCAGCCGCGCCGCGCGGTCCATTCACTGTGATATTCGGCGGTGCTGGCGTAGGTCTCGGACGCGAGCTTCCAGGCGTCCGGCACCAGGCGGTACACGGTGAGCGTCGTCAGCGTTTGGTGCGTCGCGTCGAAGAGGCCGTAGTGATAGATGCTGCCGTCGCGGCCGATCATCCACCGGCGGTTCAGCGGGCTGAACGTGTGCGCAGGACGCTGGCGGATGATGTCGTCGAGCGCGCCGGCGCGCCGGTTCGCGCGCGCGAGGATGTCCTGGTCGAGCGAAAAGAGGAGCACGCTCCAGAGCAGCGACAGCATGATGATCGGCGCGGCGGCCCGGTACAGGCTCACGCCGCACGCCTTGATGACGGTCAGCTCGCTCGTGCGCGACAGCAGGCCGAACGTCGCCAGCGTCGCCAAAAGGGTACCGATCGGGATCACCCAGTAGATGAACTGCGGGGTCCGGAAGAACAGCAGCTGCATGATGATGCCGGTGCCGACCGAGCCTTTGAACAGTTTGTCCGATGCGTCGATGAAGGTGGAGATGTAGAACAGTCCGAGGAGCGCCACGAACGCGATGCCGATGACCCGCAGATACAATCGGCTCACGTATTGGTCGAGGAGCCCCAGCTGCAGCGGCATGCGCATGCGGGGAACCCGGACAACGACGACGACCTTTCGCCGCGGCGCGGTCGTGCCGGTTGCCGCCGCGGATGACGAGCCGCTTCCTCCTCGGCTCCAGCGGGTCTGCAGCCGCTGCGGAATGACGGCGGGGATTGAGATCGGCAGCGAACGTTCCGAATAGCGGCTCCGCCAGACGAGCGCGGCAACCCCGAAAATCCCGAGCACGATGTTGGGCCACCACGCGGACAGCTGGGCGTTGAGGAAGCTCGCCGAGCCGAGACGCCGCGCCTCTTCGATCTGGTGGTAGTGCCCGCGCGTCTGCGCGTCGGCGAGAAACATGATGATGTAGTAGGCAAAGATCACGACGACGCCGATCACGAAGCCGCCAAGCTTCCCGTCGCGCGCGACCGTCAGACCGAGTGCGAGGCCGATGAACGCGAACACGAAGCACGCGACCGGGATCGAGAACTTCTGCTGAATCTTCACGATCTCCGGGTGCGGCGACTGCGGCGTGGTGAGTTGAAGCTTCGCCTCCGCGTCGGCGCGGAGCTCCGCGATCGTTTTTTCAGAGATCCCGCGCGCGAGTTCCTGCTTCGGGAACACCGCATCCGGATTGAGGCCCAGCGTGAGGTCCGCCGGGAACCGATACGTCCTGATCTCGCCCGGGTCTCCAGCTGAATACTGGACCCCGTCGGTGAGCACGAGGTCCACGCGGCGCTGCTCGCGGTTGAGGATCACACGGCCGCGCGAGGCCAGGAACACTTCCGTCGCCTCTGGTTTGCCGGTCGCCTGTGCTTTGCCGGTGTTCGCGACAAGAACGTCCTTCCAGCCGCCCCCGTGTTGCGGCTCGTCGCGCGCGTAAATGACCCATCCCTGAAACCCCTCGAAGAAGACGCGCGGCCGGATGTCGTTCTCGACCTGTTTGGTGACGATGTCGAAGGTGATCTCCCGGAAGGTCTGGTTGGCGTCGGGGATCATCTTCAGCATCACGTACGTCGTTGTCGCGGCCGCGACGACCGCCATGAGGAGAACGGGCCGCAGCAGCCGGTACGGGCTCACGCCGCACGCGAGGAGCGCGACCGCCTCGCGGTCCGACGACAGGCGCCCGAGGCCGATGAGCAATCCCGTCAGCAGCGACATCGGGATCGTCACGCCGAGCCCTTGCGGGATGAGCGTCAGGATGATGTGTCCCACGACCTGCCAGGTGACGCCTTTGGCCACGAGGGTCTCGAGCTGCCGCATGACCGGCGGGATCTCCAGCAGGAACGTGAACACCACGAGCGACAGCAGGAACGGCGGGATGACCTCCCGGATGACGTAGCGGTCAATCGTTCTGAGCATCGCGCGCGACCCAATTATCCGGCATCAACCGCCAAAAGGTGCCTGGCACTTTGGGGGGGAAGTGCCAGGCACTTTTCGTGCGCGGGATTTCCACAGGGCGGTTTTCCTCGGCAAATATCGAGGGTCTGATAATGAGTGTTATGTTAACTAAAGTGACGCGGATGCGTGACCGTTTGGGGGCTGGTGCTGTTTGACGGGACTCTGACGCTGGTCGTTGGGGCGCTTCGCTGTTCGTTGAGACCTAACTCTGTCCGTTGGGTCGCTGTCGCTTGTCCGTTGTGGACCTGACGCTGTCCATTTGGGGCGCTGACGCTGTCCGTGTGGGGCGCTGATGCTGGCCGTTTAGTGCGCTTGCGAGCGCAGTTCTTTGATGATTTCCTGGAGCGCGGCGATGACTTCGTCGCGGTCGACTCGCGACTTCGTGAACCGCAGCTGCAGCTTGAACGCTTTGGTGGGAGCCTTGTAGCTGAACACGTACGCCTTCGGACGGCCGGCTTTCGGCTTCGCGGTTTCCTTGCGGACGGCCTCGCGCGTGACGCCCCCTTCGCGGGCGATTCTCTCGATCAGCGCGATCATTTTCTCGGCGTCGTGCTGCCTAAGTATCTGCAAAAGCAGTGACTTGGAGTGAATGTCGGCCAGCCGACAAAGGTTTTTCACCTCGTCGGGCATCTGGTTGAGCGAGAGCGACTCCGTAATCGAGGTGCGCGACTTCCCCAGCCGCCGCGCCATGTCCTCGTGCGTATAGTCGCACCGCTCGGCCAGCGACTGGAGCGCTTCCGCTTCTTCGAACGCTGTCAGGTCCTTGCGCTGCAGGTTCTCGATCAGCGCCACCTCGATGATTTCCGTATCGTCGACTTCCCGGATAACGGCCGGAATCTCCCGCAGCCCGACCTGCACAGCGGCCTGGTAGCGGCGCTCGCCGGCGACGATCTGAAAGCGCGTCCCGCGCTGCCGCACGACGATTGGCTCGATGATCCCCTTCTCGGCAATCGACGCCATGAGCTCGGACAGGTCGCCCATGACCTGTCGCGGCTGGTTGGGATTCGGGTCGATCTGATCGATGGCGACGACGCGGCCGATCGGGGCCCCTGCGGAGCTCGCCAGCGCCTCGACGTAGTGCTCGTCGTGGCGCATCCGGATGGTTTCTGGAAGTCCTCGCTTAGGCACGGTCCATGACCTCCTCGCACAGGCGGTAGTACTCGGCCGCGCCGCTCGAGTCGGGCGCGAAGGAGAAGATCGACTCCTTGTACGCCGGACTTTCTTCAAGCCTGACGCTCTTCGTAATGACCGTCTTGAATACTTTTGTCCCGAACACCTTGTCGATCTGCGTGCGGATGTCGCGCGCCAGCGCGGTCCGCCGATCGTGCATGGTGATGACGACCCCCAGGATGCGCAGCGTCGGGTTCGCCCGCGCCCGGACTTTCTCGATCGTCTCCAGGAGGTCGTCGGTCCCTTCGAGCGCGAAATAGGATGACTGAATCGGAATCAGCAGGTGCGTCGCCGCGACGAGCGCGTTCACCGTCAACAGGCCGAGCGTCGGCGGGCAGTCGATGACGATGTTCGGGTAGTCGGCCCGGATCGGCTCCAGACGATCTTTCAGCCGGAAATGTGCGTCCAGCTCGCCCACCAGCTTCGCTTCGAGCTTGGCGAGCGCAATCCGCGACGGCGCGACCCACAGGTTCGGCTGCGTCGACGGCAGGATGACGTCCTTGAACGTGCAGTCCCGCTCGGCAATCGCGTCGTACACGCTTCGGGTGACCTGCGTCACGTCGAGATACGACATCGTGCTGTTGGCTTGCGGATCGAGATCGACGAGGAGGGTCGGTTTGCCCCGGAGCGAGAGCGCGGCTGCCAGGTTGATGGCGGTCGTCGTCTTTCCCACGCCCCCTTTTTGATTGGCGATGGCAACGATCATCGGCTGGTCGGACGGAAAATCACGCAGGGTGGCGCCATTGTAGGAAGCGCCAAAAGGGGTGTCAACGAAGGAATGCGCAGTTCAGGGCAAATCAGCGCAATTTACATCTTGTACTTCCCCATGTCGTCGGGGTCGAGGCTCTCGAGCCACTTCTGGAGCCGCTCGGAGTCCCCCTTTTCGGGGGCGAAGTCCACCGTCTTCGCGTTGTCGATGACCTTGTCCTCGACGAAGATCGGCGCGCGGGCGCGCAGCGCGAGCGCGATCGCGTCGCTCGGCCGCGCGTCGATCGCCATCGGCTCCCCGTTCACCAGCAGATAAATGAGCGCATAAAACGTGTTGTCCTTCAGATCGGAGACGACGATCTTCTGGATGTCCGCCTTGAGATCGTGGATGACGTTCCGGAGGAGGTCGTGCGTCATGGGGCGCGGCGTGGTGACGTTCTCGATCTGCAGCGCGATCGCGTTGGCCTCGAAGACCCCCACCCAGATCGGCAGCACCCGCTGTTCGGCCTTGTCGCGCAGGATGATGATCGGCATGTTGGTGATGGGGTCGACCATCAGCCCCTTGATCGTCATTTCGATCTGCATGGGTCAGTCACCAGTCTCGGCTTCGCCCGCCGCGATTCGCGGCTCGCGAATCGGGCTCCCAGCTCAAACGTAAGAAGGCGCCGTCGCGCTGTCAAGCGCGAGGGCCTCGCCGCGGAGGCTGTTGGGGTTGGCCGCGGTGATTCTGACCGGAATCGTGCGTCCAATCCAGTCCGGCGCGCCCGACAGATTCACGACCGTATTGCCGCTCGTGCGGCCTGAGAGCTCCCACTCGCGCCGGCGGCTCGTCGAATCGACGAGCACGTCGAGCGTCCGGCCGACCATCGCCTCGTAGAGGTCCGCCTGGATGCCCTTCTGGAGCGACTGCAGCGCCACGATCCGCCGCGTCTTCTCCCCCTCCTCGACGTCCTCCGGCATCCGCTTCGACGCCAGCGTGTTCGGGCGCTCCGAATACTTGAACGAGAACATGCTGTGATACCGCACCGCGGCGGTCAGCGAAAGCGTCTCCTCGAAGTCGGCATCGGTCTCCCCCGGGAAGCCAACAATCATATCGGTCGAAAGCGCGATGTCCGGCATGGCCTCGCGCAGCTGGGCGACGAGATCCAGGTAATGCTCTCGCGTGTGCCGGCGCCGCATCGCCGCGAGCACTCGCGAGGAGCCCGACTGGACGGGCAAGTGCAGGTGGCGGCAGACGGCGGGCAGGTCGCGCATCGCCGCGATCATCCGCGGCGTCACGTGGCGCGGGTGCGGACTGGCAAATCGGATCCGTGCGAGGCCGGGAATGCCATTCAGCCGCTCCAGGAGCGCCGCGAAATCGCACGAGGGATCGTCGGGCGCCTGGTAGTGGTTGACAATCTGGCCGAGCAGCTGCACTTCCCTGGCGCCCGTGTCGACCGCCTGGCGCGCGTCCTCCAGGATTTCGGACACGGGGCGCATGCGCTCGTGGCCGCGTGTATAGGGCACGACGCAGAACGCGCAGAACTCGTTGCAGCCCTCGATGATCGTCACGTAGGCCTTCAGGGGATCGCTGCGACGCGCGATGCCGAGCGGAAACGAGACGTCGTGGACCGGGTCGATGGCGATCGCGGGCTCCCCGCGGAGCGCGCGCGGTCGTTCGACCGCCTGGTCGACCAGCATCGGCAGACGTTTCAGATTCTGCGTACCGAGAATGACGTCCACCGCGCTGGACCGTTGCAGAATCTGCGATCCCTCCTGCTGGGCGACGCAGCCGGCGACCGCCACCACAGGGCGTGAACCCTCTTCGATCCCCATCTGCCTGATCTCGCCGAGGCGCGTGAAGAGCTTTTCCTCGGCGCGCTCGCGCACGCTGCACGTGTTGATGACGATGACGTCGGCGTCGCGATCGTCCACGGTTGCCTCGTAGCCGGCCTGCTCGAGAAGGCCCGCCATCCGCTCCGAGTCGTGGACATTCATCTGGCAGCCGTGCGTTTCGATCAGATATTTGCGAGCCATTACCGGCGGGTTTCGCTTTCGCCTTTCGCTTTGTATTCGCCTTTCGCCACATCCCGGGACTTGTGGCGCGACGACAGCATTTCGCGCGCGCTCGTCAGGACGGCGGCCGATACGTCGGCGCCTCCAATCATGCGCGCGAGTTCCTCTTCCCGCTCGCGCCCGGCGACGCGGGTCACGCCCGTCAGCGTCCGGCCGCTCCTCACTGATTTGACGATGCGGTAATGCGTCGTCCCGTACGCCGCGATCTGCGGCAGGTGCGTGATGCACAGGACCTGAAACGTCCGTCCGAGCCGCTGCAGCCGCGCGCCCACGACGTCTGCGACGGCGCCTCCGATGCCGGCGTCGACTTCGTCGAAGATCAGCGTCTTCCCGGGGCCGTCGGTGGACGCGAGTGTCTTGAGCGCCAGCATCACGCGGGACAACTCGCCTCCCGAGGCGATCCGCGCGAGCGGTTTCACATCCTCTCCGGGATTCGGCGAGATGTAGAATTCCGCCTGTTCGACGCCGCGGTCCGTCCACTCCGACTCGGAATCCGCATTCAACAGCCTGACTTCGCAGCGCGTCCGGTTCATCGCCAGGTCCGCCAGCGACTTCTCGATCGCGCGCGCGAACTCACCCGCCGCGCGCCCGCGTTTGTGCGACAGCTGGGCTGCGGCCTGCAGGTAGTCGCGCCGCGCGCGCTCGAGCGACGCGTCGACCTCCGCGCGCCGCTCGGTCGCGTGCTCGATGTCGTGCAGCTCGCGTTTCAATTGCTCGGCCCGCGCGATCACCTCGTCCATCGACGGACCGTGCTTCTTCTTCAGCCGCTCGAGGAGCGCCAGCCGGTCTTCGACCTCCTGCAATTTCGCCGGGGACGCTTCGATCGCCGCGGAGTAAGAACGCAGGAAGAACGCGAGGTCTTCGAGCTGCGATTTCACCGAAGTCCGCGCGTCCAGGTACGGTCCGAACCTGGCGTCCAGCGCCGCCAGATCGCCGAGCTTTCTCCAGACGTTTCCAAGCGCCGGCAGCGCCGCCTGGTCCCCTTCATACAGCGACTCGTACGCGTCGGCGCACAGCCGCTGCAGCTTGTCCGCGTTGGCGAGCACCTGACGGGCGGCGGCGAGCTCCTCGTCCTCCCCCCGCTTCGGCGCGACGCGCTCGATTTCCGCGAGCTGGAACGACAGGAAGTCGGCGCGCGCGGCCTTCTCGCGCTCGCCGGTCATCAGCCGGTCGCGCTCGCTACGGATCCGCTGCATCGAGGCGAATGCCGCCGCAACCGATTCCCTTTCCCCGTTCGCGCCGGCGAACTCGTCGAGCAGATCGAGATGCGCCGCGGGATCGAGCAGCACCTGATGCTCGTGCTGGCCGTGCAAATCCACGAGATCTCCGCACAACTCTCGAAGCGCGCCGCTGGTCACGAGCGCTCCGTCAACCGACGCGCGGCTGCGTCCCTGCGCCGAGACCTCGCGGCGGATGATCATCTCGCGTCCGTCGGCGGCTTCGAACACCGCTTCGACGACTGCGTTCTCCTCCCCGGTCCGGACGAGATCCGCCGACGCCCGGCCGCCGACGAGAAGCCCGACAGCGCCGACGACGATGGACTTGCCCGCTCCGGTCTCACCGGTCAGCACATTAAGGCCCCGCTCGAACTCGAGCTCGAGGCGATCGATCACCGCCAGATGCTGGATGGAAATGAACCGGAGCATTGGCCCAGAAGTACAATCTTATCAGATGTTTGACAGCGTACAGCCTGCATGTTACTCTTGCCCGACCTGCGCTGTCCCAGCGGCGCGACCTGACATCGACGTAGCGGAGGCATGTTTGCGCACGCCTGGATACGACGCCCTTGCGCTGTACGCGCAGGGCGAGGGGCCGGCAGCTGGGACCGGCGACGCCAATACCGATATCGTTTATCTCGTCTCGCACGCCAGTCCGATCGCCCAGATCGTGCTGGTCATCCTGCTCCTCTTCTCTGCCGTCTCATGGGCGATCGTTCTCTACAAGTTCTGGCAGTTCGGACGGGCGGCGCGGCAGTCGACGACGTTTCTCGACGTCTTCCGCAAGAGCAGCAAGTTCTCTGAGGTGCAGGCGGTCTGCCGCACGCTGGCCGACAGCCCGCTCGTGGGGCTGTTCCAGTCAGGGTATACGGAGCTGAACTCGCAACTGCGCCTTGGCACGAACCCCGAAGGAAAACCGCCGGCGCCCGCCGGACGTCCAACCTTGAAAAGTCTGGATGCGGTCGACCGGGCGCTGCTGCGCGCCACGACGGTCGAGATGACGAAGCTCGAACGGCGCGTGCCGTTCCTCGCCACCACGGCGAGCATCACGCCGTTCATCGGATTGTTCGGCACGGTGTGGGGGATCATGGCGGCCTTCGTGCGAATCGGCGCAACCGGTTCGACGAGCCTCCAGGCAGTGGGCACACCGATCGCGGAAGCGCTCATCGCAACCGCCGCGGGACTCTTCGCGGCGATCCCCGCGGTGTACTTCTACAACCACTTCACGAACCGCGTGAAGCACTTCGCCGCGGACATGGATGATTTTTCGCTCGAGTTCCTGAACATCTCCGAGCGGAATTTTACGTAGCTCGCGGTTCGCAGTTCGCGGTTCGCGATTCGCGGTTCGCGGTTCGCGATTCGCGGTTCGCTGATTGAAGATTATCCATCGGGGATTCCCGATCGGGGATTGGTGATCGCTGATAGGTGATGTGAATGCCGAAAGTTCACGATACCGGCGGAACAGGTGGAGGGCCTCGCCGCGGCCGGGCACTGCGTGTGGCTTCTTCGCTCGCCGAGATCAACGTCGTCCCGCTCGTCGACGTGATGCTCGTCCTCCTGATCATCTTCATGGTCACCGCGCCGATGATGCAGCAGGGGCTGCAGGTGAATCTGCCGCAGTCGAGCCGGTCGACGCCGGTCACGGCGCAGCCGATTTACGTGACGGTCCCGGCCGACTTCAGCCGCACGCGCACGGTTCAGCTCGACAAGGATTCCGTCCGGATCGATTTTCTGCAGGAGCGGCTCCATCAGGCGATCCTCGCGCGCGACGACAAATCGGTCTTCATCCGCGCCGATGCCGCGGCGACGGTGCAGGACCTCGCCTC
>Ga0075424_100001916_pt1 | contig 18630 bp, 23 predicted proteins | sample SoiMethybrSBSTD3_FD_75301 | JGI IMG/M metagenome (GOLD analysis project Ga0075424, IMG submission 75301) | Bulk soil microbial communities from a Populus tree surrounding site in Tennessee, USA - Soil MetaG P. TD hybrid SBSTD3 | ecosystem: Environmental > Terrestrial > Soil > Tree plantation...
CCCTGGGGCAAAGAGCTGTTCAACTAAGCAATTCGCAGCGCACCGGGCCGCAAGGTGGCCGGTCTGCCCGTTCGAGCCGGGCCGTTGCACTACCCGCGCGCCGGACCACCGGCCGTGGGAAAACCCACCACCCCATTAGGAGGGGCCATGTCCGCAAACATTGACACCATGTTCTCCGTCCGCGAGGTTCCCTGGCACCGCGAGGGTCAGGTATTGGCCGATTACCCGGGCAGCTGGGAAGCTGCCCGCGAGGCGGCCGGGCTGCTGTGGGAGCCCATCGCGAACCCCGTCTACAAGCTGGACGGGATCGGCGAGGACGGCCAGCCGATCTATGCGCCGATCCCCGGCTGGAAAGACATTGTCCGCTCGGACACCAGCGCCACCCTGGCGCTGACCCGCGACTCCTACACGCTCATCAACCACGCGGAGATGGGCGAGATCATCGAGGCTGTCCTGGCGCAGGACAACATCAAGTGGGAGACGGCCGGGTCGTTGTCCGGCGGGGCCAAGGTGTGGTGTCTGGTCAAGCTTGATGAGCCCATCGAGCTGCCCGGCGATATGTCGGTCACCATGCCGTATCTGGCGATCACCAATCACCACGACGGCGGCGGGGCGTGCGCGCTTCGCAGCACGGCGGTGCGCATCGTGTGCCAGAACACGTTCAGCGCCGCCGAGTTGGAGGGCGAGCGCACCGGCACGACGTTCTCGTTCCGGCACACGTCGGGCTGGCGTGACCGGATCGCCGAGGCCCGGCAGGCCGTCACCGGCGCCCGCCGCGAGCTGGCGGCGTACAAAGAGCTGGCCGAGCAGCTGCTGGGCATCCCGGTGACTGCGCAACAGCGTGAGCTGTTCGTCCGCGCGTTCATCGCGTCGCCGCCCGACGGCATGATCTCCGATCGGGTGCTGGCCAATGTCGAATCGGCCCGGCAGGCGATCCGCACGATCCTGCTGTCTAAGACGACAGACCAGGTTTCTGACACGGCCTACGGGCTTGTGCAGGCGGCTGGCGAGTACCTGGATCACGTGCGCCGCGCCAACAGCTGGGAGACGCGCCTGGGTCGTACACTGCTGCGCCCGGAACCGCTCAAGGCGAAGGCGCTCGCGCTGGTGCGCGAGATCACCAAATAGCACTTACAGCCCGGCAGGCCGTCGAAAGCCTGCCGGGCACGAGCGCAAGCCACCACACAGGAGGTAACAGATCATGAAGGTTCGCGCGTTTACCGTCTATGTCAAATCCGGCACCGGCGGCACCGTCTGGCTGTTCGGCACGTTCAGCGAAGTGGCGCAGGCCAAGCAGGCGTGCGCCAGGATCAACAAACGCATCGAGAACGAGGTGGATTGCTACGCCGAGGTCAAGCCGATCTGGGCTGAAACCTCGGGCGTGCGGGTGCTCGAACACATCCGCGAATGGTTCGCCAACCGGCGCGCCGCCGCCAACCACGACCCCGAGAGGAAATGATCCGCTATGGACACTGCAGACCCGCGTGAGGGGAAGCTGCCAGTTTGGGCGCGCCGCGAACTGGACCGGCTGCGCATGCGGCTCGCAGAGACGCGCGCCGAGCTGGACGCGGTACGCCGTTACGCGGCCGCGCCGGACGATTCCGATGCAATCCTGAACCCGTACAGCGACTACGCGGCCGGGCTGGGCTGGGACCCTACGGTCCGTTTCAAGATGGCGGCGGCCGTCGCCCCCGGCGAGCGCGCCGACGTGGCGTGGGTCAACGTGCACGTTGACCGTTACCACCGGCTGGAGATCATGGGCGGCGATTCGCTCATCGTGCTGCCCGTGTCAACCAACCTGGTCCGGATCGAGGTCCGGCAGTAGCAAGAGAGGACCGAAACGATGGACATACAACGGGACACGGCAGAGCAAGTGATCGCGGAGGGCCGCGAGCTGATCATGCTGGCGGCCCAGGTGTCAAAGGATGACCACCCCGGTATCCTGCGGCGCGCCATCAGTCTCAAGGTGTTGCTGGACGAGCTAGAGCGACAGCTGAGCGAGGCCGAGTCGTGAGCCGGGCCGAGATCGATTACACGTCGGGCGGCGAAACATGGAACGGGATAGCCGTCTACGTCGGCAAGCACCGCATCGGCGCGATCGAGGAAGGCCAGCGCTACACGAACCACGCGCTGGAGAGCCGGGCCGAATGCTGGCGCTGTTCCTACCGCAGCCGCTGGCGCGCCGGAACCCGAGAGGAACGCGTCGCAGCGTGCAAGCTGGCGATCGAAAAGCACGTGTACCAAAAGCACCACGAGCTGATGTACCCAATTTAGGAGGCAACCCAATGTCATGAAGGGCACACCGATGGGCGAGCCGCCCAAGTACAACGCTGCCCAGACGGCAGCCCACTATAAGGCGCTGGCGGCGGCGGCCCGGGATTCCCGCGCAATGGCGGGCAAGCACCGGCGCGGCCGCAACAGCGGGGGAGACAACGAGCCGCCACGGCGAGGATGCCTGGGCTGGCTGTTCGGTAGATGACCACAGCACGCGCTCTGCCGGATCGGCAGGGCGTATGCGTAGACTGCACGGAACCCCGAGTGTGGCGGCCTGACGCCAAGAGTGGACACCCAAGGTCGGCCGCCACACCCGGTAGCGCAGCGCAGAGCGAATCTGCGCAAGGGTCACACAGTACCCGCCCTCTCGTTCAGGTTCTCGGCCCATGCCTTGAGTCCGGTTGAGCTGATCCCGGATTCCCTGAACCACTCCCCGGCTGCACGCACGCGTAGAGCCTCGCGCTCCGCCCGCCGCCGGGATGGCGTCGCCAACCCAACGGTCCGCCACGGGGGCGTTGACCGTCGGTTTCCGCTGACGCGCCCTGACACCCTTTGGAGGGGTCATGAACATTCCCGTATCGCACGTACTCAAGACGGCTGCTTGGATCACCCGCCTCGCGTACGTCATCGCGCTGATCGGCGTTGTCGGCTCGTACGGCACTCAGGTCATGCTGCTGCTCGGCCACCAGGTCGGAGCGTTCTCCTACATCCTGCCCGCGACGATCGACCTGCTGGCCATCTGCGGCGCCCTGGCGCTGCAGCTGCCCGGCCTCGATCAGGGTTCGCGGCGGATCGCAGGACGGATTCTCACCACCTCGGTGATCGTGTCGGTGGCAGCCAACGTGACCGGCGGCCATGACACGATTTCGCGTCTGGCCCACGCGTGGCCCGTGATCGCCTACCTGCTAGGCGAACTGCTGGCCAACCGGGTACGTGCCTACGCCGCGCGGCTAGCCGCCGCGCAGACGGCACCGGCTGCTGCCACTGTGGCACCGGCGGCCGCGCCAGCACCGGCACCGGCCAGCGCGCCGCGTCTCCCCGAGCTGATCGAGGAGACACCGGCGGCGTTGGCCTACCGCGCCGCCCAGTCCGCCCAAGGCGGTCTGCGGCGCACGTCGGCGCTGTCCGGCTTGAACGGCCACGCCAAGTGAACGAGGTGAACCCAAGCGGTCCGCCTTGCCGCTCGGTACCGTAAACAGGAAGGCCCGGCACTCACGTCAAGGCGGCGTGAGTGCCGGGCCTTTTTTATGCCCAGCGACGGGCTCTAAGCGGTCGCCGCCCGCACCCGTGCGGCCCGATCGGCGTGCAGACCTCTCCGCTGTCGGCTGCCCACTCGTGATCGAAAGTCATCACGCGATGGGCGCCGTCGTGGCCGATCCAGCGCTGGCAGTGCAACTCGCTCCCGTCGGCCAGGCGGTGCGGCGACCAACAGAGCTCCCAAGCACTCTTCAGGACTCCCACGGCCAGGCGGCCCGCTGGCCCGCCTCGATCAGCGGAACCATGCGGAACGTCGCATCTGTCAGCCCGCCGAACTCGTGCCGGTTCGCGCTGCCCGTGTTCGGGATCGCGCCGTGCCGGTACCCGGCCAGATTGAACCCGTACACGGCCACATCACGGCGACCGCCCAGAACCTGATCGAGCATCTGGCCGGGCGCGGCGGCGACCGTCTGCATATCCGTGAGTACGAAGATGCGGTGATGGCCCCGGTAGGTGGCCTGGATCGCCGAGAACATTTCCGTGCCGTGCCCCACCTCGCCGGTGCGGCCGCAAAACCGTTTGATCTCTTCGATGACCGAGGCGCCCGCCCGGATGGGGTGGCTGAATTGGCCATTGGCGAACCCGTAAAGGTCGGCGCCGTTGCGTGCCGCCAGCGCCACCCCGAACACGGCGGCCGCCTTGGCTGCGGTCATCGTCGACTTGCCCGACAGAGCCTGAGAGGTCATCGACGCTGACGTGTCGATGAGCACAAGGCTGCGGCCGGGCAGCACCGGCAGGTTGCCGACCGAGGCTTGCAGCGCCTTGTCCAGCGCGTGCCCCCAGCGAAGCGAGGGCGCCTGCTCGTAGGCGGCCAAGAACCGGTAGGGGAACTGGCGCGAGCGGGCTACCCGCTGCGGGTCGGCCAGCCGCTCGGCCACCTGCTCGGCGATCGAGTCGGGGACACCGGCCGCATCGAAGTTGCGCAGGTTACGCAGCAACGCCATGTAGCCCATGCCGGGGATCAGCGCCGCCCACAGCTTCGCCTTGTCCACCTTGTCACCGGCCAGCGAGAGGGCATCCTCCCACGTCATCCCCGCCTCACCCAGCACAACCGGATCGAGCAGCCAGCCCCACTCGCCCCGGGCCACGAGCTCGCGCAGCTTGGCCTGTGAGTGCATCATCGTCAGCGACGACGGGATACCCGTCGGGCGGCCGTGGCGGCGATCCAGCAGATGCTTGAACAGCACACCCTGCCCGGCCATGGCCATGCTCGGCGCCGGATGGGTCATGTCGAGCACGTCACCGAAACGCACGCTGTGGCTTGGCGTGTCGTACTTGAGCGCCGTGTATTCGATGTAGAGCCGGGCGGCCGCGTCAGCGATACCCCGCTTGATCGGCTTGGGGATGGCGCGCCCATACCGGGTTAGCCAGTAGGCGATCGCCTCGCCGGGCTCGTCGCCGCGCTGCATCACCGATGACACGATCTGCCGGGCGCCGGGGATCTTCGCGGCCAGCATCGCGCGGGCCGCCTCGATCGCGCCCACGATCGAGGCGGTGCGCATGTTCGCCTCGGAACGCAGCCACTCCAGCAGGCCAGCCGTCCACACCGGATCCGCGATCGCGGCGGCAGCGACCAGCTGCGCATAGCGGGAGTCACGGTCGCGGGCGGACTCATAGAACGTGTCCTCGCCGCCCATGTTGGTGACCGCGAGCAAGAACAGCTCGCCCTTGACATCTCGGGTGTAGCCGGGGGCGCCCTCGAACGTGACACCCGACGCGACGCTCTGCGACACGACCGGGCTAGTTCCGGCGGCCTTCACACGGCCCGTGTTGAACTTGGACATAGGTAACGGCCCTTCCTCTTGATCGGCAATCTCAGGTAAGGGCCGCGACGGGCTGCACAGCTGGACAGGGGGAGGGCCCGAGATCAAGATGGGCGTCGGGCGCCGCGTGCCAATGCGGCAGACAGACCCCAGAGGGTCTGACGAGAATCGAACTCGCAACCTTGGAAGGAACCGGCGCCGCTCGCACCGGGCACCCCCACCCTATGGCTATGCAGTTGTTGCGGTCCCTCCCGAGATCAGGGGTACGGCCGGGCTATCCATGCAGTGAAGTAACCGGCCGCGTCGCACCGGGAGGGTGCGCTGTTATGTGAACTTCACACCGCCGGGGTGGTCCGAGGTCAAGGCGATGCCGGGAACGTAGCGCTCTGTCCGCTGAGCTACACCCCGCAATAGCACGTGGGCGGCGGGACTCGAACCCGCGACCTCTCACTTATCAGGTGAAGTAACCGGCGTCTGCGCACCGGGCCACCTCGGCGGTATGAAGTTGATATGTGTCGCCCCGAGGTCAGGGGCGCCGGGCGGTACGGGTCAAATTGAGAGTTTGAAGTAACCGCTTGGCTTCGCACCGGGGCAACGGCGGTAACGCTATCACGTGAGCGGAGGGCCGCATCCCAATAACGGCTCAGCCCTCCCGGTGACCGCATACCGGGAGGGCCGATGGTCGTACTTCTGTTGTGTGGGCGGGGCCATTTACCCGTCTGGCGAGGCGGTCAGACAATCCGGCACCCCAGGTTGCCAGGCCCGGGGCTGTGCCCCTAGGAAGTCGGGGCCACCAGCTCGCAGGCTAGCAGCCGATGTTGACGCCGCGCGCCGCCATGAACGGCGCCGGGTTGACCCTGGCACTGTTGGCGGTGCCGCCCAGGCGCACCTCGAAGTGAAGATGGGGCCCGGTGGCGTTGCCGGTGGCGCCCACCCGCCCGATGCTCTGCCCGGCGGCCACGTGCGCGCCGACCGGCAAAGGCGACGGGGACGGCATGTGCATGTAGAGGGTGAAGACTCCACCCCCGTGCGAGATGACCACGTAATAGCCCGCGCCGCCCGCCTGATACGCCTTGCGGAAGATGACCCCGGCGGCGGCGGCCCGGATGGTCGTTCCGTACGGCTGGGCCATGTCCACACCGCCGTGGAAGCTGCCCGTCGACGCGCGCCAGCCGTAGCAGGAATTGCCGTGCTTACCCGACGCGAGGGGGTGCACCCATCCGCTGCCTGACGGCGGGCGGGCGGGGACGCGCGGCGGACTTGCGGGTACGGGTGTTGAGCTGGCGCAGGCAATCAGCGCGCTCGCGCCGACCGGGATAAGCCGCTCGGGCCAGCCGTTGGCTTGCTGGATCGCAGGCCACTTGCTGAACCCGCCGCAGTAGCGGGTGGCCCACCGGCCGTAAGTGTCGCCGGGTACAACAGCGACACGTATCGGGGCGGCAGCCGTGGTAAGCGCGGGCGTAGAGGCGGCACGCTCATTCGGGGTCACGCGTGCCGCTGAGAGCGCCGTGGCGGGCCCAGCCGGTGCACCTGTGGCTAAGGAGATGGACAGGACGCTCAGCGCCGCAGCGGGCACTAGGAGGCGACGTAACACTTGATCTCCAGGGTCGGCCGGGGGCACTCGCGCGCTCCGTCATGCCCGGCGTGGGTCGTGTGCCCGGCTGTTTCGGACCCCGGCAATTGACATGTGCGCCTGACCCTACGCCTTGCCCCGAAGACTGCCCGGATAGGAGCGCGACCGCCGCGCTCCGGCCTCACCGGCGTCTGCGGTCACAACCCCGGCCGGGCATTGGCTGTATTCGGTTTCCAGCATCGGCACCCGTAGGTAGCCCACATACAGACCGGCCGGGCCCGTGCCGAACGTCCACCACTCGTGATCCCCGCCCACCCCGGCGAGCAGATCGACGGCCTCTTTCAACGCCAGCCGGGGCATGTTCATCTGTCGCATGCCATCAGGCGACCAGACCGAGACGGAGGCATGCCACACGGGCAACCCATCGTTGAGGCGTGCTCAACGGTCAACGGCGAGTATCGACATGATCTGCCAGCCGCCGCCGTGGCGGCGTACGCGCCGCAGCCCGGCCTTGACTGCGGCCACGTGCACCGGGCTGGCCGGGTCATCGATCGGGTGCGCCAGCGCGTACGCCTGCCGTTGGTTCACCGGGCTGCGCTCACCCGGCTGTGGTGAGTACGCGGATGGTGACCGACACATTGCCGTGGGCCTGGCCCCCGTCGGCGTGGCCGTTGGCCTCCACGATCGTGGTGCGCGCCTCGCCCGCCAGCGCCACGACATCGGCGAGGTATTTGCGGGTCAGCGCGCCGAGCTCGCCGCCGTACTGGAAGTTGGGGTGTGGGTCGGCTGCCAGCTTCGCGGCCACGTCGGGCTGCGGCCCGGCGTGGATGACTGAGAACGACATTCGGGGGGGTCCTTTCCTCGGGGGTGGTTCTGGCAGAGCACGATACGCGGCGCCTCACTTTGACGAGGGAGAGCCAGGCTCCATGCGCTCGGTGCCTTCACCGTAGAGGAAGCATGTCACGTATTCCCAGCAGCGCCGTGGCATGCGACACGGCCCCGTCAGGCATGAACCGGCGCGTTTGTCTTTGGTGATCGGCCGATCGGCCATCACGACTCAGGGGCCTGCACGGCGGCGGGGCCTGTGTCGATGTGCACCGGCGGCGGCGGGGACAGCGAAGGCACCGAGGACGGATCCAGCTTGAGCCGGTGAATGTAGGCCAGCATCGCCATGGTGGCGCCCATGCTCGCCGAGGTTAGCGCGGTCGCGCCGACCTCACGCCAGTTGAATGGCGCGCCCGACGCCAGGGTGGCCCGCACAACCTGCAAGGCGGCGTCCAGCGCGGGCAGGATCACCAGGCCCACGACGGCCTGCCCCACGGTGCGGGCCGCCCGGTTACGCGCGTCGGCTTTCAGCCAACTGGTGACCATGTTCTCCTCCACGGTTGTGGCCCGCAGCTCCAGGGTGAGCCGGTGCACCATCACCAGTGTGATGACCCCGAACACGATCGCAAAGATCCATTCGGGTACACCCAGGCCCACCCCGATCAGGATGAAACTCAGCGATTCGATGACGACTGCAGCCGTGGTCAGGATCAGATGCCAGGCGACCTCGCGCACCGCCGGGTCGGGGTCGCGTATGCCGTAGCCGTCGCCCCGGCGCGCCAGATACAGCACCAGGAACACGATCCCGACGGCGGCGGTCGCCAACAGCTCGACCATGATGACGGCCAGCACGGGCAGCCCGAGGGCTATGGCCAGCGCCGCGTACGCGACCCCGAACCCGATCAGGATTATGGCAATCACCGGCGCCTACCCATTGCCCGTTGAATTCGATTTGCTAGGTCATCACGCGCTCTTTCAACATCTTTCCACTGTCGCCTCGTCGCACGTAAGTCCTGCTCTGCCCCGGCGCGGGCCTCGGCTGCTGCGGCCATCTCCTCGGGCGCGACCGGTTCGGGCATCCACTGCGGCGGCAGCAGCCGCCGAAGCATCCACATGTGAAGGCGCCGGATCGCCTCGGGCAGGTTCATGTGGGCCCGGTTCGCGTGGGCCCAGTCCAGCCCGGCGGCGGCTGTTGGGTCGGTGGGTTGGGTGTGATCGCCGATGTTACCGGCGAGATCATGTGTGATATCTGGGCGTCTCGCTCGCCAAGGCGCGCCATAACGGAATCGTAGGCGTGGCGCCAGTCATCCGCGCGTTTACTGTGTGCCTCGGCGGCCGCCGAGTGCGCGGCGACCGCCGTACGGAAGAACCGGTATAAGAGCCATACAACAGCGCCAGAGATGCCCGGCGGGCCGATCAGAGCCGCCCACTCCTGCAGGCTCACCGGGGGTTAAGCGGGGGGAGCGACAGCGAGCGGACCCGGCACCTGAGGCAGGCTCGTGCGCGAGATGACGTTCTCCACCTCCGCGCGGACCTGATCGGGTGTCGCGCCGCCGCCGCCGGTGGCCCCGCCGCCGCCGCCCGTGCCGCCGCTGTCCACATCGGAGCCCACGCGCATACCGCCGATCGCGCGAAGCTGCGCCTCGTTGGGCACCACGATGTACTTGGCGCCCAGGCTCTCCATGAGCAGCCACGCCTTATAGGCCGTATCGGCAGGCTCGCCGGGCTGCGCCTCCGATTGCAGCGACCGGTAGCACACGCCATCACTGGAATAGATCGTGTCTTTGCCCTCGACTTTGAGATACATGGGGATCATGTCTTGCCCTTCTCCTGCTGGCGTTCCCTCTTGAATGGCTGCCCAAAGCTGCGCCATGGTGCCCCGGAACGCGTTGCAATCCGTGGCGTCCGAGGCACCCGGGCAGTTGGCGCCTGACGTGTACTGCCAACCGTTGGGGAGTCTTCCGCCTATGGGATCGTCCCAGCCGGTGCCGTTGTTACCCCCGGCGGCATCGTAGACCGCGCGCGGCGTGCCGTCGCCGCCGCTGTAATGCGACTGGATCAGCAGCCCCGGCAGCTCGTTCCCGTCGGCGTTGGGCATGTAGTTGTTGACCACCCATTGCGGCAGATACCACGTCATCGGCATGCGCGGTTTGGCCCACCACGCGTCGCGGAAGCGCAGCACATCCTCCCAGCGCGGCCACAGCCCGTTGTTGACCAGCTCGGGATAGTGCTCGATGTCGGCCATGGCCCAATCGGATCCGACTTTGTCGGCCTCCGATTCGAGCCAGTCGGCCTGGCGCATGTGGCTGGCGGCGTCGCCGTGGATCAGATTGTGGTAGGCGCCTCGGTGCGCGTACGCGGCGCGGGCGGCGCCCAGGCTCATCTCGGCGAAGTACGGCGAGGCGCGGTTGAATCCGTTCGGGTCGCCGTAGGTGGCGCGGGCGCACATCACCCCCGATGTCGCCGCCTTGATCAGATCCCAGTCCAGCGGTGCGCCGCGCCGGTTGCGGTCCCAAAACGAGACGTCGATCCACAGTGTGCTGATCTCATCGCCGGACATTACGGCAGCCCCAACTCCCAGCCCTCAAGGCTGAATTGGCTTCCGGCGATCCAGTTACCGGCCTCCGGAAAGATCGTGATTGTGGTGTAGGGCGCGGCGCCGTTCCATGTGCCGCCGCCCTGCTGCACCCATTGGCCGGTGGCCGGGGTTTGGATCGTGTTGTCGAACGTCCACGGCAGGATGGACGTGTGTCCGCTGGGCGCGTCCAGCCCGGCGAAGTTGATGTTTCCTGTGCCGAATGTTCCGGCCAGCGCGGCGGCGACCGGCTGCAAGCCGACGTTGGCGAACGCGGCGGCGGTCTGCGCGGCCGCCGTGACCCCGGCGGCGGCGCCTTGCGTGTACTGGGTGTTGTAGTTGTTGCCCGTGTCGCCGTTGATCCGGATCCGGCATGCCTGCGCCGCGAACCCGCCCGCGTCGGATCGGGCCACCCAGCGAATCGAGCAGCGCTGCAACGGGAACGGCAGCGTCGGCAGCGTAAAGACGACCGTGGCAGCCGAGGCGGTCAACAGCTTCGCCTTGCGGTACGGGGTCAACATCGTCCACGAGGTGGCCACGCTGGGCAGCCCGGCGCCGTTGTAGAACTCGAAAACGTTCCAGTCCAGCCGGTGCGAGATGAACCCGAGCGGCACGGCAATAGTCGGGTTGGCGGTGAACACGGCCGCCCGCTGCAGGTAGTCGGCGAAGCGGACCGGCGTCAGCTTCTCGATCTGCTCGGCAAGATCCTTGAACTGGGCGGCCAGGTCGTTGAGCGCCAACGACTCAGGGGTCCTTATCGAGGCAAGCTTGGTCGTAGGCACTGCGGGTGTCCCCTCTACAACATCGTCAATTCCAGCAAGGTCAGGCCGCTCGATTTCATGTCATTGTAGGTGCGCCAACGCGTCGACAGCGCCGCGTAGGAGTCGGCGGTGTTGGCGGCGGCGGTGCCGGGCGGGTAGCCGATCGAATCGAACGGGATACCGATGATCTGCTGGCGGTCGGCCGAAAGGCGGATCCGTGGCGTCACCGGCGCCGTGTCGATCGACACGTAAAGCGACTCGCCGCCGAACTGCGCCGGGTACTGCAGCAGCAGCGGCGCGCCGGATGCCAGCAGTGCACGGATGGCCGTTTCGGTGGCCTGGTCGGGTGCGTAGAGCTCCATGGCGTCGCCCACGTCCTGACCCCGCAGCTGATAGACAACGATCGGGTCGGTGCGCTGCGGCGGGCGCAGGACACCCCGGCGGCCGGGCAGGCTGCGGTTACCGCGATCGTGCACGGTCACCCGCATGTTCAGCGACGGATTGAGCGGCGCCTTGAGCCAGTGCCGCCCGCCGCCGGACACGCTCAGCGTGCCGGTGGAGTACGCGTCGCCGGGACGTTCGGCGGCGCTCACGTTGTAGAACACCAACTGATCAAGCGGCGCCTCATAGTCGCGGCGCGCCCAATGGGTGCACACCACGGCCGGGTCGCCGCCACGCACATCGGTGACGACCGCGTCAGCGTCGGTGCGTGTCACGTCGGCGCTGTCAACGTCAGGCCAGTACAGGTCTACGCGTATGCGGGCCTGGCTGTCGTCGGCGTTCGCGGTCAGGTACGGCCCGTACAGCCCGTTGGCGATCAGGCCGTGAGGGCCGTCATAGGCGAACCGGCCGGGCAGCAGCGACGCGCTGCGGCGCAGCACACTGGTCTGCCCGAACAGCTGGCGTATCCGGCTCGCGGCGGGCATCGCGGCTACGCCTGCGCGAATTCGATCGTGGCGTGTGTGGCCACTACGGCCGTACCGGTCAGATGGTAGATCATGTGCGGTGCGGTGCCGTCGGGGATCGCGTGGCCCCCGTCGGCCATCGAGAACGAGTCGATACCGCCGCCGGGCAGCGCCCGCAGCTTGCGCCCAAGCACCCGGTACATGACCAGACTCAGCGCGCCAGAGGTCAACGTGGACGCCAACGCAAACGAGGTGGGGCCCTGCACGCCGTAGTCCCCGGCGGCCAGCGAGATGGGCAGCCACGTACCCGCCACGGCCGTGGCCGGGATGGTGACCGTCGTGCTGCGCCCGGCCACACCCGAGGAGTTGGTGTAGACGATCGTGGCGACCACCGGGGCGCCGTTGCCGGTGACCGTGGAGATCTCCACAGCCAGCCCGACGCCGACACCGGCGGTGGACATGTTGGCGTCGCGTGGCGGCAGCGTGGCGGGGACGATGGCCTGGGCGCCGGGCGCGGTCGTCACTGACAGACCCGAGTTGTCCCACAGCCGGTCGACCCAGAACCCGAAATCGACGTTTGGTGTTGCGGCCAGCGGCGCCCAGTCGGACCAGTTGAGCCAGCACGATTTACCGGCGGCGGCGGCCGGGGCGGCCACGGTCCCCGAGCGGCCGTTGGACACGATCGCCCCGTTGACACCGTTGGCCGAGACAGAGCCCGCGCCCGGTGTGCCGGTCAGATACAGGCCGCTGTGGTAGCCCCCGGCCGCCTCGCCGGTGAACGCGTCTTTGGCCCATTCGAGCACGGGCAGACGGCCCTGCATCAGAGCGTCTATGAACCCTATTGTTGCCATCTGCCCCTAGCCCCTTTCCGGTTATGTCGGTATGCGCGAGAAACGCATCTCGTGAAGCCACACGATGTAGCCCCCGCCCAGCCCACTGCCGCCGGTCACGACGCAGCGCAACGCGACCCGCGCATACTCCACACCGCCGCCCGGGTGTGTGACTGAGCCGGATTGCCAGTTGCTGCCCGGCGTTGTCGTCGGCCCCAGCGACATCACGGTGGTCGTGGTCGCCGCGTCGGCCCACGTGTCGGTGACCTCTTGGAACCATCCCACGATCAGCTGCACGGTCACACCGGGCGGCGATGCTGTGGACAGATACCACAGGGCGTCCACGTTGAATGTCTCCCCGGGCGCGTCGGCGGCGGTGTTGACCGGGATGGCGGCGCTGACGCTGTAGAAGTCGTCCGCGTTTTGCAGGTTGGTCATCTGCACCATGGCCAGGCGGTGCGCCACCGGATCGAAGGCACCCCACAGCACCGGGTTGCCGGTGCCCGACGCGTGGTAGGAATCCCACATATAGGGCGGCTGCAGGTCGCTGGCGGACGGGTGGCGCTGGGCGTAAAAGCTTCCGTTGGCGGCCAGGTTGCCCGACTGCCCGGCCCGCCCGCCTACCACGATGCCTTGCATGCTTCCGTTGACCGAGCGGAACAACACCTCCACCTGATCGCCGGGCACGGGCACGTAGCTAGTCAGATAGGGCAAGTCGACGGGTGCGGGCCCGCCCATGTTGACCCAGACGATCGCGGCGGTCGCGACGGGGAACGCGACCACGGTTCCGGTGCGGCTGATCGGGTCGCTGGGCCCCGAGGGTCTGGTCATGAATGATGCTGTTCCGATCACTAGGCTGAGCACAAGTACCGAAACCGTGCCCAGGCATGCGGGCACGAATCTGGATCTGTTCACGGGTTGCCTCCGGTTGTCGATCGTGTCGCTGCCTCCATGGTTGGCGGATCCGGCGTGAGAGGCAGCTCGAACTCATCGGCGATATGGTACTCAGTCGCCCCGTCCTCGCCCGGCACCCCGAGGATGTCGCCCGCGTCCATCGCCGGGTTGGCGACCATCCGCAGCCGCCGCGACCGGGCCGCGCCCACGCTGCGCGCCAACCGGGCCTGCCCGGCGATCATGGCCTGGCCCGCGTCGCGGATGAACGGCGAGGACATGAAGTCGGTCAGATGCCCGATAGGGCCGCCGTAGCGGGTCGGTGACGAGGGCACATCATCGGTGACGGGCACATACAGCGGCGGCTGGTCGGCGCGCTCCACCAGCACCATCCACCGGTTGACGATGTTCTCCCCGGTCTGCTCCTCGTCGTCGTTGTCGATGACCGCGCCCGCGCCGGTCGGCAGCGTCCACGCGATCGGGTTGCCGAACGCGGGCACCGGCCTGATCACGAACTCGCCGCCGGGCCACGCGCGGGTCGGCAGCGCGAACACTTCGGCGCCGATCGCGGCGGCCAGCTGGTCGATCGCGGCGCCGCGTGACCCCTCTTGCGCATCCCAGGCGGCCGCCTCGTCCAGCACGGTCTCAGAGTTGGTGCGGTCGTAGACCACGGCCGCCGGGAACACCTCCACGATCAGACCGGCGATGGTGTCGGGGATCGAGGCCCCGGCCGGGACACGGCGGATCGCCTCGAACGGTTCGCGGTTGACCTGCCACATGGGGTCAACGGCGGTGACCGTCATCGAGCCGGAATTCTTGGTACGTGACGGCCGCATGACCTTACCGGCGAAGATCGGGATCTCGTCGTAGACGAGTAGCCCCGACGCGATCGTGCCCACGACGGTCAGCCAGTTGCCGTAGGGGGAGAACATGTCCCCTTGGTTCATCGGGTAAAGGGCCTCGGCGGCGTTGAGGGTCAGGCCGCGCCGTTCACGGTTCAGCCCGGTGACGCGCACCGAGCCGGATTCGACCGGGCTGCCCTCTTGGATCGTGACCTCGCCGATCAGCTTTCCGCCGTACCAGGATCGCAGCGTGGTGCCGTATGAGTGGGATTGGGCCAGCAGATCGAGGAAGCGTTGCTGCTCGATCGGGTCGCCGCCGCGTACCTGCCACACCGTTAGTACCTCACCCCGCCGCGCGCCTTGGCCTTGTCCTCGCTGACCACCTCGCGGGCGGCGAAACGCAGCAGCGAAAGCAGCGCCGCGATCGCCTTATTGTCCGCTGTGGCGACCACCGAGATGTCGCCACGGCCCCCACCGGCGGCGGCGGCCGCCATTGCGGCGGCCAGCCCGCCCAGGGCGTTGCCGGTGGACGGCTTGCCGAACATGGCCCGCCGCGAGATGCCCTGCTCGGCCTTCACGCCTTCCCAGTAGCCGCGAATCGTGTCACGGCCGAACCCCTTGAACAGCTTGGAGGGCGAGCCCAGATCCAGGATCCGGCGCACCGGCGCGGGCACGTACTTATCTATTAGCTTGCTCAGCTGCTGACCCAGCCACGGGCCCAGCGATTTGATGCCCTCCCACAGCCCGGTGATGACATCCTTACCGGCGTCAAAGAGCAGGTTCTTCAGGTTGCCCACGGCGCGCAGGACACGGCCCGGGATCGAGAGGATGTCAGAGATCATCTGCTTGATCCGGTCGCGTATCACATCGCCCACGGACACAAACAGGTGCAGCAGGTATTGGACGAATTCAGCGACCGAGGTGACGAATTGGGCCACGGCTTGGTAGGCGCCCTGCAGCCAGTGCCAGGCGGCCTTGCCAGCATCCACGCTCGCATTGATGACCCGGACGAAGTTGCCGATCGTCTCCACCAACAGGGTGATCGTGAACCCGAGTGTGTGGATGGCGACAGTCAGCATCGGCCCGATGACGGGCAGCAGTTTCTCCAGGATGAACTTGACCGTGACCATGAGCCACTTGCCGAGCTGTTCGAGCTCGGGGCGGTTCTTCTTGATCGCCTCGCGTATCGCGCCCAGCGCTTTAGCGCCGTCCTCGCGTAGCCGGTGGCCCAAGTCTTTGAGCACGGGCAGCACCCGCACGGCCACGAAGTCGCCGAAGCGGATCAGGTGCGGCATCAGCTGGGTGCCGACCCATTGGGCCACGCTGCGGATGACCGGCACCACGTAGGTGGTGAAGGCGCGGCCCATCCGCTGCACGGCGGGCACCACCTTTTCCTCCAGAAACGGAATGAACCGATCCGACATGAACGTGCCCAGGCGCATCACGGTCGGCAATACCAGCTTGCCGATCTTCTCTTTGAATTCGGTCCACGCCACACCGGCGCGTGACAGCGGGTCGGTGGCGGCCGCCGCGACTCCGCCGAACTCGGTTCGCAGCTCTTTGAGGATCAGCTTTTGCGCCTCTAGCAGCTTGCCCTGAGACACCCACTTTTTGATCTGCTCTTTTTGCTGATCATCGAAGCTGACCCCGACGCGCCGCAACGCCGTGATGCCCTTGATCGGATCCTGCAGGGCCTTGCCTATCTGAATCGTCGCGGTCTGCAGTCCGTCGGCGTTGACAATGCCCTTGTTCATCGCGGCGGTCATGTCGATGATCGCCTCGGTGGTCTGGTCGAAGATGTCGTTTCCCTCACCGGCGCTGTTGCGCACCTTGGTGAAGGTCAGCAGCAGGTTGTCGGCCTGCTGGATCAGATCATGTTCTATGCCGTTGACACGGCCCAGCCGCTCGGCCAGCTTTTCGACTTCCTCGGCCGTGACCCCGGCCGCGCCGCCGGTCGACTTGATCGCGGCGGCGGTGATCCGCTCGATGCGCACTGCCTCGCGGGCCTTTTCCACAGAGCTGTGGATCAGCTCGGCCAGGTGCTCGACAACCTTTTCGATGCCCGATGAGACGAGCTCGGCGGCGGCGCTGGCCGAAAACAGGCGGCCGAACGAGAGCCCGCCCTCGTGCGCGTGGTGCTCGGCCTCTTTGGTGAACCCGGCCAGGTCCGGGCGCACCCGCACGAACGCCTCACCGATCTTGCGCCCGGCCACCGTTCACCCCCTGCCTCGCCACTGCTCCAGCTGCACCACTTCGCCGCCCAGCTCCTCGGCCAGCTCGCGCCGCGCGCTGCTACGGTCGCGTGCCAGCCGCTCACCCAGGCGCATGCCGTGCCCCAGCGCGCCGTCAAGCGGCCTGTCTTCCTCGCCGCCCAGCAGGGTCAGCACGTGACGGCGCCACGTCCACTCATCGGCGATGTAGAACAGCACCGGCAGCGCCTCACGGCCAAGCGTGGCTAGCCAGCTGCGGCTTGCCGGGTGACCGTTTCGGCTTCCATCACCACCCGGCGCAGCTCCTCGATGCGCTGCGGGGTCAGCGGCTCTTCCCGCTGGCCCCCACCATCCAATGAGACAACCCTCAACATAGGTGGCGTGCTCGGCGGCCCAGGCGGCGAGACTCGCGCCGCTTGTGTAGGGAAATCGGGCATCGCAAAGATGTCGGCCACCAGATCAGTCAGGATCTCCATGAGCCGATCCGGTTTGGTGTGATGGCGCCCGCAGTGCTCTTTGAACCGGGCAAAGTCATCGCCGAGCAGCAGCTCGAAGAACTGGGTGACCTTGGCCAGCCCCTCGGGGGTGTCCACGTCGAGATCGGCGAACTGTGCCAGCTCGCCCAGATCCAGGATCGACAGATGCCCCGGGGTGAAGTCGACCTCATCGAGGGTGAACCCGAACTCTTCTCCGTCCCAGCCGGACGTATAGACACGCTTGGCCATCATGCCCTCGCCGGTGACGCGAAGATGGTCTTAAACGGTTGCACGCTGGCGGGCTTCTCGCAGCGCACCTCGAACGGGAACCCGGCCTTAGACGCGCCCTTGCGCCGCTGCGTTTCGATCGCGCCGGTCGACAGGCACTGACGGAACACCCAGCGCTCCTGCAGGTCGTCGGACTCCCACCCGTACATGTTGCGCACGATCGCGGTAAAGCTGGGCGGCTCGAACGTGACGAACCCGCCGCCAGACACGATCGTGCCGCCGTTGAGCGCCCGCTTAAGGTTGGTGGCCGTGATCTCGGCCAGGGTGAACTTGACCGAGATGGTGCGGCCGGTCGCGGCGACCAGCAGCGGGTCCAGCTCTTCGGCGACCGTGACCTCTTCGGTGTTGAGCTGGTAGTTGAAATCGCTGCCCTCGAACGTGTAGCCCAGATCGATCCATGCGACGGGCCAGGGAGACACCAGGTCGGTGGGCTCCGTCGAACCCAGCAGGGCGATCTTCAGCTTGCCGGGGCCTAGCGATATGGCTGTGGGGTTACCCATGACCTCGCTCCTATATCGTGAATTTGTCTAGAACCCCGCGCGCGAAGCGTTGCTGGGCTTGGAATTTGGTCCCGTACTCGGGGAAGATCATGTACCAGTGGGCTGCGTCCCATCCGATGTCGATAGCGCCGGAATCGGCGGACTTGGCCCACTTGTCGCGGATCGATTCCGACCCGCGACCGGTGTGCTTGGGCGCGAGCGCCTGCATCTGCGAAGCGACCACATCACCCGTCTGTTTGATCAATTGGTGCACGCCGTGGTCGGTCCGCAGCGCCTTGACGGCGGCGCGGTCCCAGACCAGGCGGGTTTTCGGCGCTTGCGCCATTACGCCGAGGTCCCCAGGATCACGATGTCGTAGATCACCGATGTGCCCGCGCCGCTGTTGGCGATGCGCAGCAAGTCCGAGGCGGCGTTGACCACCGGCCACCCGTTGGTGCTGGCGGTGATACCGAACAGTTGCCCCGGCGGCACTGCGATGGTGTGGGCGGCCGCGCCGAAGGGCCCCACGAACTGGGTCGCGGCGGCGCCGCCGATGACCACGTTGTTTGTGTTGCCCGCCGCCGCGTACACGAAGATGCCCTTCACCTTCACGAATGTGGCGGTAGCGCCGAACGCGTCAATCAGCGCGCCGGAAAGGTCAAGGTCGTCGGTGCCCGACGG
>Ga0075424_100001917_pt1 | contig 18629 bp, 16 predicted proteins | sample SoiMethybrSBSTD3_FD_75301 | JGI IMG/M metagenome (GOLD analysis project Ga0075424, IMG submission 75301) | Bulk soil microbial communities from a Populus tree surrounding site in Tennessee, USA - Soil MetaG P. TD hybrid SBSTD3 | ecosystem: Environmental > Terrestrial > Soil > Tree plantation...
ACTGGCGAGAGCGGATCCGGCAGGTCGTCGACCTCGCCAAGCCGGCCCACACGACCTACGATCTCGAATTGGCGGCCTCGCCGACGGACAGATAGGGCGCGGTGCACACCTCACAGGCAAGAGCGACGAGCCTGCGTAGAGGGAGACGATGAGCAAAATCAGAGTGCCCATTGGTCATCGGCCCACGTACTACGATGGCCAGCTCCTGCTGGCCAAAGATTTCCACGCCGAGCAGGAATATCACATCCAGGCACGGCAGAACCACAACCGGATCTCCTGGGACTGGGGGATCCTCCGCGGGCTCGGGGTGACGCGCGCCCACGACCGAGCGGTGCGCGTGGCCGCGGGCGCGGCCATCGACGCACAGGGCAATGACATTCGTCTGGACGAGGCAAGCGTGATCGACCTCAGCGAATTTCGGCCCAAGGACCGGCTCCACGTCTGCTTGGGCTACGAGGAGGCGCCGGCGGACGGCAAGCACGCGAACCGTTTGGACTGCTTCGCCACGCTGACCGCCGGCCACGATTCGAGCGGGCTCGTGCTCGCGACCTTCACCCTCGATGACGACGGCAAGGTCGACGAGGCCACCATCGACTACTCGCAGACGAAATATGCCAGGCTGACCGCCGGCTCCATCACCGCCGCCCAGCTGCACGAGGAGCTACGGCAGGGGTGGTTCCGATCGCCCTTCCGGCCCGCGCCGATGGTCGAAGGACCGGAAGAAGGGAAGGAAGAGGGACTGCCGGCCTTCCGGGTGGGGGCCACGGAAGCGTTGTCACCCGACCCTCGCGACGCTGGTGACCGAGACCGTGGCGCGGGGGGCACCATGGCTATTCCCATTCCCCCCAGCGTGAGGCACATCACGCGGTTCCGCATCGCGGGAAATGAGAACGAGGGCGAGATCTCTCTCGAGCTGATACGCGGGGGATGGGATCCGAAGACGAGGAAGCATGTCAGAGACGTCATCGTGAGCGAGAAGATCACCCACAAGGGATCGTATTTCGAGACCTATCCCGTCGGCGAAAAGAACAGAGAGCTCAATCCCGAGCATCATACGCTCGCCCTCTGGTTGAAGGGAACTCGACGCACGGCGGTGTCGTTGGTGGCCGTCGAGTTCGGCTATTGAGGGGCGTTCCCGACGGGAGATGGTCCCCGATAGGGTAGCGCGGCGCAGATGACCTGGGCACGGTCGGGCGCGCAACCGTGAGAGTAGGGCCGGGGTCGCGGCTGCGGCACTACGTCATCGAAGATCTCATTGCCCAGGGAGGGATGGGCAGTGTGTGGCGCGCCCTCGACACCCGCCAGAATCAGCGCGTAGCGATCAAGGCGGTCGCGAACGATCTGATCGCCGACCCGGAATTCCGGACCCGGATCCGGGACGAGGCACGGCGGCACCAGCGACTCCAACACCCCAACATTGTTCCGGTCCCCGACGTCTTTGCCGAGGGTGGCATCATCTGCATCGTGATGAAGCTGATCGAAGGCTCGTCACTGGCCACGATGCTCGAGCAGCGCCACCGATTGGAGGTCGAGGAGGCCATCGGCATCGTGAGGAGCGTCTTGACGGCGCTCGACTATGCGCACCGACATGGCATCGTGCATCGGGACGTGAAGCCCTCCAACGTCCTCGTGGATCACCACGGGTGGGTCTGGCTGTTCGACTTCGGCATCGCCATTGCCATGGGAGAGCAGCGTCGAACTCGGACGGGCGTCACCGTCGGCACGTTGTCGTACATGAGCCCTGAGCAGATCACTCATCCGAAATCCATCGATCATCGAAGTGACGTCTATAGCGTGGGATGCCTCCTCTACGAGCTCGTGACGGGACGCCCGCCGTTCGTGAAGAACCAAGACGGGGTGGGCGACACCGACTTCGCGTTGCAGCAGGCCCACGTCAGACAGCCGCCCGTCCGGCCGAGTCAGCGAGAGCCGGGCATCCCTGCCGATCTCGACGAGATCGTCATGCGGGCGCTGGCCAAGGCTCCGGACGACCGGCTCCCGGGCTGTCAGGAGTTCGTGAGGTTGCTGGACCAAGTCGGGAAGCCCGTGGACGGCCACGAGAGCGGTGGTGACGCCCGCGACGGCTCGGGGGGTCCGCCTTCCTCCGCGAGAAAGATCGGCGCGGCCGTGCTCGTCGCGCTCAGCGCGGCCCTCTTGGCCCTCGTCTGGGCCTTGACCCGCTGATGGGTGGGGGTTGCTATTGGTCGGGCATCACCACGGAGAACGTGGAGTGCCCGAACGTCACCTGGTCGCCGGGCCGCAGCACCGTGCCGTTCCCCGGCACCTTGCTGTTGTTGACGAAGGTGCCATTTCTCGAGGCCTTGTCGAAGATGAAGAGACTTCCTTGCTCGTAACGGAGATAGGCATGCTCACCGGACACGTACTCGTCGTGGACGATCTGCATATCGCTGGCGGCGTTGGCGCCGATGGAGAAGAGTTCTTGCTCCATGGCGTGCTCCTGTCCCGCCGCCGGACCGGCGACGCCGCGGAGGAGAACGGCCGGCCGGCCGCTTGAGGGAGGGGGGAAGTACCGGCCGATGATCACCGTCTCGCGGGAGGGAGGGGAAGGCCGATCGTCCGCCTCCCTCGGTTCGACGGGCAGAGGCGTGGGCATCGGGTGCTCGGCAGGCGGTACGGGTGTCTTTTCCGGGCGACGACGCCACAACCAGATGGCGCCTGCGGCGACGAGCAAGGCCAGAAGGACCACGAGCGGGACGACGGGCCACCTCTTGGGCGGCGGCGGCGGCGGGGGGAGACGGAGCGCGGGGATCTTTTCTGGTAGGGCGGCTCTCAAGACCGATCCGTCCGGACGGCGGAGTTCGATCGCGCCTTTGTCGGTGACGCGTCCCGTCGGATCCACGTCATAGGTGAAGGAGACGGTCGCCGAGCTCGTTTCGAGTCGATAGATTCGATCGAGGGCAAGGGCGATGTCGTTCTCGTTGCCCGTGAAGACATAGTGGCCGCTGGCCGAGTTGGCCAGGCCAGACAGCACATCCTTGAAGGGCTTGTCTGTTTTCCCTCGGAATATGGCGTAGATGGGGACAAGTCTGGCCTTGGACTCGGCCACCACCTGTTCCAACGTCACATCACTGCCCTCGTCCTTGCCGTCGGTGAGGACGACGACGATTCGCCGGACCTGTGGATCGTCCGTGAAACCCTGGCGGAGCGTGTTGTGGAGAGCGCGATAGAGTTTGGTCTGCTTGTCTCGAGCCTGGACCTTGACCAGTGCGGCCTCGATGTTCTCGCGTGGCTGGTCGAAGGTGGATTCGAGGCGGTCGTCGTCGCCAAAGAGCGTGAGCGCGAATTGATCTTGCGGGCGAGTCGTCTTCAGAAACTTGGGAAGCGCGCCCTTGATGTCGTTCAGGGGCGCCCCCTGCATCGAGCCGCTCACGTCGACGAGGAACATGAGATTCAATCGTTGATTTTGCGTCTGCCGGGCGGCGGCGACCCGATGGTCGTCGATGAGAAGTCCGAAGTCGGTCGATGTGGGCGTCGGGCCTGGCGGGAATTCGACGACCGCGAAGAGTTCGCCCGCAGGATTCACGAAGGAGGACCGGATACGGAGTGCCTCGGTTTGCGCCGCCACCATGGGCACCGAGGGCACGAAAGCGATACCGATAGCCGCCAGGAAGATGAGCCACGTCATGGGATCACCTCGTGGAAGGCACGCCCTGGGTCGTGGAGCCGCTCGGATGCCCGGGGCGGACCGATCCAGCGGCCTCGGCGCCGGGATCGATCGGGGCGCCCCTGACTCGACGTTTCTTAGATCTTTCCTTCTTCCTCGTCCTTCTTTACTTGCCGCCGGACCTCGTCATCGTGATACTTGCCGTGCAACTTGTCCTTCTCTTCTTCGGGCATCTGGCGGTCGATCGCCGGGGCGTGAGGCGATCGGGCGCTGCTCTGCTGTTCGTGGTGCATCACCGCGCTCGCCACGCGATCCGCCTCCTGTTCATAGAGGTCCCCCGGCTGGCTGACGGAGAGCTTCATTTGCGGGCCAGCGGCGGGGCCCCCGCAAGCACAACTTGAGGGACCGCCATCGTCATCCACCTTGGCCTGAACGGAGGTCGGATTTTGCTGCACGACATGCGTCAATTCATGCGCGAGAAGCTCGCGCCCGCCAGAGCTTCCCGGGTTGTACTCTCCCTGCCGGAAGTAGATGTCGCGCCCCGTGGTAAATGCACGTGCGCTGACCGATTGATTCAAAGCATCGGCGTCAGCATCCGTGTGCACCCGCACGTCGCTGAAATCGGCGTTGAGCGCCTGTCCCATGGACGCTTTGACGCCGCTATCGAGTGAATGTCCACCGCCTCGGCTCCCTTCGATGGCCCGTTCCACGTCGTGCGTCACATGGTCTTCCCCTTCCGCGCTCCTAGCCATGGCGATGACGCGCTGGACAAATCGATTGCCGTGTTCCCGCTGCAGCTGAAGGAGCGACGACGCACGAGCGGAGCGGGAAGGGGTCAGGAGGCGAAGCGGGTCTCGAGCATATTCTCGGGCCACCCGTTGGGCAGGCAGAGACGCCGCTCCCGGCGATGGTGGCACCGGCCAGGTGCGCTGGGTTTGCCGTGGCGCCGTCACGACACTCCCGATGAGACGATGAGGAGGAGCATTGTCCAGGTCGGCTTGCCGCATGTCTCACCTCCTGGGTTCGACGATGACCGACGACCAAGTATAGTCCATCCGATAAGGCTCCGGCCTCCGCTCCCGCCCCGTGCGACATGCGGCGGGCCCGCCAGACCTCCTGGAAGGGACCCGGGACGCCGCGCCTCACCAGGCAAAGGGAGCGCCAGCGCCGCGATCGGTCGCCCTTCGACGGGAGCTATCCTGCGCCGCCAGAGCTTCCAGGTCAAGATGGGACGGAGAGAGGCGACCTCGGAGATGGGGAGGTCGCGACGGAAGACAGGGGGAACTTCGGGTACGGTCCCGAGTCTTGACTCCACGGGCGGGTTGAGGTGAGTATCGCGGCAATCCCGCTGCCGCAGGGAGGGTGTCGATGAGCGTCCAGGTGCAGTGGTCCCGCGAGAACTCCTCCGATCCCGCGAGCTCGGGGAGTGTCTCTCTCAGCGAGGGCGAGAGCGCCACCGTCGGCAGAGAGACCGGCGTCGACATACAGCTGAAGGACTCCCACGTGTCTCGGCTGCATGCCGAGGTCTACGTGGAGAACGGTGTCGTCGTCATCAAGGACGCGGGCAGCACCAATGGAATCACCCTCAACGGCGAACAGGTCGTCCAGTCGCGGTGGGAGCCGGGGCAAACCGTGCGCATTGGCCCCTATCGCCTGAGCCTGGTGGCCGTGCCCGGCGCTCTCGTCCCGTCGCGGCCGAAGCTGCCCCAAGTCAGTCGAGTCGAGTCTGACTCGAAAGCGCGAGAGATTCCCGGCCAGGGCGGGGTCGAACTCGGCGACATTTACCAGCGGGCCAAGAAGAACGATCCCCAGGCCGTGCGACAGCTCTTCCTGGGCTTTCTCGGACGCAATGAAACGGTCATCGATGCCGGCTATCTTGGTGGCCTCGGGTGGATCTTCCCGGAGCACAGCTTCTGGTGCATCACCAATGCCCGGATCCACGGCCTCGTGGTGAATGCCTCGGGCCGCCTCGATCTCACCTTCTGCTTCCTCAAAGCGGTCGACGTCGCGTACTTCCACCAGCCTTCGAGAGTTGGATTGTGGGTGACCATCATTTTCTATCTGCTCGCCGTCGCGGTGATCGGCATCGCCTTGGTGGCGAGTGGGGTGATGGTTGGTAGCCTCACGCCGGCCGCCGTGGGTTTGGTCATCCTCGGCTTGCTGGTCATCGCCGCGGGCATCTACCTCATCCCCTTCGTGACGCGGTTCTACTATCGCTTCACGAAATCAGGGTGCGCCTTCTTCACCAAGGAACACGTCTACATGCCCATCCTGGCCGACCGCAAGAACCTGCGGGCCGCTCAGTCCATGCTTCGGCTGTTCGAGGAGCAGAAGCGAATACTCGGGGTGTAACCCCTATGTGGGCCACGATCGCAGCCACCACCGGGGCGAGGGGAACATGAGCATCTTCCTGAGCTACTCACGGGGCGACGCCCAGCACGCCGACGAGTGGGTCGGGAATCTTGAAAGGTTCGGCTACCGGGTCTGGATCGATCGGGCGGGCATCCGGGGCGGCCAGCAATGGAATGAAACGATCGTGCGTTCGATAAAGGAGGCCCAGGCACTCGTCCTGCTGCTTTCGCCGAATTCGGCGCGATCGGACAACGTTCGCCGGGAGATCGACCTCGCGGTGGAGGCCAGGAAGCGCATCATCCCGATCGAATTGCAGGTGACCACCATCCCAGAAAATCTCCAGTACCAACTCGCGGGCGTGCAGATCCTCCAGATCTGGAGAAATCCTCGGGGCGGGCTTCCCCTGGTCTTGGCGGCCCTCAAGCAAGCAGGGGTGGAACGGGGCGCCCCCCGCGTGGTGGAGGCCGCCCCCGGGGAGCGAGGCTCGGGCGAGGCAAACGTCGACCTGGCCGACCTCGGCAATCTTGGTTTCTTGAGCAAGATCGCGTTCTGGCGCCGGCCCTAACCCATCGGACGGGCAGACCGCCCGGCTCGTCTCCTCGGTGACGTTCCGTCTGCTCGATCAGGCCCCCATTCGCGCATTCAGCAAGCTGATAAATCGTGGCGCGGCGATCCGCATGTACTCTTTGTTCAAGTCGAGGAGCGTATCCAAGATCTTCTCGGTTCGCGCGTACGTCCCCTCCCGCTCTTGATCTTCCTCCTCGATGACCCGCTGGAGCTCGGCGAACAAGGATTTGAACGACTCCCGCATCTCCTCGTAACGCGTCTGATCCTCCCCCTCGAACAAAGGAGGGGGGGCCGCCTCGAGCCGTGATCCCTGCATTTCCGCCTCGAGGACGATGGTGCGAAGGATCTCGAGGACCCGGCCACCGAGCGGATGGAGCTTGCCGAGCTCTTCCACGGGATCACTGGTCGCCATGAGGCGGAGCCGTTCCTTGGCCATTTTGCCGCGATAGCGGTCCAGCACTTCAAGACGCGTCCGCACGGCCAGGCGAAGGCCGTTGGCCAGGAGTTGGAGCTGCGAAGGATTGCTGGCGGGCGGCACGCTGAACGCGTCGACAAAGACCACCCGGCACGTACATTCGAGCCCATCCTGCGAGCGCGTGATGGACTCGATGATGGGCCGCAGGACGTTGCCCCGGACAGATCTGAAGTAGACGACGTTCTGATCCGCCATCCGGCCTTCGAGGGCTGCCTGCAAAGATTCGAGAAACCGATCGATCCAGCCTCGCTCCGCCTGGGATCCTTCGTTGTCGAGTCGCTCCAGGAAGTCGACGATGTTCATGCTCCCGGGCGTCTGAGAGAAGCCGAGTTGTGAAGCGGAGATATCGTCGGTGCTGACGGCGGACCGCTCGAGCGGCAGATTGGGCGGAATCTTGGCGAGGTCGAGCCAGTTGAGAGTCTGCTGGTCACCTGTCTGCCACGCGGGACGGACCCGGATGGAGGGCCGGAGATAGTTGGTGATGTACTGCTTGGGCCGATTCACCTGAAGCACTTCTCCGAGTTTGGCCGCGGTGGCCTCGAGGCTCTTGAAGGCGTTGGATTGATTCGTCGCCTGATAGAAATTTGCCAACCAGGTACTGATATCGTCATTGGTCGCGGCGATGGTCTGAAGGTCCTGCAGAGGATCCGGGGGCGGCGAACCGGGGAGGTGGATACAGTAGAGTTTCCGGTGCTCGGGATCGGGGCGCCGGACGATTTCGTTGAACAAGATCGCTTCGTAGAGGCACCAGCTCCAGTCATGGGTCGCGTCCGTGTAGACGAGGAGCAGACAATCGGTGTCCTTCAACGCGGTGTCGATGGCCGTTCGCCACTCGTCTCCCTTTTCGATGTTCTCGGACAGGAAGAACCTGACATTGTCCATCGCGCCCTTCAGGAGGGCGACAATGGATTGAGCGAGCTTCTTGTCGGTCGATTTGTGACTGACGAATATCAGGCTTGGCCGAGCGTCGGGAGGCGTCATGAAGTCTCCTTACGACGAGATCACGATGTTCGTGGACAGGATGGCGGAATCCTCGGCGGGCCCGGAACCGGTCGAAGGGACGAGGGGACCGCTCGACGGTCGGCGAAGGACTCCTGATCGAGAGAGGAAGCAGAAACCGAATACGTATGGTTGCCGCAGGCAGCGGCCGAAAGCGCGCGGCTGGATCAATCGCGCCTCCAGGGCAATTGGTTCCTCTCCAGCGACCATTGTTCCGGTGTGGCCGTGAGGCGCCGCGAAGTGCCCATCCTCGGGGCTGGCGAGCGGCACTCTAGGTGTTTCTCGAATTGGCGTCAAGGAATCTTTTGTCCTGGCAGATTTCTCGGTGCCCTTACTGCCGAAGCGGGGGCTCCCTGATGGGCCTCCGAGCGCGACCCGCCTTCGTTGGCAAGTCCCGCCTCCATCCCGTCCACGTCTACGAGGTCGCCGTTAATTTCACCTCCCCTGCGGGTACGTCGTGCTAGCGGGAGGCGTCGATTGACGGTCGCCGGTTTGATGGCCGCTCGGTGGGGGCGGTGCCGGACGACCTCCTCGCGGGGGCGACCCGAGAGGGACGGTGATACCAAAGGACGGTCGAACTCCCGAACCCCGCCGCACCAAGAGGCGCTGGACGGCCCGGTCGGCCCAGGCTGTTTCGGCCTGCGCGTCCACATACTGCGGCGGGCGCGGTACCTGCTTGCCTTCGACGCGAAAAATGCGATTGTCGGTGAGGCTCACGGCGGGCCATCGTCGATCGCCACGACCTTCGCACCGCACCGTGCCTTTGCGGACGATGACCGCCGTGTTGTCAACGCCCGATCGGCTGGAGAGGGGTGTCCGTCGGACGCTGTACTCAGTTCCGGTCACCGAGGCCGACAGCTCATCGGTGGTGACCTGACCGCCCCCGCGCTCCATGACCTGGGTGATATGGGCGAACACCTCACCGAGAAAGAGCCGGATCGAACCGAGCTGGATCCGCGTGTTCTGTCGCAAGGCCACGTAGTTGTCATCATCGAAGTCGATGAGGGCGAACCCTCCCGCCGTCTCTATCACGTCGCCAATTTGGAGCGCCATGCCCGGCTGATAGGGCAGCACGCTCGAGAGGCGCTCGATGCGTACACCGTCATCCGCGTGGAGAAGCGGGACGCCCGCTTGGCTGGTCGGGCTCTCCGAATCCATGCAGACCCCTCCGACGCAGACCCCGACGCACCCACCGAGAAAGGCGCTGCCCGCGACAAGGGCAGAGAGCAGCCACCTACGCGGCGACGTGTTTTCCACGGAACCACCTCCGTTCCAGCGCGACGAGCATCCACCATGTCGCGATGAATGCGGCGATGTGATAGAGCCCGTCGGCGAGCAGGTGGAGCTTGGCGTAGAGCACGACGGCCGCGGCGAGATAGACGATACAGCCGGCGAGCAGGACGACCAGGTTGCCGCGGCGTGACTTGCCCAATCGCCAGAGGCGATAGAGGACGGCCAAGACGACCATGAGCAGGGTCATCAACCATTGCGTGGCCAGGGACATGGGTCGGACCGCTCCGTCGGTGAGGAGCGCGTTCATCACGTCAGCGTGAAACTCGAAGCCATAGCGGCGCCCGTTGATGTCCAGTCGCGTTTCCAGCGTATCCAGCGGATGCTCGGCGCCGACCAGCACTCGCTTGCCGGAAAATACCGCGGGGTCGATGACGCGGTTGAGCACGGCGTCCAGGTCAAAGCGGCGCGACGGATCGCGGAGTCGCTCGCGATGCGAGAGCCGCATGATCACCCGCTCCACTTCCGAATCCGGTGAGCGAGCGGGGCAGTCCGCGTCCGCGACCTCGATGCGTTGTCGGAAGGAGAATCGAACCCATTGATCCGGGCCGGAGGGAAAGCGAAGGGGAAGCACGTCGGATTGAGGGGGGGGCGGAGCGATGCTGGAGGGAGCGAAGGCGGCTTCGAGGGGCAGGGACCCGTAGACGTGGTCGCCCCTGCGAAGGGCCGCGATGCCGAACACGGCTCGGTCGAGCTTGGCGCCCACGCAGGTCAGCCCGAGATGGCTGACCGTGACGAGATCGGGAGGCGCCATGGGTTGCTCGCCGACCAGCTCCCGGAACCCAAACACCACGGCCATGCGCCGTTCGCTCGCCCCGCGAATACTGCGGATGAGGTCGGCGTCGAATTCGCTCGGCGAGTGGAGCCGGATGTCGAAGGCGACCGTACGGGCTCCCGCTTGGGCGAGAAGATCGACGAGCCTGGCGTATTCCTTGCGCCGGGATGGGGCGAGGCCATTGGCCTCTTCGGGACTCGGTCGAATGCCCACCAAGGCCAGCTCGCGGCTCAGCGGCACTTCGAAGAGGATGTCGCCCAAGAGCATCGTGAAGCTCGCCGTGCGCGTATCCAGGCCAACGAGATCGAAGATGTTGGCCCACGCCAGCGAGATCGTCACCACGATCACCGCGGCGGTGATGGCGATCGCCGCCTTGCCCATGCGGGTAAGGCGCACGAACCGCTCGGCGAGACCGAGGTCGCGGCGCTCGCCGCTGACCGCTTCCACCAGCGTCTCGATATCCTTGTCAAATGTCGCATGCGTAATCGTCTGCGCTTGCAACGTGGCCAGGGTCGCGAGATCCTGCGGCAATTCGGCCGCGCGCGGCAACGGAGCGCCGTCGACGAGCACAGGAATCACTCGCTTGCCGCGCGCGAGCGCTTCGCGGATTTCCCATCGGACGAAATCGTCGGGATCGTCAAGCCGCCGCTGGCCATCGCGACCCTCTGCCCGGAGCCATCGGGGGCCGATCACGGTCAGCAGCGTATCGCAGCGGCTCACGCGCTGGTCCAGCACATGCTTCCAGTCGTCACCGAGCTCGATCTGCTCCACGTCCATGAAGCTGTTGCCGTCGCCAAACCATTCTCGTAGCCGCTCGTGGATCAACCGGGCATTGGCAGGGGAGTCGTCGCGACGATAGCTGATGAAGATGTTCGGCATGGCTGTCGTATGGGGCGAAGGGCCATCGCCTGCGCCGCACACGTTTGCGAGACTCTAGATTGGCCTGGCAAGCTGGTCAAGGCGCTTTTCTGTTCCCGCTCGCTGGCGCCACTCGCCTCGAGGAAGCGCTGGATGTGGCGGGTGAGGCGGGCGGAAGTCACTGTCTGCGTGAAGCTGGTTGGCGAGGTCGCGACAAGAGCATCAGGTTTCCACCGATGCCGGCCGCGGCCCGAGACCGGATCACGGCGAGGAGAGCGCCAAAGAACGCAGAGAAGGCCGAACCGGTCCTGCGGGGGTCGGTGACGAGGTGGTGCTACGGTAGCTCCTTGCGACCGACGGTAGCTCGTGCGAGACGTGACGACGAGGAGGTCGGCTCGCGTGTACGGACGTGTGCACGGAGCGGAACCGACATAGTCAGGCCCGGCGTGGGAGACCGACAGGGGTCAATGCTTGCGTACGCGTTGATAGGATCCGAGGAACATAGCGCCTTGCCCACAGTAGCCCTCAGTGTCCGCGGAGAGGACCTCAGCGTCGCCCGCGGTGAAACGGATCGAGATCGAGCGGTTTTCGCTTGCCGCTTGCGCCGCACCATAGGAGAAAACGTCCGTCGTGAAAGGAGTGAAGCGTGCCAAGAGCACGTCGCCCCGCATCGAGCCGACCGCCCTCACGTAGCAATCAGCGGGCGTCGCGGGTCCTCTCGCATCCGACCCCCCGCCAGCGAGGACGGCTACATACCGATCCCCCTCCGCGGAGACCTCGAGCGTCGAAGTGGGCTGCCCCGGGCGCACGTACTGCCCGGCAACGTCGGGGGAACCCGGGGCCGCAATCTTCTCGTGGCAGCCTATAGCGAGGAGCGCCAGTATGGTAGCCGCCACGACGATGCGCGGACCCCGAGCGGTCCGCGAATGCCGGGACGTCACGCTCGGGGCAGCATGGCGAGCGCGTCCCGCTCCTCGTTTTCGAACCGCTTGGCGACGCCGTTTTGGATCTCAGGAGAGTTGCGCGAGAAGTACACGAGGACCCCCACATCGTTCTTCCGACCCCGTTCGGCGTAGATCGCCTTGATCAGCGCCTGATCAAATGCTGGATTACCGACGAGGACGCCTCCCGCCTTGACGGCGGCGAGGGCGCGGTCGACGACCGGGGTATTCGGCCCGTGCTGGACGGCCGTGGACCAGAAGACGTCCTGGAGTGCATCGGACCTGGCCGTCACGTCCGGCCCCCCGGCGGCCTTCGTCCTGGCAACAAGCGGATCGAAGAGCGTACGCTTGATGTACGCGTGCTGGGCATCACGGAACGCGTCAGGCTCCGCGGCGGCGATGGCCTTCCATTTGGCCGAGAAGTCCGCGGTACCGGGGACGAGGCCGACGAAGTCGCCTTTCCACCGGAAAGTCGGGTCGGCGACGAACATCGCTACGGTACCGCCGCCCTTGCTCGTCATCTGGTACGATCCGTATGAAACGCCTCCGGCGTCGCCGACGCCCGAGGACACGATACCTGGTCCTCGCCCCCCGGTCTCATACTTCTCCGACAACATTCCGAGTTGATGTGCCATCCGTGCGCCTCCTTTCCCGGAGCCCTTCCCCGTGTCGGCCTAACGGTCGCAGCCTAGTGAAGCAAGATCGTCTGGTAAAGCAAGATCATCGATGGGCCGGCGTCAGCGACGACTCGGGCTGTCGTGAGCGCCCGAGGTCGTGTTGGCGAGGAATCTTGCCACTTCTCCATCTCCTCTGAACCAAGGCGCCGAGCTCGTGCGACGCTGCCCAGCCATCTGTTCGGCCAAGCGCCGTCGAGAGACGTCACGGGGAGCTTGCGCCGCCGAACGTGGGGCGTCAAGTCCCTGAGCTCTCGTCTTCAGTTCAGCCACTGACATCCCGCAGGCAAGGGTGGCAGCAATGATGGCGCCGATCGACGTTCCACCGATCAGATCAAAATAGTCGGAGAGACGGAACTCCTCTCGCCCGGCGCGCGCCTTCAAGATGTCTTCGATGACGCTGAGATACTCCAGTGTCAGGATGCCACGGATTCCACCGCCGCCCAGGGAAAGAACGCGTTTGGGCGCCAGCAACCGATCTAATAATGACTCTCGTTCTCAGGCACGGCACGGCTCGTTGTCGACCTTGGCACAGGGGTTTGCGGTAGTTGCGGGGGCCCGCAACCACCGATATCAAAGATGCTCAGCTTCGAGGTCGATTTGATCTAGACGCGTTGCGCGGGCCCGCAACCACTTGCCGGCAAACAGGTCTCTCGGCTTCCGCTTCGAGGTGACGGCCTAAGCTGTGCCGTCGGCTCCCGGGGCGGCCGGCGTCCGAACCTGGGAGGTTATCTCACCGGGACGAGGGCCACGACTGAGGTGACCGCCGCCGGAGAGCGTTGATGCTGACTATCTTCGCCTGATGGCCATAGAGCGCCGATAAGCTGCCAATCGTCTGCGATCAAAATCCTCGCTTTTAGCCGTAGCGGAAGCTCGTGATTCTGCGCGCGAGCGCGCCGAAGCGGGTGGTGCTCAAGGTCCTCCCGCGCCGTGTGGCGAGCTGGGACCACCGCAAGCTGGGCGGAGGCTACTGAGGACGGAGGTCAGACGGGCCGCCGTACGATTGATCGAGCAACTCGAGGCAGTGCCGTCGGCTCCTGGGGCGGCCGGTGCCCGAGTCTGGCACCTCTTGTCACGGGGATGGGGCCCACGGACGGGGCGCCCGCGCCGCCGGAGGGTGCTACAGTTGCCTAGCTCATTCGCCGAATCATTGGTATGGCGACATAAACTTGGAGCGCCTGCCCGCCCCGGAGTCTTTAGTGAAGAGCAAAGGGTAGACTTAAAGGTTTCGCAAATTCATTTGGCATAGGGCGAAAAGTTAGGAGATTTCTGTGGGTTCAGTTTTCATCAGTTATCGAAGGGAAGATAGCGAGGGTCAAGCCAGGGCGTTGTTCCAGGATCTTGTGGCCAGGCTGGGACGGGACTTGGTGTTTATGGATGTGGACAGCATTGGCTTAGGACGGGACTTCCGCCAGGTCCTTCAGGAACGGCTGGCGACGTGTGATGTGATGTTGGCATTGATCGGACGGGACTGGCTTGATGGCAAGGACACGTCAGGACGGCGCCGACTCGACAATCCCGGCGATTTCGTACGCATGGAGATTGCGGCCGCTCTCAAGCGGAATATTCCGGTCACACCGCTGCTGCTACACGGCGCGCACATGCCCACTGTAGAACAATTGCCGGAAGATCTCAGCGACCTGGCGTACCGCAATGGATTCGAGCTTAGCCACAACCGGTGGGAATCCGATGTTCAGGAGCTAGTCAAGCGGTTAGGTCTGGTCACTCGCAATGACACGCCGTCCGGCACAAAGACCGATTCAGCGGCGCCAACGCGACAACCTGCGAAGAAATCTTGGGTCGCAATTACCGGAGCGTTGCTGGTCGTGATCGCCGTCCTGTCGCTCGTGGTGTGGACGGCGGTTTACATCTCGAATCCCTCGACGCCCCTCACACAGGCGGAGACGGTGATCGTCGTGGCTGCCTGCGCCGCCCTCGTCTTCGGCCTCAAGTGGATTGTGTCCAGGCTCGGCAAGACGCGGGGAGGCGATGAGCCTCATTCGTAGAGCGGCCCTGACGGCATCGGCGGGTCTGCTCGCCCTTTTACCGCCGAGCCCTGGGGGTACTGGCGTCGGGCATGCGGCAGAGCCTCTCGCTCTCACCTGCAGCACCGAGACCCCGACGGTTCCGCTCGGGGGAACGGTGATCCTCAGGGCGTGGGCGCAGTCGCCCTCCGGGCGCGCGCTCGGCTACAGCTGGGCGGCCACGGGCGGGCGAATCGAGGGCCGCGGCGCGGAGGCGCGCTGGAGCTTGGCCGAGCTGCGCACGGGTACCTTCGCCGCGACCGTGAAGGCCGGCGATGGGGAGAGCACATCTAGTGAGTGCCGGATGCTCGTCACCGTCAGGCGGGATGTCCAGGGACGGGGATCCTCACGAGAGACAGGCGGGGCTTTCCTCGCGGCCGGCCGGTCCGAGGCGGCCGGCTATGGGCTCTACAGCTACCTGCTGCTGGGCGCCCCGCCGAGCGAGTCGAGCCGCGAGCGCTGTCTGAAGGCGATCGAGGCCTACCTCGCGCTGGTTCCCGACGTGATGAGCCTCGAGGAGTATGTGCCGCGCCGTGAGCTCAACATCTTCTATCTTCCGGTGCGGGGCGAGCCGGTCAAGCCCCTGTCTGGGCAGTGGGTCCTCGACAACTATGACTATGCGCGCGCGCGCAGCCTGCTCCGAGCTCTGCCGGGGCCCAATCGCGATGGGCCGTATATCCTGGCCGCGTTCAAGCCACTCGGCAGCGCGGCGGCGGGAGCCACCTCGGGTCCGTATCTCTTTCAGAACCTCTCGAGCGTCCCACCTCATCTGGCCGCCTCGTGGGTCAGAGAGTTTCTGAACCAGGCCGCGCAGGAGCGCTTCTGGGAGGAAAGGACGACGGTGCAGCTGGCCCAGCGAATGCGCGTGACCGTCGGCATTATGGGCGCCGGGCTCCCCGAGGTCCGGAAGGCGCTGGATGGCTGGATCGCCTGGGTCCGCTGACTCGGGGCCGATGGTTCCTCGCACACGGCGCTGTCCCTTTCCACCACGACCCGCGGCAAGCACCAGATTGCTTCGTCTGAGCGCAGAGGACGGACGAACGCTGTTCCCTCGGCTCCACCGCGCGCTTCGGGTGGGCGACATGCGGCCTCCCCCTGCGGGCCCCAGCCTGACGCGCAGATATCCAGCAGGGGCCGACTCGGACCTTTAGCGACTGTGAGTGCCGTTGACCGCCTTCCGGACGCGAGCGTATACTCTCCCGACGCTTCAGATATCCCATTCGGCGCGGACATGTCCGATGCGGGAGGGATGATGCTCGTCGCTCGGGCTGCTCGAAGGCCCCGGGTCGCTTCTCGCCCAGCTTGGCGGCATTTCCTCGCGTGGGCGGTTGCGGCCTGGCTCGCATCCAGTTGCTCTGCGGGCGGCGACGCGGTGGCGCAGACTAACCCGCAGTCGAGGTCGGTCGGCCGAACCGAAGACCTCCTCATCGTCGATTGCCTGCTGCCATCCCAGGTACGGCGGCTCGGTCAACAGGCCACGTACCTCTCAGCGCGGCGGGCCGTGAAGACCACGGCACGCGACTGCGAGATCCGTGGGGGCGAGTACGTTGCCTTCGATCGCGCAAACTATGCGACGGCTCTTCGCGTGTGGTTGCCGCTCGCCGAGGGTGGCGACCCGGCCGCCCAGACGAACGTCGGTGAGATCTTCGAGAAGGGTCTTGGCGTCCCGCCCGACTACGCCGCCGCCGCCGTGTGGTACCGGCGCGGGGCCGAGCGAGGCTCGTCCCGGGCCGCCATCAACCTCGGCCAGCTCTACGAGCAAGGGCACGGCGTCCCGAAGGACCCCGTGCAGGCGCTCGGCTGGTATCGGAAGGCAGCTGGGCTCGGCGACCTCCCCTTCGGCCTCGCGGCGACGTCGGCGCCACCTTCTCAGGAAACGCAGCAGCTCCGCGTCGAGGTGGCCCAGCTCCGCCGGCAGCTCGATGCCAAGCAGGCCGAACTCACCGGCGCCCAGCGCGACCTCGAAGCGCTCCGCGCCAGCCTGGACGCGCGCCGGAACGACGCCAATGCCGAGCGTGATGCGCTCGCCGGCCTCCGTCGGCAGCTCGAACTGGCGCGTGGCCAAGAGCAGACATCGTCTGGCCGCGTTCGGGATCTGGAGAAGGCCGTCGGTGAACGGGAGGGGCGCCTGGCCGCACGGGACCGGGAGGTAGCCGAGCTCAAGGCGCGGCTCGCCACCTCGGAGGCTGCCTCGGCGGCCTCCACCGCCGAGATGAGTCGGCTCCGCGATAACATCCGCGAATCGCTCCAGCGGGAGCTGGCGAGCCGTTCCACGGCTGCCACGACGAAGGACGGGTCATCTGCTCGACCTACCGGCCAAGCGGTAGGGCTCCCCAGGCCCAAGGACATTGGAGCCTTCGGTAACTATCACGCCCTCGTAATCGGCAACGATGAGTACCGTCAACTTCCTCGGCTGAACACCGCGGTCAACGACGCGCGCGAAATCGACCGCACCCTCAAGGCCCGCTACGGCTTCAAGGTGACGCTCTTACTCGACGCCAACCGCTACCAGATCCTCTCGGCCCTCAATGGGCTTCGCGAGCGTCTCACGGACAAGGACAATCTTTTCATCTACTACGCGGGGCATGGGGAGCTCGACCGTAAGAACCAGCGCGGCCACTGGCTGCCGATCGATGCCGAGCCCAACAGCAGCGCCAACTGGATCTCGAATATCGCCATCACCGACATCCTCAATGCGATGAATGTGCAACAGCTTCTGGTCGTAGCTGACTCGTGCTATGCGGGCACGCTCACCCGCTCGTCCGTTGGACGCCTCGATGCCGCGCTCAGCGAGACGGAACGGCTCAAAGTAATCCAGCTCATGGCGCGAAAGCGCTCGCGCATGGTGATGACCTCGGGCGGTCTCGAACCCGTGCTGGACTCCGTGGGAGGTTCCCACTCTGTCTTTGCTCAGCCCTTCATCGAGCTGCTTCAATCCAACGTGGGCGTGCTCTCCGGACAGGAGATGTTCCGTCAGCTCCAGATCCGCGTCGCGGTGACGGCACAGCGAGTCGATGCCCAGCAGGTGCCGGAGTATGCACCGATCAAGTTCGCCGGACACGAGGCCGGCGATTTCTTCTTCGTCCGCGCGAGCAACTGACCAAGACTAGGTGCCCGCCCCGAGATGCCGTGCTCCGGCTTGACCATTGGTTGGATGGTCGATCGGTCTGTGCTAGAGCCTGACGAGGATACCGGGATGAGGCAACGCACGCGCGCGCGCCCGAGTGGGAGGGTGTGGGCCGTTGTGGCCGGGGCGGCAGTCCTGCTTCTGCCGGGCCGTAGATCCGATGCCCAAGCCCAGACGTTCAACGACGCGATCCAGGGCGCCCTCGACGGTGGTGGCGGCGGTGCGTGCAATGGGCTCAAGGGCGGCCCCTTCCAAGGGAGCCTTAACTCGATCTGCGCCAGCCCCTACCCGGTGCCGGAGGGCCGGGCTCGTGGTTACACACTGCGCGACTACGACGTGGTGCGCCGGGCGATCTATTCGAACCCGAACAACGGGCTCAACGCCGAGGGGTCGGGGGTCAATGGTTTCGTCTAGGGCGACACCACCGGGAACGAGTTCCGCACAAGTGTCCAGACCGGATACGAGGTTCCTCTGGGCGCCCTCACGGTGGGTTCGTGCGCCGGGGTGAACTACAGCAGGAACGCGATCAACTCCTACGACGAGCGCAACTGGAGCCCGCGAGGTTTGGATACGGGGCTCCAGCTGGCTTACGATGGCCAGAACCGCGAGTCGCTGGCAACTACCGTGGGCACCTTCGCGTCGTACGCGATCAGCAGGTCCATTGCGTTTTCGTGCCCTAGCTCCTTGGGGAGGGGTCCACGAGTTCCTGGACAATCAGCGGGTGATCTATTTTTCGCTTCTGCGAGGACCTCAATCAGACCAAGCTCCGCTTCCAGACCGATCCCCCGGCCCGCAACTACGCCAATCTAGGTGCAGGCGTGGTCTTGGTTCTCCCGAAAGGCTTGCAGGTCTTCCTGAGCTTCCGGGCGTTGTTGGCCTACAGCGATCGCCAGGCCTACACAGCGAATGACGGCATCCGGAT
>Ga0075424_100001920_pt1 | contig 18626 bp, 16 predicted proteins | sample SoiMethybrSBSTD3_FD_75301 | JGI IMG/M metagenome (GOLD analysis project Ga0075424, IMG submission 75301) | Bulk soil microbial communities from a Populus tree surrounding site in Tennessee, USA - Soil MetaG P. TD hybrid SBSTD3 | ecosystem: Environmental > Terrestrial > Soil > Tree plantation...
GCCGCGGAGGTCGTGGGCTCCGCACGGATCCTTGCCGACCAGATGTCGGATGCCGGGGCGCTCTGGCTCGCGTTCAGTACGCTCGGCCACGTGAGGCTCGCCGCGACGGCAGCGCCGCATCGCGATCTGGGCCTGGCAATGGCGGACCAGGCGTGGGTGGCGCGCTCGTTAGGGGATCTCGACAGCGCGGACGAGCTGTACGACGGCGTCTCCAGCGCCGGCGAGTCCTACAAGATTCCGGAGCTGCAAGCGCGGGCGATGCTCGGCAAAGGTGTCACGGCGCGCGTGCGCGGCAACTATCCCAAGGCCCGTGCATATCTGCGCGACGGGCTTGCGCTGGCGGAGGACGCGGGGCTGTCCGATCTTGCTGCGGCGGGGCACCAGGGGTTGCTCATCGCTGCCGGCACCGCCGGAGACCTCAACACGGCGCTCGTCCACGGGTGGGCGGCGCATGAGCTGCTCATCGCGGATCCGAATCGTCAGGCGGAGGTTTTGCTGAACCTGTCGCAGGCGAGTCTGGACGCCGGTCAGGCGATGGCGGCTCGCAGCGGGTTCCTCGCCTCGCTCTCGCGAAGCGACTCGCCCCGTTTCCGGCTGGCGTGCCTTGGCGGTGTCGTCGTGGCATCCGCCGCTGTCGGCGATCGCGCGATGCTGGCGAAAATGGCCAGCGTGGCAGAAGAATGGCTCGGCGCGACTGCGTTCCCGTACGAGAGTGCCGGCGTGTTGAAATCGCTTTATCACGCCTTTACGATTGCCGGCGATGCCGAGCGAGCCGAGGGTTACCGGCTCCGAGCTCGTGCGTTGGCTCGGAAGAATGGGTTCTTCGAGATCGTGCTGGCTACGGAGCCGGCGAAGGCTCCAGTGGTGTCCGCGCCCAGCGCTGCGAAGGCTCGGTTGAACAGCGAGTCGATGCAGGTCATCCACTCGCTCGAAGCTCTCGAGACCGAGCCTGTCGCGGAAGCGCTCGCGCTTACACCTTAGGGTTGATATAGTCTAGCGACACGCACGACTGCGAGCTGGTCTGTGACTTCGCTGTGCACTTCGGAGCCGCGGTCGGTTCGGTGACCGAGCTCGAGCAGGCGGTAGTGGCAACCGCGAGGAAGAGAACAGCGCAGCGGATCGTGCGAGGCATGTATCGCTCCGGAGGGGGTGTGGGGTTGGCGCGATACATTTACCACGTCGTGTGACTGGCGACCGACATCGTATGGGCAATGCCCATACGCCATGTAACCCGAGTCCGATAATTTTGCGGTGATCGTCGCGGTTTTGGTTCGCGAGCTGGCCGCACGCGCGCGCATCCAGGAGGCGCTTCGCGGTTATGCTGCCGTGCGGACGTGCGATCAGCAAGACGAGTTGCTTGCCCTCGTGACGGAAGGGCTCGTCGGGGTCGCCGTCGTCGATCTGCGCGATCGCACCGGAGCCACGACGCTAGGAATGGTCCGGACCATTCGCGAAGGGTTTCCCAGCGTGCCCGTCGTCGCCTACTGCGCCCTGTCACCGGATTCGTCGCGCGAGATTCTCGCGCTCGCGCGCGCAGGTGTGAACGATCTAATTCTCCGCGGCGTCGATGATGTGGGCGTCGCCCTTCGCTCCGTCATCGCGACGGCGCAGGAGCACTGTGGCGCAAAGCACGTGCTCGAAGGGATTGCTCCGCTCGTGCCGCCCAGCATCGTCCCGTTCCTCCGCTACTGCCTCGAACACGCTCGTCAGGCGGTGACAGTCGCCGATGCAGCCGCGGCGCTCGGCGTGCATCGCAAGACGCTCGTTGATCGGCTGGCAACCGCGCAGCTGCCGACGCCGAGCGCGATGATTGCCTGGTGCCGCCTCACGCTCGCGGCGCAGATGCTCGAGGACCCGGCACGCTCCGTGGAGCAAGTGGCGTTGCTGCTCGACTTCTCGTCCGCGGCGTCGCTCCGCAACATGCTCAAACGCTACACGGGTCTGTCACCGCGCGAAGTGCGGGAAAACGGCGGCCTTCGCTGCGTGCTGTACGCCTTTCGGCAAACGCTCGTCCCACCCGCGCGCAGCGCCGCCGCTTCCTGACGACGCGCCGCGCCAGCGGCATTGGGCTTGATGGTCGTCGATCGTCATGCCGCCACGCGCCAACCACGACCTGCACGGCAACGCACCGGATTCGTCTCCGGTTTCGCTGCTCATCATCGACGCCATCAACGACCTCGAGTTCGATGGCGCCGCTACCATGCTCCCGCGCGCTATCCGGATGGCCAGGTGCATCGCTCGGCTCAAGGCGAAGGCATCCACCCTTCGGATCCCCACCATTTATGTGAACGACAACTTCGGGCGGTGGCGGTCCGACTTTCACCGAATCGTCGCCCATTGTCTCGAGGACGACGTCCGCGGACGTCCGGTGGTCGAACAGCTGGTGCCTGACGAGACCGATTACTTCGTTCTCAAGCCCAAGCATTCCGGGTTTTACAACACGACGCTCGACCTGCTCGTGGACTACCTGGAGACCCAGACCGTGATACTCACCGGCATAGCTACGGATGTGTGTGTGCTGTTCACGGCCGCCGATGCGTACATGCGGGATCTTCGCGTCATCGTCCCCAGCGACTGCGTGACCGCCCTAACGCCGGCCGTCCACCGAGCCGCGCTCGCGCAGATGCGAACCGTGTTGAAGGCGGAAGTCGTCCCGTCGGCGTCGCTCGATCTGGCGCGTCTTGCTCGGTCGCGTCGGCTTTCGCGACGCCAGTCGAGATCGGCGAGCACCGCGAAGCGACGAGGCCAGGGGAGGCCGGGACGCCGGGGCTGACCCTCGACCACAGGCTTGGAGCGCTGACCGGGCGCGACTAGCTTGCGCGGCTGACCCTCGATCCCGCCGTCATGACTTTTTCTTCATTCGGGTTGCATCCCGACCTGCTCCGCGGTGTGAAGGAGCTCGGGTTCACCCGACCCACGCCGATTCAGACGGACGCCATCCCTCCGGCCATCGAGGGACGTGACGTGCTCGCATGCGCAATGACGGGGAGCGGCAAGACCGCGGCGTTCATCCTCCCGATTCTCCAACGTCTTCTCGCGCGGCCGCGGGGGCGTACGCGTGCGCTCGTTATCACACCGACGCGTGAGCTGGCGGCGCAGATCGAGCAGCATCTCTCGGAGCTCGCGGTCCACACACCACTCTCCGGCGCGGCGATCTACGGCGGCGTCGGCATGGGGCCGCAGGAACACGCGTTGCGATCGGGCGTCGACGTCATCATCGCGACGCCGGGCCGGCTCCTCGATCACTTCAAGCACGACTACGCGCGACTCGATGCGCTCGAGATCCTCGTGCTCGATGAAGCGGATCGTATGCTGGACATGGGCTTCCTGCCCGACATCAAGAAGGTGCTCAAGCATCTGCCAGCGAAGCGGCAGACCATGCTCTTTTCGGCGACGATGCCCGCCCCGATCCTGGAGCTCGCGCGCGAGCTGCAGCGCCATCCGGCGACGATCAACCTCGAGCGGAAGGCCGCGCCCGCCGTCGGCATCACCCAGGCGATCTACCCGGTCCGTGAGTCACTCAAGCCGACCTTGTTTCTCGAACTGATCCGGCGTGGTGACCTCAAGGATGTCATCGTCTTCACGCGTACCAAGCATCGCGCGAACCGGCTTGCCGAACTACTGGAGAACGGCGGCGTGTCGGTGGCACGCATCCATGGCAATCGCTCACAGGCGCAGCGCACACTGGCGCTCGACGGGTTCAAGCGCGGGAAGTTCCAGGTCCTGGTGGCCACGGACATCGTCGCGCGCGGGATCGACGTCGAGGAGCTGAGCCATGTCGTGAACTTCGACGTGCCTAACGTGCCGGACGACTACATTCACCGCGTGGGACGCACGGCTCGCGCTGACGCCACCGGAGATGCGTTCACGTTCGTTTCGCCCGAGGAAGAAGGGGACCTGCGCGCGATCGAGCGTGCCGTTGGCCGCACGTTACCCCGCATTACCGTTTCCGGGTTCAACTACGACCAGACGCCGAGCGAGCGGTTCGAGGTGCCAATCGGCGAGCGCATCGCCGCGATCCGCGCGCGACGCGCGGAAGAGCGCAAGCGCGCCAAGGAAAAGGCCGAACGCAAAACAGCTGCCCCGCCGAAACATCCGCGGGTCGACCGTGCGCCTCGCGATCACGCGCGCGCAGAAGGACCGCCCCGTCGGGACTCGCAGCGAGGCCCGTCGCGCCCGGCGTCTCCGCCGACCGCGGGTGCTCGCGAACGCGTGCGTGGCGCGTGGACTCCCGCCAGATCAACGGAGGCGCACAGTCATCCGCGAAGCCACGACGCGGCACGTGGTGGGCGGCCCGGCGCTTCGCCCCCGGGTGAGCGCTCACGCCACGGGCCATCGCCAGCCGCGCAAGGGACGTCCCACGGAACGAGCGGACGCCGGCGGCGCCGCGGGGGGCGTGGTCGGGGCCCTGCGTCCGGGGGGCGGTCGGACGCCTAACGCTTGACCGTACTGCGCGGCGCGGGAAGTGGTCCAGCAGTCGCTACGCTCGCCCGCACCGCATCGGCAAAGGACCGCACAACCTCGGCCGCCGGCAGCTCGGCCTCGATCGTCGCCACGCTCTTGCCGGCCTGCCAGTAATCGGCCGTCTCGTCCCCGCGCGACAAGCCGCGCTTGAGCTGCCAGAGCGACCGCAAGGCGTAACCGGTGCGCATCAGGTGCTTCGTGCGGCGGTTTCTCAGCATTCGTCTTGCCAACCAACCGGCACGCGTCCCGATCCGCCGGATGTACGGCGTCTCGATGACGGACACGGGGATTCCCGTCAGGCGCTCGGTGAGCACGATCGCGCGCTCGTCGGCGTCGAGAATCGCCTGCTTGTAGCGAGGGTGCGCGCGGCATTCCACGGTCGCGATGAAGCGAGTGCCGAGCTGTGCGGCCGCGTACCCCATGCGCAACGCGTCGACGTACTCGCGCGGTGACCCGATGCCGCCGGCACACACGACCGGCAACCCTATGTCTGACAGATCGTCGAAGAGCCTCTCGGCGGAGACTGGACCTGCGTGGCCGCCGGCTCGGTCGTTCACGGCGATGAGCCCCTGGACGCCCGCATCCAGGCCTTTCTGGGCCCACCGCCGCTCCGTCACGTCGTGGTACACGACGCCGCCGACCTGTGCGACGCGGTCCACGACCCAGCGCGGATTCCCCAGCGACGTGACGAAGAAACGGACGCCTTCCTCGAGCGCGATGTCCACCCACGCGACCATGCGCTCGTGGTAGCGGCGGGACGATCGCTCGATCAGTGCATTGAACCCGATCGGACGAGTCGTTAGGCCGCGAATGTACTGGAGGCCGGTGCGGAACTCGTGGCCGTGAACATACGTGAGCGAGATCGGCTGCACGATGCCAATGGCGCCGGCCTCCGAAACGGCGGCGACGAGCTCCGGGTTGCTGCATGGGTACATCGCCCCGCACACGAGCGGCACCTCGACCCTCGCGTCGCGGGTGAACGGCGTCGCCAACGCGTCATCGCGAGTCGCGACGGCCGTTGCGCTCATGACGGCGATGGGCCGATGAGCCATCGCACGGTCGCTCTCGCAACCTCGTCTCCAGCCCCGTCGCGGATCGTTGCCTGGATCTGGACCTCGCGCGACTCGGTGATTGGCGGGAGATCGACGGTCGATTCCGCGACGAGCGTTCCGCGCGCTTTCTTGAGATAGTTGATCGAGAGACCGACGACGATCGCTCGCAGAGTTGGCGGGAGCTCTGTCAGCATGGCGAGCCCACTCGCGACTTCCGCGAGGTTCACGAGCGCGACCGCGTGGATCGACTTCAGGTGATTCCGGACGACCCGCCGGTCCCGCATCTCGGCGCGCACATAGCCCGGGCGCAGCTCCACGATGCGCGCGCCGATCGTCCCGGTGTAGGGGACGGTGCGTCCGAGGATGAAGCTGAACAGCCAGCGCCCGCCGGGCCACGGGCTCAGCGTGCGCCACAACGAGAGGAGTCGGGCACCAGGCGAAGCGGACATGCCTCTCAATCTAGGCTAGAGATGACGAAGAAAGGCCTCGGGGTCATTCAGGAAGTCTCTCGTCAGGCGGACGTGCTCGAGATGCTCGAACTCCACTCGTTTCGGCGGCTGCTCGTCGAACGTGTAGATCGTCGCGTTCGGGAATGCGAGGAGGATCGGTGAATGCGTCGCGATGATGAACTGCGCCTCGTCGTTCAACATGTCCTTGAGCATGGCGATGAGCCCGAGCTGACTCTGGGGCGACAGCGGCGCCTCCGGCTCATCGAGGAGATATAGACCACCAGGCACGAACCTCGATCGGAAGAGCTTGAGGAAGCTCTCACCATGCGAGTTGGCGTCGAGGTTCACGCCGTAGCGCCGCTCGAGATCGGCCAACGATCCGGCTGCTGGCAGTCTCGCCAGCCCGCGAGCCCACGCCGACCGGTTCGCATACTCCACGTCGATCTCCGCCAACCGCGTTTGCATCTCGGCGCGCAGCCGGGCGAGATACTTCGTGAAGCCGAAGAAGTCTTCGGCGCGCAGGAAGAACCCCTTGTGTGTTCGCCGCGTCCACACGAGGCGAAAGTGCTTGGCGAGCGCGCGTTGGGCGGCCAGCGTTTCGTCGTCGCGCACGGCCTCGCTCCCGACCGCCGGCACTCCCACCGCGGCCGCGATGGCCTCGAGCAGCGTGGACTTTCCGGATCCGTTCTCGCCGACGAAAAACGTGACGGCCGTTGGAAACTCAAGAGACTCGAGTGCTCGCACCACGGGTACCGAGAACGGAAACCCGCGTGAGCCGTCTCGAAGCGATGCCTTGGGTGCGATCGAGCGAAGAAACGGCATGCGAGCGTATTCCGGCGGCGATGCGTAATTGTCGGAGACTAACAGAACGGCGACGGACCGGAGCGGATTCGCCAACCCGGATGCACAGCCTACATTCCGGCACCGCCAGATGACTCACCCGAGCGTGGAGCAATCGTGAAGCAAACATCGACCCGTTCACTTTCGACCGCAATCGCGATTCTGACCGTGGCGCTCCCGCTTCCACTCGCGGCGCAGGCGCGATCGGCATCGACGGTACAGCCCGCGAGCGGCGCGAAGCGCGCGTTTACGCCGGCGGACTGGTACAGGGTCACGACCTTGAGTGCGCCGGCCGTCTCGCCCGATGGGAAGCTCGTTGCCTTCACGGTTACGACGATTCGTGAAAGCGAGAACAAGCGGCACAACGAAGTGTGGGTCGTGCCGGTCGCCGGCGGCGAAGCGACGCGATATACATCGCCCAGCACAGAGAGCTCGAACCCGCGGTTTTCGCCCGACGGGAAGTATCTCCTCTTCAACTCCACCCGGCCCGGCTCGAAGGCGCGCACGTGGGGGCTCCGGATGGACCAGCCCGGCGGTGAAGCGGCGGAGATGAACGACTACCCGAACGGGTCGCTGCCGCACGACAAGAGCTTCGCCGTGTGGAGTGAGCCGGTGACCCCGGATTCGAGCGCTGATTCGACGCGACGGCGTGATCCGTACTCGGCCATGCAGCCGATGGCCCGCCCACCCTACGGCGCCATCACGCAGCCGCTCGATCCCAAACGGTTCGACGGCCGCCACATCTACGACATGCGCTACAAGGCCAACGGTCAGGGCTACCTCCCAGGACTGCGTGAGGCGCGCGTCTGGCGGCCGACGCAGATCTGGGTGCAGAAGCTCGACGGGTCGAAGAAACGCCAGCTCGATTCGACGTCGTACTCGCGTCGCGGAGCAAGCGTGTCGCCCGACGGCAAGTGGATCGCGTTCATCGCCGATCCGGCGCTACGTCCGGATTCGGTCGCCGAGGCCGAGCGGGATTCCCTCGCCCGGCTGCCGTACGACGCGAAGCGGGACGAAGCACCGCGCAACGAGGCGGACATCTTCGTGGTGCCGATCACGGGCGGGCAGCCGCGTCGCGTGACGACCTTCGTCGGCAACGAGGGCGACCTCGCCTGGTCACCCGACGGGAAACGGATCTCGTTCGTGTCAGCGCCGTCGCGCGTTGCGTCCAGTCGCATCTACGCCGTCGACGTCGCCGGCGGCGAGCCGGTGAACTTGTTAGGCACCTTTCAGTACGAACCGGAGACGTACGAGTGGCTCCCCTCGGGCGACATCTCGTTCTCGGCGTCGGTCGGCGGCCGCTCGGCCCTGTTCCGCCTCGACCGGCGGACGAGGCAGGTGAAGGAGTTGATCGGCGGCCGCCGCCGGCTGAACGGCTTCGCCTACGATGCGCCGACGAAGATGGTGACGTACGTGTCCACGAGCGTGGATGCACCTACGGAGCTGTACGTGGCCAACGCCGACGGGACAGCTGAGCGCAAGCTCACGTCGTTCAACGAAAAGCTGAACAGCGAGATCGCGTGGTCCACGGCCGAGCGGTTCACGTATCCGTCGGTCGGCGGGTTGGAGATCGAAGGGTGGCTCATGAAGCCGGCCGGCTACGAGGCGGGTAAGAAGTATCCGCTCGTGCTCTACATTCACGGTGGCCCCCACTCGCAGTACAACGAGGGCTGGTTCGATGAATTCCAGAGCCTCGCCGGCGCCGGCGTCTGGGTGCTGTACACGAACCCGCGCGGGTCGAGTGGCTATGGCGGCGACTTCACGTATTCCACACGCGGCCGCTGGGGCGCCGAGGATTACGAGGACCTGATGAAGGCCGTGGACATCGCGGCGCGGCACGCTGACGTCGACTCCACCAAGCTCGGTGTGACGGGCGGCTCGTACGGTGGATTCATGACCGCGTGGATCACAACGAAGACGAATCGGTTCAAAGCGGCCGAGGCCGATCGGATGATCAGCGAATGGACGTACTGGTACGGCGCGTCCGACGCGCAGGGCCTCACGGAGTTCGAGTTCTACGGCAAGCCGTGGGACAACTTTGCCATGTACGACTCGCTCTCGCCCATCCGTCACGTCACGAAGGTTCGCACGCCGACGCTGATCGTGCAGAGCGAGGAAGACTTCCGCACGCCAATCGGCAACGCCGACCTGTGGTTCATGGCGCTCAAGAAGCAGGGCGTGCCGGTGGAGCTCGTTAGGTACCCGCGGTCGACGCACGACCTGTCACGCACCGGCGAGCCGTGGCTCCTGGTCGATCGGCTGGCGCGTATCCGCCAGTGGTTCGGCTATTGGCTGAAGGACGAGAAGCGCCAGACGGCGTCGACGTCGGATCGTTAGAGGCAGGCGGCTGGCGCCTGCCGCCAGCCGCCTGGCGCCTCAGGTTCGCGGCTGCCCCTGGTACACCACGCACATCGGCCCCGTGATCTCGTCGTTCAGATCGATGTTCACGTTGCCGTCCTTGATGAGGTGCTGCAGCAGCGTGAGCACGTTGCGGCCGAACATCTGGCTCGCGTGCGTTGGCACCGAGCTCGCAATGTCCACCGCGCCGAACACCAGCACGCCGTTGGCATCGACGATCTCGCCCGGCTTCGTGATCGCGCAGTTCCCGCCCGTTTCCGCTGCGAGGTCGACGATGACCGTTCCCGGGCGCATGTCTGCGACCATCGCCTCGGTGATGAGTTTCGGCGCAGGGCGCCCGGGGATCTGGGCCGTCGTGACGACGAGATCGACCTGCTTGAGGTGATCGTGCAGCAGCGCGGCGGTCCGCTTTTGCTGTTCCGCCGATTGCTCACGCGCGTAACCACCTTTGTCCTCGGCGTCGCCGGAGATGCCTTCAGCGGCGACGAACGTAGCGCCAAGGCTCTGCACCTGCTCGCGCACGGCCGGTCGGACGTCGAACGCGGAAACGATCGCACCGAGGCGACGCGCAGTCGCGATCGCCTGAAGTCCCGCGACACCAGCGCCGAGTATGAACGCCTTGGCCGGCGCGATGTTGCCCGCGGCGGTCGTGAGCATTGGCAGGAACTTCGGCATCATCGATGCGCCAATCAACACCGCCTTATAGCCAGCGACGGTGCTCTGCGACGACAGCACGTCCATCGACTGCGCTCGCGTTATGCGCGGCACGCGTTCGAGGCTCAGCGCCGTGACGGAGCGTTCCGCGAGGGCGGGGAGGACATCGGCCGCAGCGGCGGGCTGAAACAGGCTCACCAGCACGGCGCCCGATTTGAATGCGCGCGCCTGCTCGGCGGACGGTCGTTGGACCTTCACGACCACGTCGCTGTCGGCGAGCGTCTCGGCCGGCGATCCGCCGATCGTGGCGCCGGCGGCCACATAGGCACTGTCGGGAAAGGACGCGGCGCTGCCGGCGTTGCGCTCCACGACGACTCGCGCGCCGCTCTTTACCAGGCGACCAACGCTGTCGGGAGCAAGCGCGACTCGCCGCTCGCGGGGCGCGGTCTCCTTGGCAACTCCAATCTGCATTCGGGCTTTGGTTCGGGTTGCGGAGCCAAGGGTAACGAGGGAAGCGGGAAGCGGGAAGCGGCGCGCCGGAGGCGCGGCCGCTGGGAACCGGGAACGGGGAACCGGGAACCGGGAAACCGTGACCATACTACCGGGAGAATCGCGATCCCTCGCCTGTGGGCTCGGGATGACAACCAGGCGGTAATAGCAGCAGCTCGCAGCACGCGGCAGTAGCGCGCAGCCGTCGGCTACCAGCAAGCAGCTGCAAGCAGCGAGCAGCTAACGGTACCCCACCGCCTGCATGCCGAATAATTCGCTGTATAATCCGCCAGCACCGACCAGCTCTTCGTGCGTTCCCTGTTCGACTACCTCTCCCCCCTTCAGCACGACGATCCGATCCGCCATGCGCACGGTTGAGAACCGGTGCGAAATGAGGATGCCCATGCGGCCCGCCATGAGCTCCGAGAACCGTGTGAAGACCTCGTACTCCGCGCGAGCGTCGAGCGCGGCGGTGGGTTCGTCGAGAATGAGCACCTGCGCGTCGCGCATGTATGCGCGAGCCAGCGCGACCTTTTGCCATTCGCCACCCGATAGATCGACGCCTTCCTCGAAGCGACGGCCGAGCATCTGCCGATAACCCGCCGGCAGCCGCGGCAACAGCGACGAGGCGAGCGATTGGTCGGCGGCGTGGACGAGCGATTCTGGTGCCGCGGCGCCCGCGCCGTTGTCGAGGTAGCCTCGTACCGATTCGATCTCGCCGACGCCGACGTTCTCGTCGAACCGCATATCGTATCGCACGAAATCCTGGAAGATCACGCCGATCTCACGACGAAGCGACGCGAGGTCGTACTCGCGGAGGTCGAAGCCATCGAGCAGGATGCGGCCCTCGGTCGGATCGTAGAGTCGCGCGAGCAACTTAGTGAGCGTCGTCTTTCCCGCACCGTTCTCGCCGACCAGCGCGATCCGTTCGCCGGGACCGAGCGTAAAGCTCACGTGCCTCACGGCCCACCGTTCGCTGCCCGGATACTTGAAGCCGACGTTCTCGAACACGAACCCGCGTCGGATCGGACGCGGCACCAGGGGCGCGCCCGGCGGTGAGCTGATCGTGGGCTTCATCTCGAAGAACACGAACAGGTCGCGGAGATAGAGTCCCTGCTCGTAAATCGCGCTCGCGCCGAGTAGGAGGCGCTGGATGAGATCGCGTCCGCGCGAGAACGACGCGGCCAGAAAGGTCAGGGAGCCGAGCGTGATGCTTCCGGCAATCGCCCGCGCGATGATGACGATGTAGGCCGCGTAATAACCCAGCGTCCCGATGAACGACAGCGCCGAGCTGACGACTGCCTTCCGCGTCGCGAGCTTGCGGTTCTCCGCGTACCATCGCTCGGAGAGCACGCGGTAGCGCTCCGTGAGCCAGCCCGCGAGCCCGAAGAGCTGGACTTCCTTGGCCGTGTCGTCGCTCGCGCCGACCCAGCGCAGGTAGTCGAGCTGCCGGCGCTCGGGCGTCCAGCGAAAGAGCAGGGAATACTCCATCGCCGCGAAGCGCGTTTCGCCGAGGAAGCTTGGCACGATCGCGATCACGAGCAGCACCATGAGCCACGGGCTGAACGCGAGCAGCGCCGCGCTCAACGTCACGAGCGTCAGCGCGTCCTGCGCGAGGCCGAGCAGCTGCGCGATGAGGCCAATGCGACCGACAGTCTGTCGGCGCGCGCGCTCGAGATGATCGTAGAACTCGGGATCCTCGAACTGCGCGAGGTCCAGCGTGGCGGCGTGCTGCATGAGACGCACGCTGATGCGGTTGCTGAAGAGGTCACCCAGCAGACTCTCGACGAGGCTCGACGCGCGAGCGAGGAGCTCTCCGATCACGACGATGCCGAGTTCGATCCCTATGAGGGTCGCGACCGAACGCCACGTTCCGCCGTTGCGCTGGGCCGCGACCACGCCGTCGATGATGAGCTTTCCGATCCACAGCGTGACGATCGGCACGAAAGCGCGGACGAGACGGAGCGCCGCCATCGCAACGGTGAAACCCCGATGCGTTTCCCACACCAGTGCGAGAAGCCGCGGGACGTAGCGAAGCGCATCCATGCGCTCGCGGAACGACGGGTTCTCGCCCGGTTTGCCGGGCTGCTCCGATCTGCGACTGCGCCGTCCGCCGGGCGACGCGAAGACGACGAAGGTTGACCCCATACCGAACCCTAACGCCCGCGCGCCGGGCGGCCGAATCGGTAAATCGGCCGATGATTGTCATCCCTCGCCTATCGGCTCGGGATGACAACTCGCTCTACCGGGACGAGCGCGATCCCTGCGCTCGGGATGACAGCGCTACTTGGTCAGATACTTCTCCGGAATCGGGTTGTCGGGCCGCTCGGCATCCCAGAAGACCGTCACGATCCACCACCGCGTGCCGTCGTTCACGAGCTGAATGCTGTTGATGCCGCGGGCGAACGGCTTCGCATCTTCCTTGGTGCGTCGCGATTCATACGTGCTGAACGCGTGCATGATGTTTCCGAATGAATCCGTCTTGCGGCTGATCTCGCGTTCGAAGAAGCCATTCTTTTCGAGGTTCGAGCCAGCCCGCCCGATGTAGCCTTCGACGTCGAGCACCCGCGGAACGACCTTCCCTTGCTGTGACGCTGTGGTCGGGATGAGCCGTGCGCCGGGGATGAACAGCGAGCGCATCCGATCCCAGTTGCGCTTTTGACCGGCGGGACCGGAAATCACGTCGTAGAGCGCCGCGATGATCGCGTCGGGCGAGCCGACGTCGGCTGGTTTGGCCGCTGGCTGGTTCGTCGCGGCGGGTGCGCCCGCTTGCGCGACGAGTCGAGTCGTCGGAACCGCGATGAGCGCCAGCGTCAGAGCCGTGAACGCATGTCGTGCGAGCCGGTGCATAGGTGACTACCCCGCTGAGGTGAATGAGCGAGAGACTACGGATCCGCAAAGATGCGCGAGGAACGGCTCGTGGCTACCCCGACCGCGCGGCCTTGCGCTTCGCCCGCCTGCTTCGCTGCTTACGTTCTTTCCTCCACCGCGCCGCCCATGCCCGCATTGTCGTCCGTTCTTGCTGCCACCATTCCGGCGCCTAACGAGCCGGTTCGCGTCGTCGAATTCGCGCGCCCGCCGCTGGAACCGGGCGCGGCGCTGCTTCACGTCCTGTTTTCGGAAGTGTGCGGCACGGATGTGCATCTCCATCACGGAAAGCTGGCGGGCGTCCCATACCCGCTCATTCCCGGCCACGTGTCCGTCGGAGTGATCGAAGAGCTGCGCGGACCGGTTGCCGATGTGGAAGGCACTCCGTTCCGCGAGGGCGACGTCGTCACGTTCCTCGATGTGCACGAGACGTGTGGCGCGTGCTATCACTGCCTGGTGACGAAACAGAGCACGCGATGCCCCCATCGCAAGGTCTACGGGATCACGTACGGCGTGAAAGACGGGCTGCTCGGCGGTTGGTCTCAGGCGCTGTACGCCCGCCCGGGGGTCAAGCTCATTCATCTCCCGAAGCAGCTCGACCCGGAGACGTTCATTGGCGGAGGCTGCGGCCTCGTGACGTCGCTCCACGCGGTGGATCTCGCGGAAATCCGGCTCGGACAATCCGTCGCGGTGCTGGGGGCCGGGCCGGTGGGACAGTCGGCTGTCGCGCTGTCGGCGCTTTCGGGGGCAGCGCAGGTCATCGCGGTTGGGGATCCGGCGAGCCGGCTCGAGTTCGCGGGGCGCATGGGCGCGACGGCGACGTTCGGTCTGGACGTCCCCGCCGCGGAACGAACCGACGCGATCCGCCGCCTAACGCGCGGTCACGGCGTCGACGTCGTGATCGAAGCGTCGGGGAGCCCGGCCGCGGTGAGCCAGGCGCTGGACCTCGTGCGCGATGGCGGACGGGTGGTGATCTGCGGTCATTACACCGACAACGGGCCGGTGGAGATTCATCCGCACTGGCAGGTGAACCGCAAGCACGTCGAAGTCCGCGGGTGCTGGGGATGCGATTACTCGCATTTCCACCGGGCGGTGGCGCTAGCGGGTCGCTTTGGTGATCGCGTACCGTGGCGCGAGATGATCGGCGGGCGGTACGCTCTGGCCGACGCCGGTAGGGCCTTGGCAGCGGTCGAACAGCGAACCGTGACGAAAGCGGTCATCGTGCCTAACGCCTAGCGTAACGCGCCGACGCGCGTGCACCGGTGACCACTCGGTCGGCTGGTGCCGGGCACCAAGGTCCAATTGCGCTGGTCGCCCGTCCCGTCCGATCGTCGATCGATGTGGTGGAGCCTGACAGCCATGGGTGGCCAAGCGAGCGCGGCCTCGACCGAGCCGAACGTCGTGCACATTGACTTCCCGTACCATTACCGCGTCGACGGCCTCGAGCGAACGGGGAGGGTCAGCTGCGACGTTGACGAACGTGAGTTGGTCGGAAAGCCTTCTACTTCACTCGATTCCCGGATCGTCCGATGAAACACATGCACCGACTTCAGGCAGTGGTCGCGGCCAGCGCCGCCGTGGTGTTCTCGGCCTGCGCCTCGAAAAGCGGGAAGGTAACGACGGCCGAGTCGGCGGGCTCGGTGGCGAGCGGTGCCGCGAGCTCGGCCAGTTCCGCTCTCTCCGGCGCGCTCGGGCCGGCGTCGGCAATGATTGGCGGTCTGACGAAATCGATCCCCGGCCTGTCACAGGCGCAGGCGATCCTCGGGGCCGGTTCCATATTCGGACTCGCGAAGGCGAAAATGCCCGGTGACCAGTTCTCGCAGCTCGCGAGCGCGGTACCCGGGACGCAAGCCCTCGTGGACGAGGCGACCAAGGCCGGGTTGCCCGCCGCGGAACAGCTCACAGGGCTGGCGAGCCTAACGCCGATGCTCTCGAAGGCCGGCATCAATTCCAGCATGGTGAGCCAGCTCGTGCCAGCACTCGGAAAAGCCGTGAGCGCGGGCGGGGGGCAGGGCCTCGCCGACGCCTTCCTCGCCGCGGTGAAATGAGCGCTGGGCTCAGGCCGTCGCTTCGATGGCCTCGCCCAGCTTTTTCTTCTGCTGATACCCCATCGCCCTGAGCCGGGCGACGCGGATCGCCATTGGGGGATGGGTCCCAAACCAGTCGGCGACCCTCCCCTCACGGAGCGACGATCGCCTGCCTAACGGGTCAGCGATGCAGAGGTGGGCACTGCCGCGCTTGATCGACGCAGTCGGCGCCTCGGCATGCTCGATTTTCTCCAGTGCGCTCGCGAGCGCCAGCGGATTCCGCGTGAACTGCGCACTCATCGCGTCGGCCAGAAATTCCCGCCCGCGGCTCACGCCGAGGGCGAGCATCCGTGTCACCAGCGGGGCGATGAGCCAGCTGAGGAGCCAAAGCACCAGCAGCACCATGACAAGCGGCCCTAGGTCCTTGTCTCGCTTCCCGCGCGAAGATCCGCCAGCCACAGCGCCGAACCTCACGCCTCCGCGGAGCATTCGCCCCATGCCATCCGACATGAGCGCGACGGCCCCGACGAGCGCTGCCAGCAGCGTCATGAGGCGCACATCGAGGTTCTTCACGTGACCCAGCTCGTGCGCGATTACCGCCTGTAACTCGTCCCGGCTGCAGGTCAGCAACAATCCCTCGGTGACGGCGACGTGGGCGTGCTCGGCGTCGAGCCCGGTGGCGAACGCATTGGGGTCGGCATCGGCGATGAGCCAGATGCGCGGTCGCGGAAGGCCGGCGGCGATCGCCATCTCCTCCACCACGTTCACGAGCCGGGTTTCCATCTCGCCGCTCGGCGTCTCGATCTCGCGGGCTCCGGCCGACCAGAGCACGTTCTTCGGCCCCGTCTTCCACGCATACGCGGCGATCAATGCACCGACGGCAGTGAGGGCAATGCCGAACCACGGCACGTCATGCCGGTAGGCGTTAGGCGGCGCGCCACGCGTCAATTCCCAGAGGATCCAGTCCCCACCAAAGCCGAGCCACGCGAAGAACACGACGAACACGATGACGAGCCACCGCGTGCGGCGTCTGTTCGCTTCCTGTTGCTCGAAGAGGTTGGAGGTCTCGAAGTCGGCCATGGAGACTGGGGACTAGGGACTGGGGACTCGGCCGGGAACCTTCTGCCGACGAGCGAGCGTCCGCGCGAGTAATAGCCTCCCCGCCGAGTCCCCTGTCCCCGGTCCCGATGTCCCTATGTCGTCGTCCTCGGCGGATTCCCGAACGAAAGATCGACGTTAGGCACCGCGCGCTCGGCCACGTCGGTGATCTCCCAGAGCTCTGCCGGCGAGGCGCTGGCCATGCCGGCGACGAGGTTCGTCGGGAACTGCTGCTGCTTCGTGTTGTACTGGGTCGCGGTGTCGTTGTAGAGCTGCCGCGCGAACGCGATCTTGTTCTCCGTCGACGTCAACTCCTCCTGCAGCTGGGAGACGTTGCCCGTTGCCTTGAGGTCGGGATAGGACTCCACCACCGCGAGCAGGCGGCTCAGCGCTCCCGTGAGCTGCGATTCCGCCGCCGCGGTCTGCGCCACCGACACGCCCGGAGCCTGCTGGACCTGGATCGCCTTGTTCCGCGCCGACACGACCGCCTCGAGCGTCTCGCGCTCGAACTGCATCGCCCCCTTCACCGTGTTGACGAGGTTCGGTATCAGGTCATGGCGCCGCTTTAGCTGTACATCGATCTGCTTCCACGCGTTCGCGACCTGGTTTTTCAGGCCGATCAGCTTGTTGTACGCACCAATGAGCCAGAAGACGAGCAGCGCGAGAACGACGAGCAGCACAATGAAGCCCATTGACCCCCCCGTTTCAGGTCGAGCGACGGCGAGCGGATACCCAGTCCATGAGCCACGTGATCGGGATCAGGAACAACGGGGTGAGCATATGGCCAAGCAGAAGGTTGACCCAAGTCAGCGCGAGGTAGAACGCGCCTAATCCCAGGCCGGCGATCAGCGTACCGAGCGGTCCGTGTGTTTCCAAGAGAGGCCTCGCAAATCGTGGCGTGAGTCGGTGGCAACCACCGGTCCGGGCGAAAACTGCTATGCTCACGGGTTACCTTCAAGACGTCTGAAGCCGGCTTCAGGTCGCCTTTTACTACGATGCCAGTGACCGCAGCCCCCGAGGTCGACGTGGTCGATCGTGCGGCTCGCGCTTTCGTTGACGCGAGCCGCCATGCGAACGCGCCCATCGTGCTCGCCGTCTCGGGCGGGTGTGATTCGATGGTCCTCATGTACGCCGTAGCGCGGGCCTGCCAGCAGGCGGACGGCCGGACCGGGCACACCACGGCCCGAGTGCTGACGTTCGACCACGGCACCGGGCCGGCGGCATCCGCGGCAGCTGGCCTCGTTGAACGCGAAGCCGCTGCTCTCGGACTCGACGTGCAGGTCGGCCGCGAATCGCTGGCATCGGCCAGCGAAGCCGAATGGAGGGCTGCCCGATGGCGCTTCTTTCGTGAGAGCGCGCCGGGTGCGAAGGTCGCCACGGCGCACACCCGTGACGATCAGTTGGAGACGGTCGTGATGCGCGCCATGCGCGGCGCCGGCGCCCGGGGGCTTGCGGGTCTCGCGTGCGAACCGGCCCATGTCACTCGCCCGTTTCTCGCACTCGCACGCGCGTCCCTCAGGACGTATGGCAACGCTCGCTCGGTTCCGTTTGTCGAAGATCCGTCGAACACATCACGGCGGTACCTCAGAAACCGGGTGCGCCTCGATCTGTTGCCAGCGATCGGTCGGGTCCGTCCTCGGTTTGCGGCCGAGATGCTCGCCGTGGCCGAGCTGGCGGCGGCATGGCGTGCGGATGTCGATGCGTTCGCGCGCGAGCTGGTGTCCAAGGGTGCCGATGACGGCATCATTCGCGTTGCCAGGGGTGATCTGGCAACGTACGATTCAGCAACGCTCTGCGTTCTCTGGCCGGCGATCGCGGCGCGTGCTTCCGTCACCCTCGATCGTCGCGGAACTCTACGTCTGGCACAGTTTACCAGTTCGGGCGCCCCGGGGGCTCGGATCCAGTTGTCGGGGGGCGTCGAGGTTTTTCGGCATCGCGACTTCTTTGTCGTCCGTCGCTCGTCACCGCCGCGGCCTGCCGGGCCAGTGGCGCTGGATGGGGTGGTCCGGTTCGGTGATTGGCGCTTCCGCCCAGTCGCGACGCTCGATGGTCGCGAGTCGAGTGAGGACCTATGGGTTTCCGATCTACCCACCGACCGGAGTCTGTCGGTCCGGGCTTGGCGTCCCGCCGACCGAATGCGACCGCGAGTGTGTGGGGCGGCACGTCGTGTGAAACGCTTCTTTGGTGACGCTCGAATTCCTGGATCCAGCCGCGTCGGCTGGCCGGTCGTCCTCGCGGACGAAGAGATCGTATGGATTCCTGGTGTCCGCCGCAGCGACGCGGCGTCCGAACGGTCCGGCCGACCGGTAGTCCGATATGCCTGTGAA
>Ga0075424_100001922_pt1 | contig 18618 bp, 17 predicted proteins | sample SoiMethybrSBSTD3_FD_75301 | JGI IMG/M metagenome (GOLD analysis project Ga0075424, IMG submission 75301) | Bulk soil microbial communities from a Populus tree surrounding site in Tennessee, USA - Soil MetaG P. TD hybrid SBSTD3 | ecosystem: Environmental > Terrestrial > Soil > Tree plantation...
AGCTACGGGCCAGACCTGAGGGACAATTCCCGGCGCGCGGCACGTACGTCGACAAGATCCTCAAGGGCGCGAAGCCGGGCGACCTGCCGTTCGAGCAGCCCACGCGGTATTCCCTGGTGATCAATCTCAAGACCGCCAAGGCTCTCGGCCTCACCGTCCCACCCGCGCTCCTGCGTCAAGCGGAAGAAGTGATCCAGTAGAAGCCTGATCGACGATTCAGCTAGAAGACGAAGACCCCCTTCCCCGTGGTCTGGGTGTCGAAGAGCTTGTAGGCGCTCTCCGCTTCGTCCAGCTTGAACCGGTGCGTCAGGAGCTTCTTGAGCGGCACCTTCTTGTCGACGATGAAGCGGGCGCACTCGGCCTGGCCCATGGCGCTGAAGGTCCACGAGGCGTGGATGGTCAGCTGGCGCCGCAGCATGTGCTGGCTGATGTCGAAGGCGGTGGGGCCGCCGCCTTCCCCCACGAGGGCCACGCGTCCCCACGTGCCCGCGCTCCGCACCGCGGCCACGCGCGCCTCGGGCACGCCCGTGCAGTCCATGGTGGTCTCGGCGCCCTCGCCGTGGGTGAGATCGTGGATGGCCTTCACGGGATCGGTGGCCTTGGAATTGACCACCTCGTCGGCCCCGAACTCCTTGGCGAGATCGAGCCGCTCCTTCGAGACGTCCACCGCGATCACGCGGGCGCCCATGGCATGCCCCAGCATGGTGGCGGAGAGCCCCACCGGACCCTGGCCGAAGACGGCCAGGGTGTCACGGCCCGAGACGTCGATGCGCTTGAGGGCGCCGTGGGCGGTGCCGGTGCCGCACGAGATGGCCGCGCCTTCCTCGAAGGAGAGCTCGTCGGGCAGGGGGACCATGGTGAAGGCCGGCGCCTTCATGTAGGGCGCGTGCGCGCCGTGGCCCGTCATCCCGTACACGGTGATGCCGTGACGGCAGAGCTGCGACCAGCCCACACGGCAGTGCTTGCACTTCCCGCAGCCCTTGTAGTGGTGGTTCATCACGCGCGTGCCGACGGGCGCGAAGTCCGCGGCCACGCCGGGCCCCAACGCCTCGACCACTCCGCAAGGCTCGTGCCCCGCGATGACGGGCCCGCTGCCCCCCAGGCCCAGGGAGGCCGCGGCGTTGCCGGCGGCGCGGTAGGGATGCAGATCGCTCCCGCACATGCCCGAGGCCTTGATGGCGATGACGATCTCGCCGGGGCCCGGCGTGGGATCGGGAAATTCCTGGATCTCGAGCTTCCGTTCTCCGAGAAAGACGACGCCACGCATGTGATGGGCCCTCCTGTGGGTTTCGTGGATGCCGACCGCCGTAGACTACCACCGGCCGTCGTGCTCCCGCGCGGTAGCGGGCGCGGTTGACTCCGACGGCGGCCCTCCACAGAATACGCCGCGGAGAGCGCGATGGAGAGCGTGGTCAGAGGCGTGCTGTGGATCCACGTCCTCGCGGGCAGCGTCGCCCTCGTGGTCGCGCCGGTGGCCCTCCTGACCGCCAAGGGCGGGCCGACCCACCGGCGCTGGGGTAAGGTGTACTTCTGGGCGATGGCCATAGTCGCCGCCACCGCACTCCTGGTCGGCTACTGGCGCTCCATCCTCTTCCTGGAGCTGGTCGCGGTCTTCAGCTTCTACGCGGCGCTGTCCGGCTATCGCGTCCTCTTCCGCAAGCGCCCCGATCTCGGCCAGCGCGCAGGTCCTCTCGACTGGATCGCCGCGGTGGTCACCCTCTCTGCGAGCGCGTCCCTTCTCGTCCTCGGCATCGTCAAGCCCACGCCGCGCTTCCAGGAGCTCTCCACGGTGGCCATCGTCTTCGGCCTCGTTGGTCTCTCCATCTCAGGCCTCGACGTCTGGCGCTTCCTGAGCCCGCCCACCGAGCGCATGGCCTGGTGGTACCGGCACATGGCCAACATGATCGGCTCCTACCTCGCCGCCGTCACCGCCTTCTCCGTAGTCAACTTCACCTTCCTCCCCACCACGGTGCGCTGGCTCTGGCCCACCGTCGTCGGCACTCCCCTCATCGCCCTCTGGATCACCTACTACAAGCTCCGCTTCAACAAGCCCACCCGAGCCACCGACCCCGCCTGAACCAAGCCAGGACCAGCCGATCAGAGGCAGTCACCACGCGCCAAGGGTGAGGGTGGGGCGTGCTCTCCCCAGACCCCTATCTTCTGCGCGCGATCGAAGCCGTCAGGCAAGGTCTCGTGGCGGGCCAGAGTGGCCCGGGGGATTGCGACTCAGGGTGGTCTGGGGAGGGCATGCCCCACCCTCGCCCGCCGAAACAGACGCAGACCTTCCTCGCGCCGGCCCGAAGAGGAGTCGCACGTCCACATCGACGCGCGCAGAGAGGGAAGGGTGGGGCGTGGTCTGCCCAGGCCCGTATCTTCTGCGTGTGGTCGAAGCCGCCAAGCTGATTCTCGTGGCTCGTCAGAGAGCGAACGCGGAATGCGAGTCAGCGTGGTCTGGGCGGGCCACGCCCCACCCTTCCCCCGGGTATCAGGCAGAATCTACTTCGCGCCGCGCTGAAGCAGCTCGAAGATCCGCGCCGAGGTGAGCGGCACGCGCGTGACGCGCACGCCACGATCCCAGAGCGCGTCCTCCACCGCGTTGCCGATCACCGCCGCCGGTGAGACCACGCCACTCTCGCCCACGCCCTTGATCCCGAGCTCGTTGATGGGCGACGGGAAGTCGAGATGGTGGATCTCGAGTGGCGGCATGTCCTCCGCGCGCGGCATCGGGTAGTCCATGAAGGTGCCGGTGAGGAGCTGCCCCGCCTCGTCGAAGATCAGCTCCTCGCCGAGTGCAGTCCCGATGCCCTGGGCGAGCCCGCCGTGGATCTGCCCCTCCACGATCATGGGATTGATCGGCCGGCCGCAGTCATGGGTCGCCACGTAGCGAAGCAGGGTGAGCGCACAGGTCTCCACGTCTACCTCGAGCACGACCGCATGCACGCCGAAGGCCCACGCTACCGTGCCGGGATAATGAAAGGCGCAGGCGTTGAGCCCGGGGCCGCTCGTATCCGCCAGCGCGGGACTTCGCACCGCGGCCTTGGCCACCGCGGCCAGGCTCAGGCTCTTGCTCGGCACGCCGGCCACCATCACGCGGCCCTGCTCGAGGACCACGTCCTCGGGCGCGCACTCGAAGAGGCTCGCCGCGACCAGCCGCGCCTTCTGCGCGGCGGCGCGGGCCGCGCGGGAGACGGCGGGTCCCGTCACCGCGGCCACGCGGCTCGCGATGGTGCCGAGGCCATAGCCGAGGAGCTGGGTGTCGCCGCCGCGGATCACCACCTGCTCGAGGGGCACGGCGAGCGCGTCCGCGCAGATCTGGGCGAGCGTGGTCTCGTGCGCCTGCCCTTGCGAGGAGACGCCGATGTCCACGAACACGGTGCCGTTGGGATCCACGCGCACGTTGGCGCCTTCGTAGGGGCCGATCCCCGTACCCTCGACGTAGGCAGAGACGCCGAGCCCGAGGGGCCGCGCGCTACCCCGGCGCTTCGCCTGTTCCGCACGCCACTCCGCATATCCCAGGCGCTCCAGGGCGAGGTCGAACATCTTCACGTAGTCCCCGGGGTCGTAGGCGATGGCCACGCCGTCGCGGTACGTCAGCCCCGTCCGCCACGGCATCTCCTCCGTGCGCACGAGGTTCTTCCGCCGGAGCTCCGCGGGGTCCATGCCGATCTGCCGCGCGGCGCGGTCGAGGAGGCGGTCGAGGACGAAGTTCGCCTCCGGACGTCCCGCCCCGCGGTAGGCGGCGATGAAGGTCTTGTGGGTGACCACGTTGCGCCCGGTGCCCGCATAGTTCGGCACGCGATAGGGACCGACGAGGTGGTTGATGGTGTTGTAGCTGATGGCCGCCCCGAGGGTAGGGTGCGAGCCGTGATCGCGTGTGAAGTCCGTCTCGAGGGCGACGATGGTGCCGTCCCGCGCGACCCCGAGCCGCGCGCGGTGGCGCTGGTCGCGATCGGCGGCGGCGGCGACGAAATGCTCGTGCCGTGTCTCGATCCACTTGACGGGCCGGCCGAGTCGCCGCGCCACCGCCGCAACCAGGATGTCCTCCGGGTATACGTGGCCCTTCACGCCGAAGCCGCCGCCCACGTCGGGCGCGATGACCCGCACCTGCTCCTCGGCCACGCCGAGCACGGCGGCGATGCCGCTCCGCACGCCGAACGGAACCTGGGTCGAGAGCCACACGGTGAGGAGGCCCGTCGGCGGATCGACCGCGGCGAGCACGCCGCGCGGCTCGATGGGCATGCCCGCCACTCGGGGATAGTAGAGCTGCATCTCCACGGTGACCTCGGCGCGGGCGAAGCCGCCCGCAGCGTCGCCGGTGCGCGAGGCGGAGATGCCCGCCAGATTGTCCGGCCAGTCCTCGTGGACGCGGGGGGCGCCGGCGGCGAGGGCGCGCTCCGCCGACACCGCGGCGGCCAGCGGCTCGTAGTCGACGGCCACGTGCTCGACGGCGTCCGCGGCGGCGTACGCACTCTCCGCCACCACCACGGCCACGCCCTCGCCCACGTGCGTGACGCGCTCGGCGGCGAGCACGGGATGGTGGTAGCGATGGAACTCGGGCGCGGGCACCAGCGGCGGGACGGAGCCCGCACACTCCGGCAGCTCGGCGCGCGTCAGCACCGCGACCACCCCAGGCATACGTCGGGCCGCCGCGCCGTGGATGGCGCGAACGCGAGCGTGCGCGTGGGGACTCCGAACGATGGCCATCCAGAGCATGCCGGGGAGGGTGACGTCGTCGGTGTAGCGGCCGGCGCCGCGCAGCAGACGATCGTCTTCCTTGCGCCGTACGGAGGCGCCGACGAGCGGCCCGCGGGAATCCAGGGGAGGGCTCAGACGCCGGTGGGCTTCAGATGCGCGTCGCGCTGCTTGGCGAGCTCGGGATCGGCGTACGACATGAGGCCGGGTTGGCCCGCGCCCAGCATCACCTGGAGATACGCGCCCTCGATGCCGACGTTCTCGAAGCCGTGGATGACGTCGGCCGGGCAGGAGATGCAGTCCCACTTGCCCAGCACGGTCTCCGCGCGCCCGCCCTTGCCGTCCTCGAGGAAGACCTTGACCTTGCCTTCCAGGATGAAGAACGCCTCCTCCACGGGATGGGTGTGCGCGGCATTGCCCTGCCCCGGGGGAACGTACATGATCGACAGCGTGAAGCGCTCGGCAGGAATAGCGCGGGCGTCACCCTTGCCGGAGGCGCCGGCGCCGATGTAGCGATGCTGGGCGCGGCGGAAGCCCTCGATCCTCGCGTCGGCGAAGGCGTCCCAGTCGGCGACCCGATCGACGAAGCGGGCGACGCGGCGCTGCAGCAGCTCCTGGATGTCCATGGCGTCCTCCGGGAAGCAGGTGGTGGCGATCAGTCGTACCACAGCGACCGGGGAATGTCGACGGGGCGAGGCGCCGCGGAGGCGCGTCAGCGATTCGTGCGGGGACGCGAGCGGAGGTCGCCGGCGGCCGCGCGGTGCATCGAGGACGGCAGCCGGTACACGAGAGCGGCGCGCACGGTGGCGCGGAGCTGGGCCAGCGTGAAGGGCTTGGTGAGGAAGGGTTCGCCGGGCCCCAGGCGCACGCGATACTTCTCGATCGAGGCAGGGCTGTAGGCCGACATGAAGAGGATCTTCACGCTGGGGCGAATCGACCGGAACTCCTCGGCGAGGTCGCGTCCCGTCATGACGGGCATCACGATGTCGGTGATGAGGAGGTGGAGCGGCCCGCTCCGGGTACGCGCGATGCGGGTGGCCTCGAGCGAGTCGCCCGCGCTCAGCACCGTGTAGCCGATCATCCGCAGCATGTCGGCGGCCATGGAGAGCACTTCCGGCTCGTCGTCGACGACGAGGATGGTCTCAGCGGGCTTCGACGATTGCGCGGCCATGGTGCTCCTGTCCTCTCTCGAGATCCGGTACCTGCTAAGTGTAACCATCAGGTTGCCTCTAGGGTAGACGAGACACCCCGGGAATCCCTCACTTCGCGTGCAGCCCAGGGCGCAGGCACGATCTCGGGTGATCACTGACCACTATCAATTATTTCAATGTGTTAGAGTTACTCCATGCGCGGCCTCCTCATCACCCTCGAGGGCGTGGAAGGCTCCGGCAAGTCGACCCACACGCGGCTGCTCGCCGACTGGCTCCGCGTGCGCGGCCGCCGGGTGGTTGCCACGAGCGAGCCGGACGGGACCGGACTCGGCTCCGCCATCCGCACCCTCTTCGAACGCGAGGGGCCGGCGCCCACCGCACTCTCTCAGACCTTCCTCTTCATGGCGGCGCGGCAGCAGCACGTGGCGCAGGTGATTCGTCCCGCCCTCGCCGAGGGCGCCGTTATCATCTCCGATCGCTACGCCGATGCCACCCTCGCCTATCAGGGCTTCGGCGGCGGCATGGACCTCGAGACCATCCGCGATCTCAATGCGCTGGCCACGGGCGGAGTCATGCCCGATCTGACGCTGCTCCTGGACCTCGATCCCGCCGAGGGCATGCGGCGGATCAGCGACCGCGCGCTCGATGCCTTCGAGAAGATGGACCCGGCCTTCCATCGTCGCGTGCGCGAGGGCTATCTGGAGATCGCGCGCGCCGAGAAGAGCCGCTTCGTCGTGCTGGACGCCGTCCAGCCCAAGGACACCCTGCACGCGGCCAGTGTGCGCGCCGTCCAGGATCTCCTCGATCGCCGGGAGGCGCCCCGTGGCGCTTGAGACGATTCGCGATCAGGCGGAGGCGGTCGAGATCCTGCGCCGCGCCATCGACACCGGCCGCGTCGCTCACGCCTACGCCTTCATCGGCCCGCCTGGCGTCGGCCGCCGCACCACGGCGCTCGCCTTCGCCAAGGTGCTGGTGGCGCCATCGGGAGGCGCCAGTGCCGCCCGGGTCGATCGCGGCCTCCACCCGGACGTGCAGGTGATCGGGCCCACCCCACCCGCCAGCAATCCCAAGGGCGTGGCGGCCATCCGCGTGGACAATGTCCGCGAGCTCGAGCGCCGCGCCGCCCTGCGTCCCGCCGAGGCCTCCCACAAGGTCTTCATCGTGGACGAGGCGGAGTCCATGACGGGCGCCGCGCCCCAAGCCTTCCTCAAGACGCTGGAGGAGCCGCCCGCCCGCACCGTGATCATCCTCATCCTGAGCCAGGCGCGCGCGCTGCCCGCCACCGTGCTCTCGCGCTGCCAGATCGTCCGCTTCCGCCCTCGGGCGGCCGAGGGCGTGGCGCTGCTTCCCTCCGGCGCGGGGGAGGAGCGCGAGCGCGCGCTCGGCTGGCTCGCCCAGGCGCAGTCGCGCGGGCCCGAGGCGATACTCCAGATCGGCGAGGCGGTGGGCCGCGACCGCGAGGTGGCCGAGGCCGCCGTGGAGACCTGCTGGCTCTGGTATCGCGACCTGCTCTGCGCCCACGCGGGCGGCGCCGTCGAGCTCGCCGTCTTCGCGGGCAGGGCCGCCACGGGCCGCCGCACCCTCGACGAGATCGTGGCCGGGCTGTCGGCCTGCCGCGAGGCGTGGCTGGCCATTCAAGGTAACGTCTCACCTCGGCTCACCGTCGAGGTGCTGCTGAGCCGCCTCACCAGGGCGGCGTAAGGACACCATGAGCGAGACCATCGAGACGCCCGAGGCGACGCCGTCGGAGCCCGAAGCCAACCTGCCGTACCTGATCGGCGTGCGCGTGCGCGAGCCGCTGCAGGCCGAGGACTACCAGACGGACATGGAGGACCTGCACGTTGGCGACTTCGTCCTCGTCGAGACGGGGCAGGGGACCACGGTAGGCGAGGTGCGCCGGCCCAGGCGGCCGCTCCCAGAGTTCAAGCGCGGCCGCCTCTATCGCAAGGTGATCCGCCGCGCCACCGAGGCGGAGACGGCGGAGTGGCACGAGCGGCGCGAACGCGAGCTGCGTCACGCCGAGACCTGCCGCCGCCGCGCCGGCGGCCGCGGGCTCCGGCTCAAGATCGTGGACGTGGAGATCGATCCGCGCCACCGCCGCGTCACCGTGCTCTTCAGCGCGGAGGAGCGGGTGGACTTCCGCGATCTCGTCCGTGATCTCGCCCACGAGTTCCACGCGCGCATCGAGATGCGGCAGATCGGCGCGCGGGACACCACCAAGCTCATGGACGGCATCGGCCCTTGCGGGCGCCAGCTCTGCTGCTCGTCGTATCTCAAGGGCTTCGATCCCATCTCCGTCAAGATGGCCAAGGCCCAGGACATGCCCCTCACGGACAGCCGGCTCCTCGGCAACTGCGGCCGGCTCAAGTGCTGCCTGCTCTACGAGTTCTCCACCTACGATCAGCTGCGCAAGCACCTGCCCAAGGTGGGCACGGCCTGCCAGGCGGACTGTGGCAGCCAGGGCTGCATGACGGGCAAGGTGCGCTCGCTCCGCGTGCTCAAGCAGACGGTGGTGGTGGGCTTCCAGGACGGGACGGAGGCAGAGGTGCCCCTCACCGCGCTCACCTGGGAAGGCCGCCCCCACGTCAAACCACTCTGAGGAGAGCTTCATGCTGACTCGCGTCCTCGCGCTGCTCTCGCTGCTCGCCCTGGCCTCCGTCCCCGGCGCATCCGCGCAGGAGCAGCCGCGCCCGGGCGCTGTGCTCAAGGCAGGGCTCATCGGCGAGGCGCCGACCCTCGATCTCCACGCCACCACCGCGGTGATCACCCAGCAGATCACCTGGCACATCTACGAGACGCTCTACACCTACGACAAGAACCAGATCCCCATTCCCATGCTCGCGGAAGGCCATACGGTGAGTGACAACGGCCGTCGCTACATCATCACCCTGCGCAAGGGCGTGCGCTTCCACAACGGCAAGGAGATGACCTCGGCCGACGTGGTCGCCTCCCTCCAGCACTGGGCCAAGCTGGGCACCACGCCCAAGGCGATCTGGAAGAACGTGGAGGCGCTCGAGGCGAAGGATCCGTACACCGTCGTCATCTACCTCAAGGAGCCCTCCGGCTCGCTCCTCTTCGCCCTGGGCTCCCCCAACAACGGCGGGGCGATCTATCCCAAGGAAGTGGTGGCGGCGGCAGGAGACGGCCAGGTGAAGGAGTACATCGGCACCGGCCCCTATCGGTTCGTCGAGCACAAGCCCGACCGCCACGTGCGCCTGGCTCGCTTCAAGGACTACTCGGCGCGCTCCGATCCGCCCAACGGCTTCGGCGGCAAACGCACGGCGTACATCGACGAGATCTACTTCATCCCGGTCCCCGAGGCCTCGGTGCGCCTCGCGGGCACGGAGACCGGCGAGTACAACTTCGCCCAGAGCATCCGGCAGGACCAGATCGACCGCGTGAAGAGCCAGCCCAACCTCGAGGCGCAGATCTCCAAGCCGTACGGCTGGATCACCGCGGTGCCGAACCACAAGGAAGGCGTCATGGCCAACAAGAAGATTCGCCAGGCCTTCCTCGCCGTCCTCGACATGGAGCCGATCATGGCCGCGGGCATCGGCAACAAGGCGTTCTACCGCCTCGACGGCGCGCTCTTCTATCCGGAGCAGGCGGCCTGGTATTCCGACGCGGGCCTCGCCTCCTACAACCAGAAGAACAAGGCCAAGGCGCGCCAGCTCCTGAAGGAAGGCGGCTACAACGGCCAGCCCGTGCGCTGGATCACGACCAAGGAGTACGAGTGGATGTACAACACCGCCCTCATGGCCTCCCAGCAGATGGAGGACGTGGGCTTCAAGGTCGATCTCCAGGTGGTGGACTGGGCCACCCTCGTCCAGCGGCGCAACAAGCCCGAGCTGTTCGACGTCTTCTCCACGGGCTTCACCCTGGGGGCCGATCCCGCCATCGCCACGAGCATCCAGTGCAACTGGCCCGGCTGGTGGTGCAACGAGGAGAAGGACAAGCTCCTCGCGGAGATGGCCCGGGAGACCGACGCCAAGAAGCGCAAGGCCCTCATCGACAAGGTGCAGACGATCTTCTACGACGACGTCGGGCGCATCAAGTTTGGGGACTACTTCACCCTCGACGTGACGCGCAAGGAGATCCGGGGCTTCAGGCCGGGGCCGTACCTCTATTTCTGGAACACCTGGATCGCTTCCAAGTAAGGGCTCGATGGCCGAACGCACGTTCTACCTGACCACGCCCATCTACTATGTCAACGCGCGCCCCCATCTCGGGCACGCGGCCAACACCATCATGGCCGACGCCATGTGCCGCTACCGCCGCCTGCGCGGCGACCGCGTGTACCTGCTGACGGGCACCGACGAGCACGGCGACAACATCGCGCAGACCGCGGCCAAGGCTGGCGTGTCGCCCCAGGCCTACGCGGACGAGATCTCCGCCGCCTTCCGGGAGACCTGGCGCCGACTCGGCATCACCAACGACGACTTCATCCGCACCACGGAGCCTCGCCACAAGAAGGTGGTGCAGGAGATCCTCCAGAAACTCTACGACGCGGGCGAGATCTACTTCGGCGAGTACGGGGGCTGGTACTGCTACGGCTGCGAGCGCTTCTACACCGAGAAGGAAATCGTGGACGGCAAGTGCCCGGACCATCAGCGGCCGCTGTCCTTCATCAAGGAGAAGAACTACTTCTTCAAGATGTCGAAGTACCAGGAGTGGCTGATCAAGCACCTCGAGGCCAATCCCGGATTCATCCAGCCCGAGCGCTACCGCAACGAGGTGCTGGGCTTCCTGCGCGAGCCCCTCCAGGACCTCTCCATCAGCCGGCCCAAGGCGCGGCTCCAGTGGGGCATTCCGCTCCCCTTCGACGACGAGTATGTGACCTACGTGTGGTTCGACGCCCTCATCAACTACGTGTCCGCCCTCGGCTATCCCGACGGCGCGCTCTACAAAGAACTGTGGGCGGCCGGGCATGCCGAGCACCTGATCGGCAAGGACATCCTGAAGCCGCACGGAGTCTACTGGCCGACCATGCTCCACGCCGCGGGCATCCCCCTCTACCGACGCCTCAACGTGCACGGCTACTGGACCATCGGCGGCGGCAAGATGTCCAAGTCCATCGGCAACGTGGTGGAGGCCTTCCAGCTCACCGACAAGTACGGCCACGACGCCTTCCGCTACTTCCTCCTGCGCGAGATGACCTTCGGCCTCGACGCGAGCTTCAGCGAAGAGGCCTTCGTGGGCCGCCTCAACGCCGACCTCGCCAACGACCTGGGCAACCTGGTGAGCCGCGCCACCACCATGATCGTGAACTTCGGTGGCGGCCGCGCGCCCCAGCCGGGGGAGGCCACGGCCGAGGACACCGCCGTGCGGGCAGCCCTCGAGCAGGCGGCGCGCGCGGTGGACGAGGCCATGGAAGACTTCGCCTTCCAGCGCGCCCTCGCCGCGATCTGGGAGTTCCTCGGCGTGGTCAACCGCTACGTCGATGCCTCGGCGCCCTGGGCGCTCGCCAAGGATCCGGCCAAGCGCGCGCGGCTCGACACCGTGCTCTACACGCTCGCGGAGTCGCTGCGCGTTACCGCCATCCTCATCGACGCGTTTCTTCCCGACGCGGCGGGGAAGATCCGGGCCGCGGTGGGCGGCGCTCCCGCGCGCCTCAGCGATCTCACCTGGGGCGGCCTCGCTCCCGGCACGCCCATCCAGAAGCTCTCCGCCCTCTTCCCGAGAGTCGAAGCCGACAAGCCGACCCCCGCTCCGCAGGGGAGCGGGCAGGGCGAGGGGGCCTCCGCGAGCGCAGCGCAGATTCCCATCGACGACTTCAAGAAGGTCGAGCTGCGCGTGGCCGAGGTGCTGGCGGGCGAGCGTGTGGCCAAGTCCAAGAAGCTCCTCAAGCTCACCGTCAAGGTGGGCAAGGAGGTGCGCACCATCGTGGCGGGGATCGCCGAACACTACGAGCCGGAGTCGCTCGTGGGACGTAAGATCGTCGTCGTGGCCAATCTCCAGCCCGCGACGCTCATGGGCATCGAGTCGAACGGGATGGTGCTCGCCGCCTCCGACGGCGGCGCCCTCGCCTTGCTGTCCCTGGACAAGGACCTGCCCCCCGGCGCCAAGGTCACTTAGGAGGCGACCTAGGTGCCTTTCGTGCTTTCTCGCGCGAGGATGTGCCGCTTCGGGCGCTGGCTTTGCCGGCGCCAGCTGCTTCACGGGGGGAGGTGTCGGAAGGGGGGCGGAGCCCCCCTCCGAGCTATCTAGTGCGGCGAGATCTCCTCCGGGAGACGCTGCGCCTCTTCGGCGTCCATCTGCACCTCTTCACGCTGATAACGCTGACCGTCTGGCTGCCGAGCCACGTGGCCATCAACTACATCGACTTCTTCACGGGGCGCCCGCCGGGCTCCACGGAGGCAGCGGCCCGCGGCATCCGCGTCTTCCTCGTGGTGGAGGCGGTGTTCGGTCCGCTTGTGGGCGCGGCGACGCTGGCCGCTTTGGCGCGCATCCGGCGCGGCGAACCGGCGACCTACGGGCGGTCGATTCTCGACGGGCTCGTGGTGTGGCCGCGCGTCTTCATGGCCCGGCTCGTGGCGGGGGCCATCGTGCTCGTCGGGCTCGTCTGTCTCGTGGTGCCCGGCCTCATGCTCCTCGTCCGAGTCTCCTTCGTGGACGCCCTCGTCGTGCTCGAGGGATTTCCGCTGATGGCGGCGCTCAAGGGGAGCAATGCCCTCACCGCAGGCCGGCGCGCCGCCATCTTCTGGACGGGGGCCGTGCTCTTCGCCGGCGTGTTCTCCCTCGCCACCATCCTGTCCGTGATCGCCGGCGCCGCCGAGCACTTCGTGGCCCAGGTCCTCGTCGATTGCGCGATCGCCGTGCTGCAGACGGTGTTCACCATCGCGCTCTTCCTCTTCTACAGCGAAGCACGCCACGCGCCTGCCGCCCGGCTCGCCGGCTAGCGCGCTCGCTCATGAGCGGCGCCGTGGCCTGGATCAAGCGCTGGGGCATCTCTCTCTGCTCGCTCGCCTTGGGCCTCACCACGCTGCTCGTGTTCCGGCGCGGGCTCCCCCACGTGAGCTGGATCGTCGGCTATCTCCTGCTCCTCGTGCTCCTCGTGGCCGCCATCGCGGAGCTCCGGGGGCCCCTCGAAGACCGAGGCCAGCGGCGGGTGCTGAGCGCCGCCGACTACGCGGTGCAGACCCTCTATCACGGGCTCCTGCTCTTCGTCCTGCCCGCCTACTGGGCGAGCGTGACCTTCGATTCGCGCAACGTGATCTTTCTCGCCGGGGTGATCGCGGGGGCGCTCGTGACCGCGGTGGATCCGTGGTACGCGACGCTCGTGCAGCCCCGACGATGGTTCAACCGCGCCCTCCTCGCCTTCTCGATCTTCGCCGCCCTCAACGTGGCCTTGCCTCTCCTCCGCCTCCGGCCCATCTTTGCCCTCGAAACCGCGGCCGCCCTCACCGCGGTGGCCATGATACCCGTGTTCCGCGAGCGCGGCGTGCTCGCGTGGGGGCAGGCGGCGCTTCGCTCGGCGGGAGTGGGCGTGGTCGCCATGGTCCTCGTGTGGTTCGCTCGCGGCATGGTGCCGCCCGCCCCCCTCTTCGTGGCGCAGGCCACGGTGGCGCGCGGCGTGACCAATCTCGAGCCCGTCGATCCGATCAAGAGCCCGATACCCGCGGCCACCGTCGCGGACTGGGGCGGACTCGCCGCCTACACCGCGGTCTACGTGCCGGCCGGTCTCGAGCAGGGCATCGAGCACGTGTGGTGGAAGGACGGGCGGGTCCTCGGGCACATCGCGCTCTCCCCCGTGCGAGGTGGCCGCAAGGAAGGCTTTCGCACCTACTCGCGCAAGGTCGACCTCAAGCCGCCGTATCAGGGGCGCTACCGTGTGGACGTGATGACGGCCTCCGGCCAGCTCATCGGGCGCCTCCGCTTCGACGTGGTGCCCTGAGCTATCATGAGCCTCTGATGCGCCTCTTCGACACCCACGCGCACCTGCACTTCCCCGACTACGCAGACGACCTCGACGCCGTGCTCGACCGAGCGCGCGCGGCGGGCGTGCGCGGCATGGTCACCATCGGCACGGACCGGGAGACGAACCAGGCGGTGGTGGCGATGGCCCGGCATTTCCCCGACGTGTGGGCGACGGTAGGCATCCACCCGCACGACGCCGCGGAGGCGACGGAGGCGGACTTCGCGGAGATGGAGCGGCTCGCCCGCGAGGATCCGAAAGTGGTGGGCTTCGGCGAGATGGGGCTCGACTTCTTCCGCAACCTCTCGCCGCCGGAGACGCAGCGCCTCGTCTTTCGCCGCCAGATCGGCATCGCCCGCGCCGTAGGCAAGCCGCTGGTCATCCACTGCCGCGACGCCCACGAGGACACCCTGGCCCTTCTCGCCGAGGAGCGGGCAGGGGAGATCGGCGGCGTCATGCACTGCTTCTCGGGCGACGTGTCCATCGCGCGCCGCTGCCTCGACCTCGGGCTCTTCATCTCACTGGCCGGCCCCGTGACGTACAAGAATGCCCGCGCCCTGCCCGAGGTCGCCCGCTTCGTGCCGGAGGATCGCCTGGTGGTGGAGACGGACTGCCCGTACCTGCCACCTGCCCCGCATCGGGGGAAGCGCAACGAGCCCGCCTACGTGAGCCTCACGGCATCCTTCGTGGCCGAGCTCCGCAAGACGGATCCGGAGGCTCTCGGCCACACCCTCACCGTCAACGCCGCCAAGCTGTTCGGCATCACGCTGACCTAACCTACCTCACGGAGAAGTTCTACCGGTAGGCGGCAGGATCGCCCGCACCCGAGGGAGTCCCTGCCGATCCCTCTCCCCAGGCGGGGGAGAGGGCAGGGTGAGGGGGTGCACTGGCGCAAGGCAGCCCGCCGGGGAAATGGCGCGCTCCCCTCCATGGAAGCAAGGGAGTCGCGCCCGCCTCACCGCGCGTCGGCCCGCCGGAGCACGGCGACCATCGCGTCATAGCCGCGCGCCTGGGCGAGCGCGAGCGGCGTCTGCCCATTTCGATCAGGCAGGTTTACGTTGGCGCCGGCCTCAACCAGCGCGGTCAGCGTGTCGGTGTGGCGCGCTCCCCCATCGCCGAGCACGATCGACTCGATGAGCGCCGTCCAACCGAGGTTATTGACGTGGTCGAGCGGCGCGCCCGCCGTGATCAGCGTGCGCACCACTTCTACGTGCCCGAGGTGTGCTGCGGCGATGAGGGCCGTGCCGTCGTAGCGGCTGGTGACGTTGCCGGCGCGGGCGCCCAGCGCGAGCGCTACCATGAGGGTCGGCACATCGTTGGCCACGGCCGCGATCGTCACGATGTCGTAGCGGTCTCGCTCGAGCGCGTTTGCGTCCGCGCCCGCGGCGACGAGCGCGCGCATCGCGCCGTGGTGCCCGCCGTACGCTGCCACGTGCAGTGGCGTGCGCCCATAGCCATCGCGCTCGTCCACCTTCGCGCCACGCGCGATCAGCGACACGATCCCGTCCGTGTCGCCCCGAGCGGCTGCGGCAAGAAGCCCGGTATAAGCCGCCCGCTCGGCTGGACCCGGAGCGATTTGTGCGAACACCAAGCCCGACCAGCCCATGAGGACAACAAAGCACGAGGTCGGCCCCATCGTGAAGCGGCCAGCCATCACCGCGCGACGTCTTCCAGGAGATGTGCGTGACCTCGGGCGACTGGAGCAGCTCCGCTGATGGCCCGGTGAGACTGGTCCGGCCCGACTCGAGAATGTAGCAGTGGTCCGCGAGCCGGAGGGTCCGCTCCACGCTCTGCTCGATGGCGGCGGCGCTCCAGCACGTGCGCGATGTCTTCGCCCGCGGTGCGATGGGTGGAAGGACCCGAACCCGGAGAAGTTCTACGGGTAGACTGGCTAGACCTGGGCGAGGAGGCGACGGGCGCGCTCGGCGTCGATGGCGGCCACGAGCAGCGTCACCTCGCCGGCGTTGCCCACGCTGAATGGGTGCACGGACTGCACGAGCTGGCCGCGCATCACGGTGGGGATGCCGTCGCCGTCGAGGAGGGCCTGGACGACCAGGGCTTCCGCCTGATCCCGGCAGCGCCGCACCTCGACCAGACCCGAGGGCGGCGGCTCAGGCGGGCGCGTCCGCGGAAACGGAATGACCTTGCCCCGGCGTGTCATTGCTGTGATTTATACCATTCGTAGATGTCTTCGCCCGTGGTGAACCACACGCCCTTCTTCTTCCGCATGTAAGTGTACACTGCCTCGAAGTACTTGATCCGGTGGGGCACGCCCGAGATGTAGGGATGCACGGCCAGCGCCATCACCCGCGGCTGGCGGGCGCCCTCCGCGTAGAGCCGGTCGAACTGGTCCTTGGCGCGTTGTAGCCACTCGGACGACGTGTGGTGCTGGACCACCATCATGGGGATGTCGTTCAGCTCGATGGAGTACGGCACGGAGACAAGGGGGCCCGCGGAAGTGCGGATCCCGTAGGGCTGGTCGTCGTTGACCCAGTCGGAGACGTATTCGATCCCCTCCGCGGCGAGGTGATCGAGGGTCTCCCACGTCTCCGTCAGCCCGGGGCCGAGCCAGCCCTTGGGCTTCTTGCCCGTGAACTTCTTCAGCATCTCCACGGACTGACGGATGGCCGCGCGCTGGTCGGGTAGGAGATGCATGGCGCCCTGGATGACCCCGTGGGCCATGAACTCCCATCCCGCCTCCAGCATGGCCTGGGCCACCGGCGTGTAGGACTCGACCACGTGTGCGTTGATGGACGTCGTGGCGCGGATCTTGTGCTTGTTGAGCGCATCGAGGAGCCTCCAGAAGCCCACGCGCATGCCGTAGTCGTGCCACGCCCAGTTCGGCACGTCCGGCACCACTTGCACTCCTTGCGGCGTGGGCAGGTACTGGCGCGCCATGGGCTTCTCGATGTCCCACTCCTCGATGTTCACGATGGTCCACACGGCGATGCGCGCGCCCTTGGGCAGCGTCCACGGGCGGCGCTCCACCATGGGTGAGTAGTCGAACCGGTCCTTGGGTAGCTTCACGCCGTCCTCCTCCCCCCGTATTCTCCCGGAGCCACGAACTTCTCAATCCGCGGAGGTAGAGACTACCATCGCCCGCGCATTGAGGGTAGAATCCCCCTCCAATGGCCGAGCCCGCCGGCGTCGACGTCCACGCCCACTTTTTTCCCGAGAGCTTCATCCGCATCATCGAGGAGTCGGGCGGCGCCTTCGGGGCCAGCGTTGTTCGCTCGAATCCGAAGGGCCTCGTCCTCGTGGTGGGCGGTGCGCGCACCGCGCCTCTCGACGCGCGTTACTGGGATCTCGGTCTGCGGCTTCGCGCCATGAACCGCCAGGGCGTGGCGACGCAGGCCCTGTCCCTCACCGCGCCCATGGTGTACTGGGCCGACGGTGCTACCGGTGCCCGGCTTGCCGCCGCCTGGAACGACGCGGCCAGCGCCGCGCACGTGGCGCATCCCGATCGCTTCGTGGGGTGCGCCATGCTGCCCCTGCAGGATCCGGCCCGCGCCTTGGCCGAGCTTGAGCGTGCCGGCGCCCTGCCGGGCATCCACGGCGTCTACATGGGCACCAACGTGGGCGGGCGCGAGCTGTCCGATCCCGAATTCTTCCCCATCTTCGCGCGTGCGGCCGCGCTGCGGCTGCCCGTGCTGCTCCATCCCCTGCGGGTGGTGGGCGGCGAGCGGCTGGCTCCGTACTACCTCACCAACTTCCTCGGCAATCCGTTCGACACCGCCATCGCGGCCGCGCACCTCGTGTTCGGCGGCGTGCTCGATCGTCTCCCCAAGCTCACGGTGTGCCTGCCGCATGCGGGAGGCGCCTTGCCCTACGTGCACGGACGCCTCCGGCATGGGCAGGGCGTGAGGCCGGAGACGAAAGGCGTGGCGAAACGACCTTTCAGCGCCTATCTCCGCCGCTTCACCTACGACATCATCAGCCACGATCCCGCCGCGCTCCGCTACCTGATCGCTACCGTCGGCGCGGACCGCGTGATGCTCGGCACGGACTTCTGCTTCGACATGGGCGTGGAGCGGCCGCTCGCCGTCATCCAGGCCAAGGCCGTTGGTCTCGGCCGCCGGGATCAGGAGCGCGTCATCCGCGAGAACGCCGCCCGCATGCTGCGCCTGGAATAGGAGGCGGCGTGAGGCCGGACTTCTGGGTCGTCCAGACCTTCAACGGCCTCTCGTACGGTGCCCTCCTCTTCCTGCTCGCCAGCGGGCTCTCTCTCATCTTCGGGGTCATGCGCATCGTCAACATGGCCCACGGCTCCTACTTCATGCTGGGCGGCTATCTCGGCCTGACCGTGACCCTCCGCACGCGGAGCTTCGCCATGTCGGTGATCGCGGCCACCGTGGCCATCGCCCTCATCGGCATGGCCATGGAGCGCTACTTCCTCCGCCGCCTGCGCGGCCAGGACCTGGGGCAGGTGCTGATGACCATCGGTTTCGCGCTCATCTTCCAGGACCTGGCCCTGCTCGTGTGGGGCGGCGATCCGTACAACCTGCCCGTGCCCGCCGCGCTCTCGGGGAGCGCGCGGCTGGCCGGCGCCGTCTTCCCTGTCTACCGCATCTTCATCGTGGCGGTGGCGGTGGCCGTCGGGCTCGGGCTCTGGCTCCTCCTCGATCGCACGCGCGCGGGCGCCATGATCCGCGCCGCCGTCGACGACGGCGAGATGGCCCAGGGGGTCGGCATCAATGTGCCCAGGCTCTCCCTCGCCGTGTTCGGCCTGGGAGCTGCCCTCGCCGCCCTCGGAGGCGTCATCGGCGCGGGCTTCCTCGGCGTGTATCCCGGCGCGGACTTCGAGGTGCTGCCCTACGCCTTCGTGGTGGTCATCGTGGGCGGGCTCGGCAGCCTGCCTGG
>Ga0075424_100001923_pt1 | contig 18609 bp, 22 predicted proteins | sample SoiMethybrSBSTD3_FD_75301 | JGI IMG/M metagenome (GOLD analysis project Ga0075424, IMG submission 75301) | Bulk soil microbial communities from a Populus tree surrounding site in Tennessee, USA - Soil MetaG P. TD hybrid SBSTD3 | ecosystem: Environmental > Terrestrial > Soil > Tree plantation...
CCGGATCCGTAGACTGGGGGCCCCATGCCGGCCCGCCTGCCCCACATCGCGCAGCCGATGGCCGCGACCGCGGTCGCGCGGCCGTTCCATCACCCGGGCTGGGTGTACGAGGAGAAGGTGGACGGCTGGCGGGTGCTGGCCTACAAGGACGCGGCGGGGGTGCGCCTGGTGAGCCGGCAGGGGCGGGACCTGACGCGTCGGTTCCCGGAGCTCGCGGCCGCGGTGGGGGCGCTCGAGGTGCCGACGCTGCTGCTCGACGGCGAGATCGCGGTCTTCGATCGCCTACTCCTCTCGCGGTTCGAGTGGCTCCGCGGCCGACCGGCTGAGGAGACCGCCACGCCGCCCACGCTCATCGCCTTCGACTGCCTCTATGCGCGGGGCAAGGACCTGCGGAAGCGCCCCCTCCGGGTGCGGCGGAACGTGCTCGAGGAGCTGGTCGATGAGGAGCGCCTGATCTTGCCGGCCCGCCGGCTCGCTCCCGACGGCTTTGAGGCCTGGGCCCAGGTGCTTGAGCGCGGCTACGAAGGCATGGTCGGGAAAGACGAGGCCTCGTCGTACACCGAGGGCCGAACGCTCGCGTGGCTCAAGGTGAAGGTGCCGCACTACCGGGAGGGGGAGCGGGGATGGGAGCCGCACCGATAGTCGGGCCCATTGCAGCAACTTTCGGTGGGACGCACACACGCGAGGGAGGCGCGGGAGTGAGAGAGGCAGGAGCAGGAGAAAGGGGGTCGGGGTGCGGCGGGCGTCAGTCGGCGGATAGCTCCACACCGTAGTCACTCGCGCCACAGATCGCTAGCACGGCTGCACGGCGGGTACGCAGTAAGCACAAGCTGACGCTTGACTCCGCAAAGGCGACACCAATACCGTGTTGGCCGGATCTTCACTCGAGGGGCTGGCCGTAGCCGAAGCGGTCGGTTTCGGGAGTCGTTCGTTATGTCCCCGAGTGCAGTTAAGCCGCGGGGCAGCGAGCCAACGGCTGCTACAAATGTGCGGCACTAAACCATCTTCGGTTAGCTGACCACGTCCTTGGAGGAGAAATGGCGACGACCGAGGAAGTAGCAATCTTAGCGCAACAGCTTGCTGCGAGATTTCTCGACCAGGGACGCTATGTGGTTGCCCCACCGGTAAGCGCACGAACGTTAGCCTCAGTCATGCCAGCCGCAGCCGACGCGGGCGCCGTAGCCGAATACATCGATGATGCCGGATTTGCTGGTCTAGCCGTTCAGGCGGTCGGGTACGAGCATGGGGCAACGGATCCCAAGATCCATATATATGTGACTAAAGGACGCCCCCGAACGGCAAGGCAACTAGCTGACACGGGGGTCGAGATCGAAGTGAACAGAGTGGGGAAGGTGATCGTACATCCGGAGACCGCTGCCGGGGCAACTACGGGTGGCAATGTCTTCATTCGGAAGGGCCGGGTCGCCTGTGGTAGCTCGTGTGCACCGGCAGCGGAAATGTATGCAGGCACAATCGGCGCGCTAGTGCGTCGTAAGAGTTCATCCGACCTTTTCATTCTGTCGAACAATCACGTGCTCGCTGCTGGCAACCATACGCCAGTCGATATGCCGATACTCTCTCCTAGTAATATCGATGCGCGTGCAAACATCCGCGCTCCAGGCGAAATCTGCCGCCATAGTGATATTTGCGAATTGAGAAGTGGCGTGCCGTCCCTTGTTCAGCCCGTAAAGGAGGACATAGCCATTGGGCGCGTTGTGAGCCCTGCGACCGTAAGCTCTTGGCAGGGTGACAATGACGGATACGACACCCCCACGAAGGTGCTTGCTCCGGCAGCCGGTATGCCTGTCAAGAAGATCGGACGCACTACCGGGCTCACGCGGGGAATTGTCCAGTCTTTGGTCAATTCCCCACAACCGCTGCCCTACAAGGCCTCCAGGTTTACAGCAGTTGTGTGGTTCATCGATGCATGGATTGTTGAGGCGTTGCCGGGTCAAGATCTAGGGAGTATATTCGCACTCCCCGGAGACTCCGGCAGCTTGGTCGTTTCCGAGAAAGGGGATGCTGCAGTTGGTCTCGTGTTCGCTGCTAGCCCGAACGGTGAGTACGGGTTCATCGTCCCGATGAACCACATTGCAACGCAGTTCGGGGGACTGACCCTGGTGGGCGGACACGGAGTATAGCGAAATGGACATTCAATCGGCAGCGCGGTCGCTAGAGAAGGAGCTCCAAGGCACCGCGTGGTTCACGATGGTCGGAGTGGGTAAGCATCAAGGGCGAGACGCTATCTTCTTGTACGTCAAGTCTCCCCGTGCGGTGCCGGGAAAGTTATCTGCCGAAGGTTGGTATGGATTTCCAGTTGTAGTCAAGCAAATGGGGCATCCCCGTCCAATTCCTAGTTCCAGTCTTACCTGACTTCGACATTCGGACGCTATATCGTTCAAGCCCGCCAGCCACGTACGTGCGTGGTATTTGCCTGACCTCCCGGGGGGGGGCGGCGACGCCTACGCTGAGTGGCACCGGGCCTCTACGGGCACACCCGGCTATCGCCCGAAGGGATGAGCCGCCCTCTTGAGGGTGCCCCTTCGGGCTTCTTGCCTAGCGCCTGCTCCCCTGCCAAAGTGAGCGCTGCGCTCATGCACTGAGTTGCGGCTCGCTCTGGGCGTAACGGAAGCTCTGCTGAGCGAGGCGCTTTGGCTACTCACCTTCCCGGGCGACAAGCGGATCACGTACCCGACCCCGGATCGCGTGGCGCTGGGCCCAGACTGGCGGGCGGTGTGAGGGGCGGGCGGCAGCCGGAAGTTAGCAGGACATCAAACCGTCCCTGCCTAAGGCTCCCCGGCTGTAGGTGGCTCGGGTGTAGTAAGGTCGCTGCTGGCCGCCCGCCCCGTCCCGCCTAGATGACGCGGCCAAGTGAGGGCTTGGTAGTAGTGGACCGACGAGCGTTCATGAGCACCGTGGCGTGCAGCCTCCTCGCCGCGCCGCTCGCCGCGGAGGCACAGCAGGGTTCATGTCCCGACGCTGGCCAATGAGGTCACCGACAATGACATCAACGAATAGCATCCCGATGCCTCCTTTGCACATGCGATCGTGGGTCGGGCCGACAGACCCCGAAGACTTCGACAATCCGAGCGGGGCTCCAATCTATGCCGACTACGACATTCCTCTGAGGCTCTACGAGACGGTCCTCGATTTTGGATGTGGCTGCGGTCGACTAGCGCGACGGCTACTACAGCAAACGCCACGACCCCGCCGCTATGTAGGGATCGATGTTCACAGGGGGATGATCGAGTGGTGCAGGGAACATCTCTCGCCGATCGATCCGAACTTTCAATTCCTTCATCACGATGTCTATGCCCCCAGCTACGCGCCAGGCAACAGCCTGCGGCTCGCTCTGCCGCTGCCTGTGAAGGATGCGACCTGTTCTCTGGTCATTGCCCATTCTGTCTTCACCCACCTGATGAAGGGCCAGGCTGAGTACTACCTGAGTGAGACCGCCCGAATCCTTACGCCGAAGGGAATCGCCCTCACCACCTGGTTCTTCTTCGATAGAGCCAGCTTCCCCTTTTCGCCCGAGGTGTACTGCCTCTACACGAGCGAAGCCGACTTCAGTCAAGCAGTTCTTTTTGACCGGGAGTGGTTTATCGCGACCGTGCGGAACTTGGGGCTCGGTGTCTTGAACACTCGCCCCCCGGTAGTCGCGGGCCACCAATGGACTGTCCTCCTCGGCAAACGCACACCAGACATGGTGGACCAGTTCCCTCTCGGACAGGATGAGGCTCAATGGGTCTGTGGGGCGAGCAAGAGGCCAATCGCAGAAGTGACGCTTTCACCACAGGCCCTCGCGAAGGTTGGGAAGCCGCCAGTACTGCGCGTGGGAACACAACATCCAGAACCGCCTCCGCTGCCCGGGGCGTTGGCCGAACTGGAGCTCCTCAAGCGATCCTGGACATGGGCGATCGGACGGGCGCTGACCAGTCCTATTCGGATGCTGAGAAGCCTGCAGTCCTCTCTCCGCGCTGGGGCATAAGAGACAAGAGCCCCTGCCTTTCCGCGCCGGTGTCATCGTGCCGCCGCGTCGGAGCACTTGACCCAGTGGTTCTGAAACCATACGGAGTCCCCGAATCGCTTTTCTTTCGCGCAGCCCGCGGCGATCATCTCGGCCACCGTCGGCTCCCCTGGGTTGGGCTTCCTGTAGCCTTCACCGCCAAAGATCCAGCCCCGCTCATTCATGCACTGTTCCCGCGAGGTGTCGGCGGCGCTCGCGCTGACCAGCGCCCACCCCGCACTCGCCCGAGCACAGGCGCGCAGGTCGTCGGACCATGGGTGGGTCACGGTGGCGCAGCTCTGCAGCACGGTCCCCACCGTCAGGAGCAGCGCGATCCAGGTCAGGGTGATCGTCACACGGCCCTCCGGAGCGTGGGCGGATAGCTCGTACACGCGGTCAGAAGCATCGCGATCGATAGGGCTACAGGGCTACCCAACACCAAGCAGTCATCGGCACCCTCCTCGCACTCGAATGGGTCTCGAGAGGATCATCTCCCATTGCGCCGGTGGGACATAGCAGACGCTGTGCTTACAGGGTGATTCAGTCGGGGGGTGCTCGGCGTGGCGTGCTAGCCTCCGCCCAGCCGGACCTCCCTCGTCGAGGCGATCGCCTGGCTTTTGTTCGGTCACGCTCGGACGGCTGGAGAAGGGGGCCTCCCATGCCCACACAGCGGACCATCCTCGCGAGACCACAGGTCGGGCTTGGACTCGTCACGCGGCAACGCAGACACGGCGGAAGAATGACCGCGTATCTGTCCCTCCTCGTGCTGCTCGGCCTGGGGGCTTCCGCCCCCGCAGCCGCCACACAGTTCGATACTTTCAGTGTGTCTGGATTCATTGAGCCGCCGTCGACCACTGGTTTCCCCGTAACGGAGGTGCACGTTTCCGCCTTGGCTCCGGGTTTCAGCCTGAGTCTTGGCTTCCATTCTCAAGCCTTCCCAGGGAATACCGCCCGCATTGGATGCCTCAGTTCCGGCTTCGACACTCAGCCCATCCCGTGCCGTCCAGGGGACCACGTGGGTGCCGGTGCGGTCACATTTGGTGGCCTCGACGCCTTTGCCAGTGTCTTGCTTCCCGGGCAGCCGATCGCAACTCCCTGCACGCTGTCGCTGAGGCCCGTTGAGGGCACGCTCTGTGCCTCCGTAAACGGGGCTTTCATCGGTTGGAGCGCTAGCGCATCGCTGCCTCCATTCATCGGGGCCGGACCGTCGGACGTGCCGACGGACATCCTGAACTTGACCACCGTCCCGGGTACCTTTTCGGCGAACTTCGGGGTGAGTATCTGGGACAGCCATCTACCGGGCCTCCCCGTCCGGATTGATGGCATCGCCTTCGAAGGCGCCGGCATCGCCCAGTTCGATCTTGTATGGCAGCCAGACACGGGTACCTGGCTCCCCTTGTTCGCGGAGGGGCGGCTCGACGTGGCCGCGACTCCGGAGCCCGCGACCTTCCTGCTCTGTGCCACGATGGGCGCCGGACTAGCTCTCATCCGGCAGTATCGGCGTCTCACAGACCGCCGCCAGCATGCTGGGCGTGATCGGCTAAAATAGGCCCGCGGGCTCGACGCCGGCTGATCCCCGGCGTGACGGGGGTCCCAGCCCCCGGCCCGCTGCTTGACTCTGGGAGCTCTCCTGGGAGGGGGCGGATGGCTCACAGCAAGGCCCGGCCGCGTCCAGAAACTGCGGCCAGAGTCATCAAGCAGATCCGAAGGCCTCCGGCATCCCAGCCGCCTACTTTCCATCGGTGGGCCTCCAACCTCGAAGCGTTTCAGAAGAATGTGGAGGCGACTGCACTTCTCCGCCAAGCCTTTCAGCTGCAGATTGGGAGACTCTTGGATGAGATTGACTGTCGCCTCAGCCCCAGTGTCCGTGACGCGATCTCCGCCAACAGGAATGTGATCCTCTATGAGGTCATGGCCTTGGCGCTGAGAGCGCCGATCGGGCTGGAACTCGAGTCTGCCGTCTTGCAGGAGAGAATTCAGGAATGGAATGACGCGCTCACTGCCTTACAGCTTGATGGGCCGCGCCGCGTGGCCAACACCTGGGCCCAGCATCGACGCCGTCATGGCCGAGATGAACTCGGAGAGGCGCAGGAACATGCCGAACAAAACCTTCTGAGAATCGCGGCTGAGTTCTTCAAAGAAGCGAGAGAGGACGATCTCCCGGGGGCTATGACGCCGGCCGAACTGGAGATGGAGATCGATGCATTCATCCAGAAAATGGGATGTTTAGTTTCGGCGCCAGGGTTTATCTGGGCACTCTTGAATGCCTTAGCAGGGTTGTTCCCTATGTTTAAGGCGGCCATCCCTCCTCGAGAGACCATCAAGAAGCGGCTTCAGCGGCAGCGGCCTGCCGTACCTCGTTAGCACAGTTCCGCATGCACGCCCTGTCATCATGCTTGTCCCCGCCAGAAGTGCGCCTGTGTAGGCTCGCGTTGTACGCAGCGAACTCAGTTCGCCTTGGATAGGCCGGGAGGGACAAGCAATGACCCATAGTGGCATGGCGGCGGCTCGGAGAGGGGCGGCGGCCAAGGGCAGACCGCTGGCAGCGGGGCACAGTCTTGAAGAGCATTTCAGCCCGGAATCCCTCGCTCAGCGCCTCGAGTGCTCGGTTGCAAAAGTCAGGAAGTCGATCTGGCAGGGGCAACTCGATGCGGTGCGGGTTGGACGGCTGGTCCGCATTCCGGCGAGCTCAGTAGAGCGCTGGCTCCAAGGCGGCCCGGCCCTGCCCCGAGGCTCGCGGCCATGAGCCTTCGCGCTCTTGCTTTCGGCCCCCTCTCGTCCGGCCAGCTCAACGCCAGCGCGCGCCTGAGCCTGCCCGGCGGCGGCTCGAGCAGCATCGGCGCGGGCGGCGGTGGGGACACGGGCGAGGGCGATGGCAGCGGGGTCTCGCCGGGCATCCTGACGGCGCTCACGGGTCGGGGTGCCGTGGGCGGCGGTTTCAGCCCCCTCTTCCCCGACCAGTACACGGGCTCGAGCAGCACGCCCGCGACCGGCACCTCGGTGAGTGCATTGACGGGCATGGGGCCGGAGGACGCTAGCGCGGCGGCCACGGACACGAGCGCGAATTTCCTGAGCGACCTATCGAAGACCCTGTCCGGCTTGCGCGCGACTGGTGTCAACGTGCAAGACGCCTCGACGCTGCCCCCCGGGTGGGCCCAGGATCTCGATGCCGCGTTCAAGGGGCTCAAGGCGGCCTCCTCGGGGGCGAAGACGGTGCTGCCGAGCAGCAAGGCGCCCGACTTGGGGATGCCGAGCGGGGCCACGAATCTGAGCGGCCTCGACTCAAGTGGCTTCTCGCTCAACGCGCCCGAGCCGACTGGATTCGACACGAGCGGCTTCTCCCTATCGGGTCAATCGCCCGAGTTCGCGGGTCTCCAGGGCTTTTCCGTCTCCGATCTCGGCTCAGAAGCCGGTGGAGCTGGGGCCGGCGGCGCAGGCGCGTCGGGCGCGCTCGGGGCGTTGACGAGCCTCTACGGGCTCGCTCAAGGCGCCGCAACCGGCAATCCCATCGGCGTTGCGCAGGGGGCGCTGGGCGCCTACGGCGGCCTCACCAGCGCCGCGGGCGTCGCGCCGATCTCTTCGGCGCTGGTCCAGGTCGCCCCCGAGATCGCGTCCGCCGTCGTCACCGGGCTCACGGGCACGTCCACCGCCGGCATGTCTACCACTGCCCTGACGGCGGCGCTCTCCAATGCCCTCGCCGGGGCCAGCGCGGCCTCGGCGCCGCTCATCATGGCCCTCGTGTCGTACCTCGGGGCCGCGGAGGAGTCGCACGCCCGGCATTCCGGCTGGTGGAACAACCCCATCAAGGGCGCGCTCTATAGCAACGCCACGGCCGGGGTGAAAGGTGCCAACGATGTGCTGGACCAGCTCGCGCAGACCGGCGGGATCACCAAGGCGAGTACCAGCGATCTCGAGGCGGCCGTCACGCCGCTGGCCAACCTCCTGCTGCCCTACTACGGCACGGGCCAGGGCGGGGCGCGCGCGATCCGGGCCTCGGAATCAGCGGGTAGCCCCGGCACGCAGTCGAAGGCTGAATACACCGGCAACTTCGATCAAGCCCAACAGGGCCTCGTGGACGTCGTGAACGAACTGCTGAAGCGCGGCGTGTCCTACGAAGACCTGGGCAAGCTGCCGGTGTCAGGCGACTGGACGCAGCAGACTCTCGACCTCAACGACCCGCTGCGCACGCTCTACGCGGGCAACGCCGCGAAGTTCGACCCCGAGGGGAGCCAGATCCTCTGGCGTGCCGCGCTGCCGGGGGGCGCGCCGCCGCTGAACCTCACGCCCTCGGATCTGCTCACGGCCGCACTGGGCAGCTCAGGCGCGGCGCCGGATCAGGTCACGCACGCTTCGGGCCTGGAGACGAGCATGTACGGCGGCCCGCTCTGGACGGCGCTGGCCCGTATGAACGCCGGGGGCCCGGGCCTGCAGGATCTGATCAGCCAGCACTTTGACCCGTGGGCCACCGTCCGCCGCTTCTCGCCTGACCAGCTATATACCGCGCTGGAGCCGAACGTCCTGCGCACCAAGGCGAGCCAGGCGGATACGAACGCCTTCACCTCAGGGGGGATGTAGTCGTGGCGACGGTCCGTCGGCGTGAGCCGGGCCGGCCGATGAGCGCCAGCGCGTCCGCTTCCCCCGCGATCAGGATCACGCGATGAGCACCGTCACCGAGACGTGGCCGACGACGCACCCGCCCAGCGACGTCAGTATTAACGGCGACCAGACGTGGACGCTGGTCACCAATCCCGGTGTCGGTTGGGCCGTCTCGTCCGGTGCCGCGATCCAGATCGGGGACGATACCACGACGACGCGGGCCTGGGCGCGATGTAACGCCGCCCTGGCCACTGCGGATCACGAGGCCCAGATCGCTATCGGCCCGATCAGCTCGGACAACTCCGGGGCGATGCAAGTCGGCCCGGCCGTCCGCTTCGACCCGTCCACGAACGCTTGCTATTACGCCATCGCGGATCTGGTCAATAACGACATCCAGATCCTCAAGGCCGATAGCAGTGGCGGCCTCACGACACTCTCGAGCGTCTCGTTCACCTGCGCACTCAACGACGTGGTGAAACTGCGTGCGACGGGCTCGACGACAGTGAGCCTGACGCTGTTCGTCAATGGCACGTCGCAGCTCACGGCCTCCGACAGCACGAGCCCGCTCAGCAACCTCCGCGCCGGGATCGGCGTGATCACGGGCCGCTTCAACGATACGACGCCGCTCGGGGTGCACAGCTTCACGGCCACCGACGTGAGCACGGGCACGAACTACACGCTGAGCGTCGCCACGATGACGATCAACGTGGTGTTGGACACGGTGACGCTCACCTATACGCCCGCGAGCGGCAGCGGCGCGTATCTCTTCGGAACGGGCGTGACCGACAACATCGACATGGGCACGAGCGTGACGCACGCCGCGACCTACTCGGCGGCGATCCGGTTCGCCCTGACCACCTCAAGCACTGAGACGCGCATGCTCGTCTGTTTCCATGACGGCACGACCACCGACCAGTTCTCAATCCTCTGCTTTGGCGGCACGGACGAGCTGCACGTGTCCCAGACCGAGGCGTCGGGCGCCACGACCCACAGCGCGACATGGACGACCGGCGGCCTAACGGCTGGGACGACCCACGTCGTCGTCGCCACGCGCAACGACAGCACGGGCGACCTCATCATTTACGGCGACACCGACGCCACGCCGAAGCAGACGACCGCCTCGACGCCGACGCCGGATCAGGGCGGCACGCAGCACTTCATGGTCGGCAACCAGCCGAGCGGCACGATCTCGGCCCACGCCAAGATCTTTGAGGTCGCGTACTGGGCGGGCACCGTGCTCACACCTGCGCAGGCTGCTGCGCTCGGCACGGGGGGCCAGATGGCCTTCGGGTTCCCTCAGCCGACGGACTACTACAACTTCAGCGGCAACGCCAACGACCTCTTCGGGGGCAAGAACGGCACCGTCACCGGCGCCACGCAGGTGGCGGACCCGGCCACGAGCTGGTTCCCGGTGGCGGCGGGCACCCTGCTCTCCACCGTGGGGCGCGGGGCGTGGCGGGGCGCGTTCAGAGGGTCGAATCGTGGGGCGGGTTAGCCATATGGCGGTGAACATCTCACAACGGAGGAAATGCTATGGCGATCGTCAACGACAAGCCCTCGCTCCCGGTCGAGTGGTTTGAGATGGAGGAACTGAACGGCAACTGCGGGAAGCGCTCGGGCCGGCCGCCACTATTGATTCCCTCAGTCTATGCCACCTGGGCCGCCGCGGCAGCTGCGGCTCAGTACGGGGACGACATCGTCATCGACCACACCTATACGGGCACGACCGTGACGGATCAATTTATCCCAGAAAAGACATTCGGACCGACGACGCCGCGCATGCCGCCCACGCAGAAGCGACCCATCACGATGAGCCGGGCGATCACCAGCGCGCACTAATGCTCACGCTGTCGCGGTGGGCGCGATGAGCGGGGCCGGCGATCTGGTGGCCCGCACCGCCGCCCACCTCGAGTCGGTCGGCTTCGTCCTGCTCCCGCTGGCGCAGCCGATCGCCGGGGTGTGGGAGCTGCTGGCCGTCAGCCCCCGCGGGTTGACCCTGGTGGCGCCTCGGGCGGAGAAGCCGAACCTCATGGGGACGTCCTACGGGGCCCTGCCGGGGTTCCCGCAGTCCACCGTTCGGCTGATCCTGGTCTGGGGCGACGGCCCCCTCCCCAGCGCCATCACCAACCCGTAGAGGACTCCCGTGGAAGACCCCTCCAGAGCCCCGTCTGCTGGCCTAGAAGGCGTACGTACGCCGCCCCCGCCATCTCTGCTAGGCTCGCGCTGCCCGGTGTGCCAGAAGCGACCGCTCCGAGGCCGGCAGACTGTGTGCTCCGGCCGCTGCCGGGCGAAGCGCTGGCGCGAGACCAGGGCGGTCCGAGACCCCGAGATCCGGGCGGCCCTTGAGACGATCGCCCAGCTCGTGCAGGTCACGCTCGGACGGCTGCAATGAGGGGGGCCTTCCATGCGCCCACGGTGGATCAGCTTCACGAGGACACGGCCCGGACGTGGACTCATGACGTGGCGCCGGAGACACGGCGGGAGGATGGCGCTGGGCCCTACCGTCCTGTTGCTCTTCAGCCTCGCAGCGCCCGGTACCGCCGACGCGCTCCAGTTCGATACATACAGCCTGTCGGCATTCATTGAGTCAGAGCCACCGGGGAGCACTCGTGCGGGGGCAAGTTTCACCGCCACGGCGCAAGACTTCAGCCTCAGCTTTGGCTTCGGCAATCAAACCGTGGATCTAAATGGAAATATTGTTCGTCTTGGCTGTTCCTTCGACTCTTTCCCGGCGAACCCCTGCCGTCCGGGCGCGAGCGTCTCAGCATCTGCACATTCGTTTCTATCCGACGTCGATATCAACACCAACCTCAGGATGGTCCTTGGAGGACAAGGCATACCGGGCTGTGATGACAACCGTCTCCCGATCGGAAGAGGCGAACCCGGATTCCCCGGTGGCACCCTCTGTGCCGCCGCACTTGGCCAGCTCAGTTTTGGTTCCGCAGTGCTGCCTCCGTTCGTAGGCGCGCCGCCGGGCCATCTAGTACCGGATGGTATGCCAGCCGACCTTCTGAACGTGACGGTCGCGAGTACCTTTTCGGTCAACTTCGGCGCAACCATTTGGCAGAACGGCCCATGTATTTTCACGGGCCCGGATACCGCACCATCATGCACGCCTACCAGGCCTATTGATGGCGTCGGCTTCACCGGGACCGGCCCTGCGCAGTTCGATCTCGAGTGGCAGCCGGACACCGGCACGTGGCTCCCTTTGTTCGCCGAGGGGCGCATTGACGTGGTCGCGCCGACCCCAACCCCGGAGCCCACAACACTCCTGCTTTTCGCGACGACGGCGGGGCTCAGCCTCACCAGGTGGTATCGGCGCCGGGGCTACACTCATGCCGCGTAAGCCGCCGCCTCCGAAACGCGACTTGCGTAAGCCTCTCCCCGAAGCACTCGCCCGGGACGCGGTCGCGCACGAGGAAGTCGCGCCAGGCCCCGGCGACCGGGTCCGCATGACCTTCCGCGTGGTGCTGCCCCGCCCGGTGGCCGAGGCGCTCGTGGCCCGCGCGATTCGTGAGGAGAAGAACATCGGGACGCTGGTGACGGAGATTCTGGAATCAGCAGCGAAGCGCCATGACGCGAAATAGCTTGTATGAGCTGGGATGGCACCGCGGCTCCGCGTGATCTGTGACGAGAAAGGACTTGCGTGAACCCACAGTTCACACTACTATGACCCCGACACCGAGACAAATGGGCGCCACACTCAAGAGGCTCCGGTTGACGAAGAAGCTCAGTCAGGCGGCCCTCGCCAAGCGGGCCGGCCTCAGCCGCGAGTACGTGAACAAGATCGAGGCGGGGCGCTACGACCCGCCCCTCAGCACGCTGAACAGCCTCGCGGCCGCTCTTGGAGTAAAGGTGACGGAGCTGGTGCGATGAGCGCCCCCGTCGACCGCGAGCAGCTCCGGCGGGATCTCTCCGACGCGCTCAAGGTCGTCCAGCAGACCCACGAAGTGACCGGCGTCGACGTGCTGGCGGCCACGCTCCAGACCCTTGAGGAACCGCCCTATGCATTCCACGGCCGGCTGCTTCTGAAGGCCCTGGAGCCGGTGCCCGTCAACTACAACGCGCTCATCTGGAGTCTCGTGCAGGTGATCGCGAAGCTGGAGCAGGAAACATGAGCACCGACCATGGTGGTCCAGTGCTGGAAGGCCCTGGACGTGCCGGTGGCGGGGCTGTTGGGATGAGGACTCCCGCTCGATGGCCACTGGTCGCGTGGCCGTCACATGGGCGGGAGATGTGCGGGCCGCTCGGGGGCTATCCAGCGCCCGGGACCCGGAAGTAGAGGGGTTGCCTTACTTGCCGCTGGGACACGAACGAGTGCCCCGCGACCAGGCGAGGCGTGGCATGGCATGGAGCGACCCACCGGCGTCGGGGGCGACCTCGGTGCCGGTGAACTACAACGCGGGAGGGATAGCCGTGGTTCAGCGACTCGATCCGGATCCTGAGGAGCAGGCCCGCATACTGAAGGCGATCGACTGTGCGCGGGCAGATGGATTCGTATCGGCCCGACCCTTCGCGAGGGAAGAGCTTGTTCGAGCCGCAAGCATTTGGCTAAGGGCCGGCGCCCTTCAAGCCAGGATCAGCGAAGAGTATCCGTTGTTCCCTGGGGCATTCCTTGTGCTGTCGCGCGATGGCCAACCGGGATTCCGGCCCGGCCAGTACATTCTTGCTCCTGCCATTCAAATGGCCGGCAAACAACTGTTCGCTCTGATCGTCTTCGTTCGCGCAGCGAACTATGACAAGGCGAAGGCTTCGGCCAGCCCGTTCCTCACGCTGGTCGGACTCGAATGGGACCGCATGTTCCAGGAGTAGAAGCAAGACGCCCCCGACGCGGCTCGTGACCGCGCCGAGGGCCGTGGCCCCACAACCCCATCCCGCGAAGGAGGAGCAGCGTATGGCCAAGAGGATCGTAGCACCCAAGGCCCATCCCCCGAAAGCTGTGAAGCCCCTCACCCTGGCCGAGCGCGGCACCGCCCTGGGGGCGCGAAGCGGGAACAGTCGTCCGTCCTGGTCCACGCTCGAGGTCACGCGGTGACGCCGGCCCAGTCGGCTCGAGCGGTCCGACACCATTTCTGCCTCGTGCAAGAGCCGCCTGCGCACTGGCGGTGCCAGATCTGCCGGGGCGAGGGGCGGCCCCCGGAAGCGACCCCGTGCGAAGGCGCCTGCGGCGGCTGGATGCACTGGCATTGCTACTGGCCCGGGATGCTGACGGAGGCCGAGCGGGCGGCCTTCGCCGCAGCCAAAGAAGCTGACGAACGGGCCGATGAGCAGGCCGATGACCGAGAGGTCGACGTCATCCTCGGCGGCCAGCACTACCGAATCCCGGCCGCCATGATGGCCCCGAGCGCCGTCGAGGTCTTTCTCGATCACCAGATCGTGCTTTGCCCCGGGTGTCGGTCATGAGCACCAGCACGCTCGTCCCGCCCGGCGGGTTCATGCTCGCGGTGCGGGGCCGCACCCTGGCCGACTACGTGCCTGTATTCCTCAAGTGGTTCGCCTTCGTCCGCCACCGGAGCGAGAACACGGTCCGCGGCTATGGCGAGGACCTGAAGGCGTTCCTCGGCTTCTGCGAGCAGGCCGGGCTGTCGAAGCCCGACGACGTGAGCTTCCGACACCTTGAGTTCTATCTCGGCTGGTTGCAGGAGGATCGCGGCATCAAGCCGCGGTCGGCGAACCGGCACCTGCACGCGCTCCGCACGTTCTGGAAGTGGATGGTCCGGGAGGAGATCACCACGAAGAACCCGGCCGCCGACGTCTTTATGCTGCCCACCAGCAAGACGCTCCCCGACTACTTGACCATTCCGGAGCAGGAGCAGCTGCTTGCCGCCCTCGGGGTCCGGTCGAACCTGACCGGCCGGCGGGACTACGCCCTAGTGGCCACCGCGCTCTTCACGGGCCTCCGGTGCTCGGAGCTGTCGCATCTCCAACTCACCCACGTGGACCTCGAGGCGGGCATCCTCCGGGTCGTCGAGGGCAAGGGGCGCAAGGATCGCGAGTTGCCGATCATCGAGCGGCTCGAGCGGATTCTCCGGCCTTACCTGTCGGAAGCCCGCCCGCGCGCGCTGACGCTCCCGGCCGGCTACATCCTGCCGCCGCGGCCCGGGCGGAGTGAGTACTTCTGGACGCTCATGCGGACGGACCCAACCGGCAAGCGAGTCCGTCTCGCCAGCACGGAGACCCGCGACGAAGCGGAACGGCTCCAAGCGGCCCTGCCGGCCAGTCGCGCGACCGCCACCAACCCCTACGTGTTCGTCCGCGCGGACATGAAGTGGCTCCGCAAGCACGGGGTGCAGCCCCTTGGCCCCCGGACGATCTTCATGTCCATCCGACGGCTCTGTCTCGACGTGCTCGGTCGGAAGGTTCACCCGCACATGCTGCGGCACTCGTTCGCCTCGCGGCTCCGCGAGAACGGGGCCGACCTGCAGGACATCCAGGAAGCGCTCGGGCACGCCAACATCACCACGACAACGATGTACGCGCACCTCACCACGCGCCGGCAGCGGGAGAAGCTGGCGGAGTACCTGAAGTGAGGAGGGCAATATGATCCAGCACCTAAGCGGCGCTGGGCGCATGGCGAATCCGAGAACCCGCAGTCCGCGACCGAGGACAGCACCTTCCGATGCCAGCGCCGGAACCGGCGACGCTGCTTCTCCTCAGCTCGACCGCGATCGTTTGGTGGCTCGCCGCGCGCCGGCGAACCTCAAGGCGCCCGCAGGAGGGAGCCTGGGGACGAAGCCTCAGGCAGGGGGCAATTGGTATGGAGGGCCGCCAGGGAAATGCCTTGAGTATCGGTATCGGCAGAAACTCGACCCCGCGATGGTGGCGCGGGCGGCTCGTGTGCCAAGCCGCATCCCATGGTCCGGCACATCCCCAACCACAACAAATCCGGCCCTCATAGCCCTCGTCCGCAAGATCACTGCGGCGGCGCCTGTTCGGCGAACCACCATGGAAACACTGGACGGCCAAGTCTTGCAGTTGGCCGGGATTCTCCTCGCGGCCCGCGACTGGTACGACTGGCTCTGCCGGCGTGGCCGCGAGGATACCGCAGGCCTCATGAAGCAATGGACTGACTGCCGTGCCGAGCGCAAGGCCGCGCGCGCCGCGCTTCGCAAGGCCCGCAGTCGCGACACCGGCCCCGAGGCATTTCAGCGTGCTCTGTTCAGAGCCATCGCAGCCTCGGTTCTGGCTGAGGTTGCCGGCGAGCGGTTCAACCTTCGGCGGTCGGGGCTGCCAGAGCCACCCAAACGGCACCGCCTGTCGTTTGCATCGGCCGCCGCGCTCACAGCGGTGCACGAGCTCTTCTATGACTACGGCCTGCCGGACCGCACCGTATCGGACTTGCTGAAGTCAGTCGGGATCCCAGTCTCCTCGCCCAGGAACATCAAGCGCCTGCGCACAAGCTTCCGCCGTCCGTAGCACGTAGTCCCCCCGCCGCCGTCACGCTTTTCTATGTCTGAGTGGAAGCGCGCTCCGGGCTGTCCTGGTGCTCACTAGTGGCATATGGGACGCCCCAGGCAGAAGGAGAGCGCAATGACGACGACCGTCGCGATTCCTCAGCAAGCAGCGCCCCCGGCCCGGCTGGTGAGCTATGGGGAGGCCGCTGCTCGAGCGGCCAATTCCCCGGCTTGGTGGCGGAAGCTCGTCGCCCGCCGCCAGATCCCGGTGGTCAAACTCGGCCGCTCGTCCCGCCTCCGCGAGGAGGACGTCAACCGCATCATCGCGGAAGGCTTCCGCGCAGCACGACCGGGGGAACCGCGATGATGCGCGCCGACGCAGAGGACGCATGCCTGTTGTGATCCGGCGCGCCCGATCGTGGTGGTCGTCGATGACTCTCGAACGATGGTGCTCTTCGTGCTCATCCGCGGCGGCTCGGTTTGCGCCGCGACCCTATACACAAGCCCGCCGACCACGGGGTGCGATCCCGGGCCGGCGGCGAAGCAACGAGGTGAACCGTGGCGCGCAAGGTATCACGTGGTCCCAAGACCGTCAATCGGCGTCGGGCTGTGGGACGCGCCGCCGCATCGTCAGAGCGGCGCGTCCAGGCATGGCGCCGCATCATCGATGCCTCCATCGCCTCGGCACGAGCGCGCACCCAGGCGCGGAGCGCTGACCCAACCTCGCGGCCGCTCCTAATGCTTGGCGCCGCTGAGGCCCTTCGGGCCATCGTCACGCGGATCGGCCCCACTGAACGGGGCTGGGCCCTCGCATCGGTGGCCAGCGAGCTCGAACGGACTGCCCTCGCGCGGATCGCCTGGACCGCGCCGACATGAACCCGCATCTCGAGCTGCTGCTCTCGCGCGCCTACGACGGAGGACTGGCGCCGGAGCATCGCGCGGACCTGGCGAAATCGGGTCTGACGGCGGCCACGATCGAGGCGCAGTACATCCGCTCGGTCCCGCCCGGCTTGATCGGCCGGCTGCTCGGGTTCGAGGTGCCCGAGGTGCGCTCGGCCCTGCTCTTCCCATTTCGCTCACCGGTGGGCGGCTTCATGGACCATGTGCGCGTGAAGCTCTTCCCGCCGCTCCAGGATGCGGCCGGGCACGCCACGAAGTATCTCCAGCCCAAGGATCGCCCGCCCCGGGTCTACTTCGTCGCCTCGTGTCTGCCCGACGTCCTTACCGGGGACCGACCTCTGTGGATGGTCGAAGGCGAGAAAAAGGCGGCGGCCGTGGCGCAGCTCGGGCTGCCCGCGATCGGCTTCTGTGGCGTGGAGGGTTGGCATGTGAAGGGCGAGCGCCGGCTCCTGCCGGACTTCGCGGCCATCCCTCTCCACGCCCGGGTGGTCGAGCTGGTGCCAGACGGGGACTATCAGACGAATCCGGACGTCAAGCGCGCCATCCACCGCCTAGGGGCCGCCCTCGCGGTGCGCGGGGCCCGACCGCGCGTGGTGCTTCTGCCGACCGAGCTGCCTCGATGAAGCCCGCGAAGGTCGGCGCTGATGACTTCACCGCGGCGGGGCTGGGAGAGGCCGAGCTCGGCGAGTTGCCGCGGGAACCGCTCCCTGCGGAACCGGCCGCGGCCGCGTGTGTGCAGGTTGGCGATGAGATCCTATTCACGTGGCCGGCACAGACGGTGGAGGCCCGCCTAACCCACCACCGCGAAGGCGGGGACGGGCTCCGAGCGGAACTGACCGTCTGCCTCGGGCCGGCCGAGATTCACTGGGGGCAGCTCAATCTCGCCTCGACGTCGTCCCGGGAGGCCGTCGTCAAGAAACTGGTCCGGATCGACCAGGGGCTGCCCTGGGGCCCGATGCTCGAGCACGTCTGTCGGGTTGGCGCCCGGATGCTCCGGGCCGGGGAGCCTGTGGTCTGCATGATGCCGGCGCCAAGGACGGGATCCGGGCGGGATCTCATTCCGAAGTTGCTGGTCCGTCATGAGACCAATCTGCTGTTCGCTGACGGGGGCAGCGGCAAGAGCCTGCTCGCGATCTGCCTGGCCATCGCCGCCGGGTCGGGGGCCGGCCTGCCGGGCATCGCGCCCCCACTCGAACGCGTCCCCGTGCTGTACCTCGACTACGAGTCCCATCTGGATGAGCACCAGGACCGCCTGGCGAAGCTTCTAGCGGGTGCTGGGCTGGTCGATGCCCCCGCGATCTTCTATCGCGCGATGACGCGGCCCCTGGCCGAGGACGCCCCATTCATCCGCACCATCATCAGCCAACACCAGGTCGGCCTCGTGATCCTCGACAGCCTCACGCCCGGCAGTGGGGCCGAGCCCGATGGGGCCGATGCCGCGGTTCGCACCCTGACCGCGCTGCGCTCGTTCACGGGCGTGACCCGCCTGGCCCTCGCCCATGTCAGTAAGGCCGGGGCCGAGCAGCGAACCGGCCCGACCAAGCCCTTCGGCAGCGTCTTCGTGTGGAACCTCGCGCGCTCCATCTGGGAGGTCCGCAGCAGCCAGGACGAGGATACGGACGAGCTCCGGGTCGGCCTGTTCCACCGCAAGGCGAACGGCAGCCGGCTCCTGAGCCACACGGCCCTGCGCTTCCGCTTCGCCCCGGACCGGAT
>Ga0075424_100001925_pt1 | contig 18604 bp, 12 predicted proteins | sample SoiMethybrSBSTD3_FD_75301 | JGI IMG/M metagenome (GOLD analysis project Ga0075424, IMG submission 75301) | Bulk soil microbial communities from a Populus tree surrounding site in Tennessee, USA - Soil MetaG P. TD hybrid SBSTD3 | ecosystem: Environmental > Terrestrial > Soil > Tree plantation...
TCCGCTCAATCTCCTCACGAGTAATCAACTCGCCGGGCCGCTCCAGCAGCACATAGAGCAGGTCGACGGCCTGTCCGGTGAGCTTGATCGGTTGCCCCCGTGCCCTGAGACCCCGCCGACGATCGTCGAATTCAAAGTCTCCGAACGTCTTCACCACTGCAGCCCCCTATTCCGACCAGCTCGCGGCTGAGATCCTACATGGAGACGCTTTGCGAGGAAGAATTGAGCTTTTGTGAGTTGAATCCGCCTGCGTTGGATGGTGCGATGCCCGCACGGGATCGCGCGAGCCAGACGCGATCTCCCTGGAGGCATACAAATGGTCAGGCTTCGCAGCGCAGCGGTACGGGCGGGCGCCGTTTTCTTGGCGGTGGCCTTTGTCTATGTTGGTGTTTCGAAATTTCGAGGCGCCTCCGGGTGGAGCGAGAGGTTCGGGCGGTGGGGCTACCCGGCGAACGCTGCGTATGTCGTCGGCGTGCTCGAAATTCTCGGCGGCCTTGGTATGTTGATTCCACGGTGGAGAGGAGCCGCTTCGCTCACTCTGGGTGTCATCATGATCGGCGCGCTGTGCACGCATCTCGTGCACTCGGAATTCCCCCGCGTCATTCCGCCGCTCGTCCTTGGCGGCATCGCGTTTCTGATGTACTGGTCGCACCGCCGCCCCACAGGAGAGGGATGATCGCTCGCCCGCCGTCAGAGGATCGGCGCCAGGACCATCCGGCCGTACGCGATGAACGCCATGAGGAGGCCCAGCAAGCCGCTCATGATGATGGGCGCGATCTCGCCGTATTTGACGTGCACCCCGATGAACACCAGGCTCTCGATCGCCAGGACAATGGCGGCCGCCACCGTGAGCGCCGGCCGCCAGTGGAGGGCGGCCGGGACGATCAGCCCGACCGTGCAGACGAGTTCGACGATGCCGAGCGCTGTCCAGACTTTTCGCGGCAACGCACCAAAGGACGCAACGTCGCCGCTCACCTTGTCGAACATGAAGACCTTCATGACGCCCGATGCTGCGTACACGAGCGCGGCGAGGACCTGCAGAACCCACAAAAGAATATTCATAGTGTGCTCGCGATTCACTCTTTCGGTACGCTGAGCGCCGACGCGACGTCGGCCAGTCCCTGCCGCAGCGGCGCCGCGGTCGTCTCGGGCACTCCGTAGAGCGACAGCCAGATGCCCAGCTGATGCGTCTCCTTCATCCCTTCGCGTTCGACGAAGAGGAGCGCATCGTTCCACGAAGGCACGACGAAGGCGATGGTGCGCGGTGCGTGCCGCACGGCAACGGTGGCGTCGACGGCGTCGATCCCGGGGTTGCCGAGTGAGAGACGACAGGCATCGCCTGGCCGTAGCCCGCCAACCGGAGGCCGCACGCGCAAACCCTTCGCGCCGAAGACCGGATGCTCCTCGCCGGCGCGCGCCATGTCAGCAGGGAACTTAGTCCGGAAGCGTGCTGACAGTTGCACGCGATCGACGCCGCGATGACGTTCGAGCGCGTGCTTCAGATTGAACAGGAAGAAGGACCAGCCGGCGTCGAGCCCGTCGATATAGTCGTCCCAGGAGCTATCGTCAAACCCCGAGTGCACCAGACGGACCCGCACCCGGCCGCCCTGAACTTCGAGGTAATAGTCGACGGCGAGGCGCACCATGCGGCCGTCTTTCCACGGCATCTCGCTGACGGTTTGCATCCGCCGCTGAGGCTCCCACACCGTAATCGGCGTCTCCCACATCTCCTTCGGGTCCCAGCCGACGCTGACGCTGCCGCCTTCGCCCGGCGTCACGGCGGCGTACGGCCCGAACCAGCGGGCGATCCCCTTGCCGGTTGTCAGGGCCTCCCATACCTCCTCGAGTGTGGCGTCAATCTCGATGGTCAGATCGAGCACACGGTCGGTGCGCTTGCGGTCGTCGATCACTTTGCCTCCCTATTGGCCTTGCGGCCGCCTTCGGGTTCGGCCGCGCGTGATGGCACGGCCGGGTAGCCGCACGCGAAGACCCGGAACGTGCGGCCGTTTGTCGCGTCGGGCTGGTGGTACTTGGCGGCCAGTGTCGTGAGAACAGTGGTGAGCTCGTCGGCGAACCGCCGCTGATCGGCCGGTGTCGCAAACCGCACGTCGGTGTCCAACGTGATCGTCGGTACGCGCTTGCCGCGAGCGGCAGCGGCTCGGCCGAGCGCGGCGAGGTCGTTCAGCGCCCGCCCGGCCACCGCCGACAGGTAGGCGGACGAAAAGGCGTCGGCGACGGTCCGCGTATCGACAGCGACTCCTCCCAACGTCTTCGGCGCGATGGAGTACGACGTCGCCGTGCGGACGTAGGAGCGATCGATGCGGCGGCCGACGCTGCCGTGGTCCTGCGCCTCCACCAGGTTCTCCGCCTCGAGCGTCCGCAGGTGGTAGAGCACCCGCTGGCGGGGCATGCCCATCGCTTTGGCGACTTGCGGCGCCGATTGCGGCCGATCGAGCAGATGAAGGAGCCGCAACCGTATCGGCTGCAGCGCCACGCGCGCGCGGGCGGGGTCGTCGATGATGTCGAGGTGTTTGGCGCCCATCCGGACGACCGATCTGTTACGGACAAATTAATTCGTCCGCAGCGGATTGTCAAGGGTACCGATTGACAGGCGCGAACAGCGGGCGCGATGATTCGCCGGCCGAGCGGCAATCCGCATTGAGGCGAAGGGATGGGATGGATATGGCTTACCAGGATGCTCTCCGGCACGCGTTCGTGAACCTCGATCCCCTCGCCGCTCTCAGAGAGCCGACCGATTCCCTGCTCGGCGTCGATGCGGACGCCAGGGCCGCGTTGGGAACGCTCGGTCTCCAGACGATCTTCGACCTCGCGACATCGCCGCTCTTTCGACTCGCGAGTGACATTGCGGCCGCAGTGCAGGGTCGCGACTCGGATGGGATGTCGCGCTTCGAGCGCATCCCGGGCGGCGTTGCCACGGCGGGCAGCCCCGTCAGCCTGATCGAATTTGCCAAGGCGGACATCGCGTCGATTCGAAGCCTCAGCGCGGCGCAGGCGACACAGCTCAAGACCGCGCTCCAGGTCGAAACGGTCGCGGATCTCGGACGGTGGCCGCCGTACGTCGCTGCGCGCAGCGTGCTTGCCGCAGCCGGTGGCGTTGTCGCGGCGGAATCCGACGAAGCCGCGGAGCTCGTTCCGCGCATGGGGGAATTTCCCACTGAGCGCCACTACTACTCCACGGTCGTGATGGACCGCGTGGCCGTCAAGGAGACAACCGACCTCGCGACCGCAGGCCCCGTCGACATCCTCCCGGCCGTCGCCGCTGATTTCGGATTCGATGCGCCGGCCGTCGGTGCGCGCCTCACGTTCGAGCAGTCCTGGTTCGCACACGGCGTGACGCTGGGCAACCTGTTGCACTCGGTCGCGCTGGCCCCCGGCGAGAGCACTCGCGTGGCCGTCGTCGACTGGTCGCGGCAGACGCGCGCGACGGGAACCGAAACGATCGGCGAGACCGAGGCGCTGACGGCGACGACGAGTCACAACCGCAGCATCAGCGAAATCCAGGATGCCGTCGCGACTGAAGTGCAGTCCGGCTTTTCGCATACCGAAAGCACCGCGACGACGAAATCGGGTGGCGGCGGCTTCGGCTTCAGCATGGGACCCGTCAGCATCGGCGCCAGCGGCGGCGCCGGAAAGACGACCACGTCCGCGGACAGCTTCTCCACATCGACCGGGTCGCGGGACCTGTCGGCGTCGATGAGTCAACAGGTGATGGACGCGACGCATCAAGCGGCGTCATCGGTGCGCAACCGGCGCGCGACCATCGTGAAGGAAGTCTCAGAAACCGAACACGAGTCGGTCTCGACGCGAATCCTCGCGAACTACAACCACATGCACGCGCTCACCGTGCAGTACTTCGAGGTCATCGAGGTCTACCGCGTCACAACAGGTTTGCATGAGGCGGAGCGTTGCCTCTTCGTCCCGATGAAGCTCGTCGACTTCGATGAGCGCGTGATCGCACGATTCCAGGGCGCGCTCGTCGCGGCCGCGCTCAATCGTCGCGCGTTCGAGCTGTTGACGACCGACTTCGGGATGATCCGACTGTCGGCCACACGTCCCATGCGGCCACCGTTCACCGTTGCGCTCGGCATTTCCGCGGCGCTCCTCGCCAGCCGCACCGCCATGCTGGCCGTTGAAACGCCCGCAACTCCAGCCGAACCGGCGACGTCTGCGCCGGCGCCAGCACCGGCCCCATCCTCGCCGACGCCTTCCGCGGCGTCAGGCGTTCCGTCCGAGCCTACGTGGGTCCCTGAAGAGATCCGCCGCGCGAGCCGCATCACGGCGACGCCGCTGATTCGTCCGGGCAGCGACTCGGTGCTGCTCCCCCGCGAAGGGCAACTCGAAGGGATCAGCTTTGCGCTGGACGGGGGTCCGCCGATCACGAGCGTGACCGTCAGGCAGCAGTCAGGTTCGCCGGCCATCGAGCTGACGCGCACGTCGATCGGCTGGCGCGTTCCGAATGCGATTCCCCTGGACGAGCTCCAGGAGATCGTTGTAGGGACCGGCGCGGGCGAGGGCCGCGCAACGGGAAACATGACGCTCGAGTTGAGTTATCGCGGCGCGTTCTTCCCGCTCACGCTGCCGATCACCGCCGCGGCGAACACGTCGACCGCGGTTGCGAAGGTTGGCGACACCGAAGCGGCGCCCGAGCTGATCGAGCACCTGCAAGCCAATCGGCTGTACTACAACCAGGCGATCTGGCGCTCATTGGATGCGTCGACAGTCTCCCTGCTGCTGTCGAAGTTCACCTTCGAAGGAATAACGGTTGCGGATCTCATCGATCCACGGCCGATTCAGGTCGCAGGAAATTATCTGGTTTTTCGGATGCCGGGCTTTGTCGCACGCGCGACGCTCCCGGTCAGGGGCGAGGACGCCGACACGCCGGAGGCCAGCTTCAGACGCTCCTGGAATCAGTGGCTTGACGATCGCGGCCTGACGTTTCGACCTGACGCGCGCCAGGAGTTGCTCGTCCCGGTCCCCACCGGCGGCGTCTTCGCCGAAGCCGTGCTCGGCCGCTCGAACTCCGCCGAGAAGCTGGACATGACCCGTTTCTGGAACTGGCAGGATTCGCCGATTCCGTTGCAGCCGCCAGAGATCGCGGCGATCAACATGGGATCGCGCGCGCAGCCGATCGATGTGACGCCGGGACACCTCGGTCAGCCGGTGCTCAACATCGTGAATCCAACCAGTCTCCCCGATCCAACAGGCCTCGGCCCCATGCTCGGCGCGCTCCAGTCCGGCAACATGTTCAGGGACATGTCGGGACTTGCGGCGACCATTGGACTCGCGCAAGGCGTCGCGGGACAGGCGACGAGCGCCGCGGTCGAATCACAGAAGCTGGCCGCGGCGAACCTCGCCGTCGCGGCGCAAAAAGAAATCGAGATGGCGCGCATCGCGGCACAGGCAGTCGCCGGCGCCGCTGGGAATCCGGCCGCCATGGGAGGGACGCCGAAGAATTCCTCGGAGATGGGGGCTTTGATCAACAGCGCGACCGCGCGCGATGCAGCCAAACTATCCGGAACGGGAGGAGGTGGCGGCGCCTCGTCGGGCGACGGCGGCGGCGGCGTCGGTGGGTCGAGCGGCTCCGGCGGCGGCGTCACGTCGACCCGGCCTGTGTTCGCGAGCGATTCAGGTGGCGGGAGTCTGGCCGATGCGGCATTCAGGCGCGCGATGTTCGGCACCACTGGTGCTCCAACGTCGGACGTCATCGCCTCTCTGACGAGTGGCGTCGGAGGAACGTCGGGCGCGACGAGTCCGAGCCCGGGCGGCGTCGCACAGCCAGTCGTGCTGCCCAACGTGGCGACCGGAGAGATCTATTTCTACGCCAGCGTCAGACGCATCGGCAACCTCCGCACCTTCCAACAGGAGATCGACGCGATTCAGGATGGGACGTGGCTTCCGGCATCGGTGGACTTCCGCGCCATCTCGCTCCGCAGCGGCAACTTCGCGCCGCTTCGGAACGACGCCGAGGTCTTCTCGATGGACGATTTCTTCAACATGCTGGCGCAGCCGGCGATGCGCTTCAACTTTTTCGCGTACCTGAGGGACGAAGACGACTCGCCATATATCCCCATGACCATGCAGGTGCAGAGCGGGACGTCGACGGAAGTGGGGAACACGCGGAACGGGTTCGATCTCAACAAGTTGGACGTGCCATCGGCTCTGCGCATCGGCGCACTGACTGCAGCTGGCTCGACCGACCCGCTCTGTGTGGCGCTGCGCAACGTCAAAACGATCAACGATGAGACTCGGGCGGCCGTGGTGGACGAAAGCGGGCTGGGGGTCCAGCGAGAGCTGCGCTTGTATCTCTGCTCGACCGGTGTCACGTTCGCTTCGTCGCCAACCACGCTCGCGCAGACGCTCGCGGATCTGCTCAAGATGCGGGTGTTCTGCATCGAGGATCCGATCTTCTATCGGCCGCATCTGCAGACAGACCCGCCCGACGAGATCCGCGGGCGGGTCTCGCTGACGGACACTGGGCCGATGGTGCAGGATGTCCACAAGTTCGACGATCAGATGCAGGAGTTCTGAAACTCGCGGTACGAGCGAAGGGCTGAACCGAGGGTCGCTAGAAAAAAACTGGTGTGTAAGATTGCCAGCTGCGTTCAGTGATAGTGCAGGGCACTTCGTGCCCGTCCGCCCAGACGCCGCAGTAATCACGAAGATCTTTCCTGTCCGCCCAGCGTCCGCCTGACAGATAACTGGCGGCTTCGTTGCATGGGCTGATTCCACAGCACTGTCATCTGCGTCGTCGAGAACGGCGACGCCTTCCCGGGGCTCATTTCCATGACGCTTGAGTTCGCCGGCAACGTGTTGTGCTCGGCCGGCGTGAGCTATTTCCACGTCTATCCCAACGGGGACGTGTACCGCTGTCTGGCCGATTACAACGCCCGCCGCCCACCGATGTTCAACTTGAAACGCGACGGATGGAAGGGTGCCGTCGACCCGACCGTGTGCGATCACGAGCGCTGCTATAACGCCTGTGACCTGGATTGGACGACCAAGTGGCAGGTCGATGAGCAGGGCCGGCTGGAGAAGACCTTCGAAGGCCAACGCAAGGACATCGAGAGGGAGGTCTCGCTGTTCCTGTGCTCGCAGCGCCTGGAGTCCCCGCAGCGGCGGATGGCCTACTTCATCTGGTCGCCGACGCTGGCGTGCAATTACACCTGCGCCTACTGTGGCTGCGCGGCCGGCGAGAAGCGGACCACCAGGGACCTGCCCTCCGCAATCCCCGAGCTGACCGTCGACGAGTGGACCGACATCTGGAGCGATATCGTGGAGCGCTTCGAGTACGGCGTCCTCAGCATCACCGGTGGCGAGCCGCTGCTCAGCGAAGCGACGATCCCCGTGCTCAGCATGGTGTCCCAGAAGTTCGCCTGCTACATCACCTCGAACATCAGCCGCAACATCATGGAGTTCACGCGCGGCCGCATCCGTCCGGGCGGCTCGCCGCGTGTGGTCGAAGGCTTTGGCGAGGTACCGATCGGCCTCTCCGGAATCAATTGCAGCCTGCACCCCACTTCCAAAGGCTTCAACTGGGATCTTTTCAAGGGTTCGGTCCTCCTGCTGCGGAATGCGGGCTTCCATGTCTCGGTCAACTTCGTCGGCTATCCGGTCCAGCTCTATCTGGCGCCCGAGTACAAAGCGTGGTGCGAACAGAACAACGTCGAGTTCACGCTGTCGTCCTGGCAGGGAGTGGACAACGAAGGCAACATCGCTGGGTACTCCGTTCCCGAGCGCACCTTCTTCGAAGAGATCGCGCCGTCGCACCGCAAGAAGGCGAACGAGCTCGTGTTCATGGATTGCAGCTATGAGGTGATGCTCGACAACCCGGTCTCGCGCGTGCGGATGGCGGACGTCCTGATGCTGACTGGCCGCATCCGCAATCTGTCTCACACTCCGTGGCAGGTCGGGAGCGGGCCTGGCAGATGGAGCGTCGCCGGCTATCTCACCCGCATCGGGCGGCGCAAAGTGTGGCTGCGCGAGTTTCGCACCAGTCCGCCAGATATTGTCGTATCGCACAACGGCGAACTGGAGTTCGTCCTGCCCATCGACACGCGCGGTCTGCCCGCCGGCGTCTACGAGGTGTGGGTCGATATGCTGATGGACCGTCGGAACTGGATGGCGCTCCACGGGGCGGTTCCGGTCACTGCCGTCCTTCGCATCGAGACATTCAGCCACGCGATCGCCGTGGACGCCGACGCAGTGAGCCTGTCACCCGGCGGCACGGCCGTGCTGAGTGGCACTCTCCGCAACACCTGCGGCAAGCCGTGGCCCGAGGGCGCGGGCGAAGAGCCGCTGCAGGTAGGCGCGCGTCTGTTCCGGCAGTCCGCGAAACACGAAGTCGTGCGCGAATTCCGTGCCTTCCTGGAGCGACTGCCGGCGACCGCCGAGGACGAGGTCCCGTTCCGCCTGGTCCTCGATCCAGGCGAGCTGGAGTGCGGCGACTACGAGCTCACGATCGATGTCGTGAAGGAGTACCAATTCTGGCTGGCCGAGAAGGGGGCGACTCCCACGGTCATCCCGGTGGTGATCTCGTAATCACTGCATGTAACGTTGACGGATATAACGTATGGCGTTATAGTCTGTCGCCGTGACGTCGCCGCCTAATCCTGACGGCCTGCTGCCGTTACCCGTCGCAACGTTTCACATCCTCGTTGCCGTAGCCGATCAGGACCGCCACGGCTACGCCATCATGCAGGATGTCGCCGCGCGAACCGACGGCGCCCTCAAGCTGAGTCCTGGCACGCTGTACGGATCCATCAGACGCATGCTCGAAGAGGGCCTCATCGTCGAGCTCAGTGAGCGCCAGCGTCCCGATGAGGACGATGAGCGGCGACGGTATTACCGGATCACGCCGTTCGGACGGGCGGCCGCGCAGGCGGAAGCGGCGCGGCTGGCGACGCTGCTGCGCCAGGCGAAGGCGGTGGGATTGGCACCGGGCCGCGCGTAGCACGAGGAGCGAATGGCCGACCGCACGATCGGCGAGCGCGTCTATCGAAAGCTGTTGCGTCTGTACCCACGCGACTTCTCCGACGATTACGCCCACGAAATGACGCAGCTGTATCGCGATCGCATCCGCGATGAGGGACCGACGAGCGTGTGGCTGGCACTCGTCGCCGATCTGGCGCGCACCGCTCCCAGGGAGCAGCTCTCGACGCTCGCGCAGGACGTGCGGCACGCGCGGCGGACGTGGCGGCGGACGCCGGTACTCGCGCTGGCGGCAATCCTGACGCTGGCGCTCGGCGTTGGCGCGAACACCGCCGTCTTCAGCGTCGTCCACGGCGTGCTCCTCAGGCCGTTGCCGTATCCGGATCCCGATCGTCTCGTCGAAGTCTTCGAGGACAACAGCCGCGCCGGCGGTGGCCCGTTCTTCCGCGTGTCGCTGCTCAACTATCTCTCGTGGGTCGAGCGCGCCCAAAGCTTCGAGGCGTTGGCAGCCTTCAACGGCAGGGACTTCACGGTCACCGAACATGGCGATCCGGAACGCATTTTCGGAAGCGCCGTCACCGCGTCACTGTTCAAGGTGCTTGGCATCGCGCCGATCGTCGGGCGAGCGCTGACGGCAGAAGATGAGAACCCTGCTGCCGCGCCGGTCGCAGTGCTCGCGGAGTCGTTGTGGTCACGTGCGTTTGGTCGAGATCCGGCAGTCGTCGGTCGCACGATCACTCTGAACGGCCTCCGCCACCAGATCGTCGGCATCGTCCCGACGGCGTTTCGGGAGATCGGCCGCACGCAGATCGGATCCGCCGGCGCGGGACAGATCTTCATCCCGCTCTCGATGGACACGGCGCAGAATCGCGGCAACCATACACTCCGCGTCGTCGGTCGACTGCGCCAGCAGGTCACCCTGGATCAAGCCAGGGACGAGATGCGCCGCGTCGCTGCCGGCATGCAGAACGAATTCCCGACGACAAATCGAAATTGGAGCGCGTGGATCGAACGACCACAGCGCTCGATGTTCGATCCGCGGGTCCGCCTGTCGCTCCTCGTCCTGCTCGGCGCAGTGGGTGTCGTGCTCCTCATCGCGTGCGCAAATGTTGCCAATCTCGTGCTCGCGCGCGCCACGAGCCGACGGCGGGAGCTTGCGGTTCGTGCGGCGCTTGGCGCACGCCCGGCGCGACTGGCGCGGCAACTGCTCACCGAAAACGTGTCGTTGGCTCTCGTCAGCGGCGTCTGCGGACTCACGATGGCGGGTCTCTCGATGCAGGCGTTGCGCACGCTCATCCCCGCCACGATCCCACGCGCCGACGAGATCCGCCTCGACGGAACCATTCTCGCCTTCGGGTTATTCATCACGACCGCGTCCGGCGTGTTCTTCGGCATGGCGCCCGCCATCCGCGGCGCACGCGCGAGCCTGCTTCCGGCCCTGACGCAAAACGGCAAAGGCGCGATCGGCCCGTCACACCACCTGTGGCGACGCGGCCTCGTGGTCGCACAGACGGGGCTCGCGACAATGCTGGTGGTAATGGCGGCGCTGCTGCTGCAAAGCCTCGTGCGGCTGCAGCAGGTGCCGCTCGGGTTTGAGCCAGTGGGCGTACTGACCGCTCGCGTGAGTACGCCTCAGGTGAAGTATCCGGACGCCGCCGCGATGCTCGAGTTCCAGCGCACGTTGCTCAGGTCGCTTGAAACGCTGCCGTCGGTTCGAGCCGCCGGCCTCATAACGAGTACACCATTCGCCCCGGGAGTGCGCCGCGGCGTGACGGTTCGCGACCGTGCGGCGGGCGGCGGCTCGTTGGAACCGTCCGCATCTGCGGTTGAACAAGTCGTGAGTGCTCGCTTGTTTCGAGCGCTCGGTGTGACGCTGCTGGCAGGACGCGAATTCGGCGCACAGGATCAGCCAGGCTCGCCGCTGGTCGCTATCGTCAGCGAAGGACTCGCCCGACGACTCTGGGCTAGCTCCGATGGCATCGGCCGAGCTCTAGAACTCGACGGCCGCGGCCATGAAATCGTGGGTGTCGTTGGCGACACCCGTGGGACCGACGGGACCGCGCGCGGCGGAGGCCTCGATCGCGATCCGCAGCCGGTGCTCTACGTCTCCTCGGAGCAGCATCCCCAGGGCACTGTCTCACTTGTGATTCGAGCGGACGCGACGCCTCAGGCGATCGTGCCGGCCATTCGTACTGCTTTTCGTGAAATCGAACCCACTCTGCCGATTCCTGATCTGCGTCCGCTCGACGAGTGGATCGCCGAAAGCGCGGCGCAGCCGCGCCTCACCACGACCCTTGCCGGGGCGTTTGCCGGCGCGGCGTTGTTCCTGACGGTTGTGGGCATTTATGGAGTCATCTCGTATACCGTCAGCCAACGGACGCAGGAACTCGGCGTCCGGATAGCCATCGGGGCCAGTCGAATTTCGGTCGTCGGGCTGGTGCTCCGGACCGGCATGACGTGGGCAAGCGCGGGGATCGCGCTCGGTCTGGTCGGTGCCTGGTCGGCCAGTCGCCTCATCGCCGGCCTGCTCTTCGGCGTCTCAGCGACGGATTCGTTTACATTTGCTCTGACCGCGTTGGCCCTGGCGGGAGTCGCTGCGCTCGCGTGTACGGTGCCCGCTCTTCGCGCGACCCGCATTGATCCGGTGATCGCCTTGCGCGGGGACTGACCCTACTCGGCACGAAGAACTTCGATGGGATTCACCGATGCGGCGCGGCGGGCCGGGATATAACTGGCGAGCAGCGCCGAGATCGCCAGAACGATGGCAGCGCCCGCGAGCGTTGCCGGGTCCCACGACCGCACGCCGAAGAGCAGATGCCGCATCAGCGTGCCCGCCGCCACGGCGCCGATCACTCCGAGTGACGTCCCCATTGCAATCAACCACGCGCTTTCTCCAAGCACGAGGCGGTAGACCGACCGGCGGCGCGCACCGAGCGCCATTCGTACGCCTATCTCGCGGGCTCGCTGACCCACTGAGTACGCGACGACGCCGTAGAGGCCAACCACGCTGAGGACGAGAGCCACGGCCGCGAAAGCTCCAACCAGCCACGCCGACGAGCGGTGAAGAGTTGTCGACGGAAGCTCGCTGATCCGTTCGGCCATGGTGCCTGGCCGGCCAATCAGCACGTCAGGCTGGACCTCGCGGATTGCGCTTGCGAGCGATGCGAAGAACGAACCCTCCGCTTGTGACGCTCGGATGACGAGGTTGAAGTCGTTCTGGTCGAACGGGACATACGCGCTCGGGTGCGGCGGTGTTTCGGGCGGGCCATCCTTGATGTCGGCCACGATTCCGATAATCTCGCGGGCCGGCGATGAAGCACCGCCGAACGCGATCGAGCGTCCTATGGCGTTCTCGCCCGTGAAGTACCGCCGCGCTGCGGTCTCGTTGATGATCATCACCGGTCTTGCCGACGCGACCTCCTCGTCGGTGAACGGGCGTCCGCGCAGGAGCGTCGCCCGAAGCGTGTTGAGGTAGCGCGCGCTGACACGCCGGACCGGCCAGGTGTCGTTGAGCTGCAGATCCTCGGCGCGACCGATGACCCAGAACGTCGACGTGGGGGCGAGCCCGGGTCCGAGCGGCAACAGGTCGACGTATCCGACCGACTGAATGCCTGGCAGCGCGGCGATGCGCTCGGCGACGCGGCGCGCGAGCGCCCCGGGCTGCTCATTCTTTGTGGGCGTCACCGCCACGGTGCTCAGATGTTGTGCGTCGAATCCAACGTCGGCGTGAAGCAGTCGGTAAAGACTCTTGCCGAACAGTCCCGCACCCACCAGGAGAAGCACTGCGACCGCGAGCTCCGCCACGACCAGGCGGGCTCCGAGGCGGCGCCAGCTCGTTCCGGCGGAGCCGCGGCCGCCTTCCTTGAGTCCTGCGAGCGTTTTCGAGAAGGAGATTCGGAGGACCGGCGTGAGCGCGAATGCCAGCGATGCGATCGCGGACACTGCGATCGCGAACGCCACGAGACGGACATTCATGCCGATGCCGTCGACAAACGGCATCCGGCCGATCATGTCGGGTGTGAGCAGGCTGATGAGAAACGGGATACCGGACGAAGCGAGCATCAATCCGAGCGCGGTGGCGACAACGGTCAGGATCAGCGCCTCCGTTGCAAACTGCAACACGAGCCGCGTAGAAGATGCGCCGAGCGCATTGCGGACGGCGATTTCACGCGTGCGGGTATCCGTGCGCGCCAGAAGCAGACTCATGACGTTGATGCAGGCAATCACCAGCAGGAGTCCCGCGGCGCTCAGGAGCATCAACAGAATGGGGCGCGCGTCGTCGCCGAGCATCACCTCGCGCAACGGAACCAACTTCGCAATTTCCGGATCGCGGTGCGCGGCGGGATGTTCGTTTCGCAGTTGTTCGAGCACGGACGTCATGTTCGCGGCCGCCGGCTGTTCGGCGACGCCATCCGCCAGCCGCGCGATCGCCGACAGACTTCTGCAGGGACGCATGGCCCAGCAGCCTTGCGCGCCGCGAATTGCGACCCAGAACTCCGCTCGCGGTGCCATCGCGAACTGAAAATCGCGCGGGAGCACGCCGATGACGACGTGTGGCTCGCCATCGGGGACCCAGGGCGACTGCAGCGTCACGGAGCGACCGAGGACGCCAGGACGGCCGCCGAACCGCGTCTGCCATGCGCCGTAGGAGAGCACGACCGTTGCAGGCGCCGACGGTCCCTCTTCATCCCGATGAAAGTCGCGGCCGAGCACCGGTTTCACGCCGAGTGTTCGAAAGAATTCACTGGTGACCCTCAACCCGGTGACGGGTTCCGGGCCTGCGGACATCTTCAGGATGAAACCGCTGCGGACGTCAAATGCCGCAATCGATTCGAATGCGCGATTGCGCTCCCGCCAGTCGACGAAATCGAGATACGACACGGCGCCGCGTGTCTGGGCCGACGCAAGATCGGGACGCGCCCCGAACACGCTGAAAAGCCGCGACGGCTCCTCGTACGGCAAAGGTCTGATCAGCGCCGCGTCGACGAAGGCGAAGATGGTAACGCTGGCGCCGAGGCCGAGCGCGAAGACCAGGACGGCCGTACATGCGAATCCCGGATACCTCAGCAACTGACGCAGAGCAAACTTCACAGGCGTGTCCTTCCGCCGGACCATATAGCACCCGCGGGAGCGCGTCCAATGAAAAGATTTCGCGTTCGTGCCGCGGCGGTCGTGATCGCCTATATCCATTGACAATATATCCACGGTGGACTATCGTCCGGCGCAATGACGGATGGCCAGGACGACGTCGACGCGCTCCTTCCGCTCCCTGCTGCGGCCTTCCACATCCTGCTGGCGTTGATCGCGGGTGACTGCCACGGCTACGGCATCATTCAGGACGTGGAGGCGCGCACCGGCGGGGCGCTGCGCCTGAGCCCCGGTACGCTCTATCGCACGATCCAGCGCCTCCTGGAGCAGGGACTGATCGAGGAGCCGCGGCGGCCGACGCGCGCGAAGGCCGATCCGCGGCGACGCTATTACCGCCTCACTCCATTCGGTTCCGCAGTCGCCCGTGCCGAAACCCGCCGGCTCACCGAGCTGGTTCGCCTCGCCCGTCACGTCTGGCGGGTCGCACCGGAGTCGTCATGATCCCTCTGTACCGGGCGCTGCTGCGCCTCTATCCCGCGTCGTTCCGTCTCGAATACGGGGACGAAATGACCGAGGTGTTCGCGCAAGCGTGCGCCGACGCATCATTGCCCGGCCGGATCGGGTTAGTGCTGCGCGCGTTTGGCGACGAGACGTTCAACGCTGCTGCCGTCCATTGGGCCATTCTGATCCAGGATCTGCGATACACCGCCCGCACGCTCAACCGGGCGCGAGGGTTTGCGCTCACGGCGATTCTGGTCACCGCGCTCGGCGTCGGCGCCAACACCGCGGCGTTTTCGGTCGCCGATTTCGTGCTGCTCCGGCCGTTGCCGTTTCCCGATCCCGACAGCCTGGCGATGCTGTGCGAGGGCCCTCGCACCGGCGGTGGCGGTACGTGGGGCTGCATGAACGAGCTGTCGCCCGCGAACTATCGCGACCTGAAGACGATGAGTGCGTCCTTCCAGGCGATGGGCGCGTATTGGGGAGGCGCCATCAACCTGGTCGGTGGGGGAGAACCGCGGCGCCTCGGGATCACATCGGTCACTCCCGAAGTGCTTCCCCTGCTCGGGGTGGCCCCCGTGTTGGGGCGCGTGTTCGGACCCGCAGATGACGACCGCAACTCGATCGTGATCAGCTACGGCCTGTGGCAGTCCCAGTTCGGCGGTGACCCCGACGTACTGGGCCGGAAGGTGAACCTCGATGGGGCTGCCTACACGATCATCGGCGTCATGCCCGCTACCTTCTATTTTCCCGAACGCACCAGCCAGATCTGGAACGAGCTGACGCTCAAGCCGCAGGATTTCGAGGATCGGACGAATACGTATATCCACGCGGTCGCGCGCCTCGGGCCGGGCGTAGCGTTCGAGCACGCGCGGGCGGAGCTGGAGTCGCTGGCCGCCCGCATGTCGCGCGATTACCCGGAGACGAACGCGGAGACCGGCGTCAGCTTCTTCCGCATGCGCGACAACATGTCGCCGCGGTTTCGCGTGATGCTGATCGCGCTTGGCGGCGCGACGTTGTGCCTGTTGCTGCTCACCTGTGCCAACCTCGCGAACCTGCTTCTTGCGCGGGCCACCGCGCGCGAGCGCGAGCTCGCCGTCCGCGCGGCGCTCGGCGCCGGCAAGGAGCGATTGGTGCGGCAGCTGATCACCGAGAGCGTAATCCTGACGGTGCTCGGCGGCGTCACCGGCGTCGCGCTGGCCGCGGTGAGCGTGCCGCTGTTTTCGAGTCTCGTTCCCCCGACGCTGCCGCTCGCCACTCAGCCCAGTCTCGACCTGCGCGTGCTGGCCCTGGCGGTGGCCTTCACCGCACTCACCGGTCTGGGATTCGGTCTTCTTCCCTCGCTTCGCGCGGGTCGCCGCACGGAATTCGACGCGCTGCGGGACACGACCCGCGCCGGGGGCGGCCGGAAGCAGCGCGTCCGCGCCATCCTGGTGACGGTCGAAGTCGCGATGTCGGTGATTCTTCTGATCACATCCGGCCTGTTGATCCGATCGGTCTGGCACGTGCAGGCCATCGATCCCGGATTTGTCCCGCAGCACGTGCTCACCCTCACGACCGCCCTGCCGCGACCCAAGTACGACGATGCAGTTCGCCGGAATCAGTTCTACGAGCGGGTCGTGGCCGAAGTGCGCGGCCTGCCGGGCGTCCAGAGCGCGGCATTTACCACCGGTCTGCCCATGGTCATTACCGGGCTCATCACGGGAGTCGAGGTTCCCGGTCAGGAAGTTCGGCCCCGCCGGAGCGCCGGCGCGAGCCACCGGTGGGTGACGCCCGACTATTTCAAGACGATGGGGATTCCTCTCCGCCGCGGCCGCGACGTGGAGAACAGCGACACCGCCCAGCGCCAATGGGTGGCCGTTGTCAGCGCGTCGTTCGCCGAGCGCTATTGGCCCGGTCAGGATCCGATCGGCAAGACCTTCCGGCATCTCGATCACACGCGAACGGTTGTCGGAGTGGTCGGCGACGTCAAGGTCCGCGGACTGGAGCGCACCAGCGAGCCTCAGATGTACCTGCCCGCTCTTCAGGCTCCTGAGGGACTCCCCGGCGGCTTCGATCCCAAGGATCTCGTGATTCGGCATTCTGGGCAGGGTGACGCTCTCGTCTCCGCCGTCCGTCAGATCGTGCATGCGGTCGACAAGGAACAGCCGATCTCGAACGTTCGTACGATGGAGGAGGTGCTCGCAACGGACACGGCGACTCGACGCGCGCAGCTGCAGGTGCTCGGCGTGCTGGCCGCGGTCGCAGTTCTGTTGTCCGGCGTCGGGATCTACGGGCTGCTCGCGTACACGGTTTCGCAGCGTTCGCTCGAGATCGGCGTGCGCCTGGCGTTGGGTGCGGAGCCAGCGCGCGTCGGCCGCATGATCGTTGCCGACGGGCTGCGCCTGGCGTTATTCGGTATCGTCCCCGGCGTGTTCTGTGCTTATGCGGCCGCACGCGGAATGACGGCGCTGCTCTTCGGCATCGCGCCGGGGGATCCTGCAACGTTCGCCGCGGCCGTCGGCCTGGCGCTTCTCATGGCGCTGGCCGGTTCGTTCCTGCCGGCGCGCAGGGCAGTGCGCGTCAGTCCGATGTCTGTCCTCAGAGCAGAGTAGCGGCGAGAGGACGGCAGCGTGGACGCCCGTTGCCGAAACGAGCGTCCACACCATCAATCAAAGGCGAGCTTAGTTCAGCGGACAGCCCCTCTCGTTCAACTGCGAGAGCAGGTTCTTCGTTCCTTCAATCAGCGTCGCATCGCCGCTTTCGTACGCGGCCTTCGTCTTGGCGATGACCTGGGCGCCCGACAAGGCGTAGTCGACGTCGGGATTGGAAGAATCGAGCAACGCGGCGACCGCGTGGCGGCCGAGCGCATAGATTCCGCCGCCCCCCTGGCCCAGCGCGTCGAGCAGCGTAAGGCTGTTCGGGAACGGACTGCTGATGCCGAATACGGTGTTGAACGAATCGGTCGGCAGATAGCCCACCCATGAGTCGAAGTGCTGGTCCTGCTTCCAGTACCCCGGCGTGCACCCCTGCGCGCCGAGTCCGGGCGGCGGCGGTGGCGGCGGCAGCTTGCATTCCGTAATCACGCGGACCTGGTCGGCGTGTGCCGAGTTGACCGTGTGAATGGTGACCGTCTGAAGACCGGCGTCGAGAACGATCGAATCCGTCGTACCGTTGAACTGCATCGCGCGGTGCGCGCTGCCCGTCGGGTACACCGTGCCGATGGCGCCGAGAAAATCGCTCGTGCCGAGGAACGTGTTGCTCGTAATGATTCCGAGCACCTTGCCGTCGGTCGTGATCGTCGCTTCGAGCGTGATCTTGGGGTTGGCCGTGCCTTCCTTGTCGGCCTGGACGAAGTGGCTGCTCACCGCCGTACCGGCGGGAATCTTGCCGGGCGTCAGGAGCGCGCTGTCGACGTAGGTTCCTGGCGCGCTGATGTTGACCTTCAAGGGAGAAAGGAGTGCCACGCACTGGCGCTCATCGAACGCGAACATCGTGGTACTGCTTTCCAGCTGGCCGAGCTCCACCGAGGGGGGTGCGGCGATCTTCGTGACTTGCCCGGACGTCGATGCGATGGTCGCCCATACGACGCTCGAGAGTGCTCCCGCCATGATGACCGTCAGGCCCGTGGCGATCAGCATTCTCGAAAACTGCTTCCTCCGTGTCATTGAAATCCTCCAGTCGGCGTTGATCTATTGCGGCAGCGCACGTTGCCGGCGAACCCGTCAACGAGCGAAAGAATTCGTGCTCTTTGAGGAGAGATTCGCCGGCCGCCCTCGCATCGTCCGTACCAGAGTCTGGCGGGCTTTCATTCCATAAAGAACGCACGAAAAGCTCGATCGCGCGTCCATCGACGCCGAGGAAATCATCAGACAGGGCGACTTAAGTCCCGTTTTGCGGAGACCGTGTCTCGCATCCGTACGCGATGAGCAAGGACGGCGGCGATTCGCGCGTCCCTGACCGAGGAGGTTTCCACAACCATGATTGGTCGACATTCCGCTCTACGGATCGCGGTGCCGCTCGCCGCGGCATGCGTGATGGTTGTTTCCGAGCCGGTTGCCGCATTCAAGCTCGAGACGCACATCTGGAT
>Ga0075424_100001926_pt1 | contig 18601 bp, 17 predicted proteins | sample SoiMethybrSBSTD3_FD_75301 | JGI IMG/M metagenome (GOLD analysis project Ga0075424, IMG submission 75301) | Bulk soil microbial communities from a Populus tree surrounding site in Tennessee, USA - Soil MetaG P. TD hybrid SBSTD3 | ecosystem: Environmental > Terrestrial > Soil > Tree plantation...
TGACGACGGAGAAGACCTCTTCGCGCTATAGCCGTAAGTCGTTTTTGGGGCGGTTGGGGTTGGGGGCGGCGTCTGTCGGTGCCGGTGGGTTGTTGCGTTCGGAGCCGGCGCGGGCGGGGCTGCTTGCCCAGCGGGTGTCGAGGGCGGGGGTGGAGGGGCATTTCGGGCGTATCTTCCACGGCCTGCCGCCGTTCGCCTCCGATAGTCCGCGGGTGCAGGCGGCGCTGCGCGCGATCGGCAGGCCGGGCGGGATCCTGGACGCCAACGACCGGCTCGCCAAGGGGCCGACCTTGTTGATCACCGACGCGAGCCTGTCGGCCAACAACCCGAACAACCCCACGCACACGGCCGGCACGACGTTCTTCGGCCAGTTCCTCGACCACGACATCACCTTCGACATCGGTTCCAAGCTCGCCCAGCCAACCGTCCCCGAGGACGCCAGCAACGGGCGCACACCGCGGTTCGACCTCGACAGCGTCTACGGCAGCGGGCCCGTCGCCTCCCCGCAGCTGTACGACCCCAACGACCACGCCAAGCTGCGCATCGAAGACGGCGGCCAGTTCGAAGACCTGCCGCGCACCAGCGACGGCACCGCCATCATCGGCGACCCGCGCAACGACGAACACGTGATCATCGCCGGCCTCCAATGCGCGTTCATCCTCTTCCACAACAAGGCCGTCGACCAGGCACGCGCCACCGGCGCCGACGACCCCTTCCACCAGGCCAGGCAACTGTTGACCTGGCACTACCACTGGCTGATCGTGCACGAGTTCCTGCCCCAGATCGTCGGCCAGTCGATGGTCGACGACGTCCTCCACAACGGCCGCCGCTTCTACAAGCCCAGCGACGGCGCCTTCATGCCCGTCGAGTTCGGCGCCGCCTGCTACCGATTCGGACACAGCATGGTGCGCCCCTCCTACCGCGCCAACCTGCACGGCGACAACGACAAGCCGTTCTTCGCCTTCATCTTCGACCCCCGCGCCACCGGACCCGACCCCAGCGACCTGCGCGGCGGCTACCGCGCCCCCAGGCGGTTCGTCGGCTGGCAGACCTTCTTCGACTTCCGCGACGGCCAGGTCAAACCGAACAAACGCATCGACACCAAGATCTCCACACCCCTGTTCAGACTCCCACTGGGAGCGATCGCCAGCCACGACACGCCCACCGCCCTCCCCCAACGCAACCTGCTCCGCCAACTCACCTGGGAACTCCCCTCCGGCCAACGCCTCGCCACCGAAATGGGCGAACCCGCCCTCGAACAAGGCGACCTCGCCGAACTCACCAACTACGGCAACAACCTCGATACCTCGACGCCGCTCTGGTACTACACCCTCAAAGAAGCCGAAGTCATGGCCGACGGACTCCACCTCGGACCCGTCGCCGGCCGCATCGTCGCCGAAGTCTTCACCGGCCTCCTGCAAACCGACCCCGCCAGCTACCACACCACCCAACCCAACTGGACACCCACCCTGCCCAGCAAAACCGGCAAAAACCACTTCACCATGGTCGACCTCCTCACCTACGCCGGCGTCGACCCCACCAGCCGCCGCCAGTAGAGCGGGCACTTCCGATGTGAGCTACCCGGTGCTAGAAACGAGCAAGGTGGTGACTGACCGCGGCATCGGCTTCGGTGCCGACGCCTCAGCGCTGGCCATCCAGCCCGACGGCAGGATCGTCGTCGCCGGCTGGATCGCGCCGTCGATACGGACGTACTTCATGCTCGCCCGCTACCTGCCGGACGGAAAGCCGGATCCCGACTTTGGCGGCGCCGGCGTGACCTGGGGCCCTGTATGGTCGGCTAAAGCCTCCGCGGCGGCGATCACGGCTGACGGCAAGATCGTCGCGGCCGGCCGCGGGCCACTCAAGATGTTCACGAGCTCGGGCTCCGGGTTCGCGCTCGCCCGCTATCTCCCGGACGCGAACGTCGACACGACGTTCGGAAAGGACGGCACGCTGGCGACCGACTTCACGCCCCTCACGACCGTGGCTTCTTTGACTGCCACGCAGACGAAACCGGGCGTGCGAGTCGTCTGGCGCACGCTCTCGGAGGCATCCACGCTTGGCTTCAACGTCTACAGACAGACAAGCCGCGGACGGCTTCGCGTAAACCCGAGCCGGATAACCGCGAAGGGCAGTATCGAGACCGGGGCGTCATACGCGTACGTCGACCGCCGTGCGACCCGCACGGCTCGCCGCTACTGGGTTCAGGAGGTCAAGAGCGAGGGGACGCGCCGGTTCTACGGTCCGGCCGTCGTCCGCCGGTGAGGCTCAGGCTCGCGTGACGGCCGCCTGCAGCTCAGCTCCGATCTCCTCCCGGCGGTGGTGCTCCTTGCCGCTCCGGAACTCCGAGATGTAGGCGTCGAAGCTCCACGTCTCGAGGAATTTCTGCGCCGCCTGACGGCCTGACTCGTAGAGCGACTCCGCCCGCTCGCGCGGAAGTTCGAACTCCGTCGTGCCGACGCCGAGCGTCGGGATCGAGATCGTCCGGGCGAACTGCGCCTTCTCGACGTACAGCCGGTCGTGCGCCTCCATCATCGTGTGCACCATGCTCGAGAGCAGCGCGACGAGGCCCTTGAACCCGCGCGGCCCGCGCTCCGGCTCCGGGATCCGCTCTGTGATCGGCACCTTCGGATCCGGCTCGACGAGCAGGAGACCGAACGTCGGCCAATCCGGCGTCCCCTCGGAGTCGAAGAGCCAGACCGGGAAGTTCGAGAGCATGCCTCCGTCGACGATCACGTGCTCGTGGTTTGTGTCCTTGTTCTCGACCCGGACCGGCCGGAAGAAGATCGGGATCGACATGCTCATCCGCACCGCGAACGCCACCTCGAGCTCGTCCGGGTCGAGGCCGAGCGCCTGTGCGTCGCGCGGCAGCACGAGCAGCTGCCGGGAGCTGACGTCGGACGCGATCACTTGCAGCCTCGACCGGTACTTCGGGTCGTCCCACTCGGTCTTCAGGTCGGCGAACGTATGAACGTTCTTGGCCGCTAGCAGCCCGCGCATCCATTCGAGGAACTCGTCTCCCTTGAAGACGCCTTCTTCGATCAGGATGCTGAGCGGGATGCCGGCGCCCGGGATGCGGTTCTCCCAACCCCTGTCCTCGAAGCGGCGGAAGTCGAGCCCGAAGATGATCTCTCGCAGCTCCGCCGACGAGTAGCCGGCTGCGATCAGCGCCGCAGTGATCGCGCCGGCCGACGTGCCTGCAACGTTCTGCGGCTTGTACCCCTCCTGCTCCAGCACCGACCACGCACCCGCGAGGCCGATCCCCTTGACGCCGCCTCCCTCGCAGACGAGGTCGACGTTGTGGTCGTGCTCATCTCCGGCCATCGTGCTCCCCTCCTGTTTGCAGCGCTGCGAACAGCTTCCTGCCGTTCGCGGCGTGCGTCAAGAGGCGGCTTTGGTGCGCACGCCGCTGCCGCTCCCGGGGTCGCTCCGGCGCGCGAAGAGCCGAGCGTCCGCGGGAGCCAGATGCCCATGGCCGTGGTGCGCCGCTGCCTCACGCCAGTGCGGAGTCGATGACGCTGTCGTCTGATCCGCGGGTACTGCGCCAGGAAAAGGTCGAGCTTCCTCGCTACTTCGCCGTAGTCCGCACCGGCGACACGATGGTTCTCTGCCGCCTCGCCGAACTTGTAGAAGGTCTGCAGCCCCGCGAGGACCGCTGCGACGAACGCGACCACCCCGCCGGCCACGACGAGCGCCGAGGTCGCATTGATATTGACGTGGGTGAGGATGCCGGTCGAGACCACTGCCGCGGCGAAGACGGCGAGGCCGCCGATGACTTGCCCTAGCCACGCGCGGAGATCTGCCATTCGGTAACGCACCGCGCGCACGGGGAGCCGACTCCCAGCTAGCTCTCGGCATCCTCGAGGAGGCGCCTCATCTTCTCGTCCGACGCGGGCATCCGGGCCGAGAGTACTCCGATGTCCGGTGTGTCTCAGCTCGCGAAGATCGACTCGGGGAGGAACGCACCGACGACCCAGTTCGGCGCGTCGACGACCTCGTGGATGCGGAGGTCGACGGCCACGCTCGCGACGGCGTACGCCTCTTCGCGATCGAGTCCGTGGCGGTCCTGGAGGTACGCGATCGTGGCGCGGACGGCGTCTTTGGCGGCTTCGAAGAGGTCAGGGCCGACGCCGGCGCAGACGTGGTGCGGGCCTGGTCGTGTCGGCGGCGCTTCGAGTAGGAGGTACTGCGGGGCGTCGACACGGATGTCGCGTCTGACGGAGAGGCGCACGACGACGTCCATCGCCGTTTCGATCGCGGTCCCGCAGACCTCGCCGTCGCCCTGGGCGGCGTGTGTGTCGCCGACGCTGAAGAGGGCGCCCTCGACGCCGACCGGCAGGAAGAGGGTGGTGCCGGCGCGCAGGTGCTTCGTGTCGATGTTCCCGCCGAAGCGCGAGGGCGGCACGATCGAGTGCGCGCCGGGCTCGGCCGGCGCCACGCCGATCGTCCCCGGGAACGGCTCGTAGGGGAGGGTCACGGTGTCGCCAAAGCGGACACGGTTCTCGTCCGGCTCCAGCCGCGAGATGCGGAGCCACGGATCCGGAAATTCGTCCGCGAGCAGCCCGAAGCCGGGGATGATCGCCGTCCAGCCCCAGTCCCGCGGCGTGAACTCGAGCAGCTCGACGGCGAGCGTGTCGCCGGGCTCCGCGCCCTTGACGTAGACGGGCCCGCTGACCGGGTTGACGTGCGTGAAGTCGAGCCGGCTGACGTCCTCGACGCTCGACCCGGCGTTGATCTGTTCGTCGGACGCGTCGCGCACATGCAGCTGGACTGCCTCGCCGGACTCGACCTCGAGCACCGGTTCGATCGCGTTGTCCCAGACGTAGTTGAAGGCGTCGCGCGGGACATCGTGGATCGATCTCGCGACCATCGGCACCGCAGACGCTATTGAACCCGCCCGCCATGCGTGCGACTATCAGCACAAGGGGACTCGACAGGCCAAGGGAGTGGTCGTTGGTGGAGATCGCTGCGCTCGCCGCATTTCTCGCTCCGTTTCTTCCCTACCTGGTGAAGGCGGGCGAGACGTTCGCCGACAACGCGGCAACCGCGCTGGGTGAGAACGCGTGGGGGTTCGCCCAGAAGCTCTGGGGGAGACTCCGCCCGAGGGTCGAGGAGAAAGAGGCGGCGAAGGAGGCTGCCGAGGACGTCGCCGCCGCGCCGGACGACGACCGCGCGAAGGCCGCCCTCGAGCTGCAGCTCGAGAAGCTCCTCTCAGGCGACCCCGCGCTCGCGGCGGAGCTGAAGGCGCTGTGGGACGAGGGCGTCGCGGCGAAGATCGTGAGCGCTTCGGGTGACCGCAGCATCGCGGTCGGCGGCAACGCAAGCGGGATCTTCATCACGGGCGACGACGCCCAAGTGACCCGGTAGGGCCGTGTCGACGCAGGGCACTGCCGTCGCGAGCGGCGCCCGCAGCGTCGCTGTAGCGGGCGACGTCGTCGACAGCGTCATCGTCACCGGCGACCACGCCCGGGTCGAGTTGCAGCTCGGCCCCGAGAGCGGCGCCCTGATTGAGCTTCTCCGCAAGAGCCAGACACCCGTGAGGCGGCTGCGACCGCTTCCGCTCGCCGATCGCCCGGCGCCGTTCGCCGACCACGTCGACCGGGAGCGGGAGACATCGCAGCTCCTGGAGCAGAGCGACCGGGAAGACGTACGTGCTCCACCGATTCCGGCCGGGCCATGAAGGTTGACGCACGCGGCGAGGCGAACCGGTGATCGCGACGGCGAGGCGTGGGCGCTGCACCAGAGCGGGACCCGCGCCTTCGCGCTCGGCGACCGCGCAGGGGCGATCGCGTCGCTGAAGGCCGCGCTCTCGATCCGCCGCGAGCTCGGCGACGATCGCGGAAGCCGCGTGACCCAGCACAACTTGAAGCTCGTCTCGCGGCCCGCGTGGTATCTCCGCCTCGTTACGCACGCCCCTGTGACCGCGATCGCGATCATCGTTGCGGTGGCTGCCCTCATCCTCGCCGGGGGCGGCGGCGCGGCCACGTGGCTGCTTACGCGCGGTCACCACCACACCACCGTGACCTTGACCGTGCAACCCGTCGGAGGAGGACGAGTCACCGGCGGCATCATCGACTGTCCCGGGACCTGCACCCAGAAGCTGAAGGCGGGGAACCAGGTCGAGCTGACGGCAACCGCGGCGCAGTTCGACCATTGGGAGGGCATCAACTGCGCCAATGGGCAAACGAGCGCCACCTGTTCCTTCAGCGTGACCACGGACACGACCGCGGCCGCCGTCTGGACCGCCCCGACCACGACGAAGTACACGCTCACCGTCAACCGGCAAGGGGACGGCAGCGTCTCCGGAGCCATCGCGTGCCCTGGGACGTGCGCGCAGAAACTGAAGGCGGGCCAGGTTCAGCTGACCGCCAGCCAGGCGGACTTCGATCACTGGAATGGCGTCACGTGCGCGAACGGCCAGACCAACACCACCTGCACGTTCAACCTCAAAGCCAACACCACGGTCACCGCTGTATGGACGACCCCGCCCACAGGCACGTACACGCTGACCGTGCAACGCCACGGAAACGGCTCAATCTCGGGGGCCATCACGTGCCCCGGGACGTGCACCAGGAAACTCAAGGCCGGCACCATCAAGCTGACGGCAACCGCGGCGCAGTTCGATGAATGGAGCGGCGTCGCCTGCGCCGAAGGTCAAACCACCACCACGTGCACGTTCTCACTCAACGCGAACACGGCGGTCACCGCCGTCTGGAATACGCCACCTACAGGCAAGTACACGCTCACCGTGAACCGGCGGGGGGACGGCAGCGTCTCCGGGGACATCACCTGCCCCGGAACGTGTGCCGAGAAACTGAAGGCGGGCAAGGTCAAGCTGACGGCAACCGCGGCGCAGTTCGATCACTGGGACGGCGTCACGTGCGCCGGCGGCCAGACGAACACCACCTGCGTGTTCCCGCTCACCGGCAACACGACCGTCACCGCCGTGTGGGTCACGACCTACGCACTGCACATCGAGGTCGTAGGTGGCGGGAAGAGTACGGTCTCCGTCTCAGGCGCCGCCCCGTGCCAGGACACCTGCGACGTGACGCTCGACACGGGCGTCGTCACGCTCACCGCCAACAACGTCGGCAACTACGCGTTCGACCAGTGGACAGGCGTGAGCTGCGACGGAGAGCAGACGAACAGGAAGTGCTCGTTCCGACTCACGGGGAACACATCGGTGACGGCCGTGTTCGGACCGGCCGTCCAGCTCACCATCAAGGTCGCCAGCGGCGGAACCGTCACGAGCGACCCGGCCGGCATCCAGTGCCGCCCGATGTGTCGGGCCGCATTCGCCCAGAACAGCGTGGTGACCCTTACGGCCCGCGCCGACGACGGCTACGAGATCGCTGGCTGGGGCGGAGCGTGCAGCGGAATCGGTGACGGCCAGGGGAACGGCACCGGCACCTGCAAGCTGCAGATGGACAAGGTGAAGAGCGCATACGTCAAGTTCGCGGCTGTCAACCCCTGAGACAACCGCGGCGCGGGTGGCGCCTTTTACGCGCCGTCCCAGCGTGAAGCGGCCGCCCTCTTCAACCGCAAACCTAGATTCGGCGCGCCCACGCGGACGCTCTCCGCCACATGTTCATGAGTCCGCGACCTCGACGAGACGGCACAGCGCGTTCACGAGACGCATCTGCTCGACCGTGCGACAGTTGACCTCGAGCAGCCGCGGGCTCGCGACGAGGTACGCAAGGCACTGCGCACGCGAGACTGCGACGTTGAGCCGGTTCCGCGAGAAGAGGAATCCAAGACCACGCGGTGCGTCGTCACCGCTCGAGCTGGCCATCGAGAAGAAGACGACTGCCGCCTGCTGCCCCTGGAACTTGTCGACCGTCCCGACCGCGACCGCCTCGGGCAGCTTTTCGCGCAGGCAGCGGACATGGGCGTTGTACGGGGCGACGACGATCACGTCCTCGTACTGAAGCGGCCGCCGCAGGCCGCAGTCGTCGAATTCGGTGCCGACAAGCCGCTCGATTTCGGCAGCAACTGACTCGGCCTCCTCCGAGGATTGCGTGCGGTCGCCTGTGTGCTCGACCGGTAGGAACCGGATGCCGTTGCCCGCGGCCAGCGAACGACTGAGCGTCGACGGCTCCGACTCGAGCCGTGCCTCGTAGAACGTCTCCGAAACGAACGCGTTGACCTCTGGCCGCATACGCCACGTGTGCTCGAGAAAGAGCCCCATTCCCGGGCGCACAGTTTCGTCGTCACCGAGCAGGTGCTGGAGCGCCGAGGCGTTTGCTCCCGGAGGATGCGCGCCTTGCGAGACTTGCGCGAGCTGGTTCGGGTCGCCGAGCAGGACGATGTTGCGCGCCGCCGTCCCGACGGCGATCGTGTCGGCGAGCGAGACCTGGCCCGCTTCGTCGACGAACAGCGTGTCCAGATGTCCGTCTAGGTCCTCGCGTGCGAACAGGAACGACGTGCCGGCGAGCAGCTGTAGCTCCTCCTCGAGCATCGCCTCGTTCGCATCCGCGCTGTCGACGAACTCGTCTTCGTAGCGAGTATCCGGATTGCCGCTCGACTTCTTGCGGCCCTTGAACGTGAAGCCCTGCTCGAGCGCGGCGTCGCGCACATCTACGAGGAGCTTGTGGATCGCCTTGTGGCTCAGGGATGTGATCCCGACCCGCTGTCCGCGGCGCATGAGCTCGATCGCCATGCGGGCGCCGATCCAGGTCTTGCCGGAGCCGGGCGGGCCCTGCACGAAGAGGTAGCTGCCGCTGATGCTGCTCGCGGCGTCGATGGGACTCGCGTCGAGTCGTGCTCGCGGCGCCCGCCGCTCTAGGATTTCTTGCACCGGGGGGTAGCGAGCCTGGTCCTTGGCAAACCGGAGGACGGCATCGCGCTGCGTCCAGGTCGGCAGCGGCGTCGGTGGGATCAGGGCTCGCGGAAGCGTCTCCTCGGCACGCTCTTTGGTGCGACGAAGCATGATGATCCCCCGCTCGTCGTCGACCTCGACGTCGTAGCTCTTCTCGGTCGCGGGATCCGTTGCCCGGCCGCCGATCTTGTGCTCCTGCGCCGGAAACGTGAGCCTGTAGACGAGCGACTGACCGTCCTCTACCGGTTCACCGACCGCCGTGATGTCGCCGATGGTGTCCGAGTCCGCGACGAGCTCCTCCTCGTCGAGCGAGCGGTGGTGGAAGTACTCCCACCACTGTGGCTTCTCTTCGCGGCGGTGGTACTCGAGCAGCTGTGCGAGCAGCCAGCGCGGCTCGCCCTCGCTCGCCGCCCCCTCGAGGAGCCCGTGCTCGACGCGCGCTCGCTCCTCGAGGCGCCCCTTCGCGTCGGGAGGCGGAGGTTCGCGCTCCTCGGGCGGCGAGCGCCAGGGCATGTCGGCCGGCCGCAGCTCGAGTAGCCACCGGTGGAGCTCGTAGAGCGAGCGGCAGTCCTCCTCGTTGTAGGCGCGGATCGACTCGAGGATGCTCGGGTCGCCGGCCTCGATCCATTCCTCGAACATGACCGTCGCTCCGCCACCGCCGCCGACGTCCTCCGTGCGCTCGAAGGCGTAGAACTCCTCGACCTTCTTGATCGAGTAGCTCTCGAGCGCGAGCCGGAGCGCCTGGCGCGTGACCCGGTAGAGGTCGACGAAGACTTCGCCTCGCAGCAGGTCGTCGAGCTCGTCCTCCCGCGTGCCGTGCTCGCCCATGAGCCGCTGCAGCGCGACGCGCTCGTACGGCGCGTAGTGGTGGACGTGCAGGCCGGGGAAGCGGCGGCGGCGCTCAGCGATCAGGTCGAGGAGCCGCTCGAAGCCTTTGCGCTCTGCGTCGCGGTCGAGCGCCCAGATCGCGTCGTAGCGCGTGACTCGGTCGTCGTCCAGGTAGATCCACCCGAAGAGGTACTCGAGCCCACGGCCGGGCTCGTACCAGGGGTCGCCCTCGAGGTCGAGCCAGATGTCGCCGGGCGACGGCTCGGGTAACAGGGCGAATCCCCGCTCGGGTTGTGAGGGAAGGATCTCGTGTGCGAGTTCCCCTGTCTGGCGCCGGCGCACCTGCAGTGCGGCCTGCTCGCGCAGCTTGTTCAGTGTCTGCGGTCGAAGTTTCGCAACCCGTGCCTCGGGCGGCATTGCGGCAAGCGCGGCAAGCGTCGAGATGTCTGCGTCGATGAGGCGCTCCACCTGAGCGCGCGCGATCCCGGCGACCAGCGAAAGGTGGTCGTCCCGCTCCCACTGCTCACGGCACCGCTCGAGGAACTCGCAGAGTGAGCAGTGGTCGACGGGGTACGGGTACGTCGCGTGAGCGCGCTCGACGGCGTCGAGGAATCGTCGCTTGATGCGCCGGTAGTAGGCGAGAAAGTCCTCGGGCCGGAATGTCTCCCGCTCCCCAAGCCCGTTGACGACGTGCATCCGGTCCGGCCGTCGTGCCTGGATACGAGCGAGCTGTTCGGTGTAGAAGCAGAGCTGGAGGAGGTGAGCCGGCTTGGCCCGACGGGCCAGCTTTGTGTCGACGACCTCGTAGGTGCCGTCCGGCTGGCGCTCGAGGAAGTCCGCGAACCCTCGCCAGCCGTCGTCGGCAAGGCAAGGCTGGTAGATGACCTCGCCGATCGCGGCGCTGATCGCCTCCGCCGTGGCCCGCGCCGCGTTCTCCCAGTCCCCGCGATCGTCGACCTCCAAGTCGGCGATCACGAGCCCGCTGGCTTCCAGCGCAGCGAGATACCGGGCCTCGTGCTCATCCCCCTTACGCCGGATCAGGTCAGCGTGCGGATTCGCGCGAAACGGCCGGGCGATCTCATCACGCGCGACCGCAACCTCGAGCGTGGTCAGGTGCGGGCAAGCGAGGAAGTCGTTGAGATCCGTCGGCGAGAGGAGGAGCTGGCCATCGCGTTGCTGCATCGAGTCATTGTCGCGGCAGGCCCGGAGTCACCTTTATGTGCGCCGGACAGCCGGCTCTCGCCCTAGATCATCGCGAGGGCAGCCTGGCCCAACGGGCCCAGGAGGACGGCGACGTTCCGGAGCGTCTCGATGACGGCTGCGCCGCCGCTCGCGACCGCGCCGGCCTCCTTCACCGCTCGGCCCGTCCGACCGAGCAGCTCGGCAATTCGGTGCTTGTCGGGCTCGTCCTTCGCAGCCTCGGCGGCCGCGGAGTTGAGCGCGCCGTCCAGCGAGCCGCGCAGATCCGGAGGCAGCTCCAGTGTCCTGGCCTGCTCCTGGGCGCGCGCGATCGAGGTACGCAGCTCGTGGATCTCCCAGTTTGCGCTGGACTGAACACGCTCGACGTGCGCATCTCCCGCGATGTTCTGGATGCTGGCCGCGTTCTGCGTGCCGATGTTGAACGTCGTGTTCTTACCGCCTCGCAAAGACCCTCCCGACCTTCCCGACGACAATTCCCGCGACGATCAGGACCGACGCGATGACCAGCGTTCTGATCGCGACATACGACGTGTAATCGGCCCAATCGTCCGGCGGAAGCGCCCGACCGGTCTCGAGGCCGGCGACGACGAGGAAGGCGAGCCCGGTTAGCGAGACGAGCAGCCCGGTCAGCGCGATCGCGCGACCGATGGCGACGGCGCGGCGTCGAGCCTCGTTCATGTACACGTTGTGGTCGCCGCCGACGTTCACGATCTCCGCGGCTGCCTGGCCTTCGATCTCAAACGCCACTTCGGCCATCGTCTTCTCCTTCGCCGTGCTCTCCATCGCATGCTCTCCCTAGCTAGAGGACGGTTGGCATCTGCCCCTTCTTCCGCAGATCGATGGATCTGCAGCGGGCGGGCAGTCTTTGCTCCGACCGCGTTCCAGCGAAAGGAGAGGGATGAACGACCTCCGAAACCTCGTGGAGACGCACGTCGGGAACGGCACGGTGCCGGGGGCGGTCGCCATGGTCGCTCGCGGCGACCGGCTCGAGGTCGAGGCCGCCGGGCCCGTCGAGCGGGACTCGATCTTCCGGATCGCCTCGATCGGCAAGCCGATGACGGCCGCTGTGGTGATGATGCTGATCGACGAAGGCGGCATCGCGCTCGACGAACCGATTGCCGAGTGGCTGCCTGAACTGGCGGCCCCAAACGTCGTCCGCACGCCGAAAAGCCCCGTCGAGGACGTCGTGGCGGCGGCACGACCGATCACGGTCGAGGATTTGCTCACCTTCCGCGCCGGCTGGGGATTCCCGGCTGATTTCTCGCTGCCGGCCGTGCAGCCGCTGTTCAGCGACGTGCACGCGCACATGCTCGAGCCGCCCCTCATCCCGGCGCCGGACGAGTGGCTGGTGACGCTCTCCCGCGTCCCGATGCTGCACCAGCCTGGCGAGGCGTGGCTCTACAACACATGCTCCGACATCCAGGGTGCCCTGGTCGCGCGGGTGACCGGGCGACCGTTCGACGAGTTCCTGGCCGAGCGGCTGTTCGGGCCGCTCGGCATGACGGACACCGGGTTCCACGTACCGCCCGAGAAGCTCGACCGGTTCACGAACCTCCACGACACGGCTGCCGCCGGCGAGCACACGGTGCGCGACGCGCCCGACGGGCACTGGAGCAGCCGACCGGCCTTCGCGTCAGGTGCCGGAGGGCTCGTCTCCACCGTCGACGATTGCTACGCGTTCGCCCGCCTGCTCCTCGACGACGGCGAGGCCGACGGCCGCAGGCTGCTGTCACCCGCGTCGGTGCGCCAGATGATGACCAACCACCTGACCGAGGCCCAGCGCACGGCGAGCACGTTGTTCCTGGAAGGACAGGGCTGGGGATTCGGCGGTTCGGTCGACGTCGAGCCGATCGATCCGTGGAACGTGCCGGGACGCTACGGCTGGGTCGGCGGCACCGGGACGACGCTGCACGTCACGCCGTCTACCGGCGATGTCGCGATCCTGCTCACGCAGGTGATGATGACGGGGCCGACCCCGACTCCCCTGATGCGCGCCTTCTGGCAGTACGCAACGTCCGGGAACGTGATCGAGTGACGCTCCTCCTTGACCGCCCGGATCGTGTGTTGCCATGCCACCGGGCAGCGCCGGCGAGGACGTACCCCGCGCGTGGATCGAGCACGAGCTCGAAGAGGTCGCGGCGATCGCCGGCGAGGACGCCGAGCAGCGCTTGTAGGGCCTCAGTTCCCGGGAGCGGCGTCGGCGTGCGCCGGCGTCAGGCCGCGGCTAGTGCGCTGGGTCACGGGCTGACGGTCAACTCGAGTCAGGCGCTGGAGGATGTCGCGCCGCTTTCGGATCTCGTCGTTGTGGACATGGCGGAGGTGGGGCTCGTCCGCGGCGGTGATCGCCTGCGAAGTTGCTCCCAGCGCGGCAGCGATGTCGTCGTTCATCTCGGCTCCTCTCGATTCCGTTCGCTGAGCCATGATCAGCGCTCGCGCGCGCGGGCGGGAGGTGGCCGGCCGGTCGGTTGGCGGCGAAGTGCCGCCGACCTCAGCGGCGGCTATCCGCCGCGCCGTCCTCCCGGGTTATAGGGTCGTCCTCGAGCGATGCCCGGGAGATCGCGTGGCGCCTATGGCTGGCCGATCAAGCCGTTCGGTCGTCAGCATCCCGTCCGCGGGTACCTGAACGATCCGCGCAGCGGCCGGAAGCTCAGCTTCCACTTCGGGATCGACATCTGCGCGCCCGACGGGACGCCTGTGCACGCGGTCGCGCCGGGCCAGGTTGTGCGGGAGTCGGGCCGGGCGGTCGCCGTCGTGGGAGCGACGCGGACGTTCGGCTACTGGCACATCGTCCCTGCCGTCGCCAACGGCGAGTTCGTGGCGAAGGGACAGCTGCTCGGGCACGTTGCGAGCACCTGGGGACACGTCCACTTCGCCGAGCGGCGCGCCGGCCGCTACCGGAACCCGCTCCGCCGCGGCGGCATCCACCCCTACGCCGACCGGACGAAGCCGACGATCGTCAGCATCGGCTTCTTTCGTCGCGGACGCGCGCTGGCGCCGGAGCGCGTCAACGGGAAGGTCGAGGTGATCGTCGAGGCGTACGACACGCCGCCGCGCCCCGCGCCGGCGCCGTGGACGGGCCTGCCCGTCACGCCGGCGCTGATCCGGTGGCGCATCACCCGAGGGCGGCGGATCGTCGTCCCCTGGCACACGGCGATCGACTCACGGCTCGTGATCGAACCGCCCGAGCGGATCAAAGAGGTCTACGCGCCGGGCACGCGCCAGAACCACCCGAACAGGGCAGGTTGCTACCGCTTCTACCTGCGGCGCGCCTGGAGGACATCCCAGATCGCCGACGGCGAGTACCGCTTCGAGGTGGCGGCCTCGGATACCCGCGGAAACCGGACAGCGAAAGCGCTCGAGTTCACTGTCGCCAACAACCTGTGAGCGAGCGTGAGGCGGGCCGCATTCGCCGGTTACTCGCCCAAGGAGGGGCTGCGACCCGCCTCACGAACGTCGGACGCCATCAACGTCTCCCCACGGCGTCCCTGTGAAATGAAGTTGGTGTCCTACCCCGATCGGCGGAAACTCAAACCACACGTTTCAGCGGGGGGCCGGACGGACCGAGCCGCTGCAGTCAGCCCAGATCCGCCGACCCACCCGCCCGCCGGCCGCGTTGGGAGGGTTGCGACACAGCGGATGCCCCAGATACGTGCGACTGCCGGATGCGGATTCCGTACGTTTGGCGATTCCGCATGGCGGGAAGCGCGCAAGGTGGCCGTCTCAGCGCACCGGCAGATGGCCTCTACCGCCCGGTGCGCTGAGTGGGCCCGTCGGGCGGGGGCCTCCTTGGCAAAAAGAAGTTCATCAGTCCCCCGCCCGGCGGCTTACCATCGGCCGGTGGCTTCGACTGACCTCGACAGCTCGCTCGACGTGCTCGAGGGCGCGCTCGCCACAGGTGAGCTCGCGGACGCCCGGCCTGCCCTCGCGTACCTCGCCGGTCGCGGAGTTACCTTCGGCGAGGCAGAGCTCCACGGCGCGCGGCGACGCGCACTGCTCCTCCTGGCGACGGGCGGCGATCCGCGGCTCGGCCTCGGACTCGAGGGCCGGGCCGTGACGGCGCTCGCCGGCGACCTCGACCGGCCCGAGCGGCGGGCGTCCCTTGCTGAAGGCCTGCTTTTGCTTCGAGGCGCGTGTGGCGATCGGCCGCGCGTCGCACAGGCCCTCGACGCGCTCGTGAGCGACGGCGATATCGCGTGGCATTCGCTAGCCTCCGCGCTGCTCGCGGAGGAACTCGACGAGTAAGGAGGCGTTACCGGGGGGACAGATACCGGTTTCGTGAAGGTTAGGAAGCTTCAAGTGTAAGTAAAACCTAACTTGACATCTGGGGTGTTTTGTAGCTCTAATTGTGTACCCCCGGATGCGCGCCTCGACGAGACTCCCCCTCGCCGGCGCCGCCCTCGACCTCCTTGCCTCGCTCGTGGCAGGGTCGGCGGCCGCCTCAACACTCGTGGGCCGAAACGCCCACCAGATTCACCTGAAGGTGTCTCGGAACGGACGCGCCGCGCTGGTTACGTGGCGCGAGGACGGCCGGCAGAAGGTGGTGCGCGCCTGGGGCGCGATCAACGCGCGTGCGCCGTCGGCGAGCGTTCCGCAGGTGCAGCTGATGCTCAACTACGCCGGCGGCCAGCGGCTCCGCGGCGGGTGCCGCCCCTACGACGGCCCGAACCTCGGCTGGGTCGTGCAGGCCTGCGACGCGCGCGACGGCTCGTACTGGGCGGTGCAGAACTGGCCCAGGCTCGTCAAGCCCGGCCAGGACCCGACGACAGCGACCTGGGAGCTGCACCTATCGCACTGGAGCGGCGCGATCGCCCAGCTGGCGCTGAAGACCGGCTGGGCCGCCCGGCAGTACGACGAGATCTACGGTCAGTACACCTATCTCGGCGTGCCGATCCACGGCTTCCACTCCACCCACCAGGGCGCCCCGCTCGATACCTACGGGCGCAACATCTACCTCGACACGCTCAACTCCTCCTACGGCTCCGGCTGGCACCGCGAGAATGGTTTCCTGGCCCGGAAGCCGAACGGCGGGTTCTGCTACGCGATGTACCACGCCAAGGGCACGGCGTACCGCGTGAGCGCGGTCGGCCCCGGCGTCACGCCCGACATCTTCACGCAGGTATCCGCACCGGGGCCGTACAACAGGGCACGCGACCTCGCGGCGAACGCCGAGGAGACGGCGATCCTCGGCAGGGCCTGCCACTAAGGCACCGCGAGGGGAACCCCTGGTTCCCCGGCTCCGCCATAACATCCGCCCCCGTGGCTGTGGGTGACGAGCTGCGCGAGCTCATGCGGCGGGTTCCCGCCGGCGTGGCGGTCGTCACCGTCGCGCTCCAAGATGCAGAGGTTGGGCTGACCGTAAGCTCGCTCGTCTCGCTGTCGCTCGAGCCGCCGCTCGTCGGGATCTCGATCAGCCGCTTCGCGGCGCTCCACGAGCTGTTGCGTGACGCTCAGGCATTCGGCGTCAGCATCCTCGCCGCCGGTCAGGAGCACCTGGCGCAGCACTTCGCGCGCGGCGTGCCGCCGATCGCGCTCTGGACAGGGATCGAGCGGCGCGCGGGAGCGAGCGGCGTTCCGCTCCTCGACGGCGCCCTCGGCTGGCTCGAGTGCCGTCTCGCGGCCGAATACGAGACCGGCGACCACACGCTCTTTGTCGGCGAAGTGACCGCCGCGGAGCGCGGCACCGGCGACCCTCCCCTCGTCCACATCGGCCAGGCGTACCGCCCGCTGTGATCCGGGCGGTCATCTTCGATCTCGACGGCGTGCTGATCGACTCCGAGCAGGTCTGGGACACCGCGCGCGAGCAGCTGACGAAGGAGCTGGGCGGCCGGTGGCACGCAGGAGCGCAGCGGGACATGATGGGAATGAGCTCGCTCGAATGGTCGCGGTACATGCACGAGGACCTCGGCATCGACCTGCCGCCCCGAGAGATCTCGGACGAGGTCGTCCGCCGGCTGCAGCGGCTCTACCGCGAGCGGCTTCCGCTGCTGCCGGGTGCGCGGGAGGCGGTCGAGCGGCTCACGGCTCGCTGGCCGCTTGCGGTCGCGTCGTCGTCGAACCGGCCGCTGATCGAGCTCGTGCTCGGGCTCGCCGGCATCGCCGATCGCTTCCGGGTGACGGTGTCGTCCGAGGAGGTGCCGCGGGGAAAGCCGGCGCCGGACGTCTACCTCGAGGCGGCGCGGCGGCTGGGCGTCGACGCGGGCGACTGCGCGGCGATCGAGGACTCCGAGAAGGGCCTCCTGTCAGCGCGCTCGGCCGCAATGCGTGTGATCGCGATCCCCAACCGGGAGTTCCCGCCCGGCGACGAGGCGCTCGCCGCGGCAGACGTCGTGCTCGACTCGCTCGCCCAGCTCACGCCCGATGTCGTCGACCCGACGGGTTAGAGCTTGCCGAGCAGCACGCAGCCGTTGTGGCCGCCGAGCCCCATGGCGTTCGACAGCGCGACCTCGATGTCGGCCTCGCGGGCCTCGTTCGGGACGTAGTCGAGGTCGCACTCGGGATCGGGCTGCTCGTAGTTGATCGTCGGCGGTAGGACGCCGTCCCGGAGGGCGAGCGCGCACATCATCGCCTCGATCGCGCCGGCGGCGCCGAAGCAGTGCCCCATCACCGACTTCGTCGAGGAGACCGCGAGGTCGTAGGCGTGGTCGCCGAAGACGTCCTTGATCGCGCGGGTCTCGGCGAGGTCGCCGAGCGGCGTCGACGTCCCGTGCGCGTTGATGTAGCCGACCTGATCCGGGCGCACCCCCGCCCGCTCGAGCGCGGCCGACATCATCTCTGCGACGCCGACGGAGTCAGGGTCGGGCGCCGCCATGTGGTACGCGTCGTTCGACGCGCCGTACGAGAGCACCTCGGCGTAGACCGGCGCGCCGCGGCGCTTCGCCGCCTCGAGCTCCTCGAGTACGAGCACGCACGCTCCCTCCCCCATGACGAAGCCGGCCCTCGTCGCGTCGAACGGCCGTGAGGCGCGCGGCGGATGCTTATCCTCGGCGACGAGCCCGCGCATGGCGCAGAACCCGGCGAGGATCAGCGGGTGAATGCACGCCTCGGTGCCGCCCGAGAGCACGGCATCGGCGTCGCCGCGGCGGATGAGCTGTGCCGCCTCGCCGATCGCGTGCGAGCCCGTTGCGCAGGCGGAGACGATCGCGTAGTTCGGCCCGCGGTAGCCGAGCGAGATCGCGAGCTGCCCGCTCGCCGAGTCGACGAGGACGTTGGGGAGGAAGTTCGGCGAGATCCGGTCCGGCCCGCGATCGCGGAGCACGTCGTGCTGCTCCATGATCCCGATGAAGCCGCCGATCGCCGAGCCGAGCACGATGCCGACGCGGTCGGGATCGTAGTTGTTGTCGAGGCCCGCGTCGCCGACCGCCTCCTTCGCGGCGCCGAGGGCCAGCAGGACGTTCCGGTCGAGCTTACGCGCCTCCTTCGGCGACGCAACGCTCGCCGTGTCGAAGTCCTTGACCTCCGCGGCGATGCGCACCGAATACTCCGACGCGTCGAAGGCCTGGATGAAGTCGATTCCGCTGACGCCCTCGACGGCGGAACGCCACGTCGAGGGAGCGTCGCTGCCGACAGGGGTGATCGCGCCGAGCCCCGTGATCACAACCCGACTCATGGAGACCGAGCCTAGCCCGTGAGCAGCGCGACCGCGCTCTCCCAGTTCACCGGCGACGGCTCGGGCGGCGGAAGCGGCGACGGCGGAGGCGGAGGCGGAGGCGGAGGCGGAGGCGGGGGTGGCGGAGGCGGAGGTGGGGGCGGCGGAGG
>Ga0075424_100001933_pt1 | contig 18588 bp, 9 predicted proteins | sample SoiMethybrSBSTD3_FD_75301 | JGI IMG/M metagenome (GOLD analysis project Ga0075424, IMG submission 75301) | Bulk soil microbial communities from a Populus tree surrounding site in Tennessee, USA - Soil MetaG P. TD hybrid SBSTD3 | ecosystem: Environmental > Terrestrial > Soil > Tree plantation...
GCGGGTACGGCAGCGGGAACCTATTTCTTGCTGGCCTGCGCCGACGACACTCTTGTGGTCCCGGAAATAAACGAGAAAAACTGCAAGGCGTCGGCCGCACAAGTCACCGTGAGCGGTCCGTAAGTGATCCACCCACCGCCGTAACTCCGGGTGGCACATTCTCTGTCACCGACACTGTACAGAACGTCGGCAGTGCAGCGGCCGCTGCTTCGACCACGCGCTACTAGCTCTCAATCATGACCTCCAAGAGCGGCAGCAGCATCCTCCTGACGGGTAGTCGCTCGGTACCTTCGCTCGCAGGAGTGTCACATGCGCTTGTTGCCGCAGCGCTGCTGGCAGGAATTTGTTGCCGGATCGGATGCGGAAACAGGCAGCAATCAAACTACCTGCTACTCCCGTGGATCAGTACGGCAAAAGAGAGTTGCTCGCCATTGTTACATCCGAGACAAGAATTGTGGCAATCATGCGCTGACAGGGGGCATTCGACGTCGTATACTTCGTTAACTCAGTTGTCGCGCGGGGTCCGCGCGTTGGGCTCGTGCACAGGCCAGGGGTTAGGTTACTCAGCAGCTTCCGTCTGCCTTGTCCGGCACGGGTCGGGGTAAGCGATGGAAGAGTCTAGCCGAGGGCGGCCACCAAACAGATCCGGCGACCCTGCTAAGGGCGGCGCAGGAGTGCATACGCCTTCCCCCGGCGACAGTTCAGGCACAATTCCACCCGCAGATTCTCCTGCTGATGATAGAGAGCCGAAAAGCGGCTGGGCCCTAGATCTGCCTGCTTACCCAGCAACTGCTTGCGCGAGAAAGAGTACGGTGGCCCAGTTTCGTTGCCAAGGACTTGTAGGGCGGCAGCGGCTTCGACTCTGTCTCCGCTGGCCAGTTCGCACACGAAAGCCGCCATCTTTTGTGTCCGCGAATTCCGTAAAAGTGGTCACAGCAGCGCACCATGCGTCTAAGGAAAACCGTCCTCAGTTTGCGAGCTTCGCCTGAAAGTCGTAATGCCTCGCGCTCTGATTGGCCGAAGAGGCGGAAGTTACAAGAAACGAGTACACATCCGATTGAATCGCATCGGCTGGAACATCAAAAACTAGTCGAGCATCGCCATCGCGCGAAATCAATGGTGAAACCCGTACAGACCACAGTTGCGCGCCTCCATTTTTATTTTCAAGTCGCACATCGAAAGCGCCCGAACTTGCACCGGGCAATGCGATTTCCACCATAATGCGACGAGTGGAAGATTTCACTTCCACTTGCGGCATGGAGCTCTCAGTACCCCGCGCGCGATCCGCAACCAGGGTTAACGGAACGATCGTCGGCTGCAGCAGCTCAGCTTGCTTCGCTAAAGCCGAGGACTGTTCTTTCTCCTGAGCAAGCTGGGTCTCAAGTTGTGCATGCTTTTGTTGGAGGCCACCTATGTACACGAGACTTGCGACAAGAACTAGCGCCAAGGCAGCGAGCATTCCATAAGTCCTGAAATGCGAATACCAGGAGCCAGCTTGTGTAAAGCTCACATGCGGCAATACATCAAATGCCTTCTTCTTAAGGTGAAATGCAAGTAGCTTCGCGAAACGCAGCTTTTCTTTTCGCTCAGGAGCCTGCAGAAAATACTTTTCTACTGCGTCTTTCTCCGTAGGGTCGAGTGATCCCTCCAGATAGTTTTCGAGTATTTCATCTTCGACCGAGTCGACAATATCGGTCACTTTCTCGTTTGTGAAAATGCACTCGCTTAACTTCTCCTCAAGTTCCGTTTGTGCATCAATCTTGCCGAGTAAATACTGGCGGATCAGTCCGCGGTCGGTGATCTCATTCATGACTTTCTGCCTCATGGTATTAATTCGCCCATTGATTCATACAGGCAGTGACGCAAACCCGAAGATCTTGCGAATCCTGCACATCTTGATCCTCAACGCGTTCAGTCCTCCTACCCCATCCGCTAACCTTTTCCGAGTCTCAATCTTGTCATGCCCCTGACTCTGATGGTATTGGCTTACGATTTCGCGATCGCTGGGCGACAGCTGCTCCACGCAGTGCTCCAGGCATTTCAACTCCTGCTCACTGAAGGAAGGTTCTGGATGCGCTGGTAAAGCCATGTTCTCCTCCGGGTCCACCGATTGGGCCAGATTGCGTTCCCGCAGGTCCTGCCGCCAGATGTTCTTTGCAACTCCGAAGCAATAAGCCGCAAGGCTCGGACAGTCGCCACATTCATCGATCTTGCCGACTACAACGTCGATGGTCTTATCAAAGAGATCATCCGGATCTGGACAGCCCTTATGTACGAAATACCGTACCAACCTCATTCTGATCGACTGATACTCCCGTACCGCCTCCTCATCGTTTTGAGAAAGCCACCGAAGAAACTTGCCAAAGGCGTCGGGAGTGAGGGCCTTTTTGGCTCCGCGTGCCACCATAGGCGACACACTATAGACCTGCCTTTCGCCGCGGAAGTCGATTCCCCTACCTGTAATCCCCCTGCAGGACGAAAGCCGCCCAATAATAAGGTTTTGACCACTGCTCGTCCTTTAGCATGTCGAGCTGAGCGTTTCGCAAGGCTGAGCTCGGGGTTTCGCCGCGCTGGATTCGTGCGTACAGATTCGCCATCAGCTTGGCAGTCGCTTCGTCATTTACTTTCCAAAGGCTGGCAATCACGCTTTTTGCACCGGCATGCAGGAACGCGCGGGGCAGGCCGATAATTCCCTCTGAGGCCAGGTCTTGCCCCAATGCCGACTCACAGGCGCTAAGAACGACCAGGTCAGCCGAGAGTTTCAAACGGTAAATATCCGCTAATCGCAGATAGCCGTCTCCCTTCCTGCCCCGCCTATCTATTAATGACAAAATCAGCCCAGACCTTTCTGGATAGCGCGTGTCTACCAGCCCGTGAGTAGCAAAATGGACCAACCGGAATTGGGTAAGTCCTTGCGTGAGTACATAATCCCGGCTGGCGTCGAAATCCAGTGCAATGTGCACACCTTTCGGCTCTTGGGGGCGAAGAACCGTTGCAATCGCATTGGCTTCGTTACGCGAAGCAGGAAGCCTGGGAATATAACTGCCCTTGCCAAGGTCCTGGATCGCTCGGGTCAAAGCGGCTGGCCTGTCCAGGCTGTTGCTCCTTGCGGGGACTCGAACGCCGGAAACGCGCGGGTCATCCGGTTCAAAGACGGGGTCGGCGAAGATAGCGGCGGTTGCCGTCGGGGGAGACTTATTCGCAGCTGCCCTTCGCAGGCCCGCTAACACAGACGCAGACGGCAAGGTGACGATTTCCTGAACGCTCAACAGTGGTTTTTCGCGTCCAGTTGCGCTGGGAAATGGAAGTGCGGCAAACGGCAGGTACTGCAGCGCTCCATCCGGGACAATTAGGATTCGCTTCGCCTTGACTTGGGTGAGAGTTCCCAGCAACAGCCGTGAGAGTTGCCGTGCAGAAGCCTGAAGTTGATTGTCGATGACTTTGGCTCTCGCCTGATATTCCGCAGCGCTTTCGTCGGCCTTCCACGCGGGACGCAGAAGGCTGCGACGGTAGGCCTCAACCACCTTCCTGATTTGTTGAGCAGGCGGTAATTCATGAGACGAAATGGAGTGTTTTCCGATGATCCACAGATAGCTCTTCTCGCCACCTAAGGCGTATTCCGCAAGAATTGTGTCATCGTCTTCGAGCTGTTCCTGCACTTCGGCCATGGTGAGCGTCGATCCGGCCGATGATGTCGTAACCAGGTTGACGCGCTTAATGGCATCGTCAGTGTTTTCTTCCGGATTTAATTGCTTTGCCAGCAGCTCGTCACAAGGCACGTCCTGGCTGGAGGTGGTAATCAAATCAAGCAAAGAACGCACTTTGCTTCTTTCGGAGGCGTCAAATGCCTTCTCCGCGAAGCCTTCGTTCGGTTGTTGCTGATGCAGTAGCATCAGAATCTGGACGTACAGTGCGTAATACTGATGGACGGAGGCGAAATACGAGGCGCGCGAATCGAAGTGTGAGATCGATACTCGCTGCTTCTCAATAATGTCAATCGTCTTTTCAATGGCGGCCAGCGCATCCTGCAGGCGATTCATCCGCAGGTAAACAGAGGCGAGCTCGTACTGAATTTTGGCAATTTTTTCAATCTCCCCCGTCTGGCTCTTCAACCTGTTTGCAAGCTCGAGCGATGCAACGGCTTCCGCGTATTTCTTTTGGGCAGCTTGCAGACGTCCGAGCCGCATCAGTGTGTCGCCTTCCATATTCAGATGGTTCGCATTACGGGAGCCTTCGAGAGACCGTTGATAGAGTGCCTCGGCCTGCGCATATTTTTTTTCAGCTTCGTAGGCACTGGCCGTATCCTCCAGTGCCTGCCCAACCGCGACCGGATCTCCGGCCTCTCTCGCGATCCTTAGCTCCGACTCGTATAACGACAGGAGAGACACTTGGGCGTTTATGACGATCAAAGCTTTGCCAATACCACGGATCGCCTCAATTTGTCCAAGCTGGTCGTGAACACTGGCGAAAGCGCCTCTTGCGTTCTCATAGTAATGGAGCGAATTCTGCCAGTCCCCCATTTCTCGGCTGACAAATCCAAGCCCATTCAATACGCTGCCATCGTCGTCTTTGTTGCCGATCTCCTGAAATACCGGCCTGGCAGCCGTATAGTTACACCGTGCGGTCTCGAACTCTCCGCTATGGATCGCGAACGTTCCCAGAATTGACCGCATTCGGGCAACCCCGTAATGATTCCCGGTTGAGGACCAAAGCTGCAATGCCTGGGCGGCTGCTTTTAATCCCTTTTTTTGTTCGCCGGAAAAGAGGGCATGGTGGGCCAGAAGCCACAGCACTTGGGCTTGTCCATTTACATTCTTAGCTCTCACGAAAAGGTCCCGAGCGCGCAGGAGGTAATCGTCGCTTTTTGCTCGCTCGCCCGCGAAATCGAGGGCCTCCCCGCGGGCCTGCAAACCTTCGGCCTGCGCCCCTTCAGTGAGGTGTTCGCATAGACTCATTGCCTGGTTGGAATACTGATCGGCAAGTGAGAACGGCCCGGTCGTTGCGTACGTTCTGGCGATCCGGCTCACAGATTTGCAGCGCACTTCTCGATCGCGTGCCAGTTGCAAAGACTTTCGGAAAGAGCGCCGGGCACCGTCGTATTCGCTTAAGGTGAAATAGATTTCGCCTGCACGAAAGTGTGCCTCTGCTGCGGTTTCGTTCACATGTGCGGATTCAAACAAACGTGCACTATTTCGGAATGCTCTTACAGCCGCCGCCAGGTCCGCTGCGGTCTGGTTCTCGCTTAGAGCTGCTGCCTTGTCAAACGCGATTTGCGCACGGCGTAGGAGAGCATCGCGGGCCCCATCGGTGTTAACGGCCGTTTCTGGGATCCGGGAATCAAGTTTCTTCTGGCCAACGGGAGACGTTTGAACCTGCCCGCGCAGGGACACGGAGTGAAAACAAAGAGCGGTTGCCAGTAGCACCGGAATTAGTTTGTACTTCATACCGACTGGTCCGCTCTTGGTTAGGCAATATTCCTTTCCGAAGTCACTGGTTAGGCCGCTTTCTTCAGTGCGTGCGCGTGTAGAGAAGCAAGGTTCGCGGCGCATTGTTCGGCGGAATAGTAGTAATCGATGTTGAATTTCACCTCGGTCGCCAGAATCAAAGACCACCCGCTCCTAATGAAATTCATCCATCCCGTTGGCCAAAATTGCTCGAGCGTTGCGAAATCTGTCTCCAATTCCTGAATTCGTGCAATTCGTTCCTTCGCGGGGTGCGCGCTTGATCCTTTCGCGGGGTGTGCACTTGATCCTTTAAAGAACTGTTCCTCAGCGTTATCTGTTTCGTCTCCTTCGTCACGGTATGGGAGGTAGATAGAAACTCCGTGACACCGCTTGTCATGCCTGCTGGTTTCATTCGCCAGCACAAAACCGTCATTCCCACGTTGGAGCGCTTTTCGAATTTCCGAGCATGCGGGCAAAAGATCGGTGTCGGTGTTTGGTATAAACGCGAACGCTTCCTGTAAGCGTTCACAAAAATCGCCCAAGTCCACCAGCATACCGAAAACAAAATCTTTAGCCTTTTGCCGCGCCGAGAGAATCAGTCCGCGCTGCAGGGGATCATAACTGGCTTTGGTTAGCGCTCTGCTGAGTCTGCCTAACGGCTCTGTGACACTGTTGGTGTCTCTCAAATTCAAGCTAGAAAGTGTGATCCCCTTCACGCCGGTGTTTGGAGTCGTGATGTAATCCCTGAATGTCAGTTTATAGAGATGCGGAATAAGTTCGCATACTCTCTTGACATCGCCTCGGACATTTTCATCCCGTAGATCTTGCAAGATTTTTTCGTATGGGAAACTCGCGTCGGGAACATCTTCCTGCGACGCAATCATGTAATCCGCGTGCTCCTGAACCGCACTTGCAACCTCAATCATGCTCATGGAGCAAGCGTCCAAGCCTATGATGTCCAGAGTGCGCGTGCGCTCTTCCTTCGATTTCAGGGCGTCGGCGAGCGTTTTAGCGTGGTTCGGTCCTAAATTTCCTTTGGCAAGCTTTGTAGCCGCAAGAGCTTGGCCGAGCTCGACCGAGGTCAAGTATCTTCTGACAGGTTCATCATCATCTCCAAATTTTCCATCGGCGAGCTTCGCATACTCCAGGGCTCTCGCTAAACCAGCGGGCGTTAAATATCTTGAGACAGGTTCGCTGTAGTCTCCAAACCGCCGATCTCCATCGAAAAGCAGCTCAATGCCGTGTCCCCACAAGATCAGGCAATAACGCTGAGTCGGGGAGATCCCGGTCGCGAAGTCGATGAATTCTGTCAGGGTTTCCGGACGAGTCATGTCTACATCGTGAATGTGTTCTAAGTTCGTGAGCTTATCTTTCGGAATGCGACTTTCCTCAATCGGCGCGTTTCGGGTTTTCTGATCACCGTTGAATAGGTACACACGCGCATCAGGCTGTTGATTGTCATCGAATTCAGCGATCACCACGACGTTGTCGCTGGCTGCGTTGCGCAGCTGTTTTAGAGTCTCAACAGCGAAGTTGGCCAGAATATTGTCGGCGTTGATGTACGCCATGATGGTCCACTTAACATCCGGTTCTGTCATATTTGCTCCTGGCGAAGAAGATTTAAAAGAGTGCGAAGGACTTGACTGCGAAATTTTGGAGCAATTTCCGAACCGCATTTCGGGTACCCGACAATGCTTCAATTAGTAATGACGCGATAAAGAGAAGTATTTCAAAGATGAATCAGCCCAAGTGCGGTGTCGGGGCTATATGCGGCGGCAAGGCACGGGCTCGCCGTGATCCAGCGCAGTCTGAATGATGCTCGACAGGTATCTTTATACCACTTGGAAGGGCGGCCCACTAACGAAATCCGTTTCTTCTTTGAACGCATCCCTTCGTCGCCAACGAAATACTTCCCTCAGCCCTGCCATATGGGAGTAGATGCTCTCTTTATATTAAGTGACCAGAACGCGGGGTTGATCGCAGGTGAAAGACATACAAGCCAAATTGGGGAGGGCTGGTCAGGCGGTAATAACGAGGTGCCGCGAGCCGAAGTTTATGCCCACCTGGGAATCATGCGCTAATTCGGCACCCAATGTTCCTTCCCCGGCGCCGACTGTGGGAGAGACGTTTGGTCATTATCGACTAGTGGCGCACCTTTCGAAGGGTGGTATGGGCATAGTTTATCGTGCACACGATGAACACTTGGATAGAGAAGTTGCGCTGAAAGTACTATCACCGGGCTATCTTCATGACCCTGGTGCCTGCAGGCGTTTTCACAATGAGGCAGTGATTCTTTCGAAACTCAATCATCCCAATATCATCGCCATTTACGATTTCGACGCTCAGGATGGTATCCACTTTTTGATCATGGAATACGTGTCGGGCCAGACACTCGCGGCAAAGCTTGAAGGTGGGCCGTTCACAGAGCAGGAAGTACTCCACATCGGCAAACAAATGGCATCTGCGGTACAAGAAGCACATGAACATGGCATTGTTCATTGCGATCTGAAGCCGCAAAACGTGATGCTTACCCCTAAAGGACAAGTCAAGGTTGCTGACTTTGGACTGGCAAAGCTCTCTTTTCCAATAATCGATCCAGCGGCAACCATAAACGTCACCCGCGACCTTGGAGTAACGGGGACGTTGCCATACATGCCGCCCGAGCAGTTGCGTGGAGAGCCCGCCGACTTTCGCAGCGACATTTATTCGGCGGGTGCAGTGCTCTATGAGCTAGCGACAGGGCGCCGCGCGTTTCCTGAGACACATGGGCCACAGTTGATCGATTCGATTCTGCACAAAATGCCGCATTCGCCTAGTGCGGTGACGGAGACGATGTCCCACCCATTCGAGACTGTTGTTCTGAAATGCCTAGAGAAAGAACCGGCGCATCGCTATCAATCGGCAACTGAGCTGGGCCTAGATCTGCAGCACCTAAGTGCATGGACAACATAGCGATGAAGTGCAATTAGAGAACAATGCCAAACTGGAATGTACAAACGTGTGTTTGAGGCAATTTAGCGCGGCTCAGGATTGCTCAACTGCTTACGACCGTAATCTGCTGCACGCATTCTCGATTTGGCCACGGGTGAGTTCATTTTTGACTACTTTAGCTTTGAGAAGGAAGTGCTTGATCTGTCCTCGACAGTAAGCGTTTGTTTTCCGAGGCAGTAATTTCAAAGCGGCTGTCACACTCGCAATGAGATTGGGGTCGGGATGCCAATCCGTCCCGGCAACTTTTTCAGCGCTCGGGGCGCCACCGGTTCTGAACGGAGAGCGAGATCCAGCATACTGTTCTGTGTCTCTTTTGGCACCTAGCGCGCTGACAAGCGGAATCCGAAGTTGTATACTCGGTTAACTTACGCGTCACGCGGGGTCCGCGCGTTGGGCTCGTGCACAGGCCAGGGTCACTCAGCAGCTTCCGTCTGCCTTGCCCGGCACGGGTCGGGGTAAACGATGGAAGAATCTAGCCGAGGGCGGCCACCGAACAAGTCCGGCGACCCTGCGAAGGGGGGCGCGGGAGTGCGCACTCCTTCTCCGGGAGAAAGCTCTTCCTCTGGCACGATTCCACCTGCAGATTCTCCCACACTCATCGATCTCCCGCGCGATTCCGAGACCCACACTGCCGATGCGCCCACCGTCGTAGACTTCGGTGCCGTACATCAAGCGGAGGCACTAGTTCGCAACGACGTGCTGCCTCTTGGATAGTCTTTCGTTGACCAACGTAAATTTGCAGCACTTTGGCCCAAATCAAAATTCGTAGCGGAGCGCAAACTGCATCACCCGAGGATTCGTAAGCAGACCGCTATACGTACCGAATGAACTCGAAGAGATGTCAGTAGTAATTGTCTGCACGTCAAACCGCTTCAAGTTTGGCACGTTGAACACTTCCCAGCGAAAAAGCAAGCTCTGAGATTCTGCATGGGGCATTTTCCACCGCTTGCTGAGCCCCATATCAAGGCCGGCAAAACCAGGACCCCGAACTGTATTGCGGTTCCCACTCTCACCAGGCAAATCATGACGAAAAGGACCCACACCAAGCCCGAGCGGCAGTTGCGGGAGGTCTTGCGGGAAAAGGTTAACCGAACCATCGGGGCGTATCGTTGTCTTGGGATGAGGTGTGCCTATCTGAGTAGCTGCACCGCCTAGTTGCCAATTTGTAGGCCAAGTGGCTCCGTTGCTGATTGAAACTGGAAATCCGCTGGTCCACCGAGCTAAACCGGAAAGTTGCCATCCACCAATAAATGCGTCCGCAACACCGCCAGCATTTCCTGCCAAATGCTTGCCCCTTCCAAATGGCAACTCGACAACCCAATTAGCATTAATCTGGTGCGCAGTGTCGAAATCAGAAACACCGCGCAACTGATTGGGGGCCCACGAATTAATTATCTGACCGCCCAGACCGCTCCACGCATCAACTCGCTCCGCATCTGAAGAAAGGTCGATTGACTTGGAGAACGTGTAATTAAAGTCGAATTGCACACCCTGGGACATTCGTTTTCTTAAGTTCACCTGCATCCCATGATAATTTGCATTGCCAATCGAACGCCACGCGTAGAGAGAATGGAACTGGCTATTAAAGAATGCATTTGGTCCGAAAACTGAAGGGTAGTATTTCCCGGACTCACCCAGGATGCCCGCGTTTCCGCTGAAATCGGACCCCCAATAATCCAAATTAGCAAGAGGCGTAGTCTCATCGCCAAAGCCCTGGAACAGATTCGGATCGCCGACAGGCCCTCCTCCGCAACTGAACAGATCGTACATGGCCTGCGTTACGTCGGTTGTGAATCCACCGCTACATGCGAGAGAGTAAGCATCGCCCGGCTGAAGAGGCTGAACAATATTTTGCCAGTAAGCTGCCGTTGGCCCCACGACGCTCGGGTTGATATCAGAAGTCGGAGTTCCCTTGAAGCCAAGCTCACTCAGCCGTCTGGCAGCTGTAAAGTAATCGATGCCGGACTTCTGATCGCGAATATTGAGCGGCATCAACAAGTCCTCCTGTGTAAGCAGGCGGTGCGAGAGCCGACCCACGTACGAGATCTCCAGGGTCATATTTCCGGGCATTTCATGTCCTACGGAGAAGTCCAACGTATATGCGTATGGGGTTCTGATCTTGTCATCCAAGCCCCACTGGATTGCCAAACCGGTTCCCGCTGGAGGATATGTAAATGGGAATCCTCCTGTCGGGGTAGGTGGAAAGAATGGGGCACCAGTCGCGTCCACTTGAGGCACCGTATTAAGACCAGTCAGGCGCGGTGCCGTTGCTGCGCTCGGAATTGGGGCCGTGATTTGGGTGGAAAGGCCAAAAGAACCCCGACTGTCAAAGGTATTCAGCATACCTGAACCGATGCGGTCAAAGACGACGCCAAAACCGCCCCGGATCACAGTTTTTCCGCCCTGAGGAGAGTAGGCGAAACCAACCCGCGGTCCAAAGTTGTTGTAATCCCAATCCCAGTATCCAGCTTTGCCGTTGGCCGGACCAGCCAAATCATAGGTAATGAGCGGGTCTGTTACCGAGGAACCACCATTTAGCATCTTTGTAGCTCGCTGACGAAACAAATCCCCGAGACTTATGGTTGGAGCCACCTGCAAGCCGTTGGTCTCCCAGGGCGGTGAAAACATGGAGTACCGCAAACCGTAGTTAATAGTGAGATTCGGTTTCATTCGGAAGGAATCTTGGACGTAAAACTCATATTCGTCGGCACCAAATCTGCGTTTCAGGGGTGTCCCTTGCGGCAGTGCTTGTCCGGTCCTGTCGAAGTTGAAGGTAGCATCTACTTCACTGACAATACCCATCATCGCCATAAGCGGCCAGTTGTACCCAAGCCTGAAAGCTGAATCCACACTTGGGAAGCCCGCGTGGTTTCCCGGATTGAGTGGGCTGCTTGTACCTACTATTCCGGCGGTGTCTAGGCCAGACGAATTGGTGGTACCAGAGGAGAACGAGTTCAAGAAGTTAGAACGCGGATTGCGAAGAAAACGAATGTTTGTGCCAAACTGAAAACTATGTTTTCCCTTCGTCCAAGAAACGTCATCTACGAAGTTATGTACGGGTGTTTGGAAAACGCGGCTTCGCGTGATAGCAAGTTCTGAATTGTTTGCACCCTCATCATCGTTTAATCCACGAAAAAAGATGAATGGATCTGTGTCGTTATTTCCTACGTCTCCAAGGCTCTGTCGCGTAAAGCCCCAGCGGAAATTGTTGACCAGTACTGGGCTAAATACAGCCATATACCCAACGCTGAAACCCTTGCTAAAGTTCGTGAATGTGTGTAGTGGAGCAGTACCCGGGAGATAGGGATCGGTGGAATGGGCGTCATTGCGAAGAGCTCCGCGCCAAAATACGCTATGACTTCCATTTTGGGTTATCTTGTAGTCGGCCCTGGCAATGTACCAGTTGTTGTTAGTAGGAACTGGTCCTCGGAAGCGATATCCCACAAAATTCAACTGATCACCTTGCGTCAGATCGTTTGGTTCAGGAAATGAGTTGAAATAGTCCAGCATCACAGGGTTATTACCAACTCCGAGAGGATCTATGCTTTGAATCTGCGACGGAGTTAAAGTGGCAACAGGTCCAAGACTCGGATCATTGACGACGTTCACATTGGGATTGCTTGTGCTGCAATCTGGGTCGCTTGGATCGCATACATATTTGATCAGCCCCTGGCGTAAGGTAGCGCTTGGTACTATACGAATGACGCTAGCTTCCTCGCGCTGTCGAGAGCCCTCGTAATTCAGGAAAAAAAACAAGCGATTCTTCAGTATTGGGCCACCTGCTGAGGCCCCAAAAATATTGCGAATAAGCTTTGGGGGTACATTTGGTTGCTTACTTTGTAGCTCCGCTGTTTTTACAAAATAATCGTTAGCACTGGTGAGAGTGTTCCGGTGATATTCGTACACCGAACCATGAAAACTGTTCGTACCGCTCTTAGTCACAAGTGATACTTGCGCGCCCGAGGATCGCCCTTGCTCAGCGTTTGCGTTAGTTGTGGTCACCCGGAATTCCTGCACTGAATCTAAGGTGACGGGCAAGACGGATGTGAAAGCGCTGCCTTTCACTTGATCGTTGACATCAACCCCATCCAAGGTAATGTTGCTCTGGTCGCTGCGAGCACCATTGACAGCGCCACTACGCGTATCTACGTCCCGATTAACGTCAGTACGGTTGCCCGTATATGTGACACCTGACTGTAACGTTAGCAGGTCAGGCACATTTCTTCCCTCGAGTGGCAAGGAGCGGATCTGTCTCTCATTGAAGGCAACACCAAGCGAGGCATCCGTCGTGTTTACTAACGCTGCCTCACCCGTCACCTCCACAATTTCGCTTGCCGTTCCGATTTCCATCGTCACATTGGCTGTAGCCGGGCTACTGACGAGCAGCTGCAAGTCCTTCTGCGCATACCTGCGGAATCCCTTCATTTGCACTGAAAGCTCATACATACCAGGGGGGATTTGGAGAAACTCATATTCGCCCGCCTGCCCAGTCGTAGTCTTACGGGTGATAGCTTTCTGTGCATTGTTTAGAACAACCTCCGCGCCAACCAGTGCAGCGCCACTTTTGTCGGCGACCGCTCCACGCAAAGACGTCGTCGAAGACTGCGCCCAAAGTTCGGACGTGAGCGAGAGCATCAGAACTGACGCGAATACCGCTACGGTATAGCGCATACCAAGCTCCTTTTTTAAACTCAGTTAACCGTTAAACGTAGCTCTAGCGAGTAGGAACCTGCTGTCTAGAGATCCTGCAATTTCCTAACCAAGGAACGCCTTGCAAATAAAGGCTGCAACCACGGGGCGGAAGAAGTGAATTCCAATATTGGGATTTCTTCTTACGATTTTTAGTAGTGGCTTGCTCCGAATCTAGGGGATCGGAGATCTGAATTCCTGATTCTAGAAGAGTCGCGATCTTCATCGGTTTCTGCACTCCTGGAATGGCTGGCCACCCAGGTACTGCATGGCCCTGAATGCGTGCCGCCATGTTCTCCGATGTCGTAGCCTATGGGGTTTACGGATACGGCGCACTCGCTGGCTGCGCGTCAACTTGCAAGCTACGGCGACCTTAATGCCATGATTAACACCCCACCGCAATCGATGATGCTCCCGGCTGACTTGCCATCCAAATATGTGACCGCAATCCGCGCGCTAGGGTGTCGGTTTGGAAGCCGGATCTCCCTTCCCTCCTACTGTAGGCTGGTTTGACACTTGGCGCGCTGACAAGCGGCACCCGAAGTTGCACGCGTGCTGGCCCGCCAAGAGCGCTAATCTGGTCTTTATGGCACATTTTGATTTGCGATGAGGTGACATATTTCGCCCGTTTCCCGCATTCATAGGTAGGGGTGTCACATGCGCTTTCTGCCGCAGGAGAGTAGCTGGCAGGAATTTGTTGCCGGATGCGGAAAAAGGCAGCAATCACCTGCCACTCCCGTGGATCAGGGACGGCAAACTTGAGAGTTGGTCGCATGTTACATCCGAGACAAGAATTTGTGGCAATCATGCCTGACAGGCGGCATCGGACGTTATATACTTCGTTAACTCAGTGGTTACGCGGGGTCCGCGCGTTGGGCTCGTGCACAGGCCAGGGATTACTCAGGACCTTCCGTCGCATTGCCCGGCACGGGGTCGGGGTAACTGATGGAAGAATCTAGCCGAGGGCGTCCACCGAACAAATCCGGCGACCCTGCGAAGGGTGGCGCCGGCGTGCGTACGCCTTCCCCCGGCGACAGCTCATCTTCGGGCACAATTCCACCTGCGGATTCCCCCACACTCATCGACGTTCCGCACGACTCCGACATCCGCCCCTCCGATGCACCCACCATTGTTGACTTCGGTGGCGGAAATTCCGCAGACGCGCCGACTATGATCGACCTGGGATCGGGTGTCGCCCCCACGCCGGGATCCAGACCAACTGCGCCTCGCTCGCAAAGTTTCTTAACCGTTCAACAGCCAATTCTGTCCCCTGGTACGGTGCTCGCCCAGCGCTACGAAATCTTGCAGATCCTCGGCGAAGGCGGCATGGGGGCGGTTTACAAAGCCGAAGATCGCGAACTGAATCGCCCGGTGGCCTTGAAAGTCATCCGTCCCGATCTCGCGGGAAACAAGTCCATCATCGATCGTTTCAAGCAGGAACTCCTGCTCGCGCACAAGGTCACGCACAAGAACGTCATTCGAATTTACGACCTGGGCGAATCCGAGGGGCTGAAGTTCATCACCATGGAGTACATCGAGGGTGAAGACCTACGCACCCTCATTCAGGAGAAAACGAAACTCGCGTCCCAGGAAGCCGTCGAGATCATGCAGCAGGTGTGCCGCGCTCTGGAAGCCGCACATAGCGTCGGGATCATCCATCGCGACCTGAAGCCGCAGAACATCATGCGCGACAAGAGCGGGCGCATCCTGGTGATGGACTTCGGGCTGGCTCGCACGCTGCAAGGTGACGGCATGACCCAGACCGGCGCCCTGATCGGCACCATGGATTACATGTCCCCGGAGCAGGCGCTGGGCAAGGATCTGGACCAGCGGTCAGATCTCTTCACTCTCGGCCTGATCTTCTATGAACTGCTCACCGGCAAGATGCCGTACAAGGCCGACAGCGTGGTCGCCAGTCTTCTGAAGCGCACGCAAGAACGGGCCGCCCCGGTTTCCAGCCACGATTCAGCAATACCCAAGGCATTAAGCAACATTGTAAGCAAGTCGATGGAGCCCGACGCCAACCTGCGCTACCAGAACGCCGGCGAAATTCTGGCCGACCTCGAAGCCTGGGCCAGCGGCCGGGCGGCTGCGACCCTCAGGTTCCCGACTGGCGCACGACCCTGGGGCCAGACCATCCCCTGGCCGAAGATCGGCGGAGCCGTGGCAGTGGTGGTGCTTGCCGTCGTGGGTTTTATCTTCCGCGATAAGCTCTTTTCCCCAAGCGGGCCTAAAGCGCCTGCAGGTCCGGTTGTCTCGCTGGCCATTTTGCCTTTTCACAATGCTTCCGGTGATCCCAATTTCGACTGGTTGGGATCCACAGTCGCTGACATGCTAAGCACAGACGTTGGCGAGTCGTCGCAGCTACGCACCGTCAGCCCCAACCGGCTGCATCAGTTGTTTACTGACCTGCGCATCTCTCCCGCTACTGTGCTTGATCCGCCCACGATTCGCCGGGTTGCGGAATTCAGCAATGCGGATCGCGTGATCTGGGGTCAGTACGCTAGGTTTGGCGAGCAGATTCGAATCGACGCGACCCTGCAGGATCTGAAAACTGATCGAACGGTTCCGCTGAAGATCGAGGCTGCGAGCGAGAAGGAGATTCCTGCCGCGATTGACCGCCTTGCTGAGTCTATCCGCCAGAAACTCGCGCTGTCTGAGGACGTTCTTAAACAGCTGAAGGCGAGTTCCTTCAAGCCCACAAGTCAATCCGTGGCTGCTCTGCGCGATTACAACGAGGGCCTCGGCTTCCAGCGCGACGGCAAAAATGTTGAGGCAGAGAAAGAATTCGAAGCCGCCTCCAAGGACGATCCTGCCTTTGCACTCGCTTTTGCCAAGCTGGCTCAGACATACGCCAGCCTGGGCTATGACGCTCAAGCCGAACAGGCCGCACAGAAAGCCGTCACGCTGAGTCAAAATCTGCCGGAGACAGAAAAGTACATGATCGCGGCGATTCGGGCTCAGGTGACGAAAAATTATCCGGAGGCCATCAAAGCTTACGAAAATCTGGCGAAAGCCACCCCCGACAATGCTGACGTTCAATCCGCACTCGGCGGTCTCTATCTGGAATCCGGCGATCTCGCCAAGGCCCGCGAATACTACCAGAAGCTCCTGACGGCAAATCCCAAGGATCCCGCTGCTCATCTTCAGCTGGCGCGGGTGAGCATCAACAGCGGAGACCCGAAGGGCAGCCTTGAGTTCCTGAATCAGGCGCTCAGCCTGGCTGTCCAGATGGACAACCAGGAACAAAAGGGGAGCGCACTGCACCTGACGGGTCTGGCCTACGAAAGATTAAATAAGCCCGAGGATGCCCTGCGCAGCTATCAGCAGGCGCTCGAAGTCCGCCGTCAGATCGGCCAGAACCGGGGCATCGCCGCCAGCTTGAATGGCCTGGCGAAGACCCAGGCTTCGCTCGGAAAGAACAAAGACGCGCTCGCCAATTTTCAGGAATCCTTACAACTGCGCCGCGACATTGGGGACCAGGCCGGATTGGGTGACACCCTCATCGACCTCGCCAACTTCTACGATGATCGCGGTGACCACGACCAGGCCCTGAAAATGTACAAAGAAGCGCTACAAGTCCAGCGCGAAGTAGGAAATGAAAGTTTGCAGGCAGCCTGCTTGAACAACATCGGATCTGTTTATTTTGAAAAGGCACAGTACGAAGATGCTCATGCCTATTACGAGCAGGCACTGCAGCTGCGCGAAAAATCGAACGTCCCGGGAGGCATCGTGGATAGCGTCCACAACCTCGCTGAGACCGCGGTGAGAATGGGCCAGTATGACCAGGCTATTACGCAATACATGCGTGCATTGGACTTGAGCCGAAAGATGGACGACATTCGCGGCGCCGCGATCGAGTCTTACACCCTGGGTAAAGTGTTCGAATACCAAGGACGTTTCGGCGCAACCCTCAACGCCAGGCAAGAGGCTTTCAAGACCTTCCAAAACCTGAAGGATAGAACCTACTGGATGGCCGAGATTTCTGGAGGCTACGGACATGCGTTGGTGCTCGCCGGCCGTGGCGATGAGGCCAAGACCTACCTGGGCGACGCGCTGTCTCTGGCACGCGAACTGACGAATGATGGCCTGGTTGCGCAAACTCTTGGTTTCCAGGGCGACGCCGACTACCGTCGGGGTGACTTGAAATCTGCCCGCCCGCTTTATGAGCAAGCCTTGGGTGCCGCCACCCGCAGCAAAGAACCCGACAGAATCCTAACCGCCAAGGTCGACCTCGCGGAACTTGCCCTGCAGGAAGGACAGGCGCAGCAGGCCATTTCCAGTTGGCGCCAACTTGCACAGCAGGCGGATGAGCAGGGAGCGCCGAATGTGTCTGTGGAGTGCGCAATTTATATGGCGGATGCCATGATCCGCAGCCACGATTACGCGCATGCGCAGCAAGAACTGGGTCGCGCTTTATTGCGCGCAGATAAGACCGGCTTGAGACCGCTAAGTGCCAAGGCGCATTTCCTGCTGGGAACCGCACTGCGCGCTTCCGGCAAAGCAGCCGAAGCCCAGCAGCATTACAGCAATACCCTCCAATTACTGGATGCGATGCGCAACGAGCCGGGCGGCGACAAGATCCTGCAGCGTTCTGACTTCAAGGCTATGTACGACGAAGCTACCCGCGAAGCACAGCCTCCGAAGACCTAACGGATCCCGCCCCCCCGCGTAACCAACCCCTTCGAGTGAAGGGCAGCGGGGGAAGGATTCGCTTCCTTTAAGTCGTCAGCCATTTCCTAGACAAGAAAGAAGGGGTGCAGGTGGCACCTGCACCCCTAAGTTTTTGCCGCACGAACTGTGTCATTTGAACTGGAAGAACGCAGAACGCAGTGACTGCAGTGGCGGGACCCCGGCCAGACCCGTCGAGCTGCCAATGAAGACAAGCTCCAGCACGGCACATTGTCCTGCCAAGGCTGATGGTGACTTCCCGTTGAGTTGGAAGGTGTCGTTAACGGGGTTGAACTGTATCGTGAAACCTACGGTGTTTATGGTTGTTGTCAAACGTCCGCCGAAGGGATTACAGCTGGTGACCGCAACATACCGAAGCCCTACTGAGTTCGGCTGACAATTTGTTAGGTTCGGGCAGAACCCACCCGTGTAAAAGTTGGGATTCGTTACTAGGTTGTTGTTGCTATCGTAAGCTTGCCAAATCACGGGATTTGCTGACCCTGCCTTCGACTTGTTGATCGTTGGTGGTCCAAATATTGGGAGAAAGAAGTTCGAGGCGTAACTGCCAACCGAGTAATTACCTGGTGTGAAGAGCAGCGATTGCCCATTGTCGTTTGCTGAGACAAAGCAGGAGTGCCCGCCGCTGCCGCCCGTCTTCCTTATCTGAGCAATAACAGTGTAATCAAGGAGAATGTTCTGGTCGAAAGCAGAAGAGGGACATGTGGCCCCGTCGGCTTTCAGGAGAAGAGGGGTACCGTGAGGCGGATCGGGCACCGGGTCGAAGAATTCACTG
>Ga0075424_100001934_pt1 | contig 18586 bp, 17 predicted proteins | sample SoiMethybrSBSTD3_FD_75301 | JGI IMG/M metagenome (GOLD analysis project Ga0075424, IMG submission 75301) | Bulk soil microbial communities from a Populus tree surrounding site in Tennessee, USA - Soil MetaG P. TD hybrid SBSTD3 | ecosystem: Environmental > Terrestrial > Soil > Tree plantation...
AAAGCCGATTCCCGGCGTGGCATCATCTGCGCCAGCAAGACCGCTCTCCGCCGCCGGTGCGCCGGACGCCGAGAAGCAGTCCGCCGTCTCCCGCCTCATCCAGTTCTACGCCAATCGCGGCCACCTGATCGCGGACATCGATCCGCTCGGCCTCATGCAACGGCCGACTCCGCGCGTGCTGGAGCTCGGCTATGTCGGCCTGACGGAATCTGACCTCGACAAGGAATTCTACACCGGCAGCCGCACGGCGGGTGTCGACAGGCAGATGAAGCTGTCGGAAATCCTGAAGCAGCTGCGGCACATCTATACGGGTCGCGTCGGCGCCGAATTTGCGCACGTCTCGACGAGCGAGGAGCGCCTCTGGCTCCAGGACCGTTTCCAGGATGGCCGCCTGAACTATCAGTTCACGAACGACGAGCGACTGAACCTGCTGTGGCAACTTTCCGCGGCCGAAGGCCTCGAGCGCTACCTGCATTCGAAGTACGTCGGCCAGAAGCGCTTCTCGCTTGAAGGCGGCGATGCGCTCATCCCGCTCCTGGACGACATCGTCCAGAGGAGCGGCTCCGCCGGCGTCGAAGAAATCGTGATCGGCATGGCGCATCGCGGCCGGCTCAACGTCCTCGTGAACGTGCTCGGCAAGGCGCCGTCCATGTTGTTCTCGGAATTCGAGGGCAAGCACGAGCACGAGGCGCTGAAAGGCTCGGGCGACGTCAAGTACCACAAGGGCTTCTCTGCGGACCTGCGTACGGCCGGCGGCAATGTGCACGTCGTGCTCGCCTTCAACCCGTCGCATCTCGAAGTCGTCAACGCAGTCGTCGAAGGCTCCGTCCGCGCGCGTCAGGAGCAGCGCGGTGACGCAACGGGTGGCACGATCTTGCCGCTGCTGATCCACGGCGATGCCGCCTTTGCGGGGCAGGGCGTCGTGATGGAGACATTGCAGTTCTCGCAGGCGCACAGTTTCTCGACCGGTGGCACCCTGCACGTCGTCGTCAACAACCAGATCGGCTTCACGACCAGCGATCCGCACGACGCGCGCTCCACGCTCTATTGCAGCGACGTCGCCAAGATGATCGAGGCGCCGATTCTTCACGTGAATGCCGACGACCCGGAGGCGGTCGTGTTCGTCGCACGCCTTGCGCTCGACTACCGCATGAAGTTCCGCAAGGACGTCGTCATCGACCTCGTCTGCTACCGGCGTCACGGCCACAACGAGGCGGACGAGCCGGCGGCGACGCAGCCCATCATGTACCAGGCCATCCGCAAGCATCCGACAGCACGCCAGATTTACGGCCAGCGGCTCGAGCAGGGCGGCCTCCTCGACGAAGGACAGGCCGCAAAGATGATGGAGGACTACCGCGACGGGCTCGAGAAGAACAAGCCGCAGGCGCGGGCATTCGCTGGGCACACGGGCAACAAGTTCACGGTGGATTGGAGCCGGCACCTGGCCGCGGATGCGACCGAAAAGGTGGCGACGGCCGTTGAGCTCACGAAACTCGATGCGCTTGCGAAAACACTGACCAAGCCGCCGCAGGGTTTCACGCTGCATCCGCGCGTCGCGCGGATCATCGACGACCGCGCGCGCATGTACGCCGACGAGATCCCGCTCGACTGGGGCGCGGCGGAGACCATGGCGTATGCGACGCTGCTGACCGAGGGCTGCGACATCCGCCTCACCGGCCAGGACACCCAGCGCGGCACGTTCTTCCATCGTCATGCGGTGCTGCACGACCAGGCGACCGGAAAAGTGGACATTCCTCTGGCACGGGTCGCCAAGGACAAGGTGCGCTTTCGCGTCACCGACTCGACGCTGTCGGAGGAAGCCGTGCTCGGCTTCGAGTACGGCTACTCGACGACCGATCCGACGACGCTCGTTATCTGGGAAGCGCAATTCGGCGACTTCGTGAACGGCGCACAGGTGGTCGTGGACCAGTTCATCACGTCCGGTGAGGCGAAGTGGAACCGCCTGTCGGGCATCACGCTCTTCCTGCCGCATGGCTACGAAGGGCAGGGCCCCGAGCACAGCTCGGCACGCCTCGAGCGGTTCCTTCAGCTCTCTGCGGAGTTGAATCACCAGGTCTGCGTGCCATCGACGCCGGCGCAGATGTTCCACATGCTCCGGCGCCAGGCGCTCCGCGCGCTTCGCAAGCCGCTCATCGTGATGACGCCCAAAAGCCTTCTGCGTCACAAGCTCTCCGTCTCGACGATGTCGGACCTTACGGATGGCGGCTTCCAGCGTGTCATCGACGAGGTGGACGCGATCGACGCCGCGAAGGTCCGCCGCGTCGTCTTCGGAAGCGGCAAGATTTACTTCGACCTCCTGGAGCGCCGTCGCGTGGACAAGATCGAGGATATTGCGATCGTCCGCATCGAGGAGCTCTATCCGTTTCCGGTGGAGGACTACCAGGCGATCCTCGACCGATACGCGAAGGCGCGCGATATCGTCTGGTGCCAGGAGGAGCCGCAGAACCAGGGGGCCTGGTACCAGATCCGGCACCGACTGCAGGCACCGCTCGATGCGAAGCGCACGCTGCACTATGCTGGCCGCGACAGCGCTGCCGCGCCGGCGACCGGGCTCTTTGCGATTCACCAGCACCAGCAGGAAGCTCTGGTGATGGCCGCGCTCGACAGGAAGGATGCATGACGACCGAAGTGCGCGTGCCGCAGCTCCCGGAATCCGTCGCCGACGCGACGCTAGTCACCTGGCACAAGAATGCCGGTGACACCGTGGCGCGCGACGAGAACCTCGCGGACCTCGAGACCGACAAGGTCGTGCTCGAGGTGCCGGCGCCAGTGGCGGGCGTCATCAAGTCGCTGGACAGGAAGGCCGGCGTCACCGTGACGAGCGGCGAGCTGCTCGCGGTCATCGAGGAGCAGGCGGGCGCGCCGGGTTCGGCGCCGAAGCCCGCCGCGAAGGCCGAGGCGAAGAAGCCGGCGGAATCCAGGAAGGCTGAGCCGATGGTGCCTCCGCCACCTCCGCAGGCTGCCCCGAAGAAGGAGGAAAGCGGCGGCAAGCTCTCGCCGGCGGCCCGGCGCCTCGTCGAGGAGAACAAGCTTTCAGCGGACCAGATTGCCGGGAGTGGGCGCGACGGACGCATCAGCAAGAGCGATGTGGCCCATCACCTCGAGGCTGCGCCACAGCCATCAACCGTTACCTCCGCGGGCCGAGTGGATCAGCGCGTCCCGATGTCCCGTCTCCGGGCACGCATCGCCCAGCGCCTGGTCGAGGCGCAGTCGACGGCCGCACTCCTCACGACCTTCAATGAAGTCGACATGCAGGCCCTGATGGCGCTTCGCACGCGCTACAAGGAGGCTTTCGAGAAGCGTCACGGGGTGCGCCTCGGCTTCATGTCCTTCTTCGCCAAGGCGTGCATCGAGGCGCTCCGGCGTTTCCCGGTTGTCAACGCCTCGGTCGAGGGCAGCGACATCGTCTACCACGAGTACTACGACATCGGCGTCGCGGTCTCGACGGACCGCGGGCTGATCGTGCCGCTGCTGCGGGACGTGGACCGCATGGACTTCGCGTCAATCGAGAAGGCCGTGACCAGCTTCGCCGACCGCGCCCGCAAGGGAACGATCACAATCGAGGAGCTGACGGGCGGCACGTTCTCCATCACGAACGGAGGCGTGTTCGGGTCGCTGATGTCGACGCCGATCGTCAATGCGCCGCAGAGCGCGATCCTCGGAATGCACAAGGTCCAGGAGCGGCCGATCGTCGTGGAGGGCCAGGTCGTCGTGCGGCCGATGATGTATATCGCGCTCACCTACGATCACCGCATCATCGACGGCCGCGAGGCGGTGCAGTTCCTGGTCGCCGTGAAGGAAGCGCTCGAGGATCCCGCGCGCCTGCTGCTGCAAGTCTGAGGACGATTCACCATGTCTGACAGTTTCGACGTCATCGTCATCGGCGGCGGCCCGGCGGGCTATCCCGCGGCCCTGCGCGCGGCGCAAAACAAGCTCTCTGTCGCCTGCATCGACGAGTGGAAGAACCGCGACGGGACCAATGCCTTCGGGGGCACCTGCCTCAATGCAGGCTGCATCCCGTCCAAGGCGCTGCTCGAGTCCTCCGAGCTCTACCACCGTGCCCAGCACGAGTTCGCGGCGCACGGCGTCAAGGTCCAGGGTGTCGGCATCGACATCGGGCAGATGCAGAAACGCAAGGCGACGATCGTCAAGGGCATGACGCAGGGAATCCTGGGCCTCCTCAAGGCCGCCGGCGTCACGCCGCTCACAGGACACGGCAAGCTCCTGCCGGGCCGGAAAGTCGAGTTCACGGGCACGGACGGCTCGAAGAAGACGCTTCAGGCGAAGAATGTCGTCATCGCCTCGGGCTCCGAGCCGATGCCGCTGCGCGGCGTCGAGTTCGACGGGAAGGCTGTCGTCGACTCCTGGGGCGCGCTCGAATTCGAAGCCGTGCCGAAGCGCCTCTGCGTGATCGGCGCCGGCGTGATCGGGCTCGAGCTCGGCAGCGTATGGCGCCGCCTCGGCGCAGAGACCGTCGTGCTAGAGGCGCTCGAGCAGTTCTTGCCGATGGCCGATGGGGCGCTCGCCAAGGAAGCGATGCGACATTTCAAGAAGCTCGGCCTCGACATCAAGCTCGGCGCCAAGGTGTCAGAAGCCAAGGCCGGGAAGGACGGCATTCAGGTCAGCTATGCGGATGCGAGCGGCACGCAGTCGCTGACGGTCGATCGGCTGATCGTCGCTATCGGCCGTCGGCCCTTTACCAAGGACCTGCTGGCCGAAGGCACCGGCGTCGTGCTCGACGCCAAGGGATTCGTCGAGGTCGACGACCACTGCAAAACCGGCACCGATGGAGTCTGGGCGGTGGGCGACTGCGTGCGCGGGCCGATGCTGGCACATAAGGGCAAGGAAGAGGGCGTTGCCGTTGCCGACCTCATCGCCGGCCAGTACGGCCACGTCAACTACAAGGTCATCCCCTCCGTCATCTACACGGCCCCTGAAATCGCCTGGGTCGGCCAGACCGAGGAGCAGGCGAAGGCGGCGGGCCGCACCGTGAAGACCGGGAGCTTCCCGTTTGCTGCCAGCGGGCGCGCCAAGGCGATGGAGGCGGGGGCGGGCTTCTGCAAGATCGTGTCGGACGCCGGGAGCGACGAGATCCTCGGCATCCATATCATCGGCCCGATGGCCGGCGAGCTCATCGCCGAGGCCGTGCTCGCGATGGAGTATTCGGCGAGCAGCGAAGACCTCCAGCGCACGATCCACGCGCACCCGACGCTGTCGGAGGCCGTCCACGAGGCGGCCCTCGCGGCGGACAAGCGCGCGATCGACATCCCGAACCGCTAGGTCTTCCGCCGTGCGCTGATGATGCCGGGCATCGCGGACAGGCGTGCCAGCAGTCGCGCCAGGTCGTCGAGTCCGCCCACCGCGACCCGGAGCGACAGGTCAGCACTCCCTTGCGCGTTGTTGTTCTGGGAGGCGAGCCGCTCGATGTTGATGTGCTCCTCCGCGACGACCGTCGTGATGTCGCGCAGCAGCCCGCGCCGGTCCATCGCATGCACGACGATCTCGACGGGATAGCGCCGACCCGCGAACTTGCCCCAATCGACCTGCAGGAGCCGCTGCGGCGACCGAGCCGCGAGGCGGGCGAGGTTCCGGCAGCCGGCGCGATGCAGCGTGATGCCGCGCCCGACGGTCACGTAGCCCGTGATCGGCTCGGGCGGCACCGGGTTGCAGCAGCGCGCATGCGTGGAGAGCAGATCGCCGACGCCTTCCACCTGGATATCGGGTGCGTGGTCGCGCCGCACCGGGCCGATGTGCGGCAGGTCGGCATGTTCAGGTGGCGGCTGTTTGCCCCGCATCCGCCGCTCGATGGCGTTCGTCACCTGCGAGAGCGGCAGCTCGCCGGAGCCGACCGCGAGGTGCAACGCCTCCGCACTCGAGAGCCCGAACTCGCCGATGAGGTCCGAGGTCAGCGCGTTCTCGGCGCCGAGCCGCGCGAGCTCGCGCTCGAACATCTCGCGGCCCTCGCGCTGGTTCTCGCCGAGGTTGCGGCGCTTGAACCAGGCCCGCACCTTGGCGCGGCTGCGGGGCGAGGCCAGGAAGCCTTCCCGCTCGATCAGCCAGTCGCGGCTAGGCTGCGACTGCTTGCCGCCGATAATCTCGACCACCTCACCGTTCGCGAGGCGGTGGTTGAGAGGCACGAGCCGGCCGTTCACGCGCGCGCCGCGGCAGCGGTGCCCGAGCTCGGTGTGCACATGGTAGGCGAAGTCGATCGGCGTCGAGCCGCTCGGCAGGTCCACGACCTCGCCCTTGGGCGTCAGCGCGTAGACGCGGTCGTCGAAGAGGTCCGCGCGAACGCGGCTCAGGAAGTCGCTGTCGCTCTCCGTGTCGGAGGCAGGCGCCAGCAGCTCACGCAGCCACTCGATCTTGCGGTCGAATGCCGCGTCGCGCGCGGCGCCTTCCTTGTAGCGCCAGTGGGCGGCCACGCCGAGCTCGGCGTGGTCGTGCATTTCGCGCGTGCGGATCTGGATCTCGACGGGCACGGCCGAGGGCCCGAGCACCGCGGTGTGCAGCGACCGGTACAGGTTGTCCTTCGGCGTCGCGATGTAATCGTCGAACTCGCCGGGGATGTAGTGCCACCGCCCATGCACCACGCCGAGGGCCGCGTAGCAGTCCTCGAGCGAGCCGGTGATGATGCGCACGGCGCGCACGTCGAAGACCTGCTCGAACGCGAGGTTCTTGCGATGCATCTTCCGCCAGATGCTGTAGATGTGCTTCGGCCGGCCGACCACTTCCGACACGATTCCGGCCCGAGAGAGCTCGCCCGAGATCTCCGTAATCACGGTCTCGATGTACTTTTCGCGGTCGACGCGCGACTCGTTGAGCCAGCCCGCGATGCGGCGATACTCGGTCGGGTCGAGGTGCCGGAAGGCGAGATCCTCGAGCTCCCACTTGAGCTGCCAGATGCCGAGCCGGTTCGCGAGCGGCGCGTAGATCTCGCGCGTCTCCCAGGCGAGGTACAGCCGCTCGGCCTCGGGTAAGTCGCGGGCACGGCGCATGCGCCGCAGCTGCTCCGCGAGGCGGACGAGCACGAGGCGCGGATCCGTAACGACGGCGAGCAGCATCCGTCGCAGGGCATCGGCCTGGCCCGTAGACAGCCCGCGGCCCGGCGTCCACTGCTGGCTTGCCCTGAACTCACCGAGCCGGCCGAGCTCGTCGGCGAGTGCGGTCGCGGGCTCGCCAAATCGCCGCACGGCATCGGTTCGTGTCAGGAAGCCGCGTGCGAGCAGCGGATGGAGCAGGGCGCCCGCGACGATGTCGCGCTCCGCATCGAGCGCGGCGAGGATGGCTGCCGTCTCGTCGCCCTGCTGCCGTGCGGCCGCCCAGGCGTCCGGCGCCGCCTCCGGGGCGTCGAGCGAAGCGCGAAATTGATCGAGCACGGCCGCGCCGGCGGCCGCTCCCGTGGTCGTCGTCTTCATGGCGAATGGCTATCATAACTCCCATGGTGCGCATCCTCGGCCTCGATCCCGGATCGCGGATCACGGGTTACGGCGTCGTGGATGCCGGCCGGGAAGGCGTCCGCTACGTCGCAAGCGGGTGCATCCGCGTCGGCAGCGGGGCGATGGCAGGTCGCCTGCTCGAGATCCACCGGCACGTGGCCGAGCTCGTGGATGCCTACGTGCCCAGCGAGATCGCCATCGAAAGGGTCTTCATGCACCGCAATCCCGACAGCGCCCTGAAGCTCGGCCAGGCGCGCGGCGCCGCGCTCTGTGGTGCCTGCCACGCGGGCGCGGCTGTCTTCGAGTACGCCCCTCGCGCCGTCAAACAGACGGTAACGGGCACCGGCGGTGCCGAAAAGGCGCAGGTCATGCACATGATCAAGGCGCTGCTTTCGCTGCAGGGACGCCTCAGCACCGACGCCGCCGACGCCCTGGCGATCGCCGTTTGCCATGCCCAGCACCGGAATGGCGCGCATGCCCGCGCCGGGAACGGCCGGTGATCGGCCACCTGCGCGGAAGGCTGGTTCGCAAAGCGCCGCCGGCGCTCATCGTCGACGTCAACGGCGTCGGCTACGAGCTCGAGGCGCCGATGTCGACCTTCTATCGGCTGCCCGAGCTGGGCGCGGAAGTCGAGTTGCACACCCACCTCGTCGTGCGCGAAGACGCGCACCTGCTCTACGGATTCGCAACCGAGGACGAGCGCCGCCTGTTCCGCGACCTGCTGCGCGTGACCGGGATCGGCCCGAAGATCGGGCTGGCGCTCCTGTCGGGCATCGACGTCGACACGTTCATGCGCTGCGTCGAGGCGCAGGACGTGGCGGCGCTCACGCGCATTCCGGGCATCGGCCGCAAGACGGCAGAGCGGCTGCTCGTCGAGATGCGGGATCGCATCCGCGCGCTCGGCCAGATGCCTTCCGCGGCGCCGCGCGCCAATGGCGGCGCGCGCGCCGAGGCGTATGCCGCCCTGGTTGCGCTCGGGTACCGGCCAGTGGAGGTGAATCGCCTCCTACAGAGCGTCGAGGAGGAGGGCGCGGGCACGGAAGAGCTGATCCGCCGCGCATTGCAGGCAGCGGCCCGGTAGGATCACGCCCATGATCGAGCAGGACCGGGTCACGACCGCGACCGCGACGCGCGAAGACGAGGACTTCGCGCGCAGCGTGCGTCCACGCCGGCTGGACGAGTACATCGGCCAGGCCGCGGTGAAGCAGCAGATGAGCATCTTCATCGAGGCCGCGCGTCGAAGGAACGAGGCGCTCGACCACGTCCTCATCTTCGGCCCGCCCGGCCTCGGCAAGACGACGCTCGCGCACATCGTGGCACACGAGTTGGGCGTCGGCCTCCGACAGACTTCCGGCCCGGTGCTGGAGCGCCCGGGCGACCTCGCCGCGATCCTGACGAACCTGCAGCCGCGAGACGTGCTGTTCGTGGATGAGATCCACCGGCTGAGCCCGGTGGTCGAGGAGATCCTCTACCCCGCGCTCGAGGACTTCCAGCTCGACATCATGATCGGCGAGGGCCCGGCGGCGCGCTCGATCAAGCTGGACCTGCCGCCGTTCACGCTGGTCGGCGCCACGACGCGCGCTGGCCTCCTGACATCGCCGCTCCGCGACCGATTCGGGATCGTGCAGCGGCTCGATTTCTACGGGCGCGACGAGCTCCGGCAGATCGTGCTGCGCGCCGCAGGCATCCTCGGGCTCTCCATCGACGAGGCCGGGGCAATCGGACTCGCCCAGCGCTCGCGCGGCACGCCGCGCATCGCGAACCGGCTCCTTCGCCGCGTGCGCGATTTTGCGGAAGTGAAGGCTTCGGGCCGCATCGACGCCGAAGTGGCAAAGGGTGCGCTCGACCTCCTCGAAGTCGACCTCGAAGGCTTCGATCTCCTGGACCGGCGCTTTTTGCTCACGGTGATCGAGAAGTTCTCGGGCGGCCCGGTCGGCATCGACAGCCTCGCCGCCACGCTCGGCGAGGAGCGCGATACGCTCGAGGATGTCGTCGAGCCGTTCCTGATCCAGCAGGGCTTCCTCGTGCGCTCGGCGCGCGGGCGCGTCGCGACACCTGCGGCCTGGCGCCACTTCGGGCGCGAGGCGCCGCAAGCGGAAGCCGGCGGCGGCAGCCTGCCGCTGTTCCGCGGTTAGGCGCTCAACTTGGGAGTCTTCACGATCCCGGTGCGGGTCTACTGGGAGGACACCGATGCCGGCGGCGTCGTCTACTACGCGAGCTACCTCAAGTTCCTCGAGCGCGCACGCAGCGAGTGGCTGCGGGCGCTCGGCATCGACCAGGTGGCCCTCCTACGCGACGAACGCCTGCAATTCGTCGTGGTCGAAGCGAACATCCGCTACCACCGCCCTGCGCGGTTCGACGATGAGCTCGTCGTGTCGGTGAAGCTCGAGGAACTGCGCGGCGCATCGGTCGTCCTCGGACAGGACATCTACCGACGTGAAGGCGATCACCTCATCAGCGCGACGATTCGCGCCGCCTGCCTGGCTTCCGACAGCCTGCGGCCACGGCCGCTGCCGCAAGCACTGACCGCACAATTCTGAAGGGACATGCCTTGAACGAATCGCATTCGATCCTCCAGCTGCTTCTCCAGGCCGGACCGGTCGTGAAGGTGATCATCGCGATGCTGCTGCTCGCGTCGCTCACGTCCTGGAGCATCATCTTCCGCAAGCGCCGGCTCCTGTCGCAGGCGGAGAGCGAGGCGAACAAGTTCGAAGGCACGTTCTGGTCGGGCGGCGACCTCGGAAAGCTGTACCGCCAGATCGGATCGCGCAACAAGCCTCCGGTCGGCTTGGAGAGCATCTTCGAGGCCGGCTTCGGCGAGTTCACGCGCCTGCGCTCGCAGTCGGTGCCGGCGGTCGAGCTGCTCGAAGGAGTGCGGCGCGCCATGCGGGTCGGGCAGCTGCGCGAGATCGACCGGCTCGAGGCGAGCCTCGCGACACTGGCGACGGTCGGCTCGACGAGCCCGTACGTCGGCCTCTTTGGAACCGTCTGGGGCATCATGGGAGCCTTTCAGGGACTTGGCGATGCGCAGCAGGCGACGCTCGCGATGGTCGCGCCCGGCATCTCGGAGGCGTTGATCGCGACCGCCGCCGGCCTCTTCGCGGCGATCCCGGCGGTCGTCGCGTACAACCGCTACGCCGACAAGGTCAGCCGGCTCGAGCTGCGCTACGACGCCTTCATGGACGAGTTCTCGACGTTGCTGCAGCGTCACGCATCCTCGAGGGCCTGAGATGCCCGCCCACAAGCGCGGTCGCAAGCTGATGGGCGAGATCAACGTCGTGCCCTACATCGACGTCATGCTCGTGCTCCTCATCATCTTCATGATCACGGCGCCGCTCCTCACCCAGGGCGTGCAGGTCGAGTTGCCCGACGCCGACGCAAAGCCCATCGACCCCGCCCTGCTCAAGGACCGCGAGCCGCTGGTGCTGTCGGTGGATCGCGACGGCAGATACTTCCTGAACATCGGCGGCGACGAAGATAGTCCCGTCAATGAGGCCGAGGTGGCGCGTCGCGCGGGCGCGGTCCTGGGACGTGACCCGGCTACGCCGGTGCTGGTGAAGGCGGACGAGCGTGTCCCGTATGGGAGCGTGGTGCGCGGCATGGTGCTCCTGCAGAAGGCGGGCGCCACCAAGATCGGCTTCCTGACGGACCCGAAAGCAGTCCGGGCGCTCGAGGAACTCGAGCGCAAGCGATGAGCAGCACCATGCGGCCGCCCATCGCGCCCATCGGCTGGTCGATCGCGCTGCATGCGGTGCTCGCAGGGCTACTGATCTTCGGCCTGTCCCTGCCGAAGCGCGACGAGCAGCCGGTGATCCTGCCCATCGACGCAGTGGTCGTCGACGATGCCGTCCTGCAGGCGGCCGGACGCAAGCGCGAGGACGACCAGCGCGCCGAAGTGGAAGCCCGCAAGCGGGTGGCGGCCGAAGCCGAGGAAAAACGGCTGGAAGAGGAGCGCATTGAGCAGGAACAGGAGCGCCAGCGGGCCGAAGAACAGGCGAAGCAGGAGGCGGAGCAGAAAGCGGCGCAGAAGGCGAAGGCCGAGGCCGATGCGAAGCTGAAGGCGGAAGCCGACGCGAAAAGCAAAGCCGACGCGAAGGCGGCGGCCGACAAGAAGCGCGCGACACAGGAAAAGCACGACCGGGATGCGCGTGAAGCGGACTTGCGTGCGAAACTCGAGGAAGAGGAAACCCGAACCAGTGCGGGCTTCCAGAGTCTCAAGGCGAGCTACGTGCGCGCGATCCAGGCGCACGTCGAGCAGCGCTGGTACGAGCCTCCGGGCGTCGCGGCCGGGCTCAGTTGTACTATCTACGTGACGCAGATTCCGGGAGGCGAGGTGACGGGCATGCGATTCGGCACCTGCAATGGCAATGCCGCGGTGCGCCAGTCCATCGAGACGGCGGTGCGGAACGCGTCGCCCTTGCCCGCGCCGCCCGAGCCCTCGCTCTTCGAACGTGAAGTCGAGCTGGTGTTTACGCCCAAGGAGAATTGACGTTGATGCTGCGACGCGGACTGCTGCTCATGCTTGCCCTGGCCTGGCCGATTAGCCAGGCGAGCGCCCAACTCACCGTCCAGATCCTGCGCGGCATGGCCGACTCGGTCCCGATCGCCATCGTGCCGCTCGGCTGGGAAGGTGCCGGCGACGCGCCCTGGGATGTCGCTGCAACAGTCCAGTCCGACCTCGAGCGCAGCGGGCGCTTCCGTCCGCTGGCGCGCGAACAGCTCATCGAGCAGCCGCGTACCGCGGCCGAGGTGGACGCCGCGGACTGGCGCATGCTGAAAGTGGACTACGTGCTGGTCGGAAAGCTCTCGCCCGCTGCTGAGGGCCGCTATGAGCTCCGCTACGAGCTCGTCTCGATCGCGAACGGCGAGCGCCTCCTCGGCACGACCATGCCCGTCGACGGCAAGGCTTTGCGGCGCGCGAGCCATCGCGTCGCCGACGCGGTGTACGAGAAGATTCTCGGCGTGCGCGGGGCTTTCGCGACGCGCGTCGCCTACGTCGCGGTCGAGGGACCGGTGACCAAGCGCAGCTATCGCCTGGTCGTCGCCGATTCCGACGGCGCCAACGAGTACACCGTGTTCGGGTCGCCGGACCCGATCATGTCGCCGGCCTGGTCGCCCGACGGCCGGTCGCTCGCCTACGTGTCTTTCCACACGGGCCTGGCCGCGGTCTATGTGCAGACCCTGAGCACGGGTCAGCAAGTCCAGGTGTCCGCCAAGGCTGGCATCAACGGAGCTCCGAGTTTTTCGCCGGACGGCAAGCAGCTCGCGCTTGCGCTTTCGCGCCGCGACGGCAACGTGGACGTCTACATCCTCGACCTCGGCAGCCAGGCGCTCAAGCGCGTCACCGACGATCCCGCCATCGACACGGAGCCGGCCTGGTCGCAGGACGGACGCTCGATGTATTTCACGTCGGACCGTGCCGGTGCGCCGCAGGTCTACGTCGTAGGCCTCGACGAGGGCGCGCGTCCGCGGCGCATCACCTACGACGGGAGCTACAACGCGCGCCCACGGGTCGCTCCCGACGGCAGCATGCTGGCTGTCGTCACGCTCGACCGCGGCGCTTACCGGATCGGAGCGGTGGACGCGAAACAGGGGTCCCTGCAGGTGCTGAGCAGCGGCCAGCTCGACGAGTCGCCGTCCATCGCACCAAACGGCGCGGACATCCTGTACACGAGCCGCGTGAACGGCCGCGATACGCTCGCGATCGTCTCGAGCGACGGCCGTATCCAGCGCCAGATCGCGGCGAGCAGCGGTGAGCTGCGGGAGCCCGCCTGGTCCCCCTTCCTCAACTAGCGGGCGTGACGCCTCGCGGCGCCTGTGTTAGAAGAACGCGGCACGTTGGAGCCCAAATGATGAACCAAGGAGTGCGATCGATGCGTGCGTTTCCTGTGCTCGGAATCCTGCTGGGTGCCCTGATGCTGGCCGGTTGTCCCAAGAAGCCGACCACGGCGCCCGAGACTTCGGGGTCGGCGGCCGAACAAGCCGGCGCATCCGCGGGGCAGGGCGAGGGCCAGATCGGCGAGGGCCGCGAGCTGCCCGGCGCGTCCGGCAGCCCGACCGGCGGGCCCGCGGGTGTCGCGCACATCATCTACTTCGATTTCGACCGCAGCGACATCCGGCCCGAGTACGCCTCGCTGATCACGTCGCACGCCAAGTACCTTGCCGGCGCGAGCGCGGTCAAGATCCGCCTTGAAGGCCACACGGACGAGCGCGGCTCGCGCGAGTACAACATCGCGCTGGCCGAGCGCCGCGCCCAGGCGGTGCGGCGAGCCCTGATGCTCCAGGGCGCGCAGGACACGCAACTGACCACGGTCAGCTATGGCGAGGAGCGGCCCGCCGCCGCGGGCAGCGACGAGGCCGCTTACGAAAAGAATCGCCGCGTCGAGCTGGTGTACGGCCGGTAAGGCATCAGGATGCGGAGCGCCGGCTTCATTGTCATCGCTCTCGCCACGGGGCTCGCCGCGGGCCCCGCGTTCTCCCAGTCGAAGAACGAGCGCCTCGACATGCTGGAGTCCCGCATGAGCGCCGTGGAGCGGCAGCTCGAGAACCAGGGCCTGATCGAGATGTCGCGCCAGATCGAGGTGCTGACGGACGAGGTGCGAAAGCTCCACGGCGACCTCGACCAGATGCAGCGCGATCTCGAACGCGCCCGCACGCAGCAGAAAGACCAGTACGTGGACCTCGACACGCGCCTGCGCGCTGCCGAAGCTGCGCTGACCGCGGCCCAGGCGAGCGTGCCGGCCGGCGGCCCGGAGGCGGAGTACCAGGCGGCCTTCAACCTCATGAAGGACGGCAAGTACGACGAGGCGACGACTGCCCTGAAGGACTTTTTGGCCAAGAACCCGCAGCACGAGCTCGCTCCGAATGCGATGTACTGGCTTGGCGAGGCTTATTACGTGCGGCGCGACTACCCGTCGGCGCTCACGGCCTTCGAAGGCCTCCTGAAGGACTATCCCGGCAATCGCAAGACGCCGGATGCGCTCCTGAAGTTGGGATTCTGCCAGGCGGAATTGAAGCGCCCGGGTCCCGCTCGCACCGCGCTGACGCGCGTGGTCCAGGAATTCCCCGACACGCCGGCGGCTGCCGAGGCCAAGGCGCGCCTCGAGCGCATTGGCAACGACGGCGGCGGCTGAGGCCGCGATGTCCGCCGAGCTGTCGGCCGTCCCGGCGGCCGCGCGACTTCGGATCACCGAGACTTTCCTGTCGCTCCAGGGCGAGGCGGACGCCGTCGGCTGGCCGACGTTCTTCATCCGCCTGACCGGTTGCCCCCTGCGGTGCCACTACTGCGACACCGCTTACGCGTTCCACGGCGGGGAGTGGCGCACCGTCGCGCGCCTCATCGACGAGGCGCGCGAGTCGCGCGCGCGGCACGTCTGCGTGACGGGCGGCGAGCCGCTGGCCCAGCGCAGCTGCCTCACACTTCTCACGGTCCTCTGCGAGGCGGGGTTCCAGGTGTCGCTGGAGACGAGCGGCGCCATCGACACGAGCGCGGTCGACGAGCGCGTCGTGCGAGTAATCGACGTCAAGACGCCGGGCTCCGGCGAGTCGCGACGGAACCTCGACCTCGCGGTACACGGGATCCGCGCCACGGACCAGCTGAAGTTCGTGATCTGCGATCGCGCGGACTACGAGTGGAGCCGCGAGCGCGTCAGCGGCGAGCGGCTCGACGCGCGCTGCCAGGTCCTGTTCTCGCCGAGTTACCAGCAGCTGCCGGCCGCGCAGCTCGCGAACTGGATCCTGGCGGACCGGCTCCCGGTCCGCTTCCAGGTCCAGCTGCACAAGGTCCTCTGGGGTGACGTCCCCGGACGCTGACACCGCCGGACTCGCGGGCACTGCTGCGGTCGTGCTCGTTTCCGGCGGACTCGATTCGGCGACCACGCTCGCCATTGCCCGCGAGCGCGGGCACCGAACCCACGCGCTCTCGTTCGATTACGGTCAGCGCCACGCCGTCGAGCTCGGCGCTGCGCGGCGCGTTGCGGACGCGCTTGGCGCCGCCGAGCATCGCGTGCTCGCGATGCCGATCGGCGAGTTCGGCCATTCGGCGCTGACGGACCCGTCGATCGCCGTGCCGGAATCGTCGGGCACCGGCGTCCCGGTGACCTACGTGCCCGCGCGCAACACGGTCTTTCTCGCCTGTGCGCTCGGCTTCGCGGAGGTGCTCGGCGCGCAGCACATTTACATCGGCGTCAACGCGGTCGACTATTCGGGCTATCCCGATTGCCGGCCGGCCTTTATCCGGGCGTTCGAATATCTCGCGAACCTCGCGACGCGCGCGGCGGTCGAAGGTAGGACGATGAACATTCATGCACCGCTGATCGAGCTTTCGAAGGCCGACATCATCCGCCGCGGGACGGCGCTTGGCGTCGAGTACGCCATGACTGTGTCCTGCTACCAGCCCGATGGTGAAGGCCGGGCCTGCGGCAAGTGCGACAGCTGCCGCCTGCGGCGGGATGGCTTCCTGGAGGCGGGCATTGCCGATCCGACGCGCTATCGCTGATCGCCTGAAGGCGGGCGGGGTCCTCCTGGCGCTGCTGATCATCGCCGGCTGCTCGATGTTCAGCGACGATGGGGTGCCGCGGTCCCAGCGGCCATCCAATGGTTGGCAGATCGAATTCAGCGAGACCGCGCAGTCGGACGGGTCGATCGAGTTCCTGGTCGCGCCCGTGGGCGCGGGATCAATTGCCGTTTCCGTACCCGTGGGAGCCAACCAGACCGACAACGAGATCGCATCGACCGCGCGGGGCGCTTTCGAATCCGCGCTCGGCGACGCCTACAAGGTCCGGAAGGATCACGACGCGACGCTTCATGTGAGCAAGGTGACGCAGCAGCAACCCGACTTCGCTCTGACGGTCGTCCGGATTACAGCGCAGAACGTGAAGCTCGACCTCGACCGCGAGTGACGGTCGCGGCTCGGACGGAGACGGGCGCTGGGCAGCCGCTGTCAGCCGCGGATCAGGCTCGCCAGCGGTCCGAGCGGGTCATGCGCCCGCGCGATCGCAAACATGGATCCGTAGGCCACCAGCGCCGCGACGAAGCAGCCGCGGCGCCGGCCCGGCGTGCCGGCGCGGAGGGCGCCCCAGCCGAAGCCGATATAAACCGGCAGGAGCGCGAGCTTGGCGAACAGCCAGCCGTTGGCGAAAACGCCGGACGGCAGGATGGTCACCAGCATCAACGCCGCCGTCAGCAGGGTTGTATCGACCGCATAGCTGAAATAGCGCGGAGCCCGAGCGAGTGCCCACGCTGGCCGACCCGCCTGCGCGAAAAGGCCCCTCAGCACGAACAGGCCGCCGCTCGTCATCACCGCCGCGATGTGCGCCAGGCGGATCTGCGCGTAAAACTCGATCACGCGACGCGGCCGGTCAGCGTTCGGCCGTCACCGCCTCGGGCGGCATGTCGGCCATGCGCTTCGGGCCGACCCAGAGCCGCAGCACGAACCAGGCGAGCATCAGGGCACCGATGCTGAAGATCGTGTCGCCCGGAACGCGCAGCCACACGAGCAGTTCGACGATCGGCTGCTGCATGAACTCCGCCGAGCGCGCATACCAGTAGCCGTGCTTGATCGCGGCGAGCAGCTGCATCGTCCCGATCGGCAGGAGCGTCAGGAGCGACATCAGGGAAAGCCCGATGTTGAAGCACCAGAATATCGCCTTGAGCAGCCGCTCGTTCCACACGAGCCCCGGCTTCAGCCCGCGCAGGCAGAAGAGCACGAGGCCGATGCCCAGCATCCCGTAGACCCCGAACAGCGCCGTGTGGCCATGCAGCGGCGTGAGGTTGAGCCCCTGCATCCAGTACAGCGAGAGCGGCGGGTTGATCAGGAAGCCGAACAGGCCCGCGCCGACGAGGTTCCAGAACGCCACGGCCACGAAGAAGTAGATCGGCCACTTGTAGCGCGCCATCCAGGGTGTCGCACGGCCGAGCTTCCAGGTGTGGTAGGCCTCGAACCCGATATAGGCGAGCGGCACCACCTCGAGGGCGCTGAAGCTCGCCCCGAGGGCCAGCACCGCGGTCGGCGTTCCGGCGAAGTAGAGGTGGTGCAGCGTGCCGAGTACGCCGCCGGCGAGGAAGACGATCGTCGCGAACAGCACCGCGACCGTCGCCGCCCGCGGCTTCAGGAGCCCAAGGCGCGTGAAGAGGAAGGCGATGACGGCGGTCGCGAACACCTCGAAGAAGCCCTCGACCCACAGGTGCACGAGCCACCAGCGCCAGTACTCCACCATCGACAGCGACGTGTGCTCGTTCCACATGAGCCCAGCGCCGAAGAAGAGGCCGATGCAGACGACCGAGACGAACAGGAGTCCGACGATGGAGCGGGACTCGTCGCGGCGGCGCAGCGCCGGCCACAGCGCGCGGCCGACGAGCAGGAGCCAGAGCATCAGCCCCACGAAGAGGAACCACTGCCAGAAGCGGCCGATGTCGGCGTACTCCCAGCCCTGGTGTCCGAACCAGAAGTTGAGGCTGAGGTCCAGTTTCTGCATCACGGCAAGCCACTGCCCCGCGAAGGCCCCGACGACGATCACGACGAGACACGTGAGCAGGAAAATGACCCCCGCACGCTGGAAGCGCGGCTCGTGGCCCGAGATGGCGGGTGCGATATACAGGCCGGTCCCGAGCCAGGCGGTCGCAATCCAGAGCACCGCGAGCTGCGTATGCCAGGTGCGCGTCAATGCATAGGGCAGGACATCGGACAACTGGAACCCGTAGAGCTGTTGTCCTTCGACCTGGTAATGCGCGGTCATCGCGCCCAGCAGGATCTGCACGATGAAAAGTGCGAGCACGATCCAGAAATACCACGCCGTCGCCCGCATCGACGGCGTGACCCGCACGAGTGCGAGCGGGTCCGAGGCGGGGAGCATGTGGTCCCCGGCGTCACGGCCATGGGTGACGGCATGGTGCCAGCCGAGCACGGCGATCCCGGCGATGAGGAACAGCACGCTGAAGGCTGACCAGAGATACATCGTGTTGGTCGGCGCGTTTCCGATGAGGGGCTCGCCGGGCCAGTTGTTGGTATAGGTCACGTCGCTGTCCGGCCGCTCCGTCATGGCCGCCCAGGCTGTCCACCAGAAGAACGCGGTCAACGCGTGACGATTCGCGGCGTCGGGGATGGTGCCATTGCGCATGGCATAAGCCTC
>Ga0075424_100001935_pt1 | contig 18583 bp, 15 predicted proteins | sample SoiMethybrSBSTD3_FD_75301 | JGI IMG/M metagenome (GOLD analysis project Ga0075424, IMG submission 75301) | Bulk soil microbial communities from a Populus tree surrounding site in Tennessee, USA - Soil MetaG P. TD hybrid SBSTD3 | ecosystem: Environmental > Terrestrial > Soil > Tree plantation...
AACCTCGGTGTCACGTTCACGCAGGGCGTGTTCTCAGTCGACCTGCGCTACTACGACACAGACACCAGCAAGCAAGAGTGCTTTGCGCTCACCAGCGATCTGCGCGGTTTGACTGGTGGCACCAATCCCGCGGGCCAGTCCAAGTGGTGCAACCCGACCTTCATCGTCGCGACCAAGTTTGACCTGACGGTTCTGACGAACGTCAAGTAATACCCGGACGACACCCTTTCCCGGCGGGCGGTGGCTCGGAACGAGCCGCCGCCCGTTTCTTTTTTGCAATGGCTGCTGCCTCGTCCGAAGATCAGAAATGAAGAGGGGGGCGAGTACGCAATCCGGGTGCGTCAGCGTTTCAGCATTTCGCACCGGCTTTGACTTTGAGATCGGCGCGGCTCTCCTTCGTCCGTTTGGGGGACGCGTTGGGCCCCTGCCCGGTGTACGGTAAATTACTGATAAGGCATGGAAATATAGGGGTTGGCGGGTCTGACACCCGCGACCAAAGGAGAACTTGTGCAATCCCCGCGCGTCTGATCAAACTATCCGCAAGGCCTGCTGGAATACCGGGCCGCAGTGCCGGTTAATAAAGCTAACAACCAAAAGCGGCTCGGCTACGCGCCGGCAAACCGTTCCTCGAAACGCCTGGGAGGGCGCACGCCATGTCAGTTCAGAAGATGGAAAGCTCGCAGATTACTTCGAAGACCGCCTCACGGCGGAAGTTCCTGCTCGCCGCCGGTGCGACTGGCGCCGCAGCGGTTGCAGCTCCGAGCGTCGTCAAGGCCCAGGGCCCAATCAGCATGCGCTGGCAGAGCACGTGGCCGTCGAAGGATATCTTCCACGAATACGCGCTCGACTACGCCAAGAAGGTCAACGACATGACCGGCGGCGACCTCAAGATCGAGGTGCTGCCTGCTGGTGCCGTCGTGCCCGCGTTCCAGCTGCTCGACGCGGTGTCGAGGGGCTTGCTCGACGGCGGCCACGGCGTTCTCGTCTATCACTACGGCAAGTCGACCGCGTTGGCCTTGTGGGGCTCGGGCCCGGGCTACGCGATGGACGCCAACATGATGCTTGCCTGGCACAAATACGGTGGCGGCAAGGAGCTCCTCACAAAGCTCTATGGCTCGGTGGGCGCGAACGTGGTCTCATTCATTTATGGGCCGATGCCGACCCAGCCGCTCGGCTGGTACAAGAAGCCGATCACCCGGGTCGAAGACTTTAGAGGATTGAAGTTCCGCACTGTCGGCATCTCCATTGACGTGTTCCAGGCCCTCGGCGCTGCCGTGAACGCGCTGCCGGGCGGCGAGATCGTGTCGGCGATGGACCGCGGCCTGCTTGACGCGGCCGAGTTCAACAACGCGTCCTCGGATCGCGCGCTTGGCTTTGCCGACGTCTCGAAGATCTGCATGCTGCAGAGCTATCACCAGAATGCCGAGCAGTTCGAGATCACGTTCAACAAGACGAAATATGACGGGCTGCCGGAGAAGATGCGGGCGATCATCGCCAATGCGGTCGAAGCGGCTTCCGCTGACATGTCATGGAAGGCCATCGATCGTTATTCGCAGGACTACATCGAGTTGCAGACCAAGGACAAGGTGAGGTTCTACAAGACTCCGGATGCTGTCTTGAAGCGGCAGCTCGAGGTTTACGACGAAGTCGTCAAGAAGAAAGCGGCGGAGAGCCCGCTGTTCAAAGAGATCGTCGAGTCGCAGCTTGCGTTTGCTAAGCGGGCGACGCAATGGGAGCAGGACACGGTCGTGAACCGGAAGATGGCGTTCGACCATTACTTCGGTCCGAATGCGAAGAAGCCGATCTGACCGAACACACCTGGCAAGGCGCCATTTGGCTGCGCACTGAATGGTGCCTTGCCGCACTGAATCTACGGTGTCCTGGCGGCGATTATGACCGTTCAAAAGTTTCTGCATACGATCGACGCCATCAGCACGTGGACCGGCAAGACTGTTGCTTGGCTGATCATTGCGCTGATGACCGTCGTTTGCCTTGAGGTCTTCAAGCGCTACATACTGAACGCGCCTACCGCTTGGATCTTCGACGCGGAGAACATGCTCTACGGCACGTTCTTCATGCTGGCGGGAGCATACACGCTCGCGCAGAACGCCCACGTCCGCGGCGATTTCCTCTACAGCTCGATGCGTCCTCGGCTGCAGGCCTGGCTCGATCTCGTGCTGTACCTCGTCTTCTTCATCCCCGGCATCGCGGCGCTGATCTATGCCGGATACTACTACGCAGCCGATTCGTGGCACATCGCCGAGCATTCAACGGTCACGGCGGACGGACCGCCGGTCTACCACTTCAAATCCATGATTCCGCTGGCCGGCATCCTGGTGATGTTGCAAGGCATTGCCGAGGTCGTGCGCTGCGTCGTCTGCATCAAGACCGGCGAGTGGCCAACCCGGCTGCACGATGTGACCGAGATCGACGTCGTCGAGGAGCAGCTGGCGCACAGCGAGTACGTGGACGAAGAGTCGCGCAAGATCGCCATCGAGCGCGCGCATGAAATTGATGAGGCGGCGCGTCAGCGCGGGATGGGTGGGGACCTCAACAAATGAGCGATCCGGCGCTTGGACTTTTGATGCTGGGGCTCATCGTGGTCGTTATCATGATGGGCTTCCCAACAGCCTTCACGCTGATGGGTCTTGGTATCTTCTTCGGTTACATCGCGTTCTACATCCCGGGCGAACCTTTCTATCACAACCGTGTCTTTGACCTGATGGTCCAGCGCACCTATGGCGCAATGACCAATGACGTTCTGATATCCATCCCGTTGTTTGTTCTCATGGGCTACGTGATGGAACGCGGCGCCCTTGTCGACAAGATGTTCTATTCAATTCAGCTGGCGTTCCGTCGCGTCCCAGCCTCATTGGCTGTCGCGACGCTGATCGTGTGCACGTTCTGGGGCATCGCCAGCGGTCTCGTCGGCGCAGTCGTTGTGCTCATGGGCGTCATCGCGTTCAACCCCATGCTGCGGGCAGGCTATGACGTCAAGCTCGCCTCTGGTGTGATTACGGCCGGCGGCACGCTCGGGATTCTGATTCCGCCGTCTGTCATGATCATTGTCTACGCGGCGGTGGCGGGGCAGTCGGTCGTCAAGCTCTATGCGGCCGCGATGTTCCCCGGTTTCTTCCTGGCGTTGCTCTATCTCGTCTATATCGTTGGCTGGGCAATGCTTAAGCCGAAGATCGCGCCGCCGCTGCCTGAGGAGCAGACGCGGGTGCCGGTCCCCGCCTGGATGCGAAAGTTTCAATCCAGCTATTCGTCCAACATGCTGGTTGCGTTTTCCTCCGCACTGGCGTCGCCCTTCAAGGCGAAGCAGATCGATGTGGAAGAGGGCAAGCGCCTTGGCTATTGGATGCTGGTCAAGGATTTCGTCACCGCGCTCGTTCCATTTTTGTTGACCGCGGGTACGCTCGCCCTGGTGTGGTGGTATGTTGTCATCCATCAACAAGCAGGCGCCGAGATCAACATACCCGGCCTTGAGCCACTCGGTGGTGCCGCAGGGGGAACGGGGCCCGCCACTCCTGCCGAGCAGGGTCCGCCTGAAGGCTTCTATTTGTGGTTTGGGATTGTTGCCGCCGTCATGGCGCTTTTGGTCGTCCGTTACTACACGAGGATGGACGCCGACCGCTTCATGGTCTTGAAGCTTTTGACCTCGTCGGTGATGCCGCTTGGCATTCTGACAGTCCTCGTGCTGGCGGTGATTCTGTTCGGCATTACGACGGCAACGGAATCTGCTGCCGTCGGCGCCGCGGGCGCCTTTGTGCTCGCCTTCCACGCCAGGACACTGGACTGGAAGCGGACCAAGGAAGCCGTGTTCCTGACCGCGAAGACGACCGCCATGGTGTGTTGGCTGTTCGTAGGCTCAGCTCTGTTCTCCGGGGTTTTTGCGATCCTGGGCGGGCAGGCGCTGGTTGAGCAATGGGTTCTGTCGCTCAACATGACGCCAGTGCAGTTCATGATTCTGTCGCAGGCGATCATTTTCCTGCTCGGCTGGCCGCTTGAGTGGACGGAGATCATCGTCATCTTCGTTCCAATCTTTTTGCCGCTCCTGAAGCATTTCAACATCGACCCGGTCCTCTGGGGCGTGCTGGTGTTCGTGAACCTGCAGGCAGCGTTCCTGTCGCCGCCGGTTGCGATGTCGGCATTCTATCTCAAGGGTGTTTCGCCGCCGCACGTCACCCTCAACCAGATCTTCGCCGGCATGATGCCCTACATGCTCGTGATCGTGGTCTGCATGATCATCATGTATGTGTGGCCCGGGATGACGCTGTGGCTGCCGGCCTACCTCTACGGTGGCGGGTGACACCACGCGATCAGATCGCCCGCTTCACCCAGGTGTTGGAGCTTCACCATCGCTCAAGGCGATGGGTGAGCGCCAGATGCCGGAGGGATCAACTGTCCGAAGCTTGGCCGCACGAGACCGGCTCTCTCCCGCATCATCAATTCAAGGAAGCCCGCGAAAACCGCGACAAGACCTGAGCCGAACATAATCATTTCCGTGGAATGCAATAAATGGCCGAAGCTAGTGAGATGCGGCGCGCGATCCTGGACGAAATAGAAACTAAAGCCAAGGAGTGTGGCCCAGGCCATCCACCGGACCAGCCGAAAAAACAACCAGCAGGCTATTGCAGGATTCATGGCTGTGTCTCCTGCCCGCAATGATACTGCCATCCGGCAGCGTCGCAAGTCCTTCTGCGTTGAGCCAGCCCGGCTAGCGACCGGTTCTGACCCGGCAGCAGACCTACCGCAGCGGCGGATCCGGGTGCCAACCTAGCACGGCGAGCATCACTGCGAATCCAACCACGTAGGCGACCGCCACATGCCAGCCGTGGCGCAACCACAGGCCGACCGACCTCGCCTCTGGGTACATGTTCGATAGCGCAACGCCGGCGGACGAGCCGAACCAGATCATCGAGCCGCCGAAACCGACCGCATAGGCGAGGTAGCCCCAATCGTAGCCGCCCTGCTTGAGCGCGAGCGCGGTGAGCGGGATGTTGTCGAACACCGCCGATACGAAGCCGAGTCCCAGCGCGGTCTGCCATCCTGACGCCGGCAACGCCTCGACCGGCATCATCGAAGCGCAGGTGACGAGTGCCAGAAGGAAAATCGTGCCCTTGAAGGTCTCGGGCATCACCGCCCAGTCCGGTTGCCGCAACGGCGCCGCCAGCAGGATCACCACCCATACCGAGAGTCCGATCACCGGGATGGCGTCGAGCAGGTCAGGAAACTTCAGGTTCGCGATCACATTGGCGCCGATCGCGACGAGCAGGATAGCGACCACGATTCCAAGGCGCACCCATTCGATCTGCAGATCGCGTGGCGGCTGTTTCACGATTGGCGAGTAACGGTGCTGCTGGATTGCGGCTGGCACGGCGAAGATGGCGAGCGCCACACCCGCGGCGATGTAGGCTTCGAGCACGCTGAGGGGACTCACGCCCGCGATCCACATCATGGTCGTGGTTGTGTCGCCGACCACGCTGCCGGAGCCGCCGGCGTTGGACGCCGCCACGATCGCGGCCAGGTAGCCGATGTGAACCTTCCCGCGAAACACATGCCGCGCCATCGTGCCGCCGATCAGCGCGGCCGCAATGTTGTCGAGGAAGCTCGACAGCACGCACACCATGACGAGCAGGATCAATCCACCCGTCCAGTCGTCGGGGAGGAAGGCCGGCATTTCGTCGGGAACGCGGCTGTGCTCGAAATGGCGTGAGAGCAGGGCGAATCCCATGAGCAGAAGGAACAGGTTGGCCAGGATCACCCACTCGTGCTCGAGATGGAGGACAAGGCCGGCGAGACCAGCGCCGGTCTTGAAACCCGTGAAAGCGAGCTTGTAGGCAGTGATGACCGCAAGCCCAGCGAGCGCGATCGCGAGCGTGTGGCGGTGGAATAGCGCCACGCCGAGCAGGGTGAACCCGAACAGGATGAAGTCGACGGGAATGCCAAGCAGGTTCATGACTGCGGCTTACTCCGTGCGCGGCCATTCTGGCCCCAGGTGAGTGGAAGTGTAAACGGCGATCTTTGATGAGGATGTAGCCCGGGTTGAGCATAGCGAAACCCGGGAACGCCAGGGCAATTTGCTTAGGCGTTCCCGCATTTCGCAAGCGCTCAATGCGGGCCACGGACTGCGTAATCCCGCTATTCCTTGAGCCGCTCGTAGGCTGCGGCAATCTCGGGTGTCGTGGTCTCGATCAGCGCGCGCATCATGGTGGCGATGGCGTCGCCCGCGAGCGGCGTGCCGCGCGGCACGTCCATGCGCGCCAAATCCGCCTGGTAGTCCTTGTCATCCGACATGAGAGTGAATGCCTGGCGAAGGAGCGCAACTCGGTCGGTCGGAATGCCCGGCGGGCCAGCGAGCAGCACACCGACTTCCTCGCCTGCGAGCACCAGATTGGCCAGCGGCCGGTCGCTCGCGCGGATCACGTCGCGAAGCAGCGGCAGTCCCGGAAACATCGGCTGAGTCTGCAGGATCGGCACCACGACCTTGTTCTCGATCAGGTCCGGCCGCTTGGCGAAGCCATCGACAATATGGAAGATGCCCGGCACCTCGCCCTGCTCGATCGCAAGCAGGACCTTGGCAGAGGAATTGTAGCCGCGGATCACGCGCACCGGCACGCCATTCTGGGCGAGCAGCGCTGGCGCCATGGAGTCCTGCGAGGTGGCGCTCAGCGCGCCCAGCACAACTTTCTCCTTGGCGGCGAGAAGCTGCGCAAAGCTGGTGATGCCGGAGTCGGGGCGCATCCAGAGCGCGGAGTTCATCACGCCGCTGCTGCCCACATAGGTCATCGTCGCGGGATCGAACTTGGCGGCAGGGTTCTTGACGGCGCCGACGATGAACCAGCTGCGGCCGGGCATGCCGAGGGTGAGTCCATCGGGTGCGGCCCGGTTCACGTAGTTTGCCGCGATCACGCCGCCGGCGCCTTCCATGTTCTGCACGGTGATGCCGGGGTTGCCGGGAATGAAGCGGCCGAGGTGCTTGGCGATCAGTCGGCCTGCGGTGTCGATGCCGCCGCCCGGGTTGAAGCCGACCACCAGCGTGATGCGCTTGCCCTGGTAGAAGTCGTCAGCGGCGGCGGGTGCTGCTGCTGTGATGAAGGCGGTGAAGAGAAGACAAATGCAGCGAAGCGCAGTCGCTGCAGCGCCAAGTCTGCCGCGGTCGTTAATGTGCCCTCTCTCACCCGGGCGCGCGCAAGCGCGCCCCGAGTGCAGGCTCTTGCGGGAGAGGGCTCGATTGCGGTGCCAGAAACTCTGATGGGTGGGGGGACCCTTCCTCAAGGCCCCCTCACCCATCAGAATTTGTTGAGCAGATTTCATGCCCTCTCCCGCGAGGGGAGAGAGCACATCAATCTGCGCTGAATAGGCGGCCAACTTCTCAGCCGACCTTCGGCGGGGCGCCGAGGTTCTCCGAGAAGAACGCGAGCGTGCGGCCCCAGGCGAGATCGGCCGCGGCCTTGTTGTAGCGCGCGCCGCCGGTGTCGTTGTTGAAGGCGTGCTGCGTGCCCGCATAAATGTGCTTGGTGTATTTCTTGTTGTTCGCCTTCAGCGCGGTCTCGAAGTCGGCGATGCCCTTGTTGATGTTGTCGTCGTTCTCGGCGTATTGCAAAAGCAGCGGCGCTTTGATCGCCGCAACCTTGTCGGCGGGCGGCTGCGCGCCATAGTAGGGGACGCCGGCATCGAGGTCCGTGCTGTCGGTGGCCATGCGGTTCACAACGCCACCGCCGAAGCAGAAGCCGACCGCGCCGACCTTGCCGGTCGATTCCGCGTGCCGCTTGAGGAAGCCGATGGCCGCCACCGCCTCGACGATCATGTCCTCGCGATTGGTCTTGGTGTGCAGGTCGCGTGCCGCATCATCGTTCGCCGGCGTGCCGCCGGAAACCGAAAGGAGATCAGGCGCAAGCGCGATGTAGCCTTCGGTCGCGAGCCGGCGGGCCACGTCCTCGAGGTGCGGATTGAGGCCGCGGTTCTCGTGGATCACGATCACGGCTGGACGCTTGGTGGTGCCCTTGGCGCGCACCAAATAGCCGCTGACCTTGCCCTTCGGTGAATCGAACGAAATCTTCTCGGCATTGAGCCGCGGATCGTTGGCCGGAACAATCTGCGCCTTGGCGTAGTCGTTTTGCAAGAGCGGCAGCAGCGCGACCGCTGCGGCGGTCGAGCCGGCGAGCTTGGTGAGCTCGTCCATGAATTCGCGCCGGCTGATGCGGCTATGCGTAAAGTTGTCCCACAGATTGATGATCTTCTGGTCCATGAGGGTTCCTCCCTGTTTTTTGAAGGTCGCACCATAGCACAATCGCACCGCCGCGGTATCCCCGGCAGCTGCCAACAAGGTCGCACCTAAGTCCGGTATCATGGCGAGGCCATGACATGCCGAGCACGGGAGGCGCTCGCGACGTTGTGATTGATCGCACGGCGCGTGCATGAGAATGTCGCGCGGCATCATGGGGAGCATGAGTATGAGGTCAGTGACTGCGTACCGATTTGGCTGCGTGCGGAATTGCGTTGTGGCGCTTGCGGTTTGTGTTTTGGGTGGGATTGTGGCTGCCGATGCTGCCGAGCGCGGCTTTCCTTACAACAGCGAGCTGATGATGGATGCGAAGCCGTTGCGCGGCTCGAAGCGCGTTCCGATGCTCGTGATCGGGGCCAAAGGCGAGGCCAAGATCGAGGGCTGGTGCAACAACGTTGAGGCGCAGATGGTGGTGGCCGCCGACACGCTCACGATCCTCACCGGCGCCTCGACCGAGCAGCAATGCCCGGCCGAGCGCATGCGCGCGGACCAGGATCTAATGGCGGTGCTGATGGAGATCACGCACTGGCGGCGTGAAGGCGATGTTTTGATGCTGCGCGGCACCAAGACGCTGCGCTTCCGCACCATGACGAATTGACGCCCACGCGATAGGTCGCGCCGCCTATTCGAATCCGTGCAGCCTTGCCGGGTTGTCGACCAGCACCGCGCGGCGCGCCTTCTCGTCCGGCAGGAAACGATAGAGAAGGTCGATGAGCGCATCCTCCTCCGGTCCGCCGCCCTCCTTCTGACTATGGGTGTGCGGCCAGTCGGTGCCGAAGATGCAGCGGTCAGGCGCGGCGTCGTAAAGCTCGCGGCCGAATGGCACCATGTCATCCCAGCGCTCCGCCTGAGCCGACATGCGATGACCGTTGCCCAGAAGCATCCAGACGTTCTCGCGCTTGAGCATCTCGATCACCACGTTGCGTGCCGGATGATTGGGCGGTGTGCGGCCCATATGGTCGATCAGGATCGGCGCCGTGACCGAGCGAAAATACTCCATGTAGTCGGGCAGCTCGTCGGCGCCGATGAACAGCTTGGCGTACCAGCCATAGGGTCGGATGCGTTCGAGCGAGCGCGCAAAGCTCTCCGGGCTCGGCGCCATCTTGAACTGGCGCACAAAGTTGAAGCGCACGCCGCGCACGCCGGCCTCGTGCAGGCGCAGCAGCTCGGCATCGCTGACGCTGTCGTCGATGATGCCGGTTGCGCGATAGCTCGCGCGCGGCACGCGCGACAGCGCTTCCTTGAGGTAGGTGTGATCGCTCACATAGTTGGCTGGCTGCACGAACACGCCGCGGCCGAAGCCGACCGCGCGGTGCATGGCGAGTGCATCTTCCCAGTTGGCTTCCAGCGATTTGTGCACCGGATTGGGATTGCGGTCGGGATAGCGTGCCGGATCGCCGAAAACGTGCAGGTGGCAGTCGCAGCTCATCGGCGGCAAAGGCTGCTTGGGGGCGCGCGGCGGCCGGGCAGCGCCAGCATATTTTTGTGACATGGTTCCTCCCGTGATCGGGCGCGACTATACCTGAATTCGGAACGATGCCAGCGGGGCCTGTTACTGGCGTAAGAGGATTGCGCATGAGCGAGATTTCCCGCCGCGATTTCCTCGACGGCTTTGCGCTGGCGATTGCGGCCGGGCTCACGCCGGCGATGCAGGTTGCGGCGCAGCCTTCCCGCTATCCGCCGGCGCTCACGGGTCTGCGGGGGCAGCATGTCGGCAGCTTCGAGGCCGCGCATGCGATCGCCCAAGCGCCAGCCCATGATGCGGCCGGCCGACTCGAGCCGGAGGAACGCTACGACCTCGTCGTGGTTGGCGGCGGCATCAGCGGGCTCGCGGCCGCCTATTTCTATCGCCGCGCCAGGCCGCAGGCACGCATCCTCGTGCTCGACAATCATGATGATTTCGGCGGTCACGCCAAGCGCAACGAGTTCACGGTCGACGGGCGCCTCCTCATCGGGTACGGCGGCAGCCAGTCGATCGACTCGCCGCAGACACAATGGAGCGCCGTCGCCAAGGGCCTGCTGCGAGACCTCGGGGTCGATGTCACCCGCTTCGAGACCGCGTTCGAGCAGAGGCTTTACCCATCACTCGGGCTTTCGCGCGGCCTGTTCCTGCCGCGGGAGCACTATGGACGTGACGTGCTGGTTGCAGGCGATCCGCTCACGGTGTCTGGCAATGCACAGAGGCGCGCCCTTTCCAATGCGCGGCCGCTCGTCGAGTTCGTCGCCGATCTGCCAATCGCGGAGGCGAGCCGTCGCCAGCTCATCGCGCTGTTTGACGCCACGCGCGATCCGCTCGCAGGCCGCAGCGTTGACGAGAAGCTCGAGCTTCTCAAACACACCAGCTATCGCGACTATCTGATCAAAGTCTGCGGCTGCAGCGAGGAGGTTGCCAACTGTTTCCAGGGCCGCACCCACGGCTATTTCGGCCTTGGCTGTGACGCCGTGCCGGCGGCCGACCTGCGCGACATGGGCTATCCGGGCTTTGCGGGTCTCGCGCTGCCATCGTCCGGTGGTCGCGGCGAGCCTTACATCTATCATTTCCCGGACGGCAACGCCTCGCTGGCGCGGGTTCTGGTGCGCTCGCTCGTTCCCGCCGTCGCACCGGGAAGCACGATGGAGGATATCGTGCTGGCGCCGTTCGACTATGGCGCGCTCGATCAATCCGCCAACAATGTGCGTATCCGCCTCGATTCGACCTGCATCGATGTGCGCAACGCACCCGGAAAGGTGCTTGTCGCCTATATGCGCGGGGGCGCGATGCATCGCGTCGAGGCAAGTCATGCTGTGCTCGCCTGCTTCCACATGGTGATCCCGCATCTCATGCCCGAGCTTGCGACCGAGCAGCGCGCGGCGCTTGCACAGAACGTCAAGACGCCGATCTGCTACACCAATGTGGTGGTGCGCAACTGGCGCCCCTGGGCAGCGTTGAAGATCTCCAGCATTGCCGCACCGATGTCGTTCCACTCGACGGTGTCGCTCGATTTCCCGGTCAGTCTCGGTGGCTATCGCCACCCGCGCGACCCGTCCGAGCCGATTGTGCTGCACCTCGTGCATGTCGCGGGCGCGCCCAATCGCGGCCTGACTGCGCGTGAGCAGTTCCACATCGGGCAGCGGGCGATCATGCAGACGACCTTCGCTAACTTCGAGGCGAGGATTCGCGACGAGCTCGATCGGATGCTGGGCGCGGGCGGCTTTTCGAGCGCGCGCGATATCGTGGCGATCACGGTCAATCGCTGGCCGCATGGTTATGGCTATGTCGAGAATTCGTTGTTCGACGGCGACGATTATGGAAAGGTGCTCGAGCGCGCACGTGCGACGGCGGGACGTGTGGCGATCGCCAACTCGGATGCGGGTGGCGATGCCTATGCGCACCTTGCAATTGATCAGGCGGCGCGGGCGGTGCGCGAGTTGGTAGGGTAATCACCCACCTTGGGAAGGAATTCGACGAATGCGATTGGCGGGCAGCGCAAAGAGCTTCTTTGAATTCCCGCATGGGATGGTGCAGCTTCTACTTGGCGCATGTCTTGTCGTTTTCGCGTTGTGCTATTCTCAGTCCGGCGCTGCCAGCATTTCGTCGGAACTTTTGTTCCGCTACGGCGCGATGTATTCGCAAGCCCTAGAGCGGCACGAGTATTGGCGGCTTGTCACTCATGGCTTCTTGCACGCCAATCCGGTTCATCTCCTTGTAAACATGCTATGCTTAGTGCTTTGGGGCGGTCTCTTGGAGCGGCGCGTAGAGTCGTTTTATTTCACGGTGATTTATCTCTCGGGCCTTATCATCGGTGCACTCGTCAGCAAGTTCTCGCATCCTGGCCCATACCTTGGAGTTGGCGCATCGGGCGCGATCTCGGCAGTGCTGGGCGCTTTGCTGTGTTTGCGTATCCTTGGAAAAATCGATCTGTCGTGGAACTTCTTCGTCACCAACATCGGACTGAACGTGGTGCTCGCTGCCAGCTCTTCGAGGATCGATTGGCAGGCGCATTTCGGCGGCTTTGCCGCAGGCGTGATCTGCTGTGCTTGCCTTGATATTGTCGAGAAAGCACTGCCCTGGGTGCTACGTTGCAAGTTTCCAGAATTTGCGAAAATGAATTCGTTTGTCGCATTTGTGATCGTCGTCGCTTATTGTTGGAGCAGCCCGGTTGCTGTCTTTAAGGAAACCTGGGTATTCGCGGTCGTGTCTGGCTTTGCGGGCCTGGCTGCTATCAAAATGCTCGATCTGATGCTTTCAATGAAAAAAGGCCTTGTCATTGTCGTCGTCATATTTGCACTGACGAATGCTGTGCTGGTCATATTGTTGGGAAGCATTTTCTCACAGGCAATGCAGTTGGTCTGCGTAACCCGCAACGCGAGCTCAGCCGCATTCATTGTGGCAAAAGCTTGCTCGAACCTGGATCTGGTGATCAATCTCACATCAGCAAGTGTGGCCGCATTGACGCTTTTGATCTATTGGCCTCAGCTTGCCCGCGGCTTCGCGGATGTTGGATTTGTTGCGGCATCGCTGCGTGGCGAACGCCTGCGCCGACAAGGGGTCTGATCTGAAGATCTCGGTTGTGGCCGACAAGTCGAAGACAGAGGAGAACAAAGTCGATGTGGTCATGCAGGAGTGATGCGGCTTGGTTGAGACTATTCGCCGGCGCGGCGGCGATCTTGCTGTCGGCCGCGGCGTCTGCGGCCGAGTTCCCGTTCGAGCGCGAGCTGCTGCTCGAGGCCAAACCGCTGCCGGGATCGAAGCGCGTGCCGATGCTCGAGATCACGCGCGATGGCCGCGCGGTCGTCGATCTGTGGTGCCGCAGCGGCGAGGCGCGCGTGAAGATCGAGGACGACAGGATTGAGTTCACGCTGGGTGCAATGCGTGAGGAGGGCTGCACGCCGGAGCGGACGCAACGGGACGAGGCCCTGGCGGCGGCGCTGGGAAAGGTCATGAACTGGAGCATGGAGGACGACGTCCTGGTGCTGAGCGGGCCGGCCGAGTTGCGCTATACGCTTTCGTCGCACTGAGCGCCTGTTTGATAGGCAGGCCTGTCGTTGAGGAGAGCCAAAAACCCTTGAACAGTGCCGGAATGAGAGGACAATACGTCGCGTTAGTCATGGCCCGCCGTTTGCACACCGGGAGACGGGAGCGGGCAGGGGATCAGGAGGTTGTTATGCTGCATCGCAGAGTACGAGTAATGGAAGCAGCCTTGGCAGGCTCGGCGATCGTCGCCCTGCTCATGGCAGGTGCGCTGGCCCAAAACCAACCGCCGCCGCCAGGCGAGCAGGCCACCATCCCGAGCCCGACCCCAGGGCCGCCCGACCCGACACTGCGCGTCGTGAAACTTCCCAACGGTAAGCGGATGCACATGTTGCCGGCGACGCTCGAGACCACTCAATGGGGCTGGTTCGACAACGCTCAGCCCCCTGTGCTGCGCGTCAACTCCGGCGACACAATCGTTCTGGAAACCATGATGCACAGTCACAATCAGATTGTGCCGGGCACGACGATCGAGCAAATCAAGAAGACGCGCACGGATTTTCCGGGGCGCGGACCGCACACGTTGACTGGACCGATCTATATCGAGGAGGCGCAGCCGGGCGACGTGTTGAAGGTCACGCTCAACAAGATCGTGCCGCGCGCTTACGCCACAAATTTCAATGTGCCTGGCATGTTCGGCCAGTTCCCGAATGTCTATACGGACGGGCAGGTCAAATATTTCTATCTCGATCTTGAGAGGATGACGACCGAGTTCCTGCCCGGGATCGTGCTCCCGCTTCGCCCGTTCCCGGGCACGCTTGCGGTCGCGCGCAAGGAGCCGGGCCGCTATTCCAGCGTGCCGCCCGGTGAGTTCGCCGGCAACATGGACATCCGGGACTTCGTGGCGGGAAGCTCGCTTTACGTTCCGGTGCACGTCCCCGGTGCGCTGCTGTGGACCGGCGACTCGCATGCCGGCCAAGGCAACGGCGAGGTCAACCTCACCGCGATCGAGACCGCCTACAGGGAGTTCAACATCACGGTCGAGGTCATCAAGGGCAGGCCGCTCGCCTGGCCCCGGATCGAGACGGCCACGTCCTGGATCACGATGGGGTTCGACCAGGACCTCAACAAGGCCTGGGATCAGGCGAAGGCCGAGACGATCAAGTTCCTGGCCGAGCAGCGCAGCGTGCCGGAACAGCAGGCTGGCACGCTGATGACCACGGTCTCGGATTGTCGCGTCTCGCAGGTCGTGAACGTCAAGAAGGGCATCCATTGCATCAGCCCGAAGAACGTGAACGGCAAGGAGGACATGGAGCGCCCGACCCGTGAGACGTCGGAATACTACGTCGTCCACGCGAAGGATGCGGACCTCAATAAGGCCATGAACGATGCCTCGATGGGCATGTTCAAATTCCTCGAGACTGAGAAGAAGATTGCGCGGCTCGATGCATATGGTCTTGCGAGCGTGGCGATGGATTGCCGTGTCGGCGCAGTCTCAGATGCCGAGAAGAACGTCCATTGCCTGATGCCGAAAAGCATCTGGCAAGCGGCGAGATGAACAGCGTCGGCCGCCGCGGCGGACACGCTCGCGGTGGTGCGATCTGGTGGGCTGTTCTCCTTGCGCTTTGGGTTGCGCTAATTGCTGCGCACGGGGTGGCGGTCGCGCAGGGGCGGCTGTCGGTCGTGACAACGACCGGCGACCTGCGCAGCCTCACCGAGGCGGTAGGCGGCGCAGGAGTCGAGGTGACAGCGCTCGTCCCGCCCGGTTTTGATCCGGAAGAATACCAGCCAAGGCCGCAGGACCTCGTGCGCGTGCGCAAGGCGCAGGCCTTGGTACGCGTGGGGCTTGACTTCGATCTCTGGGCCGACCGTCTCCTGGCTCAGGCTTCAGCCAGCGTCCGCAGGGGCATGCCCGGCTATGTCGATGCGTCGTTTGGCATCGCGACCCTCGATGTGCGCGGGCTGAGTATTGGCGGGGACGGGCACGCGCATGGCAGTGGCAATCCACACTACTGGCTCGATCCGCGCAATGCCGAGATCATCACCGGCAATATCCTGGCGGCACTTGCGCAGATCGATCCCGCCAATGCGGATGCCTATGCGGCGAACCGGCTTGCCTTCCTCGCGCGCCTTGATGTCAAGCTCAAGGAGTGGGACCAGCGGCTTGCGGGTCTGCGCAGCACTCCGCTCGTCGCCTACCACAACAGCTGGCCCTATTTCGCCCGCCGCTTTCGACTGGAGTTCATCGGCACCGTGGAGCCGAAACCGGGCGTGCCGCCGTCACCGGCCCATCTGGCATCGCTGATCGGGATGATGAACGCCCGCGGCGCGCGCATCATCGTGCGGCAGCCGCACGAGCCGACGAAGGACGCAGCCTTCGTGGCGCAACGCACCGGGGGTTTGGTCGCGGTGCTGGCTGCGTCGGTTGGGGCACTGCCGAACGCAGACGACTACGTCTCTCTCTTCGATGTGAACGTCGCAGCGCTGCGGGCGGCGGCAGGTGTCCCGTGACGGATGCTCTCACGCTGCTGTGGCCGGCCTTCGTCGTGGCGATCTGCCTGGTCGGCATCCATGCCTATTTCGGCATTGAGGTTCTTCGCCGCAAAGTCATTTTCGTCGATCTTGCGCTGGCGCAGATTGCGGCACTGGGCGCGACTGTCGCCTTCCTGCTCGGGCATCCGGTGCAAAGCGCAGCCGCCTACGGCTATTCGCTGAGCTTCACGCTCGCGGCGGCGGTGCTGCTCACCTTCACGCGGGCGTGGTCGGCCCGCATTCCGCAAGAGGCCTTGATCGGCGTCATCTATGTGGTGGCGGCTGCTGCCGCTATCCTGCTGATCGATCGCGCCCCACAGGGCGCTGAGCATCTCAAGCAGATCCTCACCGGCAACATCGTGACCTCCGGCATCGATGAGCTTGTGTTCATCGCTCCGCTTTATCTCGCGATCGCGGCACTGCACGCGGTCTTGCGCCGCTGGCTCGCGCATAGCGCATCCGTGGCTTGGGACTTCCTATTCTATGCGACGTTCGGCCTCGTGGTCACCAGCTCAGTTGCGCTTGCGGGCGTGCTGCTGGTGTTCTCGTTCCTGATCATTCCGGCGGCGATCGGCGTTCTCTATGCCGATACGCTGGCGCGGCAGCTCGCGATTGGCTGGTTCGCAGGTGCGATGACCAGTGCGGCAGGGCTTGCGATCTCGTTCGCGTTTGACCTGCCCACGGGCGCCACGATGGTCTGTGCCTTCGGAGCTGCATTGGCGATTGCGGGTGTGCTCTATCCTCTCCTGTGCGGTGACGCGCGTCTCATGGCGCGCCACGTCGGGATGGCATTGCGTTGGTGTGCTGCAATTCTGCTGGTGGGCTCTGCGCTATGGCTCGTCGCGATACCGCGCGCCGATCAGCCGCTGCTTGACGTCGCTGAGTATGTGTTCCCGGCTCTGCGATCGGGCTATCTGAGCCGCGTCGAGTTTGCGACCTATGAGGATGCGCGCAGGTATGCGGAGCGCCATCGTGTCGAAGCGGAGCGCCTGAACGCAATGGAGATGCGCAGCCGCTCGCAGGGAGACGCAATCGACGACGTGACGGTGCAGCGGATCTCCTCGTTCCTCAAATCCTACGGCGAAATGCGGCGTGGTGAGGAGTTCGTCATGCACGAGGTGCGCTCGCGCGCCCGCGCGCGCGTGCGATGGCCGTTAGGTGTCGGCATGGTCGTGCTTGCGCTGTTGCTGATGCCGGGGGCGCTGGGGCTGCTGCGGCAGGGTGCCACTCGGCTCCGACCCGCAGCTAGAGAACCGAAATAAGAAAGCCGCAATGAAAAGGGCGCGGCTTTGGCCGCGCCCTGCATTGCGTTTGTGTGCTGCTGGCCGGGATCAGAAATCCATCCCGCCCATGCCGCCGCCGGGCGGCATCGGAGGCATCGGCGCCTGTTTCTTGGGCGCTTCCGCCACCATCGCCTCGGTGGTCACCAGGAGGCCCGCCACGGAAGCGGCGTCCTGCAGCGCAGCGCGCACTACCTTGGCCGGATCAATGATGCCCTTGTCGACCATGTCGACATAGTCCTCGTTCTGGGCATCGAAGCCGAACGTCTCCGACTTGTTCTCCACGATCTTGCCGACCACGATCGAGCCTTCGACGCCGGCGTTCTCGGCGATCTGCCGGATCGGAGCCTCCAGCGCCTTGAGCACGATGTTGATGCCGGCCTGAACGTCGGAGTTTTCGTTGGTGATGCGGCCGACCGCCTTCTTGGCGCGCAACAGCGCGACACCGCCGCCCGGCACGATGCCTTCCTCGACCGCGGCGCGGGTGGCGTTGAGCGCGTCCTCGACGCGGTCCTTCTTCTCCTTCACCTCGACCTCGGTCGCGCCGCCGACGCGGATCACCGCGACGCCGCCCGCGAGCTTGGCCAGCCGCTCCTGCAGCTTCTCCTTGTCGTAGTCGGAGGTGGTCTCCTCGATCTGCGCCTTGATCTGGCCGACGCGGGCCTCGATCTCCTTCTTCTTGCCGGCGCCATCGACGATCGTGGTCTTCTCCTTCTCGATGATGACCTTCTTGGCGCGGCCCAGCATGTTGAGGGTGACGTTCTCGAGCTTGATGCCGAGGTCTTCCGAGATGAGCTGGCCGGCGGTGAGGATCGCGATGTCCTCGAGCATCGCCTTGCGGCGATCGCCGAAGCCCGGCGCCTTCACGGCCGAGACCTTGAGCCCGCCGCGCAGCTTGTTGACCACGAGGGTGGCGAGCGCCTCGCCCTCGATGTCCTCGGCCACGATCAAGAGCGGCTTGCCGGTCTGCACCACTGCCTCGAGCACCGGCAGCATGGCCTGCAGACCGGACAGCTTCTTCTCGTGCAGGAGCACATAGACGTCGTCGAGCTCGGCCACCATCTTCTCGGCGTTGGTGATGAAGTACGGCGAGAGATAGCCGCGGTCGAATTGCATGCCTTCGACGATCTCGACCTCGGTGTCGAGCGCCTTGGCTTCCTCGACCGTGATCACGCCCTCGTTGCCGACCTTCTGCATCGCCTGCGCGATCATCTGGCCGATCTTCTTGTCACCGTTCGACGAGATGGTGCCGACCTGCGCGACTTCCGACGACGACTCGACCTTCTTGGAGCGCTTCTCGATGTCCTTGACCACAGCGCCGACCGCGATGTCGATGCCGCGCTTGAGGTCCATCGGGTTCATGCCGGCGGCCACCGCCTTGGCGCCTTCGCGCACGATCGCATGCGCAAGCACGGTCGCCGTGGTGGTGCCGTCACCGGCCTGGTCGTTGGTCTTCTGGGCAACCTCGCGCACCATCTGGGCGCCCATGTTCTCGAACTTGTCCTCGAGCTCGATCTCCTTGGCGACGGT
>Ga0075424_100001938_pt1 | contig 18577 bp, 15 predicted proteins | sample SoiMethybrSBSTD3_FD_75301 | JGI IMG/M metagenome (GOLD analysis project Ga0075424, IMG submission 75301) | Bulk soil microbial communities from a Populus tree surrounding site in Tennessee, USA - Soil MetaG P. TD hybrid SBSTD3 | ecosystem: Environmental > Terrestrial > Soil > Tree plantation...
ACCACTCGCCCCCAATGGATCGCTGTATCCGTTGCACGCTCGTCTCGTGTACGCGCGGCCGGTGGCGGGGCCGCTCGCGCTGCTCGTGGGCGGAGGCTACGTGCACAACGTGTACGGCAGGACCGCCAACGTATCCGATGACGGCGTCAGCGGTCTGTTCGGGATGCGCATCGGCGGCCCGGCACTCGCGGTGCGGATCGAAGGAGTGGAGGATTTCATTCCGTCACCGCGCAATCAGAACACGTCGGTCGCCAATAACTGGCATTTCTCGCTTCAGGCGGGACTCACCGCGTTCCTGGGGCGTTCGCACCCCAAGGACTCCGACGGCGACGGCATCGTGGATCAGCTCGATGCATGCTCGGCCACGCCCGCGCACGAGGCGGTGGACGATCGTGGCTGCGCGTTACCCAAAGACACCGACGGTGATGGCGTCGTCGACCGGCTCGACCAGTGCAGCGCGACGCCGTCGGGCGATCAGGTGGATGCTCGTGGCTGCTCGCTGCCCAAGGACTCGGACGGCGATCGCGTCACGGACACCCTCGACAAGTGCCCCAACACCGCGCCGGGTGAGGCCGTGGACGCCGCCGGATGCCCCAAGGACACGGACGGCGACGGCATCGTCGATGCAAACGACAAATGCCCCGTTACCGCTCCCGGTGAGCGCGTGGACGTCAACGGCTGCCCGCCGGCGACGGATGCCGACAAAGACGGCGTGGTGGACGCGACCGACCGGTGCCCCGCCACTCCCGCTGGGGAGAGCGTGGACTCGATCGGGTGCCCGGCGCTGTTCGTCGGCACCTCCCGCACGCTGGTCCTGGAGTGGGCCACGTTCGAGACCGGGCGCTCGACGCTCACATCCCAGGCGCGCGGCGCGTTGGATCGTGTGGCCGTGAGTCTCAAGGCGGCCACCGGCTTGCGGGTGGAAGTGGCCGGGTATACGGACAACCGCGGCGCCGCGGCATCGAATCAACGGCTGTCGCAGGCGCGGGCTGATGCGGTGCGCGGCTACCTCATCGAGCGTGGTGTCGCACCGGAGCAGATTGTGGCGCGCGGGTACGGCTCCGAGGACCCCGTGGACACCAACGCCACGGCGGTCGGCCGGTCGAAGAACCGGCGCGTAGAGCTGCACAAGCTGAACTAAGGAAGGGAAAGTCGGGAGGATGGTGGAGGTTGGCAGAATCGACCTCCACCATCCTTCCGGATCAGCCTAACCGAAATGCACCACCCGCACTTCGAGCAAATCCGGTAACTGCTCGAGCTTCATCCGCACGCCGTTAGCGATCGATTGATCGACCGCAATGGCGGCGAGCGCTTCGCCGCCGGAGCCGCGGCGCGCCTGGTTCCAGCTGGCGACATTCACTCCCGCCTCGCCGAGTAACGTGCCCACGCGGCCGATCACGCCGGGCACGTCCCGATTCCGGATCACGAGCACCCATCCGTCGGGCGTGAGATCGACGCCGTAATCGTCGATCTTGATGACCCGGCCCTGGGTCCCGGCCACGAGCGCCCCCACGACGCGCTTCCGTCCCCCGGCTGCCTCCACCACCACTTCGAGTGACGTCTCGAAGCCGGGCTCGGCGGCGCCGGTGCGCCGCGTGAGGCGGATGCCGTGCTCCTCGGCGATGAGCGGCGCGTTCACGAGGCTGACCCCGATTTCACCGATCCCCGTCAGCAAGCCTTCCAGTGCGGCGAGCAGCGCCGGTCGGGCGACGGACTCATCCTTGCCGCCATACGCCAGCTCCACGGCCGAGACCGGCAGATCGGCGAGCGCCAGCGCGAGGCGGCCGAGGCGGCGCGCCAGGTCGAGCAGCGGGGTGGCGCGGCGCAGCGCCTCCGCGCCGACGCCGGACACGTTGACCGCGGTCGACAGATCGCCGTCGAGCAGCGCGTCCCGGACCGTGGTGCTGATTTCGTGCGAGACCCGATCCTGGGCTTCCGCGGTGGACGCCGCGAGGTGGGGCGTGAGGATCACCCGGTCGAGCTTGCGCAGCGGGGAATCGGCGGACAGCGGCTCCTCGGTGAACACGTCGAGCGCGGCGCCGGCGATTTTCTTCGCCGTGATCGCGGCCGCGAGCGCCACTTCGTCGATCAGCTCGCCACGCGCCGTGTTGACGATGATCGCCGTCGGCTTCATCGCGGCGAGCCGTTCGGCGTTGATCAGGTGACGCGTCTGGTCGGTGAGCGCGAGGTGGAGCGTCACCACGTCGGCCACGGCCAGCATCTGCTCCAGCGGCATGGTCTTCACCTGGAGCTCGGCGGTCCGCTCCGGCGACAGATAGGGATCGTGCCCGATCACCGTCATGCCGAACGCCCGGGCGATCCCGGCCACGTGACCGCCGATGCGCCCCAGCCCGACGATCCCGAGCGTCTTGCCGCGCAGCTCCGTGCCTTCGTACCTCTTGCGATCCCACTCGCCGCGGCGCATCGACTCGGCCGCCCAGGGAAGATGCCGCACCAGGGACAGCAGCAGCCCCATCGCATGCTCGGCCGCGCTCACCGTGTTCGCGCCCGGTGCGTTCATCACCGCGATCCCGCGGCGCGTGGCCGCGTGGACGTCGATGGTATCGACGCCGATCCCGGCACGGGCGATCACCTTGAGCTGCGGGGCGCGGTTCATGAGATCGGCCGTGACCCGGGTCTCGCTGCGCACGATCAGGGCGTGCGCGCGCTCGAGCGCGCGCTCCAGCTCCTCGCGGGGCTTGCCCGCGCAATTGACGACCTCGATCCCCGGCGTGCGGGCCAGGAGCTCGAGGCCCCCGGGAGCCATCTTGTCCGCGACCACGACGCGGAGCGAGGGGGAGGGGGAGGGGGAGGGGGGGGCGGGATTCGCGGCGGTCATGCCAGGGCGCTCTCGACGAGGGGGAGCAGGGCTTCCAGGGACGCGACGCTGTGGTCACCCATGTGACCGATGCGAATCGTCGTGTCCTTGAGGGACCCATAGCCGGACCCGATCACCCAGCCCTGGGCCTTGAGCTTGCCGACCACATCCTTGGCGCTCTTCCCCGCCGGCAGCTTCAGGCAGCTGACCGTCCAGCTGCGCCGGCCTTCGCGCGGCACATACTCGATGCCGCGATCGGCGGCCCAACGCTCGACGGTGGTGCGCATCGCGTCGTGACGCCGCCAGCGCCCTTCGATCCCGCCCTCGGCGGCGATCCGGTCCAGCTGGCGGTCCAGCGCGAAGAACAGCGACAGCGCCGGCGTGTTGGTGGGTTGGAACTTCGACATCGCCTTCTCGAAGCTGACGAGGTCGAAATACTGGCCGCGATCCGGCAGCGTCTTGGCGCGCTCCAGCATGCGCTCCGACGCCATGCCCAGGGCGAGGCCGGGGGGCAAGGCGAGCGCCTTCTGGGAGCCGGTGAAGGTGAAGTCGAATCCCCAGCGATCGGGCTCCACCGGGCTGCCGGCCATCGAGGTGACCGCGTCGACCAGAAACAGCACGTCGTCGAATTCGCGCGTGACGGCGGCCAGGGCCGCGACGTCCTGCAGCACGCCGGTCGATGTTTCCGAATGCGCCACGGTGACGGCGTCCGCCGGGTGCTGGCGCAGGAAATCGCGCAGCTGGTCGGCCTCTACCGCCTGGCCGAGGGGGACCTCGAGGCGCACGCACTCCTTCCCCGTCGCCGTGACGATATCGGAGAAACGCTGGCTGAAGGCGCCGTTCACGATGGAGACCGCGCGGCGTCGCACGCCGTTCCGCACGGCCATCTCCATGAAGCCCGTGGCGGAGGTGGTGCCGATCAGGACGTTGCGGGTGGTCCGCGCCAGCGCCTGGAGCTGGGGCGCCATCTTCTGCAGCAGCTGCTCCATGGCCGCGGAGCGATGGCCGATCATGGGGTGTTGCTGAGCGGCCAGCACATCGGGATGGACATCGGTGGGACCGGGGAGAAAGAACTTGCCGAAACTCGCGCTCATGCCTCGGCCCGCGACAGCTGTTCCACCAGCCCCCCGACGACGACCTCGCTCGTTTTCACCAGCCGGACCCCCTCGTCGCCCCACTCCTTCAGCATCTGCTCGGCCACGTCCCGGTCGATCGGCTTCATGGCGTCGGACACGGCGAACAGACGGATGCCGGGCCGGTGCTGCAGGAAGCCCTCGATCGCGTAGCGATTGCAGACGTCCAGCGCAACGCCGTACAGCACGATGTCTTCCGGGGCCAGGGCGTCGACTACGGGAAGCACGTTGGGGTTCGTAAAGACGTCGAACCAGTGCTTGTGAAACAGGATGTCGCCGCGATGGGAAGTCACGCGTCCCGCCAGGGCTTCGGGGTCCTGGGGCTCGGGGTCGATCACCAGCGGATCCCGCAGCGCGGTTTCGGGAATCTTCTTCTGGCCGGGCGTTCCGTGCATGCAGTGCAATGGAAAGGTGTCTTTGAAATTGGGATGATCCGAAAGCTCGCGATGTCCCGGCTGGTGATCGTCGGCACTGGCCACGATGCGGATGCCGTGCCCGTGCGCGTAATCGGTCAGGCGCCGGAGATTCGGAATGATGTGCTCGGCGTCCGGCACATACAGTTTGCCGTCCGCTCGCATGAAGTCCACCTGGGTGTCGACGTCCCAGAAGATGACGCGTGCCATGCCAACCGCTCCTCGGGAATGAGACAGCGTCGGGGAATCTCTGCGGGGACGGCGGGTAGTGTCAACCGGACGATGCTGCTACGGAGGCGACGCCCGCTCCTCCTGGGAGTTCGCGAGGAACCGAACCCGTTGTGCGACACCCCACTCGACGGCGTCGCGAGCGCCCGCGGCCGTGGCCGCGAGCGGCCCGGGGAGCCGTTTCCGGTCCAGGCGATCGATCGCGACGCGGCGCGTCCGATCGATGCCGAGGGTCGTTTCGGACGGGTTCGACGCCCAGCCGTATCCAATGGCCCTGACGAACGCATCCCGCACCGGAAGCGGGAACGACGAGTCCTGGGCCCACACCGCGAGGCTATCCGAGTTGGCGGGCGCCGCGCCCGCCGCCTCGATCAGCCGTTCCAGCGCCCGCAACGTGCGCAGGTTGGAATCGAGCCCCCCGAGCTGTCGCCGGGCCTGCGCCGACTCGAAGCGAGATTGGCGCGCCACCATATCGACGGCGTCACGCGCCAGCCAGGCGCCGCCGACCATGTCCTTCAGGGTCTGCCGGGATTCGAGCAGCCGGATCTTCTCGACGAGCGCGGCCAGCAGGACGCACACCGCATCGCCCTCCCCGCGCTCGAGCCGGACCCGGAGGCCCGCCATCAGGATGCGGCCGGGGGGCAAGGCGTCCGGGTCGACGCCTCCCAACGGCGGTTGTCCCGGCTCGATCGCGACCATCCGCCCGGCCCTGTCCCAGATATCACGTTGCACGCTGCCGGCCGCGAAGGTGTCCCCAAAGGTGAGCGGGACGTCCGTCGCGCGGTTCGCCTTCCGCGGGGCCACGTGCATCGGCACGGTCTCGCGGCATGCGAGCCACCGGACATCGGGAGGATCCTGCCAGGCTGAGAAGTCGAATCGCGCGAGTGAATCGAGCGCCGCCACCGCCGCGACCGGCGGCACGACGGGCTGCGGAGGCGGGGTCTCGAATCCCATTCGCTTCATGATCACGACCCCCACCACACCGGCCACCACGATGACCGTCATGCATCCTGCCGCGGCGAACACGAGCCGCTTGTGGACCGACTCCCCCCCGGCGGACACGGATTACTCCACGCGCTCGAGCCGGGGATTGGGGCGGTAGCTCCTGCCCACTTTGCCGCATGGCTCGCCATCCACGCGCACGATATCCGCGGTGAAGTCGTACCGTCCCTGGAACAGGCTCGACCCCACCCCGTACATGTCGACCGGGACGCTCGCTTCCTCGAACTGCCGGATTTTTTCCACGGTGAAGCCGCCCGAGACGACGATCTTCACGTGCTGAAATCCTTCCTGGTCCAGCGCGTGACGCACGTTCCATACGAGCTGCGGATTCACGCCGGTGGGCTTGAAGGAGCCCATCTGCGGCACGATGGACCTGTCGACCAGCGTCTCGGACGTATCGAGCCGTACGCCGTAGAGCCGGCCCCCCAGGGCGCGCGCCACCGCCAGCGAGGTGGCCACGCAGTCATTTTCGAAGTCCACGAGCGTGATGAGCCGGATCCCGCCGTCCATGTGCTCGGCGAACTTCACCGAGGCTTTCACGGTGTCGCCGCCGTAGGCCGCGATCAGGGCGTGGGGAACGGTGCCGATGCCTTCGGATCCCCACCAGGAAGCCTGCGCGTCGGTCGAGACCCCGATGGCGCCCGCGATGTGCGCGGCGTAGCCGTCGCCCGTCTGCACCAGCCAGTGATCGTGACGCGCGGGAAAGAACATCACCTGTTTCGGCTTGGCGGCCTCCACCACACGGCGGGTGTTGGTGCCCACGCGCGTCCGGCGGGCGAGCACGCCCAGGTACAACGTCTCCAGGTTGGCGAACGCGTCGTAGGGCCCTTCGATCATCATCACGGTCTCCCACGGCGCGATCTCATCGCCGTCGTACAGCGCGTGCACCTCCAGCTCGTCCCAGGATTGGGCGCACAGCTTGAGGATCGCGATCGCTTCGTCCGACCCGCCCAGGGATGCCGCGGTCTTGCCGAACACCTGCATCGTAACGCGCGGGCGGTGCCCGTCCTGGAGCAGGACGTCGCGCGCCCGCACGAAGTACTTGTCGGAGTAGTATCCCTCGCGCATCCGCGCCACGGGGAGGTTGAAGATCGCGGGATCGAGCCGCGGCCGTCGGGGAGAGGACACGGGGGGGCCGTTAGGGAAGGTCTTCGGTGACCCGGTAGCGCAGCAGGCGGCGCTGCATCCAGCGCACCGCCAGCGCGTCGGCCAGGGAGCGAAACACGCGGTTCCACATGCCGTACTTCGTCGTTCCTCCGCGCCGCGGCCGGTGCCCAACCGGCACTTCGATGACGGTGCCGCCGTGCATCTTCACGAGCGTCGGGAGAAAGCGATGCATGCCGCTAAACTGCGGCAAGCGCTCGAGCGCCTCCGCCCGGAACGCCTTGAGCGAGCAACCGGTATCGCGGATGGTCTCGCGGTTGAGACGATTGCGCACGCCATTGGCGATGCAGCTCTGGAGCCGCTTCCACGTCGTGTCGGCCCGCGTCGCCCGGAACCCGGCCACGGCGGTCGCCCCGCTCCGGCTCAGGGCGTCGAGCATCGCCGGCACGTCGGCCGGGTCGTTCTGCCCGTCGGCGTCGAGCGTCACGACCACCCCGCCCCGGGCCGCGCGGAACCCCGCAACGAAGGCGGCTGATTGGCCGGCATTCGCTTCGAACGACACGACGTGGAGCTCCGGAAACCGCTGCTTCAAAGATCTCAGCTCGTCGAGCGAGCCGTCGGTCGATCCGTCGTTCACGGCCACGACCTCGTAGCGGCGGCCGTCCATCGCGTGGCGGATTTCCTCGAGCAGCGGCGCCAGGTTTTCGCGCTCGTTGTAGACGGGGATCACGAGCGACACGTCAACCGGGCCCGGCATGCACCAGCTCTGGAGCGTCGGGGTATTTGGCGCGCAGCCGCGCCAGCAGGGCGTCGGATTTCGCCAGGTCGTGCTGCCGGGTGCGGTAGATCTCGGCCAACCGAATGCCCACCATGATCTCGTGGTGGCGCGGGCCGCCCTGCGCCAGCATGCGCTCCAGGCGGACAGTCTGCTGGTCGAGCGTTTCGCTCGCTCCCCCCCCCGGTAACGACACATTGCCGGTCAGCTGGTCGGCGAGGAAGCGGGCCGCCGGCTCGATCAACTGCGAGTACAGGCCCCCGATGAAGGTCCACGCCGCCCACAGGAACCCCACCAGTGTCACCAGTTTCCATTCGATGTGGCCGGTCGAGATGAGCACGAACAGGAGCAACCCGGCCGCGACCAGCGTCGCCAGGCCGAGGGCGCGTCGTACGAAGGGGCGCGAAGTCAGGTCGTCGTCATGCGGCACGGCCAGAACCTAGAACTCGAACCGTGCCTCGCACAAGTTGACAGGGCCCGGGGGCCGGGCTAAAACCCAATCCGCGCCATTCCTTTCGGAGTCACCGTGTCGTCCGATGTGTCACGTCGCGATTTCCTCACCGCCGCCGGTGGCCTGGCCGCCGGAGCCTGGGCCGTCCGGCATCCCATAGCCGCGCCCCGGCCCTTGCCGCGCGCGCGCTGGGCCAATCAGCCGGTCGTAATCTCCTCGGCCAACTCGCTCCGACCCGTGCAGCGCGCCTACGAGCTGCTGGTGCAGGGCGCCGACCCGCTCGATGCGGTGGTGGAAGCGGTCAAGATCCAGGAGCTCGATCCGACCGATACGTCCGTAGGCTACGGCGGCCTGCCGAACGCGGACGGAGTCGTGCAGCTGGACGCCTCCTGCATGCACGGGCCCAGCAAACGGGCCGGCGCCGTCGGGGCGCTCGAAAGCATCAAGACGCCCTCCGAGGTCGCGAAGCTCATCCTCAAGTACACGAATCACATCTTCCTGGTGGGAGAGGGCGCGAAGCGGTTTGCGCTGTCGTACGGCTTCAAGGAAGAGGACCTGCTCACCGAAACGTCGCGACAAGCGTGGCTCGAATGGCGTGCCAATCTGGCCCCGAACGACAACTGGCTCGACGTCCCGGCCCACACGCCGATGGTCGTGCATCCGCCCACCGGCACGATCAATTGCGACGCGGTGACGCCCGGCGGCGACCTCGCGTCGATCACGACCACCAGCGGCTACGCCTTCAAGATTCCCGGACGTGTCGGGGATAGTCCGATCATCGGCGCGGGACAGTACTGCGACAATACGATCGGCGCCGCCGGATCGACGGGCCGCGGCGAGTCGAACATCATGGTGTGCGGCGGATTCCTCACCGTGGAGCACATGCGGCGCGGCATGAAGCCTACCGATGCGTGCCTCGAAACCGTGAAGCGCGTGGTCCAGATGACTGAGGCCCGCCTGCTGACCCCGGATGGGAAGCCGCGCTACCAGCTGACGTTTTACGCGGTCAACAAGCGCGGCGAGTTCGGCTCGGCGTCGCTGTACCCCGCCCGGTTCGCGGTTCACGATGGGACGAGCGCCGGCGCCCGCTTCGTCGATGCGGCTACCCTCTATGAGGGAGCGCCGCCCGCGTGAGCCGCAGATCCCTCGCGTCGCTGGCGCTGTGCTGGATGCTGTTCGGCACTCGAGCAACGGCCCAGCAAACCGAAGCGCCGCCGTTCTGGGACTACACGTATACGCCGTACGGCTACTACAGCTCGATCGACGGCTGGTGGCTGGCCGGGTTCGTCCGAGTCTACAGTCCGATCGGGTTTCGCGAGCGGCCCGAGCCGTTTCGCGCGGCGGTGACACTGACGGGTGGAGCCAGTAGCAAAGGGAGCTACCTGATCGAGCTCGACGCGCAGTCGCTGGCATTGTGGGACGGCTGGCGCGCGGGCATCACACTCGACGCGCTCCGGTCCAACCGGCTGGGCTACTTCGGGATCGGCAACGACACGCCGTTCGATCTGGACAGCGTGACCCCGGCCAATCCCTTCTTCTATAAGGTCAGCCGGAAGTCCGAGCTGGCGCGCCTGCAGCTGCAGCGCCGCCTGGTCGGCCCGGTGCGCCTGCTGGTGGGCGGGTCGCTCGAACACACGTCGTTCCGCGTGCTCCCCGGGGACGGCCTGTTCGTGCGAGATCAAGGGGGAGGCGTCGCGGACAGCACCCCCTTCGACGACGCCGCCGTCCGCGCCGGCCTCGTGGCCGACACACGTGACAACGAGCTCGATCCGCACGCGGGACTGCTCGCCGAAGTCCTCGTGAGCGGCGCGCGACACTACAGCCGGACGACGCTCGGCGTCCAAGCCTACGCCCACCCGTTCGAGAAACTGGTGCTGGCGGGCCGGCTGCTGGGCGAGCGGATGAGCGGAGCCCCGAGCGTTTCGGTGATGCAGGCGATCGAATCATCGGGGCGCCCCTACATCGGCGTCGGCGGGTACCGCTCGCTGCGCGGCTACTATGATTCCCGATTCATCGGGCCCGACAAGCTGCTGGGGGGCATCGAGGTGCGCTACGCCCTGCTGTACGCGCCCACGTTGCTGGAGGTGAAGCTGGTCGGCTTCTACGACGTGGGGCGCGTGTTCCCCGCTGGTGGGCTTCGACTCACCACGCAGGGTCTGCATTCGAGCGCCGGCGGCGAGCTGATGCTGCGGCTGGGCCGTAACGGCGTCCTTGTGGCGGGCGCCGGGTTCGGCGAAGACGGCGGGCAATTCTTGTTCGGGAGTACGTGGAGCTACTGAAAAAACGCTATCAGCTATCGGCTATCAGCTCAAACTTCCCGAATCTCCACTCCGCGTTTCTTCAGCTCGCTTACATAAGCAGTAAATGGCACCGCCTCATCCGAAGTCCGGACGCCCCGCTCGGTAATGCGCCCATCCGTCTGCATCAGGCCGGTGATCGATAACGAATACCCGGTGGTCCGCATCATCGCGCTGATGCCGCGCGCCTCGTCGTAATAGTCGAGCAGCTCCCAGGAAGCCCGCTTCCCGTTGGCCCCTTCCCCGCGCACGTCCACGCGCAGCGCCACCAGATCCCGGGCCGCGGGCTTCGACAGCTTCGGCGACACGGTCGCGATGAAGGCATCGCGCGGCACGATCTCCTTCCCCTTGACCTTGATGGGCGTCAGGTCGAGCAGGCCGAGCTCGCGAATCGGGCGCATGACGGCCAGATGGCCGGGATAGCGAAGCGTCTTGTACTCCATGGTTCGGATCCGTCCCTCATACGCCCACGGCATGGTCGAAATCCCGCCGCCGGTATGGAACGCCTCGAGCGCACCGACCGGTGGCGGAAACGACAGCGATTCGAGCTCCGACAGCGCGTCCACGCGCGCCGGCTTGCCGTCGCGCAGCACCCAGGACGGCGTCGTGTAATAGTCCAGCGCGCCCTCGAGCGAATACACGATTTGATAGTTGAGCGGCGGCTCGGGGTGCTGCGGCAGGCCCCCCACGTAGATCTTCACCGACTCCGCTTTGCCCACCCGGCGAATGCCTTCCGCCGCCAGGATATTCACCATGCCGGGCGCCAGGCCGCAGTCCGGAATCACCGACACGTTCCTCGCCTTCGCCTCGCCGTCCAGCTTCTTCTGGTTGAAGACGATTTCGGTGTTGCCGCCGAGGTCGGCATAGTGCAGGCCGCCGGCCACCGCGGCGCGGGTGACGTCGAGATTGTAGTAGTAGGGCAGCGCGTTCATTACGGCGACGTGGCCCTGGAACAACGCGGCGACGGCGGCCGGATCCGTCACGTCGAGCTTGACGAGGGAGAGCTTCTTGCCCGCCATCGGCTTCACGAACGACGCCGCGCGATCCGGCTGAATGTCCGCCAGCGTGACGTGCTCCACCGAAGGCTGCTGGAGCAGATCGTACGCACAGGCGGACCCTTGCAGCCCCGCTCCCAGAACCAGCATGCGCATAGCGGCGGAATTCTCCCGACGGAAGTGATCGACAGCCACCGGAAAGCGGCCGAAAGGTAGTCGCCCGACCCGGACCCTGGAAGCGCGCGGAAGTGCAAGCGCACCATTAGATTCGGCCATTCGTGAAACAGGCCGATCTCACCCGCCAGCGCCTCGTGCGCGCCGCCCTCGAGCTGTTCACCTCCCAGGGATACCACCCGACGACCACCCCGCAGATCGCGAAGAAGGCCGGCATCGCCGAAGGCACGATCTACCGTCATTTCCCCGGGAAGCAGCAGCTCCTGAACGAGCTGTATCGGGGGGCGGCGCGCTGGGCGGCGCAGCTGGTGCGCCAGGCCGAGTCGCCGTCGACGCCGCCGGCCGAGTCGGACGCGGCACGCGATCGACTGGCGCGCACGGCCGAGCTGCTGGTCGACGGCGCCAGGCGAGAACCGGCGGTGGTGCGGTTGTTCTTTTTTCAGGACCTGGCGGGCGTGCTGGACGACAAGTCGCGCGAAGCGGCCCGGGAATTCCGCGGGGCGCTCGAGAATCTCATCGCCCATGGCAAGTCGGAAGGCACGATCCGCGCCGGCGGAGTGGATGCCCTGGCCGCGGCGTGGCTCGGCGTCGTGCGGGTGGCGCTGGAGCGCATCCTCACGCGCGAGTGGGGGGTGGCGAGTGCGGGCGTGCGTCTGTGCAAGGAAGCCGCGTGGGACGCGATCGCTGCCGCTGACTAGCGCGTGCTCATCGGGGTTTCCGCGCTAGAACGTGGTCGAGATCCCGACGGTTATCGTGCGGCTACTGGGGTAGGACCCTCCGTCGATCCCCCGGAACTGATCGCGGATGTCGCCGCCCGCCCCGACCGCGGCCCAGGCCGGCAGCGCGGGGTCGATCCCGGAGTATCCGGTGATGGTGAACAAGTTCTCGGCCTGCACGTACACCCGGGCCGCCGGGATCCACCGAACCAACGCCGGGGGCACGTTGTAGGCGACCTGGAGCGCGCGCAGCCGGACGTACGACCCGTCCTCGACCCAGTAACTCGAGAACGTCCGGCTGGAGAAATCGGTGATGTCCACCCGGGGATACCTGGCGTTCGGGTTCTTCACTTTGCCCGGACAAGTTGTGCCGGCACACGGTCCGTCCAGCTCCGCGGAGTTGGCCAGCAGGTCCTTGCGGACGTTGGTGTCGTAGGTCCGGAACACATACCAGTATTTCTGCGCGTCGAAGATCTGATTCCCGAACGACCCGTAGAATGCGGCGCTGACGTCCCAGTTGCCGCGCCGCAGGCTGAGATCGAGGCCCGCGGTGAAGTCCGGATGGGGGCTCCCGATGACGGTCCGGTCTGCCGCTGTGATGGCGCCGTCGTTGTTCAGGTCCTTGAACCTGATCCGGCCGGGGCGAGCCCCGTCGGCCCAGAACGGAGCGGCTTCCGCCGAGTCCCGGTAGTAGCCGTCGGCGACGAGCCCGTAGAACGCTCCGATCGGCTGACCGATCTGGTTGATCACGGGGTTCTGTGCACGCAGACTGTAGGGCCCGAGGAAGAACGTCCCCACGCCATCGATGCTGAGAATTCTGTTCTTGTATCGACCACCGTTCAGGGTGGCGCTCCACACGGTGTTGCCACCGATCGTGCCCCGGTAGCCAATGGACAGATCGATGCCGTTGTTCTGCATAGCGCCGAAACCGGGGGGGGGAGATGGGGTGCCTGCCGTGGCCGGCCCTCTGGGGTCGAACAATATCCTGTCTGTCTTGCGGCGGTACACATCCGCACTGAACCTGCCTCGACCATCCAGGAACTCGAGGTCGATGCCGACGTTGGCCGACCTGGTCCGCTCCCACTCGGGATCCGGGCTTCCGATGCCGATCACCCTGAATCCCGGCCGCACCGAAGCGTTCGCGTTCCCGATGTCGTAGAAGGTGTCGCCCCGGTCGCCGCTGAACTGGCTGACGATGCCGCGGTCCGAAATCCGCTGGCCGCCCGTGATCCCCCAGCCGAACCGCAACATCATGTTCGGCTCACGCGACAGCTTCCACCCCCCGCCGAACGCCGGGAATGAGCCCCACTTGTGTCCCAATCGCGACGCGCGATCCAGGCGGAGCGTCAAGTTGAGATAATAGCGGTCGGCAAAGTTGTCGTCGACCTTGCCGAAAAACGACAACAACGACCCGCGCGTGCCGGTGCTGCTGACGCTCTTCGTACTCGGGTCGCACAACGCGTCCTGAATGTACCTGGTCTCCGGGTTCAGCCCCGAGAGCAGGTTCGCGCAGCTCCCGGCTTCGAACCGGGTGTGTCGCTTACTCGTTTCATGACCCAGCAGGATGGTGAGGTTGTGCCGGTTGACCGCACGGACATAGTTGAGGGTGTTGGTCCAGGTCCACTCGGTCCCCTGGCTGTAATTCTCGTAGATGCCGTCGATGGTCGTGGGCTCGGAGTTCTCCGGCGTGCTCGGGGCGTAACCGCGGAACGACCAGTTCCGGAGGTTGAACCCGAATCGGGTCTTCAGGTCGATGCCATGGCCCGCGTCGACGCTCGCGAACACGTTTCCGAAGACCCGGTCCCAGGTGTTGATGCTTTGCCCTCCGGTCCACGCCACCTTCAGCGGATTCGTCAGGTTGGAGAGGTGGACGGCCTTGCCCGAGGTATAATTGCCGGCGATGTCAAAGATGGGCACCACCGGCTGTTGCAGGATGTTCTTCCCGACGATGTTGTTTTCGCCGAGGTCCGCGTCGTCGAGGCCGCCGTAGCCCCGCTCCCGCGTGATCGACAGGTTCTCCCCCACGTTGAACCGATCCAAGAGGAAGGCGGTGTTGATCCGAACACCGCCGCGCTGGAACCGGTTGAACCGCGCGGTGCCGTCCTGCGTGAGGTAGTGGAAGGACACCAGAGACGAATTGCTCTCCCCGGCGCCCAAGATGGACAGGTTGGCGTTGCGGGTTTGCCCGGAGCCGAACACCGCCTTCCACCAGTCCGTCCCTGGGCTGCCCGGGATGATCAACCCGAGGGGATAGGAATACGTCGATGGATCCACCCGCGTCCCGGTACATGCGGGGGCGCTGATGTCGCAGCTCTGATGGACCCCGTCGTTCGGCCAGATGTACGTGGGGATCGAGGGATTGTTGCCAAGCGTATCATTGCCGTAAACGTTCCCCGGAACGGCCAGCCCGGCGTTTAGATAGGACGCCTTGAAGACCTGGAAATAGTCCATCGGGTTCGTGATGAGAAAGGCGTCATAACCCTTGACCGGGGAGGCGACCCCACTCCGCAGATCCAGGGAGATCCGGCGCTGGCCCGGCCGCCCCCGTTTCGTTTCCACCACCACGACTCCGTTGCTCGCCCGCGAGCCGTAGATCGACGTGGCGGAGGCGTCCTTGAGAACCTGGATCGAGCCGACATCGTCCGGGTTCAGCCAATTGAGGTAGGACTCCTCCACGGGGTTTCCGTCCACAACGTAGAGCGGGTCATTGTTCTGAAATGATGTGACACCGCGGATCCGGACCGTGGCTCTCGACCCGGGAGACCCGCCGTGCTCGACCGTCACCCCGGACAGCTCACCGCCCAGGCGCTGCAGCACGCTGGGGGCGGTCTGACGGTTGATACTCTCCACGTCGCCCGTCGCCAGGGCCCCGGTGAAGTCGGCTCGCCGCACATTCTGGTACCCGGTCGCGACCACCTCCGGTAAACCCGAGACGGCCGGCTCCATCACCACATTGATGGTGGACCGCCCGGCGATGCTCTGCGCAACGCTGCGATAGCCGATCAGGCCAAACACCAGCACGCCGTCCGCGGCAACCGTGAGCTCGTAGTTTCCATCTGCGTCGGTGAGGGTCGTGGTGTTCGTCGTCCGCCCCCCTCCCCGGATACGAACGGTCACGCCCTGAAGGTGGGCACCATCGGGAGCGGTGACCGTCCCCGAGACCTGGACCTGCGGGGCCTCCTGACCGGCGGCCGGCGCGCGCACCGCCAGGGCCAGCAGTACACACAACCCCGCTGTCCCAAACCAGGGAAGTCGATTCTGCAGCCTGTTTTCCATGGCTCAGCCTCCCGCCCGGCTACCTCGCGCAGCACCGAGGAGTTCAACCATACGCGGCGGCACCATGGTGGGATAGGCTAGCTCGCTTCCCCTCTGCGCAGCTCCAGGAGCGCCAGCTCCGGCGGCACGAACAGGCGGATCGGCACCCCGACGACCCCGATACCACGGCTGACGTAGAGCTGGCTCGGACCACTCTCGAAGTGCCCCGCGACGTACTTGGTGATCAGGCGACCGGCCGACCAGCCCAGGAACGGCGCGGCGATCTGGCCGCCATGAATGTGCCCGGCGACCGTGAGCGGCACGCCGCGCAGCCGCGCCGTGTCGAAGGCACCCGGCCGATGCGCGAGCAGGATCTGGAATGCCCCCGGCGGGGCGACACGCAGCACGCGATCGACCGCGATGGTCTGCGGGTCGTCCACGATCCAGTTGTCGGGATCGTCGATGCCGAGCAGCGCCAGCGCCTGTCCGCCACGCTCGACCACGTGAGCGTCCCCCCGCAGGAACACCTGACCCGCGTCCCGGACGCCCTTGATGACGAGATCCGCGCCCGTATAGCGGTCATGGTTCCCGAGACAGGTCACCACGCCGTACGGCGCCGCGAGATCGCGAAACGCCTTCGTGTAGGGCGGGATGTAGCGCGGTGAGATATCGATCATGTCGCCCGTCTGCACCACGAGATCGGGGTGCAGCGAGTTGGCCAGGGCGACGATCTCGGCCATCTCGTCGAATTCCATGTAGATGCCGGCGTGCACATCCGAGACATGCAGGATGCGGAACCCGTCGAACGCCGCCGGGAGATCGGGGAATATCAGCCGGCGCCGGGTGACGACCGGCAGCCGCTTCGCGTTCCAGATGCCGTAGCCCGTGAGAGCGATTCCGGTGCCGGCATAGACGTAGGTGGCCCGGGCCAGGAATCGTCTGCGGGAGAGCGACGGGCCGGAGGGGATCGTGGAACCCGGATGACGCAACGCCGCCAGCCTCACCCACACGCCACCCACCCACTTCCCTACGATGTAGAGCGTGATCAGCCCGCAGAAGATCCAGCCGAGCAGCTGCCACGCCAGCCACGGCGCCAGGAACGGGATGCCGCCGGCTCCCCACACGCTGCCGAACAGCACGCGTCGCGCGACGAATATCCAGGGGAAGTCGAACACCAGGAACACGAGCGTGAGAAGAACGCGGATCCAGCGTGCGCGGTGCGGCACCCCGGGATCGGGAAGCCGCTCCCACAGGTACCGGAACACCAGGACCTGGGGCGCCATGAAGAGGAGCAAATAGATTATGGCCATGCCGTCACGCTCGTGTTGGATCGTCGCGGCCTCGCTGCTGGCCGTCCCCCACACCGGGTCCGCGCAACAACTCGGCCCCGTCGAGCGCGCCCGGGTCGCATCCGCGCTCTGGGCCGAAGCCCGCTACAACGTCCCGGCCTGGGATCGCGTCCGGGCCGACTGGGATTCCGGCTTCGCCGATTTGCTCGCGCAAGCCTCCAACCGCCAGACCGATGTCTCGTTCTATCGGCGACTGTGCCGCTACGTCGCCCTGCTCGGCGACGGGCAAGCCGCCGCACTTCCCCCGCACGCGATCGCGTCGCGCCTGGCACGGCCGCCCATGGTGCTGCGCGCCGTCGAACGGCGTCCGTTCCTGGTCGACTACGTCGAGAACGACGAGATGCGCGTCGCCCGCCCCGAGCGGAATGCCGAGATCACAGCCGTCCAGGGGATCCCGGTCGGCCTGTGGATCCGGGACTCGGTCCTGCCCGAAGTCGTCGGGGCGAGCGAGGCATCCCGGTGGGATCGCGCGGTGGCGCGCATGCTCGACGGAGAGAAAGGTACCGCCTTGCATCTGCTGCTCCGACTGCCCGGCGGCGCCGAGCGTGGGGCGAGCGTCACGCGCAGCGTCTCGCTCACGGACCGTTTCCCGCTCGCGCCACCCGCGCTGCAGGCCGACACGCTCCCCGACGGCGTGGTCTGGGTCCGGCTGACGTCGTTCGCCGACCCGGACGTGGCACGGGCGTTCGACCGCGCGTTCCCGGATTTCGGGGCGGTGCGCGGCCTCATCCTCGATCTTCGCGACCACGACGGCTCGGGCGGCGGCCGCGAAACGGGGTATCGCATCCTGGGCCGGCTGCTCGACCGCCCCATCGTCACGTCGCGCTGGCGCACTCCGCAGTATCGTCCGGCCTATCGCGGACAAGACATGCCCGATTCCTCCGGCGCCTGGTTCGCGGCCCCGCCGGACACGTTGCCGCAGCGATTCGATCTCCCAGCGTACGCCGGCCCGCTCGCCGTGCTGGCCGGATTGCGCACCGCCGGTGCCGCGGAAGACCTCCTGGTGGCGTTCCGCAATGCGGGTCGCGGGCCGATCATCGGCGAATCCTCGGCGGGCAGCGCGGGGCAGGTCGGGGAGTTCCGTCTCTACCGAGACTGGCGCCTGCGCCTCACGGTCACGCGCGACGCCTTCCCCGACGGCACGGAGATCCAGGGAGCGGGCATCGCCCCCGAGATTCCCGTCGCCGCGAAAGTGTCGGATTTCCTCGCGGGCAAGGACCCGACGCTGGACCGGGCCCGGAGCTACATGAAGGAAAGCGCGCGCCGCTCGCCCTAGTCGATACGCACCGCCCGCCGCGCCTGGACCGGCGGATCGACCACCATTTCTCCGCGCAGCGTGTAGTCGCCGACCGCGAACCCCGCCGGCACGATCCACGTGAAATCCCTGAGCAGCGGCACGGCACTCACCGATGCGGGTTGGGTGGAATCGGCGCACGACGGAGCCGACGGCAATGTCGGTGCGACCCCCGTGCCGCCGAGGATGGTCACGTTTACCGCGCAGGGCGCCTTGAGCAGCACCGTCGCGCTGTCCCCCGCGGTATCGGCGACGCTGAGCCGCACCAGGGCCGTATCGCCTCGATGCAGCGAGTCGAGCGGCCCGGTAGTCGTCCCGCACCCGCCGCTGCAGCGATACACCGTGACCGAAACGGCGAGATTGCCGCCGGGCGGCGTGAACGGCGCATCGGAGCCGCAGGCGAGTCCCACCAGGGCCCCGATAACCAGTGGCAGTCGACGCGCGATCAGTGGTCCAGCCGCGCCCGGAAGAACCTTTCGATCGCCAGCCATGCGGTGTCGGCGATCTCCGGCTTCTCACGCGTTTGCAGGAAAGCGTGCCCGACGCCCGGGTAGATGCGGTACTGGTAGTCGA